>JACKZZ010003054.1_pt1 | contig 54859 bp, 37 predicted proteins | sample 8027871 | NCBI WGS metagenome assembly JACKZZ01 (sample SAMN15724774, study PRJNA655200) | protist metagenome | isolation source: fluorescence activated cell sorting (FACS) single amplified genomes of... | place: USA: West Boothbay Harbor, Gulf of Maine | collected 2000-07-19
GGCTCGTTGCCTTGTTCTGCTGTCTTTCTCTGTTTTTTCTCTTCGCACCTTATTTTGTCATGCATGACAAACCACTACTATTTAGCAGCGTCTGTACAATTTTCCACTCCATAATACCCCCGGCCCCGGTGTATGACTAGTTCTATAACTAACTGCCTGGTGCCGGTTGCTGCTGCTCGTGCTCGTCGACCTCGTGCGTCCCTTTTCAACAACTTGATGCAACTACACGCGATGTTGGACTGCTTTACCCTGCTGTACTTTCGGTGACTGATGACCGCCTGCGCCGTCTATGCGGATGGTGGGCGCAAGGACCTCCACCCGGTGTGCTCGTGGTCCTGGATTCGACGTCACTATTTCGGCCGACCTCACGATAGGTTTGCTCGCGGTCCTCTATCCTGTGCCTGCTCTTGCCCCACGTCTTGCGCGACTCCTGCTCCTGTTTCTGCTGCGGACTAGATATTTCTGGGTGCGACCGCCGCCGATGTCGCTACCCCTGCCGATATTACAAAGGGCCCCCTGACCAAGCATTGTCCAGTTGCTGCACTTGCTCCACATATGTCTCTACGCCTGCTCTCGATACTACTTTGGATCCGATCGGTCGCGATATGCCGCTGCGACACATTCCAGCATACCATCAGCGCGGGCTGCTTCCGTGGGGCGACATCAATCTCGCCTACGACCAGTGGGAAAGCAAGGAGAAGGAAAAGGAAAAAGCAATAAAAGGCAGGCCGGAAGGGGGAGAAGAAGAGGAAGAAGGGCGAAAACAAAGACGAACCCACAGGGACAGGCAAGGACGAAAACAAGAGCCAAGACAATTTCATGCAAGCAATAGTAGAATGACAAACCACAATATCAGTAGCAGTGTCCGTGCCTAACTTTAAAGTACATTATTCCACGTCGATGAATACAACGTCGATAGTCCAGTCGGGGCACCCAGGGGTCGACGGAGGACACGCCGGTAGTAGCAGGCACGGTATACCATGAGAAGCCCGTGGCAGCTTGTGCTAAGTCTCTTCAGTTGAGCAGCGCGGAGAGACAGAGGAGCACGAACGGGACCCCGCCAAGGCCGGGAGCGTTTGTGACGGTGTCGAAGATCATACGGCGCTATGACACTTACCCGCTGGCCAAACCCCGATGACGAAAGTACAAAAATATATAACAGGCGTAATCTGCGCTCGAGTCACAGCTCGACAATACTGCGAAGAGCAATGGTCTCACATGCAACTCGACCCCCTACACACGTTCTCATGGCTCAGTTGCAATGTCTCGACAGTAACAGCACAATTGAGTGCTCAACTCACTCTGCAGATTCAGCATGTAAAAATAAAAATAGAAGTAATGGCACGTTGACACGCACCTACAGACTGAGCGTTCTAAAGGCTCGAGGGCGAGAGTGAGCCTGTGGCAGGACTGTCCTGTCAGAGCCAGTGCATATAATAAGTAAGTCACGCTGACTGTCCAAAGTCGTCAACAAATCCAAATTCTGCAACCAGAAATATTATACATCTTGCATTTTTTTGTACCGACAAAATGACCACGGAAGCAGTAGTACTTGTAGCCAGAGGTGCAAAATCATGGATGAGTATTATCCTGGGACGAAATTGATCAACGACAAAAATCTACACCGACTGTGGTCGCCCACAGCCTGTCAACAGCACGGACACATAAATTTCTATGTTCGTGTAGCAGTCCATTCGTCACTGCAAGACCGACACCGGAGGGGTTTCCACAGGGTGGGCAGGAACCGCAGCCACGGTCTTTGCCTTTTTTCGCGTCTTGGGGGTGGTAGCAGACGCAGTGCCAGCAGTGGTCACCGGTTTCCGCTTGGAGGAGGTAGCGGCGGCCGCAGCAGTAGGTCCACGGGCATCACGATTCCGCTCCCGGGGTTTTTGTGTCGTGATGCTCAGCTTGCCCTTAGTAGGAACAGGTGGGACCAAACCACATGGAGGCAGATCACAAAGAGCGGCGTCTACCGATACTTGTGAATCAATGACGAGTGCCGAGTCGCAAGTGGTAGGAACGTCGGCCGTAGGGACGCAAATGCCGGTTTTCAGAGAAGCCAAATTCCCGGCGTCATCACCAGCGGCAGGCAGTGCAACACGCACGGGTAAGTCCGCGGGAACCGGTACAGAGGCGGACGCACTGGAAATTGTCGGCAATGCCGCCGGATCAACAAACGGAGTGGGTCCACCGGTGCGTGCGCCAATGGTAGTAGTTTTCTGTAGGATTGTCTTACACCGCGCATTCACGCGGTTCCGGATATGCTGCAAAGACAGTTTTTCATCGACCAGCTTGAAGTCGAAGGGGATCTCGAAGTCGCGCACCGGCCACGAAACACCCACGTCCTTGGCCGCAAGGTCGAGAATGTTGTTTCGGACGACAATAGGCGGAACAGACGTCACCAGCTGTGGAGTAGCCTTGACGGCCGGAGCAGCGTAGAAGTTTATCTTACCCGGCCATCTCCAAATCATACTCGTCAAAATTCGGTATACCGCGGCGTCGCGCAGATTGCTCGTTAGTAGTAGGCCGACAACATCGACTCGGGGACGCGAAAGGAGCACGGAGGGGCAGGGAAGTAAGTCCTCAAGCGCTTGGCCCACATTGGCAGCGAAGCGAACATCTGCGCGGAGATCAGCAGCAGCAAATTCGGAGTAGGCCACGCAGGTGTAATGCTTCATGACAACACCTTGGTGGACCACATGCAGATCGGATACGCCAACACGCCGAAACAGATAGGAATCCACATGAAAACTTGGTGGCGGCGCAGTGGTTTTAGTGCGGGGCGGCGCCACGTTTCGTAATAACGCCGTCGAAAGACGATCGGATGACGCAGGCTGGGGCACCAACAGATGGTCGCGAAGCGTCACCATCGCGGATGAGGTAGCAGCACCCGAACGCGCCACACTGCTACTAGCCGGCGGAGCCGGGGGAATCGTGCTGGAGGTCGCATTGGCAGTCAACTTGTACAGAGCAGAGCTACCTAGCACGCCGGATAATGACTCTCGCACGTAACTGTCCGCAGCGGAAATCTCTTGTAGCAGTGCAACCTGGGGCGCAGTAAACCCCCTAAGCGCCTCGATGGTCGGCCCGAATGTAACTGGCGCCGTAGCGTACGCAGCCACCGAGATGGAAGAGCTGGCCGCAGTCCACTTCGCGCTCGAGCATCGCAAAATTTTCGTCGACAAAAGCCGCGGGTCCACCATGTTCAGCACCTTCTTACTGAATGCCAGCTTGTGAATGTCCCCCCGCGGAATTTTGTTTCGCTCCAGGCAGGCTTTCACCACCTCCGGCGAGAAACCGATCATGTCCATGATGCTCCACGCGAGTTGGAACAATAGCTCCTCCCAATAATCGTCATTGAAAATTCGCACCGCCACAACTAGTAGGTGCAAAATGGAGCTAATGTAGGCCCAGACCAAGATTGCCCGAAGTTGTGGGCCGCTGACCCTCTTCAAGTATTTACACACCAGCTCTGCGGCAATCCGACTCCACTTCAGGCGTGCAAGTATTTGGCCGTAGAGCGTGTCGGCCTGCGACTCGTCGGTGTTGAAGAGAAAACCCACCAACTTCGTCCGCAAGGAAATTGTCGGCGTGGTCTCAAAGGGGTTCAAATACTTCACCGCCATCTCGCGAACACGTTCCAACACCTGCCGATTGGCGTCACCTTTCCAATATGGCGACCCAGCAACAATTTCGAACTTCGACTTCGAAAAAAACTGGGAACAATGCTTGAAGTTGAGCTCAGTAGCCCGGCGGAGGGTGTCGAAGATGCGCGCCAGGTTCCCATTTTGCAGATCATCACGGTGGACCAGGATGCTGAGGGCCTTGTCGTCGACCACAGCAATCAGGTCGGCCGCGGACTCCTCACTGATACCATCCTGCACCAAAATCGCGCACAGGAGTGCTCTAGTCGTGCTTTGAAAAATGTCAAATTTCCCAAGCGAGCACGAGGCCGGGTCAGACGGGTCCTGAAAATGCTGGTCAACGTCAGCACGGGAATAGGGCTCCCAGGACCGCGCCGAGTGGTGGAAGCCCTCAAGGTCCAGGAGCAAAGCGGCGGACGCCCGGAGGATCCGGTGTGTCTCGAGCCTGCGTGAGCGGGGGCAGTAGCACGCAAGAAGAAAGAGCCGCACAAGTTCGTTGATTTTCTTCTGCAGAGTAATCCCGCAGTACATGGTCTCCGTACTGCCCTGAATCCCGCCCGTGTAGTTCTTCACCCGGCAGTATGCGTCAGGGCCGTTGTGCCCCAGCAACTCCTTCTGCAAGTTGGCCGCCAGGAAGAACATCAAACCGCACGGATGCAAGCGGGCACGCCGGCAGTTGTTCATTATGAAGAACAGGGGTAAGTTGTTGAAGTAGTTACAGATATCTTCGGAGATCTGTACAAAGAACCGGGAATCCGAGCAGTGTAACTGTGTGTCCACGATCCGGATCATCGCAAGGGCTAACGAAGCGTTTGGTCTGGAGCCCATGCTTGTGGTCCCCCAGCAGTTATGCGCCTCGGCCAGCTGCAAGAGCTCGCGACCTATAATGCCGGCGAGAATACGTAAAGCCGGGCTCCCGCGGCAAATGGTGCGGATCTTCTTCAACTCCTTAACCTGTCCGCCCTTGCCAAGGAGATCCAGCACAAGTACTTTCAGTGTGTCGGGGAGAACCGCAGTAAAGGAGCTGCCACAGTTCCGCAAGGACAGCAGCACGTGGTTGACACAGTCTACATAGGCATCGAGAACATCATCTGAGAGCGCAGCATACACTTTCAGACGGACACCAATGTAACCACGAAGACACGGGTTGGCGTCGGCAAGGAAGTCACGGACCTGGGCCCGCGTGAAGGTCAAAGGTGGTAGGTCCCGAGCCACGCTGACTAAATCCTCCTTGATTGTCCGAAGTTCCTCTTTGCTTAGTTCCGTACTTGTGCCCGAGTACCACGCCCGGATGATATCCCCCTTCAAAACATGGGTGCGCATAACTTGCTCAATCACCGCACTACTGCCAGTGTAGGTAGTAACGCCATCCGTGATCGAGTGCAACTCCGGAAGCGGCTCACCTTTCCTGGTGCCGAAGACTAGCTCCCGCACTTTCGCAGCCTGCTGGAAGAGCGACTTGGCCTCGGACTTGTCTACGCCCTTGGGCTTGATGCAACTCCCAACAAAACCAACTGGACCTCCTTGCGCCCAGTCTAAAAAAGACAAACCCTCGCGAGTGGCAGCCAGGTCGAAATCGTCGGCGTCAGGCGGTGGGTCAAGCGACGGCATGCCACACGCGGCATCTGGAGCACCAGCTGGGGGCGTGTCCGTGGAGGAGCAGCTGCCCGTCGCGGACACAGGAGGCAGGACAGCATCAGTGGCAGATGGTCCCGAATCGTCATTGACAGGCATAGCTACGGAGGACGAGACGGAGCCTGGGGCTGGGGGCAAATGAGCAGGTAGCTCATTCTCAGTGGCGCTGGCGTCCGACGAATGAGCAGGGTCAGGCGTCGAGCTAGGTGGAGTAGCGTCAGCAGTCGCGGCAGGCTCCTTGACAATGGAGGCCAACTTGTTGGCAACAAGGCCACTAGCTAACCATCGCTCGAATGCCAGCAGGCATTTTCGTGGAGGTGGATTCCGAACGGCATGCTTGTCCATGGCAGCTTGCAACGTGGATTTGTCATGCCGCTTATCGTCACGCGCCATTGCAATACGGATCCCGTGGGTCGCTGGGTGGGCGTCAACAGAGCTGATATTTTCGATCGCGATGGGATGCCGATTGTCGCGATTATGTTGTAGCAGGAAGTGGTCGACATGGACATCCTTGACCTGAAAGTCCTCGTAATGCCCCAAAAAATTTTCGCTCGTGATGTCGGCCGTGTTAGTTGTAGTGGCAGGGTGGGGCAGTTGCTGGGATTGGCCACCGGGCAACGCAGACTCCGGCGCAGTGTCGTGGACGTAAGTAGTTAGCAGCCCGAGATGGTCCGGCCAGTTGTGTCGTATGTACTCGCTGTCAACGTTATCTGCCCACTCAAACCCGCCATCGGGCTTGATCAACACCCGGTCTACGCGAACACAAGACAGACCCGAAGTAGCAACGCCATCTATGGTAGATGGCTCTCGCTCTGACTTGTAGCATGTGGGGCCGGAAAGTTTTACGAAGGTGGCCCGCTCTCCGATCCACCGCAGAACCGGAGCTACATACGTCTCGTACTGTTCGGTGGAGAAGTTCTTGCGCCCTGATTGTGGTATTTCGGGGCCCAGATCATACCGCACATTGAAGTCACCCTGGATGATCATGTGCGAAGCACGGCGACGGAGTTCGTCCCACTTGTCAAGCAAGAGGCCCAGCTCCCGGCGGACGTGTTTGGTATCCCAACGCGTGGGCTTCACACTTGCTCTTGGCGGCAGGTACAGCGTGATCTTGAGCAGATGGTCGGTCGTTAACTCGGCGGTGGCGAATAGTAAAAAATTGCAGCAATCCCCGTCCAACTTCCGTATTGTGTCTTCATCCGGATTGTAGCTGAGGAGGACACTCTGCATCGTTTCGACACGGCCGGAGACGTCCTTGCACGCAGATCGGTCACATAGGGCACTGCACAAAACCCCGCCCGACTGTACACTACCGAGTAGTTCGTAGTTGGTACTGCTAGACTCCACATAGGAGCACTTGGCATGGTGTTTGACTGGTCGGCTCTTCTGGTCCTCTGGTATTTTCGCCACCTTGGTCTCGACGTGATCCACCGACCGCGGAAGTAAGACAGAAGATAGTCGATCAGCATACTTCCGGTTACTTAAGCCAGCCCCGTGGCCCAAATTCCAGAAAAAAATTCGCTGCTCGCGCTGACGTCGTGCCTCCGGATCTAGTTCTGCTGGGTCCTCATCAACCTCTGCGCGAGCTTCTTCATCGTGATAATCATGAAGGGACTCTGGCAACTTATCTGTCATCGTGTACAAACTTTGTTCTTTGTCTTTTGATTCGTCTGTGTAGTAAGGTTGACGGCGGAACCCTTAGGCGCATGACAAATTCACTGCATACATTCGGAGACCAGAACTACACTCCCGAAAACAAAAAAAAAACAGTGGCATCTATGACAGTGGCAGACTATTTTGGTCGTGCAGGTATGGGCAACAAGCCAGGCACACATACAAATTGTGTCTCAGCGTAAGTCTATTTTTTCCATGTCAAATGTAAATTTAGTAATGCACACATGCCAGCATATGGGGCTAAGAGGAGCTACCAATAACAGGGGCCACAGCAGAAAGGTAAAACAACCTAAGAGGCAACAATACCAACATGTTCCAACATTCTCAACTCACACTTTCCAACTTAGCCAACTTCCTACACGCTCACACTGTACAAGGAGAAAGCCAGACTACCAGCAAGAAGCAATGCTTGAAAGCCTGCAGCAGCTCCTTCAAAAAATTACTATACGGGAGGTCGCAAACACCAAAGGCAACATGCAACATGTGCAAGCCTAGGATGACCTTGTTACCTACCGAGAGTAGCGACTAGGAGGAAAGTAGAGAGGAAGCAAAATCAATCACAACTCTTTGCCCAGCCTCCTGGGCAGCGAAACAAGCTGCACATGACCAAATCGGACACATCTTCATTACATAGTGCTGGCAAAATAAGACATGTTGGCGACACTTCGTGGTTTGGCAACACCTGCAGCAGTCTGCCAACGCTTCGCCAGTACGAGACCCCAGCAGATTTCCGTGCGCAACCGGCATACCCATTTCCGCTTAGCAACGTAACGGCCTCTCGTGTGTGCCATGCCACCGGTTCCAGGGGTTTCGACCGTAAAGCGCCGTCGGGATCGTCAGACCCGGCCAGTCGGTCGCACATCCAAGAAAAGTCCACCGGCAACGTAAATTGGACGCCGTAACTCCGTTGCCGCCGCGTATGTACTGGGCTACACCAACAGGACCCTTTACTACGGTACCTGCTCCTGCTTTCGCTCCACAAGCTTCGCTCATTTTAAACTCGTGCCTCCGAGCCATCCGGAGCCCCCGGTTAAAAACTCCGCGGCACCACTGGTAAAACTTTGCTCGGAGAGCCCGCCACGCCGTGCTATTTAGGATTCTCGTACACGAAGCGAAGAGAACCGTGATGACCATCGGAAATATGGTTAATGAAGAAAGGCACTCCCTTGGGGAGCTAGATGCGAAACAAAGCGCCACATACAAGACTTGGGTAGCTTTCTTTCAAGACAGAGCCACTTTTTTGCTTCTTCTGACTTCTTATTTCCGGCGTTACTACATAATCTATGGGTTATTTGGATGAACCTTCTTGGTTTCGTAACTTGGATGAACCTTCTTGACCCCATACTTGTCATGCAGATTTGCAGTTACAGGAAGATTTGCAATGCGCATCCCCATGAGAGGCATTTCCAATCGTGTTTTGGACTTTGTAATGCTGTAAACAGGATGACTAGATGGATTTGCGTTGCGGCTGTACTTGCTAAACTGCACTACACTACAGAGAGGAACTTGTCATGCTTGACTCCCAAAACTTCTCGATTTGTGTTGCGAGATTCCCATCTTGACTATGGGGTGGGGACGTTTTTACTCAGGATAGCAGCCCAGCTCCAGCGCCGTCTCGTTCCGCTTGCGCGAAAATCTGAAGTGCTTCAGCAGGTCGAAGTGCAGTTTCGGGGACGTCGCAGCCCGAACGCCGTGGAGAATGTCGGCACCGAACTCGTCCAGCAGCGCCGCTTCCGTACTGAGAAGTTCTTGGCCAGTGTCTACGGCGAGCTCTCCTTGCTGATCACGTGCACCGATGCTCTTTTGCCCTTCAACATTGCCCCGCTCCACGAACGCTTTATAATTTGCCGGTACGCCTAGAATCTTTACCTCTTCCTTCTCCTCGGCAGTCAGTCTGGCCTCCTTGTTCCGTCTGCGGATTTCCTCCTCCTCCTCCACCAACCAGTCGATCTTTCTGGGCGCCGTCGTCGAGGCAATGCTGATCGGGCTGTTTTCCGATCGCAGCGGCCAGCTGCCGAGCGAGATGCCGACCTGCGTGCGACAGTAGCCTGTGTTGTATTCAATAGAACCTGGGACGAGCACTTCTGCCGAACGAGAACTAGTACCGTCTTCACCATTTGTACTAGGTCCTCCAGTTTCATTGAACGTCGCCCGTCTTCTTACCAACTCCGCCTCGAGAGTACATTGGTAGCGCTTCAGATCTTCCGTGTCCTCTAAAGGCCGATAGGACTGAAACCGAACTTCCGAACTGGGCCGTGGGATGCGCAAGAAGGACGGGGGGTCGCGCAGGACTTTAGTCCTTTGCTGCACATTGGGCAAATTTGCAGCAGCCAGAACGGGTTGCAGCACTGGTGGCTGCGCCACTTGAGTGGCAAGAAAGTGGAGGTGCCGGAGCGGGGAGAAAAAACGACACAGAAGATTGATTCTCAAAAATGAACTCGGGATCTGCATTTTTCCGAAGGAGGACCGATGAGCGCTGGACATGAAATATGGATCTTGATCGGATCACTCTCTTACCACCGACGGGGGTGTTGAAATGCAATACTTACAAGCATTGGTGCTTCACGCCGAGGCTGACCTACAGGGGTACCATGAAATACAGGCCATATCATCGGGCACAGTGACGTGCAAACTTTTATTTCTGATAGTCATAAGTAGTTCTAGTTGGAGATGATCTGTGCGAAAAAATACGTCCCCGAAGAAGTTGCACAGATCTCTGATGACCCTACCTTTCATCTGGCCGTCGCGGGATCAAGAGAACAAAACGGAACCGAGACGAGCCGGAACCGGTCCGTGCTGAGCAAGATGAAAATCACGACTTGTGACACCTCTTGATGCTAATGCAGCTGACGCCAAAATGTAAATGGGGCGCGCGATAAGGTCTTCATAATTAGATTTTTATCTCGAGTTATCTCTATGCCATAAACCCAGTCTGCGGCGCATCGGGTAGCAGTTTCGTGCGGATTTGGTACAGCAAAGAGGAAGCTTTCACCGAAAGCGGAATGTCAGTGGAAGTTACTTCACTCGGGACGACTTTCGTGAACTTTGCTGGTGTTTCGCGACGATTGTAGTGAAGCCGGTTCTTATTTTCAAGATCACCGCGGCCCACGGCGGCGTCTACCTCCAGATAGTCGCTTCCCCGGATCAGCAACAACGCACCCTTCTGCCTTTTTCTCGCCAAGCTGTGCCCTCCGAGCTTAAACACTTCTCGGAACAAGTTGGCGCTCTCTACGTTTTGTTCCTCTTGCGATGGGGCAGCTTTCGCGTCCGTTGCTGCATCTCGTTCTCGTCCCGTTTCAGAAATACTTTCCCCTGGCTTGGTCGGCGAAAAGGGGCCTGATTTGTTGCCAGAACGCATGTGACGCCCAGCGTGCAGCACACGAAACCTGTTCGTCGTTCTGTTGGAAGCATGCGAAACCTGGCCTGTTTCCCCCTGATCAGGGTCGGAAGCGTCGTGATTCCCTGGTGCGGTTCGATCCGACGCAAGACTATCTTGCTCCGGGCTCATCAGATGATCTTCTTCCTCTTCCATAGCTGTTGCTGTACAGCCCAAATTATACGTTCCCTCATTTTGAAGATGAACTTCAACATTTTCTACTCGAGCAACTTCATCATGCCCGCCCTCCATTCCACCTACTTGTCCCATCCGCGCAGCAGCCCTCTTCCTGCCAACTGCTGCGTCATGTCTTTTCACGTCCACGCCATCGGCCAACACGAAGAACGCAAAGTCCCTTTGGGCCAGAAACTGTTCGCAGTACACGTTGTAAAACTGGTAAAAGTCCGTGTTCTTCACAAACGGCAGGTGCAGCAGGGCGCCCTGGCTCGCCCGGAGGCACTCCGGCGAGAAGGGGTCGGCGCAATTTTTCAGGAGGTACACGCCGTGGAACTGAAAGGCCAGGGCGGACCGCAGAATCGTACCCAGCGTCCCCGGATCGGGGACGTCTTCCAGCGCCAGAATCAGTTTTCCGTGCGGCAAATCGGTCAGCGCGGTGCGGTTTTGCTTTTCGCCGTAGAGGGATTTTGCGAAGATGGTCGACGGAAACTCGTACTTCGCGATCAGTTCGTTCTTGAAGGACCGGAGATTCGAGATTTTTCGCAGCGGTTATCCTGAGTAAAAACGTACCCACACCAGAGTCAGGATGGGGATTTTGCAACACAAATCGAGAAGTTTTGGGGGCCCAGCATGACAAGTTCGTCTCTGTATTGTAGTGCAGTTTAGCAAGCACCGCCGCAACACAAATCCATCTACTCATCCTGTCGACAGCATTACAAAGCGCAAAACGCGATTGGAAATGCCTCCCATGTGGATGCGCATTGCAAATCTTCCTGTAGCTGCAAATCTGCATGACAACTCTGGGGTGGGTACATTTTTGCTCAGGATAGCGGTTTCTCCTCAGTCTTGATGATCTCCCGCGTCTTCGGAAACTGGTGCTCTATATGCATTGCAAAAGTATCGTACTAGTATAATTTGCATTACAAATTTTCCCAAGAACAAAAATGCAATTTGTCATGCTATTTCAGGTAGAAAAATGGATTTGCCATGCATATCTGCAATTAGTACGAGTACGATACTTTTGCACAGGATACTCTAGGAGATTGATCAAATTCCTGGTGTTGGGGTTTGCGCTTCGAGTGGAGGGGTTGTTGTACAGCGAATTGTAGCTGCGCCCCGTCGTTGAGAGGAAAGATGGATCCAAATTCGTGCTACAACCGCTCGTGCAGTCGGTATAATTTCCGGCACTTGGAGCTTCATCGTCATATTCCTCGTCCTCGTTCCCAGCTGTAGCAGAATTCTGAAAATCGTCACAAAAATCACTATGCTTCTCAATCAAAGCTTGAAACCCTGCCTGTTTCCGCTCGTGCGCATGGACGCCGAGACTCGACAAATTGTGCTGACTACTTGATGTTACCCCATTTTTTGCATTATAGTATGCCCCACTTGTTCCCCCTTGCTGTCCCAAAAAATCCGGCCTGCACCTGTTTTTCCAGGGGCAGAGGATTGCGAGCGGTTCCAGATTCGCTTTTCTCTGCAGCTCCAGGATTAACTTCTTTCCCACCACTACAAACTGCTGCTTCAGCCCCCGGTAATCCGGCTCTTGCACCAGCCGGAAAAAGTCCACCGCCCGGGAGTCCCGCATCGATCCGATGGTGTTTGCTGGAGGCGACGTTGTGGCTCTGGTACTTCGTGGTCCCCCGCTGCTGCCATTCCCGCCCTGCGATCTGTTTTGTCGCCCTGCGGTGGTCCCGCTCGCACGATACGAACCCGAAGAACTAGTAGATGCCGGTGAAGCAGCAGTAGCAAAGTCGGAGAAGAACCGTCTCGCCGGCGGTCGCAGCGGCTGCTGCTGCACAGAGAATAGAGCATTTCGTTGGGCGATGCAGCTCGGTTGCCAAATTTGTCGACGGGACGGGCCGGCAGAGGAGGAAGAGCGAGAGCTGCCGGAAGGTGCAAGTAGTAGCGAACGCATTATGGTGGAGAAAAAATTGTATTAGATTGTGTTTACATTTGCTGGAACCAGCGTGTAACACTTGTCAATACTCGACACTCAAGATCATCAAAGATCGTTGGTGTTTTTCACTAGCGATTGAGCAAGTGCTTTCGGATTCGGATCTTGTTTTACATGATCACAGATCATTGTATCACTCTGTTCGGCGTCAAAATGAAAAGCAAGACCATCGCGGCCGCGCGTTTTGCGGAAATACAGACACCGTTCCAACGCTCGTCCGGGCTCTCTGTAAGCAAGGAAAACGCGAGAGTGTGTTCGGATATTCCAACATGGGAACAAGATCATCATGAGCGCAAGGGGCTTGGTTGTGACTTGGCTCTGCTTCTGGAAAAACCAGCAAAAAACACAAAGGCTGCAAGCTCGTCGACCTTGATCCTCTGCTACTATGATCTCGCATAGTCTACATGGCAACTCTGATCTACATGTGGAGATCACGCGAAGGAAAACGAACAAAGATTCGAACTCCACTAGGTATTTGAACAAGCTACTTGCTATCTGAACCACATGACAGACAGCGAGCAGATCGAAGGGCCGATACACAGACCATAGAAAGGTCATGAAGTTCCATCTTACCCCAAGTTGAGGTAGATTCAACGAGCGCTCTATTGATTTGGCCATGTCGCTCCTTGCACCTGCTAGCAAAATTCCACCAGATGCATCACCATCTCATTCTCCTGGTTGTCAATAGCGTTCGAGTAGTTGTGGTCAACACCATTGTGTTGGATGAACAGGGTCGGCAACCGCGTGAACTCCGTTGAGGAAAGCTGCTTTGGCCTTGCAGAAGGAGTGTCAGTTGCTGTTGCTTCAGTAGTTTTTTCGCCAACACAGAAGTGGTCGTCCGCAGCACCGCCTCGCGTGTCGATCTCCCTTGACCTGCTATGACAGAGGACGTTTTTCATACTTGTTTTTGTGTCAACATCCGTAGCAGTTTGAGAACCGTTTTTGGATGTTTTATTCTTGCTCTTTGTCGCCGCTGGGATATACAACGAGGGATCTTTGGTTAGTAGCCGCTGCAGACTCGCTTCGGTCTGCGTGATATCCCGGGTGGGTGCAGGACCCATATACCGTGCGGATTTGTCCTGCGAAGGCGTTGTACGTTGCCCTCGTGGCTGGGGTCGGACCAATGCAGCTCCGGGCTGCTTTGCTGGAAGAGAGTTGCTCTTGCTGTTCCTCACTGGTTTTTGATCTTGATTGGGTGTAGTCGAGAAAACATCCACTTGAGAAATGTAGTCCTCGTCCCTCCACTCGCTAGTATTTTCCTCCACACCACAATGCCCCCGCCTGCCTGCCTCCTCTTCTGAAACCGACGAAGTGTAGGAAGAACTTGGTCGCTCTTCCTCGATTATAATTCCGGCTTTGATTACGTCTCCTTCATCTGACCTTGCGCTGCTACTTCCCAGCGTGGAGGAGGGGCACGGGCTTTGTTCAGGATAGACGGATGAAGTATTGAATCCCGTGGTTGTGCTGCACGGACTTTGTTCCGGCGGCGGCGATGATACTAGTACTTCTGTTGTAGCAACTTCTGCGGGTTGTGCAATGCGCTTGCATTTCGTCTCCTGCAAAATAAATTCTTCGGCTTTTTTATGAGGAGAAGCTACTGCAACTGCGCCAACAATCTTCATGTTACCTATGCCAGGCACGTACTCATTTGTCCTCTCTTCAGCATCGGCTCCGCCAAACGACCCACTCGGTGCAGCTTGCGGCTCTTCTACGTGGGTGTAGTTGTGGTCTGCGTCGAGAACCGTCGAGATCCGCTTTTCGAAGTACTTCACTTTCTCCCGCACAAAATGTGGCCGGGGCAGAGCCGCTGGGTTCAGAAGAGATGCTTTCTCCTTTGCACTTTCAGCAGATTTGTCGTCCGTCGCCTCATCTTCGGCAGCACCTTTGTCGCAGGAAATCGAAATTCTATCCTCTGTTACCACCTCCGCATGACAGCACTTCTGCAGGACTTTGTAGTCCGTCGCGACTTTTTTCGCCACGGAGCTGAACAAAAGGTCAATGAGGTGATCCGTTTGTTCCTTTACCTCTACTTTGTCTTTCCTACATTCGACATCGACGAAAGTGCTAGCCTTAGCCGGAGCGCTCGCGCTGGTTACATGTATTTCTTGATCTTGGCAACTCGCGTCCAGGACCGGGCCGCGAGAGGGTGCTTGCGGAACATCTTGTTCCAGAGGAGTGACCAGAACTTTCTCGTCCACCTCCCCGTCGGTGTTGTCACTTCGGTCACCGCCGCACTGGGCCAATGAAGCAGCGCTATGAGCCGAAGAATGTAGTTGCAGTTCTTTTCCATCTACTTCCTCCAGCCCGCACTCTGCTAGCATTTTTTCAATTTCCTCCGGGTCTTCCACCTGCAATCCCGGGTCTTCGAAATGATAGCACGGCGTTGATGCCACGGATAGCGCGGCGGAGTCAACATCCTCACGAACTTCACGCAGGTTAAGGTGCGCTGCAGAGCTTGACGTTGTTTCCTTGTTCCTCCTGGCCTGGTCTTCCTCCTCTTTCATCACCTTCCTGAACTGGTAGTTGAACTTTTCACGGAGGAGTTTGTCACGCAATTTGTTCTCGATGTAGTGCTGGTCATTCAACGCCACTCCGAGGTTTGTTGTTTTTGGGAGAGGACGACCAGGTGGAAAAGTTTCCTCGCCTCCTGTCGTAATTCGCTCGGGAAAGTTGTAGGGGTTTGCTGTTATTTGGTTTGACTTGTTTAATTCCTGCGCTCGGACAGGGTATTGAAGATGCTTCTTCTCTTCTCGCCCCGCCCAGCTCTCATGTTCGTAAAATTTTCTTGGAAAAATGGGCTCGTAGTTAAGATTATCTGGCGCGGGCGGGCGTTTATTCACCTTCATCTGCTCAGAGGTTTCGATAATTTCTGTCGTGTCAGCATGAATTTGGTCATCTCGTCCGACGACGCTGCTTGTTTCGCTGTCCGTGGAAGGTTCCTCCGCGTCCTCCCGAATGGTTCCCTCCTCATCGTCATCCAGTTCCATTTCACAACCGCGTGCTTGCTTCCTGACTGCTTCTTCTTCGTGAAAATTCTTCTGCTCGCCTTGCGGGATTTCTTGTGCGCCCCCTTTCAGGATCTTCCCTTCTACTGGTGCCCCACGATCTACTTGTTCGTTTCTATTCTGCTCCTGCGTGGTACTTGCAGCCGCAGGCGAAGCAAGGTGTTGTGAAATGCCTTCAGTGCAGCTGTCCAGTTGCTCAGCCTTCCCCGTTTCATCTTCATTTTCGTCCCCAACCACCGGCAAGACCAAGCCCAAAGCTTCGAACACCAACTTTCGTCGCAGCGCCCGCACGTCCGTTGCAAACTCTTGCTTCAACTCCTCGGTCAGTGCTGAAATGGAGCCCAGTGCGCCAGTTTGTCCTCCGCAATAATTGTTTTCGCCCTCCTTCTTCTTTCGATTCCGTGATGACAAGGAAGTACTGCTGGAGCTAGAGTCCAGCTTCTTACAGCCTTTGTAATCGCGGGCGATCGTTCCTTCGACGGTTTCGTATTCGTCCTCCTCGGAGTCGTTGTCGGCCTTATTCAGTAACTCCGGCGTCGAATTAGCCGTCCAGAGATTGGTCATGTCGAGAAATTTCTTGGAAGCGGGCACTCTAGAATGTGAATCAGCGTTAATATCCGAATCGTTCGAACCGAAGAGCTGATACGGCCAACTGCACAGGGACTGCAGTATCCGCGCCTTCTCTCGGGGCACGCAAGAAAGCCTGTTTGAAGGAGTACCAGTAGGGGATAGTAGCTGTAACGTCGATGTTGATGCAGCTGGGGCCATGTTGATGCTTCTGTTGTCCACTTTCTCTTTGCCTCTACCAGGTCCTCTTGCAGTGGACTTCTGCATCAATATCGCCTGGCTGACCCTCTCGTTTCTGTACCTGCTCGTCTTCTGGACGTCGGTTTTCCCTGTAGAATTCGCAATCGCGTCACCGCCCATCTTGTTTCCACGACCTTGCGTCGTTGCTACCGCTTGTTCGTCGTTGTACGTCGCTCGTCCACCGCTGACATTTTGCGGCGCGGCGTGCTGTTCTTCTCCCTCTTCTACCCCACTTCCGTAAATTTCCTCTAACACCAGCTCTTTCAACGGCTTCACTATCCAGTCAGACACCAGACTCGATGAAGACCCCGGAGGAGTTCCTCGGTCCACCGGAGCAGCAGGTTGATAGTTTGCTAGCTTCGTCTCGGTGAAAGTCTCATCATCGCCGAAAGTTCCGTACACCTGATGCGCAAGGTCCTCACCGCCAGTACAAATCCTAGATTGCATGACTCTCCTTCTGTTCACATTTTTCTTGCTCCTGGGCGACACTGTTGATGTAGCCGGCTTCTCCAGGGGCGTGAAGTCGTTGTCTTCAAAGCCAACGTAGGTCAGCCGTCCGGAACTTGCTTCGTTAAAATCGTCGGAATCTCGCGGAGGTGGGAGCAGAACCACAGCCTCTGCGAAGGTGAGCTGGGGAGTCAACATTTCTAGCGCGGGGCAGTTGGTGAAGACTTCTTGCCGGTGTTTGACAACACTGTTCGTGGTTCTCCTCGCTCCGTTGAACAAGTGCAGGCGAGGTTGCACTTGGCAGACAAAGTCAAACAATTCCTGGCTTTTTCCGTCCAAAACATGAAGCGGGCCCGACGTCGGCGTAATCAGAATATCCGGTCTGCTGGGCGTACTACCGGATTGCAGGAGAGATTTGGATACCTGTTTTGACAGGGGTCTTGTAAATGTTTCTTCATACGATTTTTCAATGTGCATCAATACTGCTGAAGTACGTACTTAGATTCACGAACTTCAGTATCTGACGTAGGAGAAAATTATAGACGCCAAAGTTGCTAAAATGAACTGCTGCACGAAACCCAATTTTACCTCCGCCACCCGGGAGCGCTTATTAGCCTGTCCATTTGCATCATCGACTGAGCTGCTGGGCAGGACGCAGATTTGCAGCCCAGCGATCGTAAAAACTATGCTGTTTTCCAGCACGATTCCGTTAGAAATCACTGTTGACTTTCTCCGATGGTCGTGCGAAGATTTTTTTCCGTTCCTTCTACCCGACGTACTCGTCCTGTTGTCTGGCTGTTGTACTACCGCACGGGAGTCTTGCACAAACTCCCCGTTCTCCACTCGCCAGACAGAAGTTGCACTATCTGCTGGTCGCTGTGGTGTGTTCCTTCTAATTCCCCCGCGCCCCGCATCGGAAGCATCGAGGTTAGAAGAGTCTTGACGAATGGACCTTCCGTTAACTTCATTTTCAGCATCCGAAAAATTGCAGCTATGCTCGAACTCACGACTAACCTCTCCTTCACTGAACAGCTTTTCCAAGAGCTCCGCGTCCTGGACTTATCAACTGTAAAAATGTCTGGGTCTGGAAGATTGCCAGGTTTGTCATGCATATTTCTCATGATCCACGATGCCTGTAATGCATGGCCTAGCATCACAGACTTCTAGAGGGCTTCCTGATGCACCTTTCGCATGAGAAATGCCCTGTCCGTGTAGCACAAACCGGACCCCTCTTTCTGGTCATGCAATGCAAATTTTTTTAGAGTCCAAAATCAGCATGACAAGTTGCATTCTTCCAGACCCAGACATTTTTACATTTGATAGGACTGCTGCGATGACAATTTTCGTTGTGCCTCCGACTCCGCTGGAACAATGCAGCAGCAGCTGCTTCCGCTTCAACAACTGGATTGCCGCAACGTCGACGTCCGGATTCAGGATGATCAGTTTAGACTTTGCAAGCTTTCCGACTTCCTGCAGCCACTCGTCAAACTGCAGAAAATCGTATGCGGTTCGCCCAAACCCGCCGGTGTGCACGAGGAGATCGATTGGCGGGGTGGAAGATGTTGAATTATTAGTGTAGTTTTTTTGCGACAGCAGATGGGAAAATGGTGAAGAGGAGGAAGCTGTTGGCACAACCCGGCCGTGTACGAAAAGTACGGTGGGACGAGTGGTGTTGTTCTGTTGGTCTGGCGTCGCGATAGTACTACCTCCGGAAGGAGGAGGAACAAATTCCTTGGAATGATGCAGGCTTCGCACAATCCGAAACGAATTCGCGTAGAGCGAATCCAGGTTGACAAATCTGCCACAACCCTGCTTCGTCGTTTCACAGGAAGAGAAGTATGAATTCGGCCTAGAATGCAGAATCAGCCCGACTTCCGCCTCCTCTTCCAGGTCGTCCAGGCCAAGCGAAGAAAAGGCCTTACCCATCTTGTTTGAGTCTAGGGACCGGGACGCAGGCTCAGTAAAAAGGTCACAATGATCTAGCGCACTCAAAGCGGTGCCGGTATCTATGATAGAGTGTCTTCTATCTTGTGATGTCCCTTCTGCTGCGTTTCGTGCCGCGCTCTGCTCAAAACCCTCACGCTCACCCTTCTAATGATCACCGTATCTATTTGTGTGCATGCAGTTGGAGGGTGCTAGGTCTTATGCTCTGGGAAACAAACTACACCGAACAAACTGATACTAGGGTCGTGGTTTTCTAGGCGAAACACTGACTACTACTTTCTTGCAAACAGAACGAAGTGGCGCTTTAGTTTATCTGTCGGATGCGTTCCACCTTCTTGCATTTGCTTGCGCAGTTCCCGTTCTTGCTCGGAGTTTCTTTTCTCTGTTGACGCAACAAGAGCGGTGACGAGGTCTTTTTTGCACCGGTGCGAACTTTTGGTTTCTTCCCTGCGCGAGCGCGACGCGCCGACGACACCTTAATACACTTCTCTACTTGGTATGGTACTAGCACTTGCTTGTGCGGTGCTTCTCGGTGATCCTGTCACAGCAAACAAGCGATCCTCAAACCGCTACGGCCCCAGCAACCGCTTCCGAAATCTCGATCTTTTGCGCCACCGACGGGGAGCAAAAGAAGGAGAGAGAAAACTTCTTCCTTCGGTCTGTTTTCCAGGTACTGGGTGTAAGGATGTAGTGCATGTTCGGCTGCAGCTTCACCCTTAGCAGGACGTCCCGTCGCTGCACAATCAGGCTGGCGTATCGAAGAGAAAAGGATGTTGACCGTCTGTCGGAATCACACGTCTCATATCAATGTAGTACACAGCAAATTACGCGAAAATCATCGTGATTTGATTCACACCAAAAGCTTGAGTTTCGCATTCGCATATTCGCACCGAAATCATGCATTTCTGTACTACATCGCCTCCAATGACAGAAATCGACGTGCTCTTTCTGAAACGGTACCCTTTTTTTTTCTTTGGATAGCATGCCTCCCTCGCGCACGACGGCTTCGTTATCCAAATGAAATCCCGAGCCAAGTCAATGAAATGGAAATCTATATCTTTCAGAGTCCATCAAAAGCGACCCTCTCCTCGTCCTCGGGAGTGCATACTACATTTACTGCAGATGGGTGGACCTTTGCGGCAGGACGAAGGTAACTAAGAGTTACGGATAGGGATGAACAAATTGACTTGGCTCAGAATCTTCCGAGCGTACTGCTTGTCGAAGATGGTGAGGCGGCCTGATGAGTGATTTTTTCTATGATAATTCACACTTTTCCGCCCAAAAGGATCACCATTTCAGAATTGCAACCCTACGGAGGATCTTTCTTTCCACCTTTATCGCTATTCATGCCCCTGACTTAACGCTTCAGATTTCTTGCACCATGACATTTTTTATCGGAACAGAATACGAATAGGGTACCACTTCCCTCCCCGTCTTGCTGCTTCATCACGCACAGGAAAATTTCTTCCAGCTCGTCGGGAAACGGAAACTTTGCGTCGGGAGAGAGTCGGGGATCTTCCTGTTGAAGCAAAACGAGAAGATCCAAGCATGGCGCGGCTGCATGCTGTAGTTCTTCTCCGTAGGCGACAGAAGTAGCTGCCGCGGGCGCGGCCCCGGTCGTGATTGCATACTGGGGGTGAGGGGTGAAAGGGAAAAAGAGCCTGCACTCGCTTGCTCTTGTATCTTAACTTCGTTGTGGGCTATGGCGAGCGCAAGGACGTACTTAAAACCAGCGTCAGGATTCGAGTTGCATATTGGCATACAAAATCTCCTCGCGTCGCAGCACTATGATGATCTCATCGTGCCTGACCATTTGCAGAAAATAATGCAATATCAGCGATACAAAAACAGCAGTAGAGCGATATCTTCCGTCGGGGATACTCTTCGCCCAGGTTTCCGTCGTTCCGTAAATGGGTCTCTTGACGGGAATCGGGGTACCTGATTTAGTCCTTTTTCATTGAGTTTCCGGGTTTTGCCAAGCGGTTCTCAATTAAAATTGCAATCATGTAGGTGCGAAAACTGATCCAAAACCTGTGGAAATGCCACTTACCGCCACAGTTTTCCTTTGTCCATTCGCTGCGCAGTATCGTACGGAAAAAGGCATGCGCGGCATAGGTACTTTACTCCCCTCTCATGTTCGATCTTTTGACAAACGAGCACAAGTCAACAAGCTCAGGGAGCCCACAGAGCCAACATCAAGGGCTGCACGAACTGCGTGTACTTGTTTACGCTGTACACATGAGAGGCAAGTGGTACCCCGCCCCCTATCCAGTAACTTTTCTGTCAATTTCATAGGGAGGCTCTTGAAAAATTTCAGTTCCCGATTCAACAACAGAAACGCCGTCGAAAACAGTTGGTGCCAGACTTCGAAGGGCATCACGAGCGTCTCGTTCCAATCTTCGCCCGTCTGGTCCCCCGCTCGACCGGCTTTGACGGTCCGCCCGCCCCGACCATTGCTCGCGGCGCTGTGCATCGTCTTTACCTGGGAATACTTTGCGACTCTCCAGGCCGGCGAGGCGTTCTCGAAAATGCTATCCGCGCAGAGGTTCTGGATCCGCACATATTTCTTCTGTTCCTGTCGACTGTTCGAGCTGCTACTTTGCTCGGTGACAAAAAACTCCTTCACCGCATACATTTGGTTCCGCACAAACCCCGTGTTGTACAGAACCGTTCCAGCGGTTTTGTTCAAGCCAAACCGTTCGCCATCGACGTGAATGAAGCGCGCGTTCGTTGACGCGGAGGAAGATGCACCCCCGGTGGCCGAGGAACCGCTGTGGTCGGTCGACTGCAGAAGTGAGTTGAGCTTCTTCTGGGAAACGGTGGTCGCTGCTGCCGCCGTGCTTTCCGCCTTCAAACAGCCAACAGTGAAGGGGAAGTGGTCACTGTCCTCGTTTTTGGGTGCGGTCGTGTACTGGGAAAATTCGTTCCAACAGTTTGCCGGAGTCAGCTTCGTCAGCGTGTGCTTCTGCACGGGGAATCCGGTGAAATCCGTGAGTGCCTCGTCGGGGAAGCCGGAGGAGAGCCGCGCATAGCACCGCCCGAAGAGCTTCGCGTAGGCTTTTTCCCAAAGCATTATCAAGGAGGTGGTAGGGTTCGCCGATGCGGGACCACCTGGTGAGAATTTTCGGGATGAAATCTTTTTCTTCAAGGTGATCTGCTTGTTGCGCTAATTAATGTCTTTTCTGCAAGCAGCAGCAGCAGCTACCAATGCAAACACCACATCAACAAACGTGACCTGTCTCGTGCTCGCTCGCCCTGCAGCTGGCCCCCCAGGGTGCCCACCACTCGCCGTTCGAAGCGGAGCTCGGTTCTGCTGCCCTTCCGTATATCAAATGCAAAAGTGTCTGGGTCTGGAAGACTCATGCTGTTTCTGCATGACACAGAAGGTCTGGCATGGAAGCTCTAGCATCACAGGTTTCGAGAAGCTTTCGCAATGCAGAACCCGCATGACAAAGCCCCCACTTTGGTGACAGAAAGTGAGCAGCTTTTTATGCATGAGAGATTTTTGTGTGTTCTGAAATGCGCATCACAAGTTACATCCTTCCCGACCCAGACATTTTTGCACTTGATACCGTACCACGGGCAGAACTGATCGACGACCACAAATTTCTCACACCCGTCTTTGAAGAACTTGAAAGTAAAGACGCCGAGAGAAAAATCGGACAAGTGAAGCTGGATGTCCAAATGCAAAATAACTCCTGAGCTGCCAACGTTAAAGCCAAAACCATACAAGACATCCAGTGGAAACGCGATATACAGATGTTGACACGTCGGATCTTTTGTAGGAAGACACGACAAAGTAAAGACAATTTCTCTGTGATCCATGTTGTGTCGCTGCTTCTTTTGCTCTTACCTTGTTGTGCTGGCTCAGGATTATTTTCACAAAAGCGTATTGAAAAGGTGTGGTATTCTTGGAGCTCTTCTTCTGTGACAAGGTGGATTTCGAAGCCGTCGAGGGGGCAGACGAGGATGCAGAGCCTTTTTCTCCTGCAAGCATTGCCAAGCCCATGGCCCCGGTCAGCCAGCTGTCGCCGATCATTTTGCTGGGGTTTATGCGGGTAGTGGCAGTGGTTGTAGTGGTGCTCGCAGCCACGGCAAGCATCTGCTCCTGGCTGTTATCACCTTTCAGTTCTTCCACACCCTTCTCCCCGACCCCGAAGTCCGCTCGCCGCCACCGCACCGCATTCACGGCCCCGGAGTTGCTGGCATTCACGAGCCCGGCGCCGTTGATACTCTCCACGACGTCGATGTCCGGGTCGCAGAAACTGTACCAAGCACAAACACGACCTGCGGCAGCTTCATCGAGAGAGGACTTTTGGAGATCCTGCAACGCCGCTGCCTTCTCCTTGAGTTTTGCCAACACCGCTTGAACCTCCGCCTCCGAAGTAAAAACAGTCGCGTGTGGCGGCGATACTGGATCCAGTAGTAGTCCGGCACCTTCTGCGCTGACCAAACAGCTCTTCGTCTCCTGCAAGCATCGCTGAAACTCCTCCGTGCCCAGTGCGTGCCTGATCTCCACTCGTCCGCCCAAAATCGTCGCGACCGGTGGCTCGGGCGGGGGCGGGGGTGGAAGGTGCGGCTCTTCTTGGTGCATATCCGGCTGCACTTCGTGTGCCTGTCCGAGGGTGGCACTTGTCTCCTGTCCAGCAGCGCCGCTGGTCTTGTTCTCTTGTGCCTTATCCGCCGGCGCCAACAGCTCATCCACTCGGTCCACCGTTGCCACCAGTTGGCTCCCGTCGTCGGCGTACGAATGTTTTGCGGGAATATTAAAACCCTGGTCCGTATTAGTCTTCCCACCTTGATGTTCGCCACCACTACTAGAGTTGTTGAATGACGGCGTTTGCCGCTGATGATTTGTCGACGACAGCCGGTGGTGTGCAGTTCCTGTTTTGTCAATTTCATGCACGTTGAAATTCTCGCCGCTATTGCCTCTGCTCCTCGGCACTCTATTCGACGACGAAGCTGCACTAGGACGCGTGTTGCTGCCTCTTCTGCTCCCTGGCGTGCCACCGTTCTTCAGCAAGTGTGCACCCGAGGAACCCCCCGGCGAAGTCGTGGCGCCCGTGAAGGTGGCAGAGTGACGCGGCTTATTCCCTCCTCGCGGACTCTCCTCGAGCTGCTCGGCGGCTGGTGTGGCCGCTTTACTGTTCATCTGCACTGTCGCAAGCGAGGACCGCTCGCGACTGTAACTCCGCTCGCGTGTTGCTTTGTTGTTGCGCGCCGAAAAAGTTGAGTCTCTTCCTTTCGCAAAACTTCCGGTTTCCATCACATCTCCGGCTCCACTCCCAAGAACGTAGCTCGACTTGAGCTTCGCACTCTTCGGCTGCGCCAGGTGGGCCATTTTCAGCTTCTGTTGCTGTGCCTTGTGTCGCTCCAAGCGAGAAGCCGAAACGCGTAAGCTGATTTCGGAGGTCAGTGATTCCAAGTCGAAATTGTTGTTCTTGTTGACAGTATTTCCTGCACCATTTCTGGTCGTCGTGGTAGAGCGTAAATTGTTGCCAGTAATTTTTCGACTGTGGCGGATCGGTTCTTCAGACACGAGACCTTCTTGCAACATCTCCACATCGTCGTGATCGGACGACTTGTTGACGTTCTCGACCGCCAAATCTTCCGCTTCGTCTGCGTAGTTGTCCATTCTCATGTCCCCAACATCTGCACCAGAGAGGAGGCGGGATTTCCGACTTTCACACTCCAAAATTATTTCCTGCTCCAGCTGCTTCAGAGTCTTCACGACGAATTGGAAAAAGCAGGGAAAACGCATGGAATGCGTGTTGTGTAGTGGTTGTTTCTGACCTCCAGATGTTCCCGAGGAAGTAGTAGAAGAAGCTCCGGCATCCAGTTGTAAACTGGAGGTCCAAATCTCGTACACCTGCCGGTAGCTCGCTTCCTTGCCTTGGGCCTTCAGCAAGTTTTCGATCAGTGGAGCGATTTGCGGTAGAGTCAGGAAATCCTGCTGCTCCGTGTGGTGCTGGGACGACAGCAAGTTTTCGAAGGCCTGCTCGCAAAGAAATTCGAGCATCAAATCGTCCTGCAATAGGTTCTGCAATTGGTTCCGTAACTTCTCCAAATTCAGCGGACTGGTCGTGCTTGAAGCAGCGGGAGGCGGGGTGGACGAAATTGGCGCCGGCATTGCAGTTGCCCCTGGCCCTCCGGCAGGAAGCGCAGCTGTGGTCCTTGTGTGCAGCATGACTTGATTTGATTCTGATAGATACGCCTGTCGCTGTGTCGTGGTAGCCGTCAACTGTGACTTTCGTCTGAACGCTTGTTCCACGACCAAAAAGAAACAAGTGGAAACTACCTCTAGAAGACCTGCGTATACAGGCTCTCACTCAGCGTGCTCGTCCTCTGCAGCTTTGCTTTATTGCGTTTCCAATTTGATACATCTCTACGCTCGCCGCTATTTTGTTCCTCTCAAGCGCGCGCTAGCTGAAGTTCTGTGGGGCGCAAAAGCAACAGCAGCAACATAAGTACGTCAAAGGATTCGCTCCCAACGAACTACCAACTCTTACCGCAACGCCAGCAAGCCAAGCGTCCATAGACATCTTTCTACGGATTTTTTTCCCGACGCTAGTAACTACACCTGCGCATCCCTGTATTCTCTGTACGCCAACTCACGTTCTCATGGAAGGCTCCCGCTGATGCAGTCGAACAACTGGCACGCGAGCGAAGCATTTCTGTGAACGCGTCTGACAATGGCAACAGGAGCAATTTCTTTTCAGCAAAGCATTGAAGGCAGGAGTGGGCGCAGACTGAACCTACTGCAAGAAGCACATCCCTCCGTTGCGGGCCACGTACCAGGACACAGAAAAGCCGCAGGCGGGCGTAGGAAGGGTAAGCCGCGGCCGGAGCCGCAGCAACCGCCGGGCGCGCGCGCAACCAGTAAACACCGCCGGCCTGGAGGTGGGCTGGCCAAGCCTGGCCTTGGGCCAAGCACATCGGGCCGCGGGCCCAACCAGTTTAGCGGCGCCGCCTTCGCCTGGGGCGAGCATTGCTGAGCGGCAGCGGAAGGGCGGGCCCCCACGTAGCTGCTGCGCGGGGCCCCTCGTATTTTGCAGCCGGGCGGGTGGGCAGGCAAAGAAGCGGCGCCCCCCGCCCCCGAGGTTGATCTGTATAGCTGCCCGGCATCGGTCCGCATCGTTCCCCCGCGGCCGCTTCTGCAGCGGCCCGCCCGAAAACGAGGCCGGCAGAGACAAGCCGCCCGGCGAAGAAGCTGGAAGGAACCGGAGGCGGCAGGTCGCCAGGCCCCGGGGCAGGTGGAACTTGGGCTCCGCCGGCTTTGCCGAATGCCCGGCCCGCGCCGCTTTCCCCTGAACCAAATCCGCGGCCCCCCGTCTCGTTTAAAGGCGCTCCCCGATCCCTCGCGGATGCCGGACGGCGCTGCCCGAACACCGCAAGAGCGGGGGGCGCGCGACTAAGAATCTACGCAGTGACATCGCGGCCCCAGTCCCCGACGTCGGTAATCCGCCCCGTTTTCGCACGCAGAGAAATTAAGGCGCGGCCCGTTGGCCGAGACGTGCGTCGATCCCCTGCATCCATCCGGCCTTTGGCCCACAAGGAAGCGGGGCCACGCAGTCTGCTGCCCGCCCCCCACTCTTCCTTGGACGCGGAGCGGCAGCAAATCGCGCCTCTTGCTGCGGAGCGCGTTCCCGGATTTGCGGGCATGCTTGACACCCTTGCGCGACGCCTCGGCCCTCTTCGCGAGTCTTCTTGGTGTCCCCCGGCTTTTTCACCGTGGTGGCGTCCTCCCGCTTTTTCCCCGTGGTAAGAAGGTGGCCCAAAGCCTTCCGCCAACCAGCAACCAACGCGGCGAGCGCACGCGACCCAGACTCTACAGCGGGCGACTGGGCAAAGTTTCGCGCTTGTCGTGCGGCTGATTGCTCAAAACCCGGGCGGATCGGACAGCTCCCTTCTCGTGAACTCGAAAAAGAACAGAACAAGCCAAGCAATGGCATAAGCAGGCATGTGCTGAGAAACTGCGGCTTGAGCGCCTGCCTCCCGTGCGCTCAGGCGATGCCTACAGCACAAGCTCCAGAGGCGGGCTTCGACTTTGTTCAGTGCTGCTGAGATACGTCGACGGCGTATTCATTTCGGACACGTACGCAAAGGCAAAGCAAAACCGTGGAGGCAAAATACATGCTATTCTCATCCAGCTCGTCTTCTTGGCGCGGATGAGTTGTTTCTTCAAAACCGAAATCTACCACCCTTAGTAAGAAGTGATGAAGGTGGTTTTCATTTCATTTTGATACGTCGCTTGGTTGCTCTATTCTACTTACTGCTCCATCCGAGAGATGCCCAGCTGTTGTTCTCCATTGTTCTCATTGTTTTTGATATTTGTAGGTGAAAAATGTTTATCAATGATGGGTTCTATCTTGCAAAAACGTTCTTCAGTAGTCTAGGAGCGGGGAGTGTCGTGGACACATTACTTTCCTACGACTTCCCGTGGTATCTATCCGTAATGTAGTTGTATGTGCGGCATTTTTTGAAAATAGTACAAAGCACAGGCACACTAGTAGAAGTCCTTCTATCTCAAATTCTATCTGGTTTATCTTTATTCTAAAGGCGCACGGCGTTCATTTTTCTTCGTTAGGTGTGGTAGAGTGAGAAAGTGGAAACATCGAAAACTCCATTGTTTTCGCTTACTGGTAGTAGTCTGTGCGGGTACGATAAAGAATAATGCTGTATCAATCGTTCAGAGTATGGGTTTGTGGCATTCGGGTGAGCTAAGTACTGAAATCGTAAATCGCATCAAATCAAGAAAAATCTGGTAACTCCCTCCAGATTCCTCGCGATAAGTCAAAACTTCTGCTGCAGAACAATAGGACCGGTTCGTGAAACCTATCCAGCGCCTTCTAGTCAACCTGATTGTCGCTGTTGTCACTGTCACTGTTGTCCGTTTCCCGGCCCCTGTCGGGCGGCTGTACCGAAGTGCTGCTTTGCCGGAACGAAAGCATCGCCGATTCCCGCGACGTCGACAGCCGGCTGCTGAGAAGGACGTCCCTGTTGACGTTTTGATTATGTTCCTCAACAGACTGGTCTGTCGGAACAACAATTTTTTCCACATCCACCTCCTCGCCGATCTTTTCCTCGACCGCCATGAAAGGCCGCGGCGTGTCCTCCTCGTCCGGGTCGAGTTGCTGGATTCTGTCCTCAATATTGCGCATCAAATCGTCCTGCAACAGCTCCTGCAGCTGCGAATCATCCGGCTCATCTTCCTGTTGCAGATGCGACTGCTCCAGCGTGATGTTCTCTTTGCTCAGGCTCAGCAGAGAGAACGACTTTTCGTTTGCGGAAAGCATCCTGTCGTCTACTTCGTTGATGTTGGGATCAGTTTGCACCTGATGTTCCGGCGGATCTTGTGCTACTTCCCGATCCTGCAATCGGTCCTCTTGGGGATCTCCTTCCTCGTCTGGCGGCACTGCCGCGGGCAAAAACTCAACCCGCTCAAGCACTCGTTCATTCGGCACAGCGGGCGGAGCTTCTAGCTCGACGAATTGTGGGTGCGGCTGCCGTGGGGATTTCTTGCCAGCAAGACTCCTCGTGGAAGAAGAAGAAGCAAACGGAACATTGCCACGGCGCCTCAAAGCAGACGTGGTCGGTTTATTGGTCTCGACAGTTGTACTTGACGTCGTTTCTGTTACTCTACTCGACGGCCGGAAAGTGGGGACCGCCGGCTTGTTTTTCGTGCGGTGCGAGGTTGAAATCCTTGTTGTGTCCGTGGTAAAGCCCTCCTCTGTAGTTACTTTTTTCGGTTTTTCGCCATTTAAGCTTGCTTTCTTCAATGAAGTAGGTGCGGCTGCCTTCTTTGGAGCCTTGGCGGCACCCATAACTCCGCGCGAACCTGTAATCGGTTGCGTTTCTGGCGGTCGACGGCTGACGCCTGCTACATTGTTCAGCTGGTTCGCGTCTTTTGTCACAGTATTTCGCTGTTTGTTGATCCCGTTTCTGGTCGGACTTCTGGACGCTACAGCTTTCTTTTCGGGTCGGACGGGTGGTGCTAGTCGTGTGGCTTCGCTTTTCAGTGCCGCAGCAGTGGCAGATGATTTCGCTGTGCCGGACGCTCCTCTCGTGGGCACGACAGCGCCGGTTCTTCGCGGGCTGCTCGTACTAACAAGCTTCGTTTTCGCGCGCGTATTTCCAGAGAAAGATCCTTCCGTGCCTGGGCCTGCTTTTGCATTTGCACTCTTTGGTGCAGCTCCTTGCTTACTTTGCAAAGGACCATGACCTGCTGTGCTTGAAGACGCATGCGCACCGACATTGGATGAACTCGTCGCCGCAGTCCCGACCTTTTGAGAGCGAGCCGCGATTGATGCCGTCGGATTGTTCCCTTTCGTTGATATCGCGTTCTTTCCCAGCGCCGATCGGGTTTCTCCTGCCCCACCTCTTCTAGCAGTCACACCACCACCGTCGTTCGTTTTCGCACCTACACGTCGCGCGGACAGCGGCGGAGCGCCGACGACTGCACGGATCGAGGACAGATCCTGCTTAGCGGTGCTCAAAGATGAGCTGCTACTGCTAGTGGCCTTAGTCGTTGTGGTGACTACTGCATTTTTAGAGACGATAGTCCGCTCGTTGTTGATGCGTGCCGCAGTTGTGACATCATTTCTCGCCTTGTTCAGCATCGTTTTCGCAGCCGGAGAGGACACGGCTGTGGAAGAAGCGGGGCTGGTTGTTGCCGGAGCGGCCGGAGATTTCAGTCGTGTTTTCTTCACACCGGCGACTACCTGCAGATTGTTTTTCTGAACGACGCACGGGTTGTTATCCGTCGCGGCTGCTTCGTCTCGCACTCCATTGCCGCCTTCTTCCTCAGCCGGACTTGGCACGGCGGTTGTCGGCGTAGTAGCGGCGCTGCGACCACCGGGGAGATGTTGTTTGCTTGGCACGGTGAGTGTGGTGTTGGCCGCCAACGTTGTGTAATGTTGCTCCTGCTGCTGCTGTTGTAATTGTTTATTTCCCGGATGTTGATGATTCTGCCCCACCCCGCCGACGACATCAAAATACCCGGAGTCAACCGGTGCGTACCCGAGCAAAATGTCACTCTCTGACTTCGCTTTACTCAAATTCGCGGCGTTCGTCGCCTTCAGGTCGTCCAACGTCTGCAATAGCCCTTGTTCAGAGGGCGAAAACACGGGGAGCGAACGGTCATGGTTGATGCCGCCTCGGGTGTTGTTGGGCACGTTGACAACTTTCGGACTTTTCAGTCTGCTCGTGTTCTGGTTCAGTAAAACTTTCGTCCCTTGTGCTGTTCCTACTGTCCTCTGCTTACCAGAAGTGCAGCCCTTATTGCTTGCGTTCGAAGGTGTCGCACTTTTGGAGGCTCCAGCGTTCGCTGCGGCCGCGATGCAGCCGCGCATACTCGGCACAGCGATCCCTACGTTGCTTCCGGGGGTTGTTGGCGCGGTGTTTTGACGCTGGTGTGCAGTAGTTGTGTTCATCAAACCGCGACTTTCTGGTGCTTTCCTTCCGAGTGAATAGCTGCTTGCTCCCAAGCCACTCAACAATGCTGTCCCAGCACCTCCTCCTCCGCCCGACACGAGCGGCACATTGCTCGGCAGCCCGTCGGTCCTCGGCTTCGGCCCGCCCTGCAGACGCAGCCGCATCGTGCCGGCCGCGGCCGTCGGGGCACCGGTCAGGAGATTTATGTTGTGGCTTGTGGAGGAGACCAAAGTCTTGGTCGGCGAAACCGCGTTCCGAACACTGGCAATTCCGCTTTTCATCATATCACTGCGGAAATTTACGTTCTTTTCACTGTGGAAGTTCAACGCGCTGTCTGGTTCGAAAACGTCAAAATTTCGCAGCTTGTGCGGGGTGGTACGAGACAGGAACTCCTTTTCGCGGGAGACGTCGGGCAGCAGCTTTTTGCTGCGGTTGTTGACACTTTCTGCTGATGCAGCTCCTGCTGCTGAGTTGATCCCTACAGTTGCATTGGTTGTTGAAAAGCTTGTGCAGTTGTCCAGACTGCGCACAACATAGGCGGTTTCCTGCTTCCAGTAGTCAAGTTTCATTTTCTCGTCGTATTTGAAGCCGAGTCGCGGGGAAAACCCCACGATGTCAGCTTTCTCGAACAAATCAGGACGCTTCGCGTCCGTGTACCGTGTGAGGAAAGAACTACCACTTTGGTTCTTCGCTAGTGCCGTATTTTCACCTACTTCCATTGGCGCTCCCTCCGTGGTTCTTTCGGCGTCGGTTTTGCTGTCGGGGTTCTTTGAAGCTGCACCCTCCTGTGGACTTTTGTCCGCCTCCGCCGTCGTGGATGAACCAGGAAAGGCAACCGTGGTTGCAGCTCCAGAATGGATCTTCTCCCCCACCGCCACCCGCTGCGACCGGTAAGCTGCGGGCGAGTACCGACTAACGTCACCGGTATGGCCCTGCGGAAGCTTCGTCCGCCCGCGCTTTTCGTCCTTTGCGCGCGCGCTGCCGGACCGGGGGGTGCGCGTACCTTCCGGTGGAAGTTGAAGAGGCATGGGCAAGACTCCTACTGACTGGGCAATTTAGAAGCATGATCATGGTTACAAGCGTGTGCATACGAAAAACAGCATGAAAAGAAGGATAATTTCTCTAGATCAAAAGTACTGGCCGAGCTCATCGCCGGCGACAGCTTCTTCCTATCCGACATGAACGTGTTGTCCAGCAATGCCGATTCAAAATTCGTCCTGGGCGAGGGCAGCGTCTTGGTGACGCGCACCGGTCGCTTGTGCCGGCCCGCGCCGATCGCGTTCACGGGGCGATGGTGGTGCGGGTGGAGGTGGTGTTGGTCGGGATGATGTGGCACGACCAAGTGGTCCTGTTTTTTCCGATGTTGAGCGGGGTCGCCCGGCCCCCCCGGAGCGCCAACCACAGCGTTCGTCGAGTGCCACGAGGCGCAACTAGTATCCAGTGGCACATTTTTGTGACCCTGGTTATTTGTATGCATATAATGCCGATGAAGAACGTCTTCCGCTCGGTAGTGGCCGAAAGCGAAATCAGCCTCGTCCTCGAGCTTCTCGAGCACTTTCACCCCGTTGACAAATTTGGGCAGCCAGTACCCGCTGTCCACACACAGCCACTTCTCGCTCTTGTCGAACATAGCCGTGACGATTTCGTTCCGCTTCACCCCACACTTCTCCGCTGAGTCTTCGTTATCAAATGCAAATATGTCTGGGTCTGGAAATTTGTAATGCTGAGTTGTGAGGAGTGAACTCTCTGTAATGTTGCACAGCCAAGCATGAGAAATATTTGCGCTGCCTAGTGTTGCGCTTTCCGCATGACAAACTGCGTTTTGCATGACAGGCAACAGGGTCTCTTATTGGACACGCATCACAAACTTTTCAGACAGTCATGCCAGAGAAGCATGACAAATCTTGCATCCGCCCAGACCCAGACATTTTTGCAGTCGATATTCGTAGCTCGCTTTCAATTTCCGCGGGTCGACGAGCAGCTGGGTTTCGTCCGGGTACTTGTAGTAGGGAATTGGGGTTATGGAAGTGCAAATGTACTTCCGGTTCTGGTTGCAGGATATCAGCATCTGTTTTCGCTGCTCAACAAGCTCGTTAGTATCAAGACTAGGCGACGTGGCCGCGCTGTGACTTGAAGAGGAAGGGTTGTTTGATATCGTAGGTGTTCCAGCTCCGAAGTGCTGGTAGTGAAATTGGTTCTTATGCAGGTCCCGCTTCGACGACGCACTCCCGCCAAAAACCTTCTGGCAGTAGCTTTCCAAGTGCTGTTTCGACTTCTGTTGGAACTTTTCGTGGTCGCGCGGCGTCACGTAGGTCAGGTAGTTTCTGTTCGTGTAATCCATCTTCCTGTTCATGGACTTTGTCTGCAGTAAGAACTTTCCCGCGGAATCGAACGCACGCGACGCCTTGTACTGCGTCAACAACGTGCGGCAGTAGAGCGTTTTGAAGTACCCCTGGACGCCCGCGATCGCTTTGGCCTGCTGCACTACGCGCAACTCCCGGGCGGCAAGGACTGCTTTGTATCGCTTCCAGTTTCGCTGGAGTATCAGTGCCGCCCGGTTTTTCTTCACGTCGATTGCTAGCTTCCGGCAGTGCAAAACCTTGCACATCACGTTCAGGTTCGTCATCGCCTTTTTTCTCCGTTCTTTCTCTTTGGCGAGCTTCAGTTCCTTCAGCAACTTCCTTGCTTTCCGACACAAAATCGCGTTCAGAATCACCTCCTTCGCCCGCCGGATTTTCTTTAAGTACGCCCGGACGTTCCGCTGGATTTTGATCGCGGAAATGCGGTAAAACCGGAACCGCTCCTGCGCCCGGCCGAGGCAGCTGGTGAACAGGAAGAGAGATTTCAACTGCCGCACCCGCTTGATCTGCTTCTGCACCTGTTGCATCCGGATGAAGGCCTGCATCTGCCGGACCTTCTCGACGTCGCTTTCGAATTTTGCGATCACTTTCCGGCCCCGCAAACTGGCCTGAATCACGTTCGCCGCGGGCCGGAGCTGCTCCAGCGCCAGCCGTTTCTGTTGCAGCAAAACCCGCTGTGCCGCACGGGTGAAGAAAACCTTTTGTGAGATCGAGATAGGGTTGAAGAACCAACGACGCAAAGGCGAACCCATTGGGATCGAGCATTGGGATTAATGAGCATTGGGATTCAAAAACTGCACATCAGAAGCTGAACATGAAATCAGTGAACCAAATCCTTTGCGCTCGCTGTCAAAACAGTGTACTCCTTTGCAGTACCATGGTCTTCCCTACGAACGCTGGTGGGTTTTGCTTCTTCACGTTCGCAGCATTGTCACCCGAAGAACTAGCCGCTTTTTCTTCGCCCACCAGCCCGGACTTTAAGAGCCACGCGACGATGTCTTCGGTCGCTTTTTTACACATGGCGTCGTCCATTTTTGTTGGATCCAGGCCACAACTTCGGCTGGCAGTGGTGGTTCCTGCTTCTGCACCGTTCTTCGTACTATCTCCCGCTTGATTCTGTTGTTCCCCAACAGACTGACAGCTGACGAGCAGTAGAGGGAAGAATTCCTTTTCCGAAACGAATTCCCGGAAGCTGGTGCGGTAAGCATAGCCTTTTCTCCTAAGTTGTATGCTATCCAATATCGACAACGACTGTAACTGCTGCAAAACCATTTTCGGCTCGAACAGCAGCGGTTTTTTAAGCCGGTTCGGCTTGATGCAGCGCACGAAGTGTCCCCGCGCCTGGTTCAATTTCGTCATCAAATTTTCCATCGACCGCGAAAACTGCGCCCCGATGAACGACGGCTTCGGCTCTTTCTTAGAGGCTAATGCAGTAGTTGTACCAGCCCCCTGCTGTTCGCGTTCAGCGAACGTGGATTTGACGGCGTCTCCTCCTGCCGCAGCGTTAGTCATCGTCCCGTTCTCGTTGAGCTGAAAAGCCTCTTTCAGCAGCGTGTTTTCACTCATTTTCAGCAATTGCAACAGACTCGGGTCGAGCAAATCCATGTTTTTGTTCCGAAAATCTTTCGCCGTGTAAGAAACCACGGCCGAGCCGTGCAAGATCGTGAAGCACTCGCGCTCGCGGGCGGAAAATTTTGGCTTCAGCAAGTACACTTCCGACGGCGGTGCGGCTCCAGCAGCATTACTCCCACCTCCTCCGCCAGAAAACGTCTTATTCACTTTGTTGCAAAAAGCTTCGTCAGACCCTTTCGACAACAGGCACTGCTCCTCCAGAAACTGCAAAATGCCCGGATTTTTCTTTTCCTTCGGATTGTCCATCAGTTTGATGATCCCAGTGTTGTCTTTGTACAACGACTGCGTTTTATTTCCGTCTTCTCCGCCTTGGTCAAACACGATCGGGCAGTTTTCCCGTTTCAACAGCGCAATTTCCTCCTCAAACACGTGTTTCAAAAAGAATTGCTGCAGCCTTTCGTTTGCAAAGTTGATGAAAAACTGCTCCAGCGAGTTTTGTTGGAAGTACTCGAAGCCAAAAATGTCCAGAATGCCCACCCACTTCTTCACTTCCTTCGTCTTCGCGTCCGGCTGGATCTTTTCGTTTAACTTGTAGATCAAGTGTTTAAACAGCTGTTCGTACACCCCCCTCGCGACAGAGAGAATCATGTCCTTTGCGGACTCCTGGGTCCGCGGCGTGTAGGTGACGGAGCCCGTCGGCATCTTCCGCATCTTCAGCGAGATCGCTTTTACCGCCAGGCCCTAGGGGGAGTGCGAAATTCATCATCTTTTCTGATTCAGTCTGAATGATTCTTTCCTGCTAGTACACAAGCGACTTTGGGACTTCAAAAGGTCGTGTATCTACTTCGTGATGCAGGTGCACGACTACTCCGACCGAATCAGACTTGGAAAAATTCCATCAAAATACCTTGTCAATCCCCAGCAACTCGCAAATGTCCTCCAAGTCCCTCTCGTTGTCGCAAATCGGCGGGGAATCACTGTCAGTGTCGTCGTATCAAAAGGAAAAATCCCCCCTCCCCGTATCGAAAACGAAATTTGTGGTGCTGTATTTGAGTACACAAATCGAGTTGTAATGCTAGAAGGCCAAGAGACGCAGCTGTGGCCTCGTTTGCAGGCAATTTGTCATGCTGTTTCCCACTTCCAGCTGCCCCCTGTCATGCTGAAGATGCAAGGCTTTCCCACGCCAACCAGCACTACAGTCCGCATCTTCTCCCTTCTAGCATGACAAAGCTGATTTGTGACCACAAATCTGCATCACAAATTTCTAGTTTGAGTATGGGGTGGGGGGATTTTTCACTTTGATACGTCATCGTGAAATTTCACGTTCCCGCACCGCAGCACCGCAGAGAGTAATTTCCACAGCTCCGGCAGATCTTTCTCCTCGTCATAGCCGATCGCGGAGAAGGCCGGTAGCACCGACCGGAGGAAAATCTCGCCGTCGTCCATGCCGATGACTTTCGTGGCGGAATTCTTTAAAATCTCGTACTTTTCATAGCAGTCATCCAGGAGTTTCGCGGATCTTTTTTCCGAATCTTCCAACCCCTCGAGGATTTGGTAGAAGATGTGGTAGCACCGCTCGTTCGCGGTGGTGGTCGACACCACCCGGGACTTTTCTAGCAGATAGCACTCCACGTACCCCGCTGTGATGCCGCCCGAGGTGGCTGAATGGTTGTGTAGCTGTTGCTGTTCTTCTGCCGCACCATTGCAGCTTTTGTTGCGCGTCCGGCGATTGGCTTTCGACGGTCTGTTCGCTGAAGCGGCTCTGTCAAAACTGTGCAATTCTTCTGATCCGACGTAGAGCTCCACAAACCTCCCAAAGCGGCTGCTGTTGTCGTTGCGCTCGGTTTTCGCATTCCCAAAAGCTTCCAGAAGCGGATTGGCGCGCATGATTGCGTCCTGGATCGCGCTGTAGTGTTCGGACTTCTTCTGCTTCATTTTCTCGAGTTCGAGATCCTCTGAGCCTTCGTCGGAGGAGGAGTCACCGTCTTCTTCCTCGTCGCTCTGAAGGTCTACTTCCTTTCCAGTCGTCCTGTTGTTTTCATGTTCATCTTCGGGCTCCACGTCCTCCGCAACGTACTCATGCGGCTCGTGCGTCAGGTCCTGCGATGCGAGGAAAGAGAGACGGCTGCCGCGCATCAGGTGATTTTTCTTCGATGCTTGCTCATCTGCCTCTTCATCTTCGACCCCGTCTTCTGCTTGATCTTTGATTGCCTTTGGAACCTTGCTTCCGCTGTCTTGCTCCTTGTCTTTTGCCACACCGCGCCCGGCGACGGACTTTCGCTCTCGTCCAGCAGCTGCCCCGGTACCCTGCAGTGAATGAGGCCTTTGAAATTTGATACATCTGCACTTAGCAAAAATTTACTTCGTGCACATACGAGAGATAACAGTAACACCACAGCCTTTTGGGCGGCAAAAAAGCGGTGCAAAACGGACATGGATCTAACGAAGTACCAGAACCATCTCGGTGGCGAAGTACTTCATGATGTGTTTCGTCGTTTCCGTCTTTCCCGCGCCGGACTCGCCGGATATGATGAACGAAATGTTGCAATTTTCCTGCAGTTGCGCCTGCCATGCGGTGCGGCACAGGTCAAACACATGCGGCTCGACGGTAGACAGGTCTACCGCAGCTTCACCAACATGACTCCCTTGTTTACCCTCCGCTGACGCCCGCCCCCCTCCCCCACTACCCGGAATTACATTCGCATTCGGAGCTGTAGGAGAACTGCTCAGTTGATGGTACTGCTGGATGATCTCGGTGCTGGTGTTGTTCAAATTTTCATACGGGTTCAGAATCACAACCATGGGCTTCACAAAACTGTAGATCTTGTTTTCGTAGTAACGCTGCCGCAAACAGTCCAAAACTGCAGCGTCGTTCGCGAACGGCAACTTCAGGATGTCGCCGGTATTCGCCGCGCCGGCAGCGAGTTGCAATGCGCCAGCCGCATCGTCCGCACCACCAGCTTTCGAAGATTTCGACGCCGCCGCTACAGGACTCTCGTTGACATTCCGGCAGTCCCGGAGGTCAAAATTCTCCAAAATCTTCGCGCTGGACGATAACCCTCCGGGGACCAAACCCGCATCCCGCGGGTAGCATTCCAGTGTCGCAAGGATGGGCTTCGAAACAGAGAGGTCCTCGAGGGCGAAGTCTTGTTGACTGGGTGGAGCGTAGTTCTTTCCGTCCTGCTGCTCTTCTCCAGCGACATCATTCAGTTCGTTCAAGCTTCTAATCACCGCTTTTTCGAAAGCCTCGCAGGTGATGGAGTCTTTCTCGTCCGCAATCGGGACCCAAACCTCGGTACCGATCAGTTCTCTCCTCGTGGCAGCCGAGTCCAGACCGAGGAGAAACGAGTGCCGCCGGATCTCGGCCGACTTGTTTGAAGCTTTGCTCTGCTGGAGGTGCGACATTTTGTCACAGGCAGGCTAGCTTAACCTTAAGGTCCTCCTGCTGACATCAGGTCGATTTTAGACAAAACATCGGTAACGTAGTACTATCCAGTGTCGTAATCGCGGCAAAAATGCTGCTTTTTCTTGCTTTTCATGTTCTCTAAAATGAAAGCCGCAGAGGTAAGTAAGCATCCTCAAGTGAATTTTAAGCTGAATCCGTGATCAGACTCCACACGACGCCGCGCACTTGAAGTGATGTGACACAACTAAGTACTTTCTACAAGCCGAAACCTTCGACTTCATTCAGTAAGTACTACCACACCAGCATTATTGGCTTCAATACAACTGCTTTCGCAACGACTCACAAACACAACCTGCTGCACCGGCAGATGCAAGATTGCGTGCGGACGCGAACACATGAGCAGCGAAAGTCAGGACTGCACGATGCGAAAGACGAGCAATGAATGTCGTCTGTAAGCCACACCCCAAGGAGCTTGTGCGGTGGATCTCTTCTGAAGCACATCCACGTTGCGTTAGAAGGAACTGTCCCTAGTACGCATGTGCATTGCCGAAATTAGTACCATCACCTTGTTGCGAGCTCGGCGGAAGATGACAGTTTGCACTTGAGTGCGTCAGCGTCAAGCTCCGCCTCAAGCTCTGTGTTTCTTTCTTGATGGAATGAAACCCAGCTGTACTTTGTCTGTGCTACAGCAGAATGACATGAGCCTTGTCTGTGCATCGTAACTCGCTGAGTCTTCAGCAGGTGGAAAAAAGAAAAACGCGACTTTTGCAATTCAGAAAGCCGCCGTCCAGAGAAACATACTTCACGACGACAATCTCCGCCCCAGTATGAGGACTTTGAAACCCGAACGAGGTGAATATCAGCGACCAAAACTAGGAAAAGGTCAATCTTGTCGTATCATACATTATCCGCACTTGTCCTCGCCGTGGTGCTCGCTGTCGGTGGTGGCGATGTAGTGCCTGCCGTCGCAGCAGCGCCGTAGCTGTTGCCCCGGTTTTCGTCATCCACACCCATTGCTTTCTCCAGCGCACCGGACTCATCCTCGTCTTCGTCAAAGACGCAAGCACAACTATTCGCCAAATGCTCCAGGGAAAACCAAAGCGGCAGCCGGAAAGCGAAGAAAATCGCGGCACAGAGGAACGTGTGCCACTTCAGCCACCAGATAAAGCTGACCGGGTCCCGCTGGTTCTGCAGGGACTTCGGGTACAGGTAGTAACCCAAGTACAAAAAGGCGGCCAGGTTCAGGAGGCCGGAGCAGGATTCGATCTGTAGGGAGAAAGTTGGTTGCGATCATTTTTTGCAAGTCTCAGTCTGGTTCGTGATTGCTCCCGGCAAGAAGTGCACAAATGAAATGAAAGGTTGGCTATGTAAACGAGGAGAAATCAACATCATCACATTTATTACTTTTATTCGTACCAGCATCGTGTTTTTGCTTTCTTCGTGGTACCGAGTAAGAACCAATCGCAGAAAGGACGCTTTTTTGTTCCCAGTCGCGGTCTGCTGACTCTGCGCCTCTAGTTCGTCTTCTTCGTTATCAACATCGCCACCCCCGGGGAGGAAGGAAGCGAGCAGTTTTTCCCGAAAGTTTTTCTGCTTCTCCGCCTCCGAAGTGGAATTTTTTGCAACCCCCAACTTCTTCTCGGCCCACTTGTGAATATGATTGCCGAAGAACGCGTAAAAACCGAGCAGCAAGACGGCGATTGAGTGGAGAATTTTTGCAGACACGCTGACCTTCGGAAACAAGCCCATCGCAGCAAAGATTTTCAGGTGGTGCCAGAAGAGGAAGGTGAGGAAGTAGCAAATCCCGGCAATAACCCAGAGAAGGATCAGCAAGGCGGCAGAAACCAGGGTGATAATTGCCGTTGCAAAGAAAATCACGAGAGCGGTGCGAGTGGTACGATCGACAATCACGTCTTTCAGATCTGCATTTAATCCTGGGATGCCAGAAGTCCGAGTCGCTGCACTGAATGTGCTATCGTCTGCACTTCTAGTTTGCTCTCCATCGCCCGTCGCAGACGCGAGGAGCTCGGCGCTGGCCTTGCGCAAAAGCCGGTGGTACGTGGAAGTCGTCGCCATTTCCCTCTACTGACGAGGATGAACCAAGGAGTGCAAGAAGCCGAGGAGGAGTTTTTTGCACTCCCGAAAACGAACGGTCACCTCTTCATCAAAGGCGGCATCTTTTTTGGGAGTTTTCAACCGTTGGAGGCAACGGCTACGGCTCTGCCACCTGCATGCAGTTACGCAACTGAAGTGGCACAAAGCCAAAAAGAATCCCTCCTGTGCGATTCACCATTTGTCAACACGAGTGCGAAGTAGTCGGTCCACCACTGAGTGAAGAAACGACCATTCCCGTGTGCAGCTTTTCTGCTCTACAACTTTCAATTACGTGTCACGATTTGGATTTGCTGGCCGATAGATACCAGATAAACCGCCATAGCCATTCCTTACTGATTCAAGATATCAGAGTCGTCACAAGTGGAACAAGATCGAGTGAAGACTCAATACGTTGAATCTCGATATCGGTACAACGCCGGCAGTTTGCAAAACGCCTGCCGCTAACTTATTCGGGAAAGACGAGTGAGGTCGTGTGTGAGTACTTTCTAATATAATGTTTCAAGCGGTTTCTGTAAGTACGAACCAACTCGTGATATAAAAATCAGCGAATTGTGTACTTTATTTGAGTAGTCTTTTTTACAGCGGTTTCTGAAAATACGAACCAACTCGTGATAAAAAATCAGTGAGTAAGTTGTCGTGTACTTACTTACTTGCTAGTAACCACTCCCAAACAAAGTACTTAAGCAGCTCACGACAAGGATGGCCTTGTTCTGCTATGAAATGCATCACCTTGTCTGGACCACCAGACAGGCGCTCGTCGACCACATATCACTGCAACGCCAGACCGCTTGCTTGAGCTTTTCTTGTTGAGCATTGGTTGAGATTTCACGCTCTTGACAGCCAAGACTTCATCTGTCGTAGGTAAAACAAGAGACTGGTCGGCTCTGTCCTAAAATGTTTTTCACAGGACGAGCAGATCAAAATCAGTATCTCCTCGTGTTGATTCCAGCACCGCCCTTGTGATACTTTCCCCCGCCACCGCCGACACCGCCCGGCGGCGGCGGCTTTCCGCTCTGTTGATTATTAAATCCCCCTTTGTTGATGATCCCCTTTCCCCCCTTTCCCGCGTCTTGATCTTTGCTGTTCCAGCCCTTCGCCGCGCGCAAGCGTAACTCCTTTTCGATGTGGCTCCGGATCAAGTGCGCCGGGTTGCCCACCGCGCCCCCGCAACGCCGCGGCACGTACCCCCGGTGATTATCCTCTGTAAAAACGTTCCCGCCCCATACTTGTAACGCAAGTCTGCATGTTGAAGATATTTCTCATGCGGAACCCCATGAGAAGCATTTTCTAGTCGTGTTTCGCAATTGGCATGCCTCAATCAGCATGATATCGTAGATCTGTGACGCTGCTGAACTAGCTGAACAGGATTGCACTACGATGCCAAACTTGTCATGCGCACCAGCCAAAGCTTGTGGATTTGTCTAGCAGATCTCCCATCTTGACTATGGGGTGCGGACGTTTTTACACAGGATAGTGATCCCTGTCCAGCCAACGAGCTATAGACACGTCCACCTCGTACAGTGGTGCCACCTCGTCCTCGTCGAGCATGTTCTTCTCCCGGAATGCTTCGATCACACGGATTTTTTCCTCGTCCGCGCCGTCCGCCAGCCTACTGGAGGAGCCTGGTTTTTGTTCCATTTTTTAGCACTTGATGTTTCCGACCTTGAATTATTTGCTGCAATGGCGAAGGATTTAAATTTACAGCACACGTATACAACGAAAGATGGTGCTGCAATACGAGCTGCACAGAGACAGACATACAGCATACTAGCCTGTGCCAAAGACCTTTACCCGCACTCATTCCCGTCCCCAAGCCCTGCACAGTTCCACCGAGTGGAGCGACCCCCGTGAGTTGTGGGTTCAAAATGCCTCCTTTATTCATACGAGCCGTTCGATTCGTCTCCTGGTCGAACGAACTTTTCTTCGGCCCTGCTGCACCCCGCGCTTGACTTTCCTGTCGACGATGCTGAGCGAATTGCAGCGGTTGCGAACCGCCCAAATTGTTAGCAAAAGTAGAACTCGACACCGCAGTCCCGCCTCCGGTGGTGTTGAGCATGTTAACTGTCGAGCCAGCCTGCGCACCCATTAGATTGTTCACATTCGGATTTAACGAACCTCCCAAAAAAGTAGAGGTTGGTGGATTCAGCGGTTGTTGTCCGAAGGAGGTTGCACCAGACAGTGCGGAGCTACTGCTGCTACTGCTCCCCGCCCCGGGCTGGTGCGCGCTTCTGGTTTGACTCATCTTCTCGATTTCGGCCTGCGCGTAGAAGTTACCCGTTCGCGGCCCAAAGGAAACGTTGTTCGCGACGGTCGGATTGAGCAGATTTGCAGTTGAAGCTCCTCCAAAAATGCTTTCATTCGGAAGCCCAGGTGGATTTGGAGGAGCGGCGTAGAAAAATTGCTGTTGCGGTATCGCCGTAGTTCCGGGTGCCGCGACGGGGGCGGATGCTTTGCTATGATATCCCGGCGGAGGCTCAAACTTTACCACGTAATCCATGCCGTACCGCCGCTGACAAACGTCGCGGAGCGTAGTCTTGATCCAGCCCAGAGGATTCTGAATCCTTCCCTTGCCATTCCGGTCCGTGCCGAGCGGTACCCAGCGCTGTGTAGTTTGACGGGATTTTTCTTAGCTAGTCATCTCAAAGCTACTACTCAAAAGCAGACGCAGAGCAGGAGACTTTATTGCGACGCCTGCTTTTTCGCCGCACATGCTTCCGTCCAAACCCAACTCAAAAAAGATACGAAAGCAAGCAGCTAAAGGCACTCGCACAACAGGGGACTTTGCGACGCCTTTTCTGCTTTTTCGCCGCACATGGTTCCGTCCAAACCCAACTCAAAAAGGATGCGAAAGCTAGCAGCTAAAGGCACTCGCAGAGCAGAAGACTTTGCGACGCCCTTTCTGCTTTTTCGCCGCACATGGTTCCGTCCAAACCCAACTCAAAAAGGATGCGAAAGCTAGCAGCTAAAGGCACTCGCAGAATAGGAGACTTTGCGACACCCTTTCCGCTTTTTCGCCGCACATGGTTCCGTCCAAACCCAACTCAAAAAAGAAGGAGACGCTAACTACTTATTCGTCTTCTAGCCTGAAAATGAAAAACTTATCCGCATGTTAATACTTTCTCCCCGTTTATAAAGCGGTACTCGCGCCACACCATATCTTCGATGATTTCAGGTGTCTGCCCGCGAATCGGCAGCACCTCCTGCTCCGTCAGCTTGGACTCATCGCGCCACTTCGTCAACAGCTCCTGCGCCTGGACGTGCTTGTTCGGGTCTGCGACCTCGAGTGGGTGGTGCTGCAACATCATCACGGGAACGTTCTGCTGCGCAAGAACACCAGTACCTCCTATTTGCCCCGGCGATATCAAGTTCGGGAAACACGCATGCGCGGCCAAGCTCGAGGCGAGCCTTACTTGCTCCGGTTCGGCGACCCAGGTCGTCGGTTTTTTCTGGTTGTACACCCAGTTTTTGATCCGCGCTTCCACGGTCTGTTTGTAATTCGTCAATTCCAGTCTTTCCATGTCTGTCGCCAGCAACTGGCGGCACTTCCGCAATTTTTCCGCCACGGGTCGCAACTGCTCCAGGGTGTCCAATGTTGCGTAGTGCCTCTCCCAGTAGGCACCGAAGTCAATCGTGTGCTGGGTGCCAGTGGTGAAATCGTTCAGGTTATTTTCCTTAGAAGTACTATCATCGGCTGATGTGCTGACCAACGGCTTCACGGTCGCCGCCTTCCGCTTGGTCGTGTCGGTAGTTCCCCCAATCTGGTGCAAGGCCTTGTTGGCTTCATTTTGCTTGCGGAGGTTTTCCTCCTCTTCCAACCGTTTCTGCTCTTCCTTTTGTTTCTGCAACTCCAGCTCCTCTTTCAACTTGCGCTCTTGCTCCTCCTTCTCTCTTCGAATCGTGGCCGCGGCCTCGATTTCGAAATACGGCCCCGTGTCGGCCTTTACAAACTCCCGCAGGCCGAGCGGGATTTCGTCCAGAGTGATCACCGGCATCGTCGGCTGTGTCAGCTCCGCACAGGTAGTGCAAATCCGTTTCACCTGATAGAAAAACAAAGTTTTTCAGTCATCGAAGTCATCTTCATTCGGAATTGTGCTGCATCACTAACCAGAAAAATCCTGACGCAGTCTAATGCTTGTCCACAGATGTAGGTATCTTTCCAACGATTCATGCTACTACACTTGTTATGACATCCACCTTGACAAAAGAATGAAGATCGACGTGTTCTTCATACATAAGTAGTACCTTGGATTCATCCTCCCCTTCCACCCAATACTGGCAAAACTCCCACCAAGTCGGCCACTTGCAGCAGTATTGCTTCTTTTCCTGGCAGTAGGGGCACCCGTAGTCGTTGAAGTAGGTCCCGGGTGGTTTGATGTTGGTGATGAAGGACGGCTGCGTCATGAACATCCAGCAGGTCCGCAGGATTGCGAAGAGTTTGTCTCGCTGCGACTCGTTGGCCTTCAGCTTTTCGGCTAACTCGGCTGCGTTCGAGATTTTCGCTCTCGCTTTTTTCTCCTCCTTCTCGAAGAAGTTCTCCACCCATTCCAAGTAGTCCACCATTTTCTGGTCTTCGTAGTGAAAATCGCCGCAGAGGTCCGGGTTCCGGCAGTAAAGCTGCTTCATGATGAACATCGACGGCCACTCCTTCAACCGGTATTTTGGATCCTCCTGCAGAAACTTGAACCACTTCCACGCCTTTTCGTTCTCCCGCATCCGAAACACGAACCGCTCGAAGTCGCGCAGGAAGAGGATGTAGTCGGCGTAAACGCGGCTTTCGATGTGCCCCATGCAGCGCAGCTGCGACTGGGTGATGCAGTCGGGGTGCACCTCATGGGCCTCGAACAGGGACTGCCAGAGACAGTTTCTCAGCGGCTTCTGGAAAAACTTCCACGAGTCGTCCGGCCGCCACCGCTTTTCGCGCAAATACTCCGGCGTTGCCTTCGGATTGTTGAAGGGGTTCAGAATGCGAGGAACACTTGCGATGTTGGCAGCGTTGGTTTTCGATGTTGCTTTCTGAGCGCGGGGGCCGAGTTTCTTGCCGACAGCTGCGCCATCTGTGGCGGATTTCATCTTGAGGCGCTTCTTCTGCCTCTTCTGGTACGGATGAACACCAGCTTCGTCTGACTGCAGCCCGCGACGTTTCTGCGTGACACGCTTCACACCGCAAACACCTTCCATCTTCGCACTCTTGTCGAGCAGCGTTGCGTCAATGGCTAGCGGATTTTCTTCCCGCTTTTCTGCCTCGATTTTGGCTAGCTTTGCATTCACATGGGTCGCGAGTTTATCTTCCATCTTTCCGAACTGGAAGGGCAGCGGACGAGCTTTCGGCTTCTCCTTCATGCTCGGCATGGAAGTTATTTCACCCTTGCCCTTTCCTTTCGGCTTTGCCTTAGCCTTCGCACTCGCTTTTGCTTTTGCCTTGGCTTTCGCCTTTGGCGCAGCGCCGCCGTCATCTTCTTCTTCATCATCTCCCGTATCTACTTGGGCTGGCCGCACAAGGCTCTTGGCTCTGCTTTTGCTCCTTCTCGCGGCCTGGGCCTCTGGCTCCTCCTCCGGCACCTCAACATTACTTTCAACCTCAGAAGCAACATCTGAATTATTTTCGCCACCGCTTACATCGCCGTCTGACCTCTTCTTGTTCTTTTCACTAGCGTCGTCGATTTTGACTCTTTTTAATTCATTGTTGTTTTCATCTTGTCCCAGCACATTTTTAGCCTCCTCTTCCTCGTCATTCCCTTCTACATCACTACCAAGCTGCTTGTCCACTCTCTGAGCTTGTTCGCTCCCGACCTCCGGACTCTGCTCTTCACGCCGACGCTTCAAACCGTCCAAGTTCTCACGGTTGTTCTTGCGCAGGCCCAGAGTATCAAAAACGGATGTTGACTTTTCCTCTCGTAGGAGGTCGTCTGATGGCTCTTCTACATCCTCCTGCTCGTTTTTCCCTGCGCCGTTTGGTTCTTCCGACCCTCCCGCCAGCAGCGCAGTCTTATTTGTCTTGTCCGACTCCTTTATTCTCTCTTGACCTCCATGATCTACTTCTCCGACTAATGCCTTGACTTCCTCGGACGCAGCTCCTTCTTCAGCGTCTGATTTTTCGATTTCGTCCTCTGAAGAGTCATCTTCCGGTGGCAGCAGCGTTTCCTTTTTGGGAGGTTTGGATGGCTTTTTCGGGATCGGTGATTTCACCTTTCCCCCGAAGGTTGTGCCGTGCTTCCCCCGAACCCGGTCGCTCCTCGCCACCGCCAGCAGGCGCCGGCCCACATCCGGGTCCACGGGCGATTGCGGGGGCAGAAGGCGGTCGCGGTCCCCAGGATTCACGTCCTCGCTGTCGTCCTGCTCCAACAACTCAGGCGGCACGTCATCATCCCCAATGGTGAGTCCCTTAAGTCCGGCAAAGAACCCGAGTGGGTCGAGTTATGGGGTGGAAAAAACTCGAATGTCATCACCTATTGCCGACGCACAGACAGACAGGAGCTGCGATTTGCGGCTTCTGCTACCGCTTGCTGCACATCTAGTTACCATGTTGACGACTCAGAGTCAGACTTTCACAGGCTGCACGTCTTGCATACAATAACTGCGGACAGGCTGTACGCAAGTAGTTCTTCTGCATGCCAACAAAAAATGTAAATGACGCTGTTCCGTCTGGCTCGCCAATAAATGAGACCAAGATAATGTTCTTTCCCGGGATACCTCGGGATCGCCGGAGTAGTACATTCCCTGCGTGCACTTCAGATCTCTCTCGATGGCGAGCTGCATGTGCATGTTCAATTCCTCGTCATACTCGATTTTTTGGTCTAGGGCACCGCCAACTACATTGAGAGCGGGAATTTGCTCTGCCCCCTCTTCACCTTCTTCAGACGAACCGTCAACAACATCATCGTTGTCCGAATGTTCATTGTCCTGCGCACGAGCGCTTTCATCATGTTCCTGTTCGTCCTCCTCCTCTACTTCAATGTCGCTGTCGTCCTGGATTTTTGCGGCAAGTACCTCGTCATCGTATTTCTCCTGCTCCAAAATAGCCCACTTCATGTCGCAGTCCTCTTTCCCGGCAATGGGGAGCTTTTGTTCCTGTTCCACTTTTCCTTTCTCAAGATGACGGTCTTCCCCCGCCAGCGCCTCTTCTTCGTTCTGACTCTTTTCGTCGAGGTCCTGATCGGCAATTTCCTCGTTGCTGTTATTTTGCCCTTCGCTTTTCGTTTTCTCGCCCTCAATAACGATATCATCTTCTTCAGAGAGAGCTTCTTCGTCGTTTTCGAAAAGCCCCGGCAAGAACGGCTCTCGCATCCTCTCGCTGTCAAACACAAGGCTCTGCATCCTCTCGCTGCTACCCCATTCTGCAATAATTTCCGCATTCTCTTCATACAATTTCATTATTTCGTAGTCGTCGTCGTCTCCTTGTAGTTCACTCTTGTCAGGAGCATTCTTTGCTTTCCCTTCACCTCGACCTCCATCCTCGTTTTCGCTTATAACATCGTCGCATTCTACTTCCGAACCTTCCGACATCGCATGATCTTCGGAAAAATTTCCAGCTTCGAGTTGTTCCTCAGCGTCACGATCCCCTTTCGGCTTGGACGGTTCATCAAAATGATCCTTGTCGTGGTCTCGTGATTTTTCTTCTGACTGTTCCTCCTCAACGTGGTCGGCGCTGGGTTCCTTATCGATATCGCTATCGTTTTCCTCCTGTGAAACATCCTCCTCGTTGTCGCTTTCATTCACCGCAGCAGCTGCATCTGAATATATTGAAGAGCAACTTCCAATAAATCATGATGTAGGCTACAAGTGCTTCTACAAAATGTCATTCTAGTTCTTTCTCATTTCACCCTTAACTGAAAGTGGTCGGAACATCAAGCGCCGAAGAAAAGATGATGAAAATGGCAGGACACAACATCAGACGACAAACGCTTGTCGAGGACATCAGGGACCATCAAAAGTAGTAAGTAAGCACCATGATCGGCTCCCTGGAGGTCGTGTTCCTGGGACACAGAACCTCCCTCCGCATCCACCTCCATCGGGTGGTCGGAACTAGGCTCCTCCTCCTGCCCGCCGATGGCCGGGGTTCTCCCTGCTTCCGCTATTGAGAGGAAAAATCTCCCCTCCCCATATTGAAAAGGTATGTCTCCGATAATTTCTCATGCTGATTTGTGACCACAAATCACGCCTGTCTTGCAAGAGGACAACTCCACAGGCTCTACCGCATTATGCAGGCGGTTTGTGATGCTGTTGGGACTACAGCATAGACGTTTCTCATGCTAAGCGCCTAGGCCGAAACCTCTCTACTCAGGCTTGGCAGGAGCCTGCAGTCCTCTACTGCAAGACAAACCTGATTTGTGCACGCAAATCCAGCATCAGAAACTTCCTTTTGAAATGGGGAGGGGGGATTTTTCCTTGTGTTATCCGCACGACCTTCTTCATCCACCCCAAAATCGGAAAAATAGGAGACTGCTGTTCGACCCTGAGCTTCCAGACTCACACTCACATGGTGTGGACTTTGTTCGTTGTATTCTTCTGAGCGGTCGCTGTACATGCTTTCACGAGGACCTTTTTCAACATAGTACTCCGATTGTGCTCCCTCGACAGCCATCGCATCCTCTTCCTCACTTGACGAGGCCTCATCCACCGCGAGAAGCTTATTCCTCGACGATTTGGCCCCTTTGTTCGCTGCCAGCGGTTGTTTGTCTTGTTTCTCTTTCTCTTTTTGTTTCTGCCCCCCGGCGGCCGAAGAGGCGGCTGCGGCAGGTGCATTCTTACTATTGTTCGCTAAAGAGGACGAGGAAGAGGACGAACCACCCGCAGCATTCCCAGCTTGTTTACCTTTATTTTCCTTTTCCACCTCTTCCTTCACAAGCGGGGCCAATCTCGTGTAGATCCGCTTTGCGTTTTTGTTCTGCGCCAAAAAGTCTTCCATCGCCTGGCTATTCCCCTCCAAGTAATTGTGCACGTTCTCAAAGGAGTGGAGCAAGTCTTGCTCCTTCCAGTGGGCCAGTATCGTGCCGCGGAGCACCTTCCTGGTGCCCTTCAAGACGGACTCCAGGAGGGCCCGACAGTCCGACTGCCGGTTTTCCCAGATCGTTCTCGCCTCCTCGGAAGTGGCCATTTCGCTACTCCTGATTATTCACAAATTGCGAGCCGGAAAAGGATTGCAGTGTAAGCGAAGGGCCTTAATATGAACTTTCTACAAACACTTCAGACAGGGTAGGATGTCTGTTTCGTGTTTCGCTTCAAAACCCGTGGTCCGCCTCCGCTCCACTAGCAGGGGGACAAAAATGAAGTAGATCAAGGTGGTTGCTAGACAACAGACGCATGCAAATCTAGAAGCCAAATAATCTTTTATTTGTTCTAAAATGATGTAAACAAATCTCCATCAAATTCAAAAACTTGAAAGGTATTTTTCTTGAGCTTTAGAATCGTCAGAAGAAGGAAGTGCACTAATAAAAGTTGTAAAAGTAAAAGTAAAAGTAAATGCGTATGGCCAAAAAATAATACGATTCAAATGAGAGCTATCGCTATGTACGTCATGATGTAAACAAATCTCTATCAAATTCAAAAACTTGAAGTGTATTTTTCTTGAGCTCTAGAATCGTCAGAAGAAGGAAGTACCTTGACCCGGATACCGATATTGCGAGTCCAATTACAACAAACAAACAATTCAAAAACTTTGCTCGGAGTTTTCTTTTTGCTGTAGACCATTCATCTTCATGCATCAACTTTTTCTGTTTCTCTACACTACTGGCAAAACGATAACGAGAGCAAAGCGAAAGGCACTTACTTTCGACCGAAGCCGTAATAAAGACAAAGCTGTGGTAAGACCAAATTGAAGCAGATGCGACAAATACAGTCTCAGTGGGCTCTACGCGTTTTTTTCGCTGCTGATCATTGTTCACGAGAAACAGAAAACTTCTCGGTTTACATGTTTCATAAGCTTATTCTAATTCTTTCGCCGCCGCTACTTCTAGGGAACAGCAGCGTTTGCAATGTTCTCGTTTCGGTCAAACCAAAACTACATCAAATGCGGACGAGTCATCGCTTTTCAGCTGTATCTTCTTTTGTTACGCAGAACCAGCCCTTGTTGAGCAGCTTCAGTTTGCAGTCGTTTTCGTACCGTTTTTCATATGCAGGAGCATCATCAAGAACAAGGCAACTACATCAACGGCTCTTTGTGCCTTGTTAAAACAGTGGAACAACTACCGTGAAAGAACCAATCGCCGCTTCAAGAAGCGTGGCGCGGCGCGCATCATGGATCATCCTTTTCCTCGACTGTATCGTCATCGCTTGGAACTACAGAATTACTTCCGCTCCCTTGATTGCCGTAAGCGGGACAGCGAAAAAGGAACAACATCTTCCTTGTGCAGCAATAACATGCACAAATAAACTCCCGCAAAAAATCGAAACTGCGGCATGATCGCGAGTTTTTTTTTGTTCAAGACAGAAACAAAGGACGCAGAGGCTACGGCAACAGTCCGCCAGAATTCCTGATCCTAGTCGTGGTGCTGAAAGTTGAAGAAGCAGAAGATCCTTTATCAAGAAGTACTTTTACTATCACTTCCATTACTACAGAAACTTTTCCCAGAAATCATCGCTGGTCAACCCATGCGTCGACAAGCTGCTGTCATACACCGGTATCATCTGCAGGGTTGTCTCTATCGGAAAAAAATCCCTCGAAGGTACCTTTTCTTGCAGCACGTCTACGGGTATCAGGTTGCCGAAAATTTTCCGCTCAATCAGGTCGTAGTTCTTCTTCTCCTGCACAAAATCGATTTTGTCTCTACTTCCAATCGGCACCGTGAGCTCGTCCGCAAATCGGCATTCTTGTGGCTCAGAAAGGTCGAGAAAGCCATAGTAAAACTCCCGGCGATCCACCACGTCGTTGCAGAATAAGTTCGAGGCGTTAGTTGTGCTGCTTGCTGGTTCTGTAGTTCCACTACGATCATGTTGACTAAAGCCTCCTTCAAATACGCGGAAAGCGGAATCCAAGATCGACGTGCGAGAATCGTGTGCGGCGGTAGTTTCCAACGTGCTTACAGGAACACCTGCTTCTGGTGCAGGTGCTGCTGCCGTCACGTTTGTGATAAACTCCTGCAGTCTTTCCTTCATAATTTCGTCTACGACCTTCACTTGTGCCGTCAGAATACGCTGTTTGCGGCGAGAATTTTTCCTCCCTTCACTTGCAGAAGATGAAGTACTCGCTGTGCTATCTGTTTCATCCAGTTCACTTTGCAAGAGCTGCAGCTGCGCCGCCGAGACACTGGTTGTAGAGCCATCGTCTTGTGGAGAGAGAAATTTCTCTTTCCATTTCGTTATTTCCGTGGGAAATGAAATTTCGTAGGTGTATACGCGATTCTCAGCCTGTTGCAATTGGTTCTTCGGCACGTGCATCTGTTTTCCGAAGCCAAGAGTGCGGAGGAGGAAGGCTTTGTGCTGCCCACCTTTGCCGACATGTAAACTTGAAGCAGATTCGTGGCTCAGTGGAGCATGAGGAAGTCCTGCATCGCCGCCATTTGTCGTAGCGGTGCCATCATTTTTCGCTGTGGTCACCGCATTCACAGAAATGTAGGCACGCTTACGTCGTGCAGATCTTCCAGGATTTTCCCTGCGCCCAACGGACCGCCGAGTTCTCGTGTTAGACAAATTTCCTCGCGGACACAGACCAGCATGTTGGCAGAGATACTTCCAGTCGCGAATGGGACAGGGAAGAAAACAGACGCGCTTTTCGGTCAAGTATCTTCGATAGCTACCCCGGAGGTCAGAAGCGATTTCGCTGGAGGTTGGGGGAATGCTGCTGGACTTCGTGTGCCGGCGGTTCTCGTACTCTGCCGAGAGATATTGTAAAAAGTCTGACACAGAAACAAAATCACCGTTTCCATTTTCCTTTTCATTTCTCGTTGGCGTGTCATCCGAAAAGAGCACACTGTCAGAACGACGAGCGCTTGTTCCTGGGCTGAACCACTTTCCTCCAGCGCGCAGCGCGATCGCGGTCGCGAGATCTGCCTTCTTCGAAAGCATCGACGCGTCCTGCTCTCGAGGAGCCTCTGGAGGTTCTGGGGTCGCTGCTCCAGCTGACTCCTCTTTCGCGGCCAACAGCCTTCGCACCAGCTCGTCGCTGCCCACTAGCAATTCCGCAGCCCGCCAGCTGTTTTTCACCTGCAGCGACTGCGCATGATAAAAAGCAATGCTCTTTTTATTGTCCTTCCCGTCTTCAAAAGCGGCTGGCGGGACAACGCGACTCGCTTTGTCGCGTACAAGATGTGCAGTCACACCTTCTACGTCGGTGAGTTTCTGACAGCCGAGCTTCGGCTTGCCGCCACAGGAAACCACCATCGGCGCGTGGTACCGCACGACGTGCACTTTTTCCATTTTCAGGAGCACAAAGCCCAGCAATGCCTCCATCGTCACCTCGCCGTCGCCCCATTGCTTTATCATGCCGTCGTAGTGTTTGCGAATAGACAGGTTCCAGAAAGTGCGACGGAATTGGGCGGAGTCTCGAAGAGCAGCTGCTGTTCGCGCACCTGCAGGTGATCCACCAAACAGGGTGGATTTCCTTTCACCGTTGCTGCTGTTGTTTTTGAAATAGGGCTTCGCCGCGAGTTGCGCTAGAATTTGGGTGAGCAGCGAGATTGTATCTTGCGATGCAGCAAACGGATCGGTGTCTGCTTGCCAGGAATTATGCGCGAAGAAATTGCGGCCCGCCGCCATTCTTCTATCCGACCATACTTCTGGCACCAAGAAGCGTCTCGCGCGTTGCGCCCAAACGGTCGCGGCTCGCCGGGTGCACACTGCGTGGTGGTCACAAATGCCGCCCCAGTCGTCCCGGATGCACGGGATGTAGCAGGTTTTTTCTTCGTCCGCCACATGTTGACGCCGCTTGCGGAGGTATCGGACATCGGCAATCTTGCCCGATGCACGTCCAGAAACAGCGAGCACGTCCTGCGTCATCTGGTCCACCCCCGGAAAGGGATCATCTCCCAGCCACAGGTGCTCGGTTTATCGTGAAGAAACTTGGACGACGAGTCACGCGAACAGATTTTGCAACGAGGGCCTCGCAGCTGTAGTCCCTGCTGCTGCCCATAGCAAAATCTACGTGGCTTGACTCAGCTGCAAATACCTGGAATACAGCTCGTGAGAACGTGATGAGACCGTACGTCTGATTTCTTCTCCGTTCCTCTTCCGCGATCCTCCTATCACATGGGAAATTCTGCCACAGCTGTCAGACTTGTATCATTTTTTCAACATTGATTTTATTCTGTTGCAGCAAGAATCACAACAACAAAAACTTATAAAGGAGCAAACCAAGTATTGAGGATCCAAGTCTGAAAAAATCAGCGACGAACAGACCTGTTTCTTCACGATACATCTTCTCACACACGTAGGCATCGTACAGTTGAAAGATTGCGGACAACCGGACGCCCAGCTTCAGCTCGCGAAGACGCACCGTGTACGTGTCGTTGTAGAAGCGGCTGGTGGGAGCAGCAACAGCAGCACCAGTCGGGGGGAAAGGAAGATGTTCATGTTCATTTTCTATTTCTTTCCCCCCCTCATTATTCCGCTCTCCGCCAGCACTGCGCCTCACTCCCCCTACGCTGGTCCTCCCCCAGTCTCGGTGAAAGTTGAACTCTGGATCCTCGAGGCCCTCCAGGTCCCACAAGTGGAAGCTTTTCGCCTTCTTCTTGATCTGTGTCTTATGAAATGTAAAAATGTCTGGGTCTGGAAGAGTGTGAACTTGTCATGCAGGTTTTCCATGACCCTTGAGGTCTGGAATGCGGGGCCTAGCATGGCAGAGTCTGAGAGGTCTCTTTCATGCCTATCCTGCATGAGAAACTCCCTCCTGACTTGGTCGAAAGTGGGCAGCTTTTGGCACTCATGCAACAGAGATTTTTGCATGATTCGGATTTAGCATGACAAGTTGCAATCTTCCAGACCCAGACACTTTTGCATTTGATATGTCTCAAAGTATGGCGATTTCTCCCATAGCTGCCTCGAACCGCTGACGAATATCAAATGTAAAAATGTCTGGGTCTGGAAACTTGTGATGCTGGGTCGCGTCTCATGATGAGGCTACAAATGCTGGCTCAGCATGACAAGTTTGTGAGCTCCTAGGTGTTGCCTATTCTGCATGACAAACTGCGCTTCTGCATCACAGAAAAGCGTAGCTCTTGGGTAACGTGCATGACAGATTTAAGAGTCATGCCAGACAAGCATGACAAACATGAATTCTTCCAGACCCAGACATTTTTACATTTGATAACGAAGAGATCGATGCTATTTCTGGCGCGACGGTTGCTCGTTGCATCGGACTCGGTCTCGCTCTCGCTTCCGTTATGTTGCTCATCTTCAGAGCTGTTTTCGTGTAGCAGGTGCCACAACTGCGACTTGGTTGCGAGTGGGTGCCCCGGCGCGCCAAACAAACAGACGGCATTTTGCAGCGTCGCTGGAACAAGATGGGACATGGTGTCTGGTTCAAGCTAGTGGCTGCACTTCCGGTCCCAACAACTCCTCGACGTCTTCTATTGTCTACTTTTATTTTCGCGAAGACAAAAGGATGCACACTCGACGAGGAGTAATATTTGTGCGGACGTTCTTTAGACGACCGGAGAAATGCCTTCGGCTGTCACACAGTTGGGGGAGAAAATTGAACAGTGTTGATGGTGTTCATGGATTGCAGATAGGCAATGCTGTAAGATATAATCGGCTTGTAGTTTTTCATTGTTTGTTCAGGCAATATGCAACGCCCCTGGCGTTGAAAGCTACGATTGTTTTACCCGTACTTCAGAGGCCTTGACCACCAATCCATTTATTTCTCCCGAGCAGCAGAAAGGTCAAGCAATCACGCTGGAAAACCTGCAGAGGAACCCTGCCCCTGCAGTTCACCACCACCACCTCCTCCTCCTGCGTGCATCAGGTGGTTGGTTGCTAGCTGTTCCTGCAGCTCCGATTTGACCCGTTGCTCCTCTCGGATCAGCCACAGAGGCTTGATGTACCGCACGATGCAGCCCCGGGCTTTCATCTTCTCCAGGTAGTGGATCCGCTTGCCCGGCCGGCTCATCTTGGGCAGGATGTCAAATCGCTCTGGATGTAAATGCGCACGTAAGGCCAGCTTGGAGTAGTACACGATGGTCACGGTTCCCCCGACATTTTTCACCTGCTCGATCGTGCTTTGGTCCGCGCAGGCGACTTCGAGGTCGATTTTGTAGGGAAAGGGGTAGTCATTGACGTTGAACACTTGGACCCCGGACCGCACAAACTTCACACATCCCGATTCCTTCAAATGCCTCTGCGTGATCGGAAACCGGGCGTCCAGCCGGCCGGTTTCGATGAA
>JACKZZ010014256.1_pt1 | contig 54434 bp, 38 predicted proteins | sample 8027871 | NCBI WGS metagenome assembly JACKZZ01 (sample SAMN15724774, study PRJNA655200) | protist metagenome | isolation source: fluorescence activated cell sorting (FACS) single amplified genomes of... | place: USA: West Boothbay Harbor, Gulf of Maine | collected 2000-07-19
GATTCCAAAGTCGTGCTGTTTGCTCTCTCTGCTGGCCATCGGTGCTGATTCTTCGGACGCACGTTTCCGCCCCAGTATCGACGCAGACTACGTGGACCGCAGCCGCAGCAAAGCCACTCCTTCCTCTTTGCCCTCGGGTCCCCTTCGTAGGCTTCGTCAGGGCGAACGCAAGAACCCCTCGGCTCCCCTTCCTCTTTGGCCTCAGGGCGAACGCAAGAACCCAATCTAAGCGCGTTGCGCCTGGCGAGGGAAGTGCCAAGAATGGCCGGAAGAGAAATCTGGAGGAGGAGCCGTTTGCTGCTGTCAGTATCAAGTTCGCTGACTCTTTATGCCTAGTATCACTGTATCAACAGCACTGTTCTGAAAAGAACAATGCAGGAGGATCGGTATTTGACAGGCCCATTTTGGCTCAAGGAGGATGCGAGTTTAGTCATGTAGGAGCTAAGGGCGTCGGCAGCTGTTTCGTGTCGATGTTCTCGTTTTGGAGCACTTCGTTAGAATCATGAGAAAGTCCGTGTGAAATCTGAGACAAGCAGAGGGATATATGGTGCGCATAGATTTCTCCTACACCGAGGACCCCAAGATTCGCCATATTCAATGCAAAACATTGAAACAATGTGTAGGAGGTTGCGAGTTGAGTCGTGAAGAAGCTAAGGACGTCAGCAGCTGTTTCGTGTCGAGAAAGCAGGACGGGCTAGGTGGCGAGAGCCTAGGAGACTCGAAGGATATTAAGGCGCAGACGAGAGACGAGAGTGGGCGCACTAAATGCGAGGAGCGCGCGCGTAGACCCATGCCGGCAGGGCGGGGCACCGCCTGTGCCGTCATGATGGCGCCGTGGCGCCATACGATAAACAGCTTGACAAGTCCGATGGCGCCGTGGCGGCCCATTTGGATAAGGCGCAGAGGAGAGTGCGGTTTCCGTATCTCGTTTGCCCGACAGTTTCGATGCCAAACGAAACAACGAAACTCGGCGACATATGATTTCGTGTCGATGTTCTCGTTTCTGACAACTCCGCCGGAAAGCTTGTTCTTGTCGTCTCGTTCGGGAGTGGTGGTGGTGGCTAAATTTTGTGATGGAGGATCTGGATTTAGTCGTGCCGGACCTAGCCGTTTGTTCGCTGAGTTAGTTTGCCAGTTAAATGCGTCAGAACCTTGGAGTTGAGTCTGAGATCTGATCTACATTTCGTGTCTTCGGTAGCAGGAGTTTGAGATTTAGCTGCGATGCGTCATATGTATTTTTAGCACTCCTTTGCGTTAAAGCGTGATGCCTGTCTATCGCGGTCAGACTCAGCGTCGCTGATTCAGTTTCACTCTAACAAGAAATGTTAGAACTCGCGAACTCGCGAACCAGCTAAGTAGAGACAGAAAAAAGTTCGTAAATACAATACCAATCGTAATAGGCAACACGGGCTTAGTAGGAGAAAGGTGCAAACAGAACTTAGAAGACCTAGGACTAGGGAAACGGATCGAGGTACTACAGAAAATAGCAGCGGTAGAGACGACTAAAATAGTGAAGAACCTACTACGGAAAGGCAACTTCGCCAACATGAAGTGGAACAAGAGTAGGAGAAGCGGTATTTAACACAGTAGAGTAGAAGAACAAAGAACGATTAGTGAGAGGAGTAGACTAGTCCAAAAGAATGAGTTGACGGAGCGTCGGAGAAATTAGTAGATACACGAGGTAAGCGACGCAACAAGAGAACTGGCTAGAGGGCGACACTTTTCCCCGTTGCGGGACGTGCGACCTTCTTAGCAACCCCTGCGGTTGCAAGGGAACCCCCCTGGATATATAGAAAATACGGCTTTTGCTTTCCTCTAAAATAACATCGCACAATACTCAATATCCATCCAAGACAGTCGTTTGACCTACCAACTTCTCCAATATCATTCCAATTTTACTTTTCCAATACCATTCCAACTTAGCTTTCCTGATATCATTCACTCCCTCCAAAATGGCGAGCACATTGACGATGGTGAGCCTGTCCCAGGTTTTTGCGTCGGCGGCGGCGTTCGGTGGCTTGAAACCTAAACCAGAAGAGCCAGCAACCGATAATCAAGGAGTGCTGATTCAGATTAAGAACGCCAGACAAATGGAGGAAGACACTGCCGTGGCGAGTCTGGCGCAAGTGCAGGCTCTTTTGCCCACCGATCCGCCACTGACAGAGCAACAGCTGAACGCGGTGAGCCAAGTGGCTTTGATGGACGCCGGGGCGAGCACGTCGGAGTTCGGGATGAGCTCGTTCGCGGTCGTGATTGCGTGTCTTAGCGATGCTCAGGACATTGCGGCGGCGTTCAAAGAAAAAGACACGACGCTGACCTTACCGGTCGCATTCCGTCGCTGCATGTGTGACGATGGAATCGGGTACGGCGATCTCTGGTCGAGATTGGGGTCTGGCGCTGTATGTCACAAAGTCTGGGGCCTGCTGTGCACTGACAGCGCTAAGGTCGACGGCGGCGCTGGCGAAGGCAAAAAGACTTGGCCCCTCGCCCGCCCGCCTGGATGGACACCGTGTGCGCAGACGACGGACTCCCAGAAGCTGCTGAACCGCTGGGGCAGCGCATTGACTCTGCCGACAAAAGACTCAAAAGGCGAAGGCGATGAGAAGACTAAGTACAGTACCGCGTGGGCGACGATCATTGACACGGTACTCCCCGATCTCTACACTCACTCGACGCTAAATGACCCGGCAAGTAAAGAGAAGGAAGCTGTGAGACGTCGGAAATTTGTGAACCTGGTTTTGCAGCAGTCGCTCACTCAGCCCGACGGCAAATGGGTGCACGTAGTGCGGACACAGTTTTTGACGTCGTGCGCTCTCAAAGAGGGAAGCGGCTCGCTCGATGACGTCAGTACATGCGTGTGCCCTTTGAAAGAAGGGGACAATCATGACACGCCCTTAGATGATGACGGTTCTAAGAGTGCGGCGACTATCTATACTCACCCAGTGCGCAGACTGTGGTTGAGTATGTATCACCTGCCGGAGTCGCATGTCTACGCCCTGTGTCCGCAAGTTCCGGTGGGGACATTTGGCGAACTCGTGCGCAAGGTTTGGAATTTGGACTTTAAGGGTTCAAGTGACTCGCTCAATTACATGCGACTCATCCAAGCTGACCAATCTAAGCACGACTGGTGGAAGAATGCGCAGACAAATGCTCAGGGGGGAATAGATGAAACAGGTACTAAGAAGACGATTGGTGAAAAGTTATGCCAATTTATGGAAACCGACAAAGAAAAGTGCACAGAAGACATCTATTACGTTATGTCACAGCAGCCGAAATCGTCATGAGATCCGGGACACTCAAATGTTTTTTAATAAAGAACTGTGGACGGCCGGCTGATCACGAACATGGGGCGGAAGTCGGTTGACACTATTGAGCAACATTGACAATAGAATGAAACGGGGAAGTAAGGATGGAAAAGAAGAATAGAGAAGTCTAATAAGAAGAAGTACTCACATGGGAAGCCTTTTTACAAGAGCATTGAAAAACGGTTGACGATCAGTACATGAATCGCCCGCCGGAACGTGTATTACCATCGTCACGTGGGTGGCGATATGTCGGACGTGGGTGGCGAAACATCCGATATATTATTACGCATAAATACCTATATGAATATTAAGATATTCATTGGTATGGAAAAGTAAGGAGTCGCGAGCTGAATTTCTCGCGCCTTAGGGCCGTCGTATCGAATCGAACGAAATTTCAAATTTCAGAAGGTTCTACATAGGGTTTAAGGAGTGTTAAAGTCTTTAAAACGAGGACAGGCTGCCGCAGGGACGCACGGCAGCCTTCAGCGTCGCGCGTGAGTTCATATCATTCACGCAGGACACTGCGTGATAAGTAGCGTAGCGAGGGTTCTTGAAAGAGTATTCAAAAACAGTGGAAGATCAGTGCACGAGCAAGAAGCGCGAGGAAGCTTCAAGGGATCTTCACGAGTTACTGTTTACAATTTTCAAGAAGTTTCAAAGATTTTCAAGAAGTTTCAAAGATGTTTAAGGATTTTCAAGGATGTTTAAGGATTTGAAAAATTTAAAATTTATCTTCAGGGATCCTCAGGAGGATCTTCAATATGGGTCTAGCCAGCCATCTTCACGGATGCGGCCGATCTTGAGGTGTGGATCTTGAGGTGTGGATCCAGGTCTATCCGTCCGCCGGAACGTGCAAGGAGCGGCACAAGCTTTCAAGTCTAAGGGGTCTTCACGAGTTTACAATTTTCAAAGATTTTCAAGGATTTTCAAGAATTTTAAGAATTTTAAATGGTTTTCAAAGGGTTTTCAAGGATTTCTATGGATTTTCAAGAATTTTAAGAGGTTTTTTCAGATTTTTAAAGGTTTTTCAAGGATCAGGAGGATCTTCAGGGATCCTCAGGAGGATCTTCCAATATAGGTTTAGTCAGCCACTTTCACAGATGCGGCCGATCTTGAGGTGTGGATCTGGGATGCCACGGTGTCCCAGTTATTCGAATTGTCGGTTGATTCTTGAAGAAACTCCACGGAGTTCAAGTATGCACGTGGTCACGTATTGATAACCAAACATGGCGTATCCCCGTCCTATCGTCGGTGTTCTCTCGGAAACTTGGACTTGAAGCTGTGTTTCGTGCGTGAGCATAACATGTCATTCACGTGCGCGCGAGCACAATATTCAAGGCCCAGGATGAGTCTACAGTGTCGTCTTTTCAAGGAGCATATTGATCGAAGACGTGGTCACTGTCGACGAGCTAGTAGCGTTGTAGATTAGATCTAAGATCAGAAGAGTCTTCTATGGACTATTAGATCGCTGTTACTTCCTTCCTGAATCCTTCAACACGTGATTCACGTGGTCCGTCCAGCAGAAGTGTACGTGGTCCGTCCAGCAGAAGTGTACGTGGTCCGACCTCAGAACCTCAGAAGTGTTCGTACCACAGACTGGTTCCGTTCTTCCGCGTTATATGTGTCAGAAACTTGGAGTTGAGTCCGACTCGATCTGCGCTCTTTTAAATTTGAATTGTTCGTTTTTTTCGTTTCGCTGCGCGACGCGTAGACTCAGGAGGCAACTTTGAGCCTGCGCCGTCTCCGAGTCTCGAGATGCGTAACCTGCGTAACTTTTCTTCTGTCCCTTAACCCTCGCTCAGCCTAGACTCTAATATGTAGACTTCATATCTCTGATTTTCGCATGCTGAAGTCCGGCTCGTGCGCGCTGCTCCGCGAGTGCGTGGTTAATGCCAGCAAGGGGACTTCCGATGACTCCGACGAGCCGGCGTGTCCGGTGTGCCTGCTGTGCGACCAGGGCACGCTGCGCGCGCTGAACTCCTTCTGCCGCTTCTCGGACCTGTACGAGATCGGCGTGAGCTCCGTGGCCCTCCTCGAGCACAGCGCGCAGCACGCCACCGTGCCGCCCACTCATACTGCCGTCTTCTTCCTGGACAGCGGCGACGCCGTATCCAGGAAGCTGTGCCAAACGCTGATCCGGCAGGCTTCGGAGGCAGCCGCCGCCTCGGCCTGCGAGGACGTGCACCTAGTCCTCAGATCCGGGAACGGGCGGAATTTGACCGACGGATCGGAGAGTTTCCTGCGCGAGCTGGCGTCATGTGTCGAGATCGCGGGGCGGATCCGGACCGTGTGCGAGCTGCCAATCGGGGGGTTCCTGGTCCAGGACTCGTCCTGCTTCCACCTGGACACCAGCTGCGGCTTAAGGAGCGCGAAGATTCTGTACACCCCAGATGGGAGGGACAGAGTACAACAGCACGCCGAACACGGTCCAGGGTGCGTGGTGCACGTGAAGGACGGCCCGAAGGACGGCCCGAAGGACGGCCCGAAGGACGGGCCGAAGGGAGCGGAGAGCCAGACCATGAAGGAGCGCGTCTTCGCGGCGGCGCGCGCCGCGGCCGGCAGCCCCACGGTCCCGAAATCCGGCGACTCGTCAGAGACGAGAAATTCCGATTCTGAGAAATTCCTGAACGCCCAGGGGCTGTCGAACCGGTCGCTCGATTTGCTGCCGAAGTTGTCTGAATTCTGCCCGACTCTGAGTCCGTCGCGGCTCGCGGAGACTCGCGCCGAGATCGCGAAGGTCATGTGTTTGGTGGACGACAAGCTGAGACTCGCGTCCGTGCGCGTCCAGAAGAGCGAAAACTGCGAGTCGCTGGGCCAGGCGCTGGCCGAGGACCTGTGCTCAATGCAATCTTCAAACCTGTCTTCAAGAGGACCGGGCATAGGACAGGACGGTGTCCGGGACGGTGTCCGGGACACGCACCTGTTGATCTTGGACCGCTCGTTCGACCTGGCCTCTTGCGTCATCCATGAGTATAATTACGAGAGCCTGATCTTCGACCTCCTGGACGCCGAGGAGTTCGATCTGGACGTGGAGACCGGGATACTGGGCGGCGTGCCCCTGGCCAACAGCGACGACAAACTCTACGAGCAGATCCGGTTCGAGCACTTCGTGGACGCCAAGCAGACCATAGTGAGGGAGATCGGGAAGCTGGGCGAGCACGACCTGTCCAAACTGTCCAAACCTACGGAGAGCTCCGAGGCCGTGACCACGGTGACCACGGAGGCGCTGGCCCAGATGGTCCGGGACCGGCCGGCGTACCAAGAGATGCTCAAGAAGTACCACTTCCACATCGACCTGGTCGACAAGATCCAGAAGCGGCTCGAGACGGAGAAGCTGATGGGCTACTTTGGGGCCTCCGGAGGAGGGGGAGGCGGAGCGGGAGGGGGAGGAGGAGCACAGCTCGACCTGGCCACGCTCGAGCAGGACCTGGCGTGCGGCGTGGATCGGGACGGGAAGGAGATCAAGCCGCTGAAGCACATCTCCACGGTCACGCAACTGTTGACAGATGTTAACATAGAGAAGGAGCTGAAGCTGCGATTTCTATTGCTATACTTCATCTCGGTGGGGAAAGTGCCGGAGTCCTCGCGGCGGCAGCTCATGGACGCGGCCAGGCTGACGGACGACGAGCAAAAAATCGTGCTAAATCTGTTCAAGGTCCTGCAGACCGTGGACTCAGCCGCGTCAGCCGCGTCAGCGAGGCAAGCTTCTGCCCTGCGGGAAGAGCCCGCAGGACCTGCGGCCGCCACCGCGCGCAAGATCGGCAAGTCCGCGGGGGCCAAGTACGCCGGCAGCTTGCTGGGCGGGGCAGTCTACGAGTCTACCATGGGGACTGGGAATAATCCTAACAGTGGTACTGCGTTCGTGCGCAGCAGCAAGGCGGAACTGCGGCGCTACAAGGCCATCGCCCGCGGGGCGCGGTTCGACATGTGCCGTTGGGAGCCCCGGCTTCGTGCGCTCCTCCCCGACTTCGTGAACGCGAAGCTCGACGACGCAGAATACGCCGAGGTCTTGTCTAAAAGACCATCTGAAAGGCTACTATCTGAAAGACCAGGAGCTGGCCCCCAACGAGGTCCTCAACGAGCTCAGAAAGACCAGGTCGCTCTTGACCAGGTGGACGTGGCGGGCTGGGAGTTCGCGGAGTCAGGACCTGAAGATAAGAAAAGTGAGCAAGGTGGGGGAAAGGGGTCCAACTACTTCGTCTTCGTCATCGGAGGCATCACCCGGGGGGAAATGCGGGAAGTGGAGCTGTTCAACAGGAGCGGGGGCGCTCGGGTCTTCCTGGGCGGCTCCCAGATCTTGACGCCGAAGAAGATGCTCCAGTTTCTCAGCTCCAAGCCATGAAGACTCCTACGAAGCCGGCGTGAGCCGGCGAAGCCCTGTGGTGTACGAGGCCGGTGAAGCCCTCGTGATTCCAATTTCCGAAATTTCGATCGAGTTGCTGTTCAGTGTTCGCTGGGTTGCTGCTGCGCTTGTTGCTGAGGAGTTTCTGTTTCGAGGAGTCTCTGTTCCGAGGAGTTTCTGCCGAGATCGTGACTTGACGACGAGCTGAACTATGACAACCCGAGGCGGTATACTCGTACGATCCGGGTCCGTAGTGATTGTCGTAAAAAATGTGAAAAAAGTGACCCAAAAGAGCTCAATTTAAAAGAGCTAAAAGAGAAGAGCCGAGGCTTAGGTTTCCGAACTTTGAGCCGCTTTCACTTCCAAGAAGTCCGAGAATGAACGACGTGATCCCTCGGCCGCGGGGCACCATCCGGGGCGGCAAGAAGAAGGACAACGGCGGTAAGAAGATTGGTAACAGTGGTAACAACACTAATAACTCTAATAACTCCAACGTCGCGCCCGGTGGTCACAACCAGCACGCTAATTTTAAAGAGAGCACCACTGGTGTAACTCCCCCAACGCCCCCCGGCGGAGGGCCGGGCAAGGAGCGGCTGACCCTGACGATCGACGAGATTAAGAGGCGGCGGGCGGACCTGGACGAGCAGGAGCGCCAAGCGCGCATCGACATTGCCAATAATATCGAGATGGCGATCCGGAAGAATCTGACGGTGCACCGCGAGCCCGTGTCCGTGATTCGGCTCGGCGTGAAGATGACGTCCATCAGCGCCATGGCGGCCGTCGTGCTGTTGTGGCTCAAAGTCCAGCACCCCTGCGGCTACCGCCCGGGCGGCTGGTACCCGGACTACCGGAGCTACCTGAACCCAGGTCCGGATCCGGACAACCCGAAAAACAGCAACGCGGCCATCCTGCTGAGCGCGGACGAGGAGGTGTACAGGAGGATGTCGGACGAGATCCACCTGCACATGGGGCGGGGCATCGCGACGCCCACGTGGTACGCGCTGTGCGACGCGCTCCCGTACATGGTCGTCGGCCAGATCTCGGTGTACAAGATCAACAACGCGGTCGTGCCGCATTTGGAAAATGAGACGTCGTTCTTCCGCTACTACTTTTTCTCCTGCTTCTTCATCTCGGTCGTGCTCGGAACGCTAACATGGCGCTTCGCCGTGACCAACAACCACGACAGCATCATGTTCGTGCGCAGCTCCAACCTGTTCTGCGCGGCCGTGCTGATCGTGGTTTTGGATTTTTCCATCCTGAGGAAGACCTCGCGGGGCATGCGCCAGATGGTGGAGCGGTACATGCTGACCTTCTACCCGCACTGGCACGCGGACCGCGCGAGCTCGAACAGCAACGGGGAGCAGTACCGGTCCGCGGAAAAAGCGGTCCGCCAGCGTCTGCGCCGGATCATCCGCAGCACCGTCAAGTATTTAACGGTGGCTCTCTGCGGCGTGGGCTTCGCGTACCTGTTCGGCTACACGTGCGCCATCACGCTCTTCCCCCAGCTTTTAGCGTACGTGAAGCAGAACGTCTCCAATTCCGACCTGACCATCGCCGTCGTGGAAGGTCTGTTCGTCTTCTGGTTCTTCAACTGCGTCCTCCTCTTGGTGAACAAGGCGGTGTGCACGGCGGTGTCGAAGACGCTGGACTGCAATTCGGAATTCCACCGCATGATGGACACGCCCATCGAGCTCGTCAAGATCCAGAACCAGTCCATTGTTTATTTGTTCAACTACATTTTGGACATGCTTCGCTACGTGTACGGGAGGCGCCTGTACACCAACATGGACCTGTCTCCTTTATCCGTCGCTCTTATCCTCGCCTTCGCCACGAAGGACTTTCTGTACGACGTGCACACGTTCGGGATTCGCTACTCGGACTTCTGCCTAATCCACAACATACACTCGTGGTACGCGCGGTGCCGGCGCGAGTGGGAGGGCAAGCGGATCGGCCGCTTCTGGGCCTGCTACAAGCGCTGGGAGTGGGTGAAGGGGAGCCTGGGGCTGACGAGGCTGTGGACGCACTGGAGGTTCGAGATCGACTTCAGGGACTGTCTGATCGACTTCAGGGAGCAGCCGGGGGCTGCGGGGGCGCCGGGGTCGACGCAGGCAGCGGGAGCGGGAGCGGAAGCGGCAGCCGGAGCGGCAGCCGGAGCGGCAGCGGCAGCCGGAGCGGGAGCGGCAGCGGCAGCCGGAGCGACAGCGACAGCGGCAGCGGCCTCGGCGGCCTCGGCGGCCTCGGCGGCCTCCCCTGAGGCTGAGGCTGCGGAAAATACGGCGGAAAACGTTGAAAAAAGCACGCCCGGCGCCCGTGCTCTGCTGGAGACCGACCTGGTGCTCTGGATGGAGATCGGCAACTCCCGCTTCACGATCAAGAACGCGCCCATGGATTACCTCGAAACGCTGGGAATCTGGCGCGCCGTGCGCGCCAAGCAGCGCGTGAACTATCTGGACGACGTGACCAGCGTGTCGGCGAACCGGCTCGGGAAGAGGCGGGCCGGAGGGCCCGTGAACACGAGGCTGGCGCAGAACTTCGGGCTGGCGCACCTGAACCTGGGCCTGGCGCGGGGCCTGAACCTGGTTCCCGGCGGGAACGCACTCGGCGGCGCCATCGGGGGCGCCATGCAGAACCGGATCGGGAACCTGAATTTGGGCGCGAACCTGAACCTGGTCCGCGACTTCCAGAGCAAGCTGGCGCCCAGTTTGGCGCCCAAGAAGGGTCCGGGCGGTCCTCTGAGAGCAGGAAATCACGACGTGCTCGCGGCCAACACCGCGTTGAACGCGGGAGGAAGCTCCGCCTCCGGCCTGCAGTCCCAGACGTTCTCTTCTAAAGGTGGTGGCTTCGGCACCCAGCAGAGCGCCCATCTGAACCAGAGATCCGCGAATCTGGCCCACTCCTCCACGGTCGGGGGCATCCAACAACTCATGGAATATGCCACGGAGCACCCCATGTCCGAGGACGAGCCCATCTTCCTGGGCGAGGTCGTCTCCAAGATCCGCACCGAGATTTTTTTGAGGTATCAGGCCCGCATCTCCGCCAAGTTCTTCTGCACGTTCATGATGCTGATCGCGCCGATCTGCCTGAAGATGATCCCCAGCAACGACAAGGCCACGTTCGACATGCGGCCGGGATCGCCGAATATCACGGGTTTGGGCAGGGTGGATGCGCAGTACCTGGTCCGCACCGTCTCGCTCGCGATTCTGGACATCGTCGAGTGGAAGCTGGTGCTCAACTTCTTCCAGATCTCGTACGGGGAGGACTTGAGCAGGCGGTTAGGGCTGTACAAGAAGGTGAAGGAGTACAACTTCACGGCGCTGATCATCGTGAGCATGTTCGCGGGCCTGTTTCTGTACGCGGTCAACCCGAGCGATCAGGGGGGGTGGGCCATGGCGGACCACCTGTGGACGCGGGGGCTGCCGACGATTGAGAGCGCGAACTACGACCGCAAACTCAGGGAGGCGTTCGAGGACCAGGAGATCTGGTACGGCACCAACCTGCAGGGCTTCGAGGTGCCCAATCTGAAAAGGCTGAAGAACAGGATCCAGAACATATGCGCAGGCACCAGCGAGTACAGCATAGCGGAACTCAGGGAGGAGGTCTAGAAAATTGAAGTCGGAACTGGAGAGAACTTTGAACTCTGAAATCAGCGACCCTTTCCACGAGGTCATATCGGACCCGTGGCGCGGGCGAAGTCCTTCCCACACACGTACGCACGCGTGACTTCTGCGTGTTCGTCCCGCGCTCCTGCATTTTCGATGCAGAGTCGTGAACGCGAGCTAGTCGAATGCACAGAAGTGAAGGAATGTCAGTGCGGGGCGGTTTTTCAGGTGGATTTTCCAAGCTGTGGGAGGCTGGAAACGGAGCAGCATTTCGCATCGTTAGTCTTGATTTGGATGGAATTGGCCCGGGGACGTCGTTTTAGGACGTTTTCCACGAGATATCGCACATGCGGTGCGGGCGAACTCCTTCCCACACGGTCATGGGGCCACGCACATTCCCACATGCTCGCACATTCCTACACGCTCGCGGCGTGCGGCTTTGAGAGGCAGATTCGATATTATTACTTTGTCCATTGAGTTGTTTAGTCCAGCGAGCGATTTTTGAAGCAGGCGAGCTTTGTCCAGCGAATTGTTCATAGTACTTCCTGAGCTACAGGAGTAGGCTAAAAAGGGAATTAACGAAGCCAAACCATGCAGTCTGCAAGATATAAAGCGCGACGGCGACGTAGGCTAGTATTCAGCGTCCTTCACCTCCCAATTTTCAAACAAACAAACCATTCTATGACACCAGTCCTGAGATCTTCACTACCATAGCTTGCATCTCTCCACCAACTATCCATCTGCTCTGTCCACTCGTCAGTTTAATTACGCATACTATCAGTGCTTCGAATATCCGAGATGAGGTCCACGATGAAGAGGCTCTTGCCCCTCGCGGTGCTTCCGGGTCAGACTGCTGCCACCACTGGGACTCCGACTTCGTTCAGCGTGCGTGCGTATTTGCAAAACACTCACTGGCAGGCCTTCTCACAAAACTTAAAGGATCAACCTGAAACAGCTGAGGCGGTCGGCGATCAGTTCGTCGCGGATGTCACGACGAATCAGATGAAGGCTGACGCCGACGGAAAACTGTTCGACTTTGCAGGCATGCTACTTGGATCGCTGTACCAGTCTGACATTGACCAGAAGCTGGACACGTTTGGCCACCTGACGAAAGCAGGATACGGCGTTTACATGGGCTACTGCAAAGGTGCACAAGAACCGCCCATTGTCGAGACGGTCTGGCTCCTCTACAACAAGAACCAGTGGAAGCCTGATAAGTTTCCAAACCCGGTGTCCCAACCGCTCCCCACTCCCCCGGGTTCGACAGTGGCAGAGTCGTCGACTACTGTTCAAGCGCAAGAGCACTGCACGTATCGTAACCCTCCGTCTGGGGAGGATTCTCAGCCGCCGCCTGGGCAGCGTTATGACCAGCGAGCGGGAGTGGTGGCTAGCTTCACGCCGGTTACGAACACCCCTGCAGCGCATTTCATGAATGCCCGTGGCAAGAAGAGAATGGTCGTCGCGGTGATGCACTGGGATCACAGCGGAAATTCCAGCAACAACCAACAACAGCTCGCGGACTATTTAAAGGCTCCTAAGGCCGGCACTGACAACATTGGCTTCAACCGCGAGACCGATGAGCTCCTTGTCCTCGCAGACACGAATTGCAGTGCTCAGTCTCCCTCAAACAGCTCCCCAGAATACAGCTCCAATGTGCCATTTCTGCAGAGCCTCTACACGCTGCTGTCGCTGCCGTTGCCGACACTGGCGAGCCCGAGCAGTATGCCCATTCCCGAGCGCGACACCTGCTGTACGGACGCGCCTTTCGAGTTTTACGACCGAAAAATGATCATGAACTCATTGAATCCTCAGAAGGTTGAAAGGTTCGATCGTATCTGGTCGACCATGGACTTGGCAGTCGACGCCAAGCTCACAACCAAATTTCAAGTGGATCCGTTTGGCACGATGGCCGATTTGAATAAGAACTTGGGTTACAATGGACAGCCCGCCGAGTGGAACAAGCTCACGATGCACAATCCCATCATGGGGACTTATACCGTGGAGGACGACGCAAGCAAGAGTACCGTGGGGACGACGCAAGCAACAAACCTACTCATCGCACCAAAAAAATGATGCTGAGACTCATATGATATTGTCTTGAGACTCACTGTGAGGGGCGGGTGCGACGTGGAGCGTCGAAGTCTGGAGGGAGGTGCATGGGGGAAGTGAAAGGACTTCGAGGTAGATCTTCGAAACTGAAGCTAGGTGTGTCAGTCCAGAGGTCTAGTGAGATCCCGCTTGCTTGCCAGTTCGGAGAGAGATTCCCGCAACAGTCAAAAGAGAGATTCCCGCTACAGTCGAAGAGAAAGAGAGTCACGAACGTGGCTTGACTGTATGTCCTTTGTGGCTAGCTCATCTGAGCAGCCCAGGTTACTAGAGAATTAATGTAGAATCTAAAATATTTAGCTCTGAAGTAGAAAAAGTTGAAGTAGAAAAGCAAAACAGTGAGGCGCCGACTATTAGATTGCCCAAAAAAAGCCAATGGTAGGTGGAAGTACAGTATTAGAAGAAGACCGGAGGAAGGAAATCGGGTTGAAGCTAGGGGATACGAACGCCGCACGGCGTTCGAGGGTGCCACTGGACAGGGCGGCTTGGTGCGACATAGACATTTCGCACGTGCGATGTGCGATGTGCGACGCGCGATGGCATTCTGCTGGCGAGCGCGATCTGGGGCCAGCCAGTTATGACATGCGATGTCTTTGAGGAAATTTAGGCTTTCGGGTCTAGCGTTACATGTGCGGAGCTCAGCTCTTGCGCGTTTACGATTTTAAGTAAGATTGCAGTTTGTTTTAGACCAGTTGCTTAGTAGCTCCACGACGAGTTCATCTAGTACGTTGTTGACGTGTTTTAAAGTTCCTTTGCGGTCTCGGAAGTGAGCTCCAGGACGAGTTCATCCAGTACGGGTCCATGCATAGGGAGCTTTGACACGTTTTTGAGTTTATGCAAACTTGTTTGACTCAACTAGCGAGCGATCGACCGCGCAGTCCTGTGTTTTCCGTGCGTGTGTATTTAGAGGTCTGAACCGCGGTGCGATGTGCGAGGTGCGACGTGCGATAAGATTGCCCGATTTTCCAGAACTTACAAACCACCCTGCAGTCTAGTCATCAACTTCGATATCATTCTTCAATTTTCAACGTAGTGCGATTTCGAATATGATAGGCCAGCGTTTCGCATATGATTCAGTGTCCTTCACATCCTTCGCCCATTTAAAATTTTCAATTCCATGACACCAGTGGTCCCGAGATCTTCACGACCATAGCTATTTGCTTGCATCTTTCCAACAACTATCCATCGGCTCTGTTCACAAGTGACCGATTAACATCGGTTTGCAATTTTACTGTGCTTCGAATAATATATCGGAAATGAGATCCACGATGAAAAAGCTCTTGCCCCTCGCGGTGCTTCCGGGTCCGGCTGCTGGCACTGAGGTCGCTGACGATCCGTCCGCGGCGCCGCCGGCTGAGCCGCTGAGCCTGCGTCTCTATGCTTGGAACACTCACTGGGACTCCTTCTCGCCGATAAAGTCTCCGCAGCCCGTAACCGGTCGCGCCGTGCGCTGGCAATTCGTCAAGGATGTCACGACGAGCGCCCTATCCGACTTCGGGAAGCCGTTCGACTTCGCGGGGATGCTGCTCGGGTCGCTCTACCCAGACACCTTTTCCGAGCTCCGCAAGCACTACGGCGTGTACTTGGGCTACTGCAGCGGCGGCGGCATCGCCGAGGCCATCTGGCTCGCCTACAACGACAAGGAGTGGACGCCCGATATCTTTCCCGAGCCGGCGAACCAGCCCGCCCCCTCCCCTCTGCCCGCCCTTCTCCAGGGGGGTGTTGGGGTTGAACTTCAAGTTCCGACGCAGCCGCACTGCACAAGCCCGGCGGCGTCCGACCGGCGCGCGGGCGTGGTGGCCAGCTTCCGGCCGCTGCCCGGGACCCCCGCGGCCGCTTTTATGGAGGCCCGTGGGAAGAAGCGAATGGTGGTCGCGGTGATGCACTGGTCTCAGCCGACGGCGTTCGGCCCGCCGTCTTCGTCGGCCGTGCGCCGGAAGATGGCCGACGCGAACCAGGCGCAGCTCGCGGCCTATCTCGGGCGGGACTTCGTCAACTTCGATTCCGACGCCGACGAGCTCGCGGCCCTCGCCGACACCAATCTGCGCGCGGACCCCGGCCAGCCGCACGAGCCCCGCCGCGCCTTTCTGGAGAGCCTCTACAGCCGGCTCGAAAATGATGGGCAGACGCTGCCGCGGCTGCCGCCGAGGAGAGCGAAATCCGCTCAGATGATCCCTGCCAAGGGCGTGACGCCCCTGCCGTACCGCGACGCCTGCTGCTCGCGCAGGTCATTTGCGTTTACGTTGGCTCCTGCCGAGGCAAACGAAGCTGGCCCGCCCTCGAGTGTTTGGGACATGCTCATCAAGTCCAACAAGCCCGTCGACCGGATCTGGTCGACCCTGGACTTGGCGTCCGAGGTCGACCCTGGGCATCAGGAATCGGCTTCCGCGTCGTCGGAGACGACGGAGTCATCGGGCTCAGTAGCCTCAGTCGACAACGCGGAACTGTCGGTGGATCCGTGCCGGGCGATGCACAGCTTGGGCCAAACTCTGGGCTACCAAGGCAGCCGAGATCGGTGGGCGAGGCTCGTCATGCGCCTGCCCATCAGGGGGGCCCACGCTCTCGGCTCGTGAACTGTTCAAAACGGGCAAGGGCGGAGGCGGAGAAGGGGGCGGAGGGCCCTGGAGGGAGTCGCGGCGCGCCTCGCTCTGACATGCCACGGGACGCGGCTCAGTCGCGGCGCGCTTTAAAGTTGCCCCTCGGAAGTGAGCTCAAGGGTGAGTCCATCCACTGCGTGGCGCACACGACGTTGGCCCCGAAAGCGATCTCGAGGGCGAGACCATCGAGTACGGGCCTACGCATGCGAAGTTATCGCGCGTGATGTTTTCTGAGTTCGGAAGTTAGCAAAATATGGAGACGTTGGGCTGGTTGGAAGTTAGAGAGAAATGACGTTATCAAGATAATTCAGTTTTAAAGCTTGGACAGGATCCCATCACGGATCCCTGCCCTGGTGCGGGCGTACGCCGTAAATGTGACTCAGCTCTGGTGCGGGTCACTGTGACTCAGCGTAGCCACTGTTCTGCCTGCGATCGTTCGTCGAAACTTCGTGTTCTGTGTACCACAACAGCTCGACGAGTAGATACCTGTGGGGAAGCCCTACACGTTGCCAGTCGTGCTTCTGGTGGTTGTGGAGGAACGTGGGAGGGATTTCGGTTGAGTTTCCCGAGTGGTGTCCGAACTTTGGGTTTGGACCTGTCAAAACCGTGCGGCAATGAGTTCGACTCTTGAACTTCTCGTGGGCGTTGCGGATATCTGTCGAGACGCCGCACACGTCGTCAAGTCTTAGTGTGTTTCTGGTGGTTCGTGGAGGAACGTAGGAGTGATTTCGGTGGAGTTTCCCGAGTGGTGTCCGAACTTTGGGTTTGGACCTGTCAGAACCGTGCGGCAATGAGTTCGACTCTTGAACTTCTCGTGGGCGTTGCGGATATCTGTCGAGACGCCGCACACGTCGTCAAGTCTTAGTGTGTTTCTGGTGGTTCGTGGAGGAACGTAGGAGTGATTTCGGTGGAGTTTCCCGAGTGGTGTCCGAACTTTGGGTTTGGACCTGTCAGAACCGTGCGGGAATGAGTTCGACTCTTGAACTTCTCGTGGGCGTTGCGGATATTTGTCGAGACGCCGCACACGTCGTCAAGTCTTAGTGTGTTTCTGGTGGTTCGTGGAGGAACGTAGGAGTGATTTCGGTGGAGTTTCCCGAGTGGTGTCCGAACTTTGGGTTTGGACCTGTCAGAATCGTGCGGGAATGAGTTCGACTCTTGAACTTCTCGTGGGTGTTGCGGATATTTGTCGAGACGCCGCAGTGAGTACAGCAATAAAGAACTGATGGTGGGAATGTACGGAACGAAATCCGAACTGCAACGTGAGGTTCGTGTCTGTCTCGGTGAACTAGTATCTGCAACATGAGTCTATGAGCTTCACTTCTGTATCGGTGCAATGGTGCGCGAACTTCGACAATAAATCGTCATAAATAGTGTTTGAACGGTTTTTGAACGCTCTTCCCACGGGAATTTACGCAGCCGGAGACGCTGCTATGCTAGTCCACAGTGCAATCTGCAAGATTTAAAACGCGATGTCGACAGACTAGGTTAGTGTTCAGAACTTCAGTGTCCTTAACCTACCTTCACCAATTTTCAATTCTATGACACCAGTCCTGAGACCTTCATTGCTGTAGTCTGTATCTTTCCACCAATTCTCCATCCTCTCTCTCCACGAGTGACTCGTCAGTTTACTGTCCGTGCTTCGAATATCGGAGATGAGATCCACGATGAAAACGCTCCTGCACGCACTTGCGGTGTTTTCGGGTCAGACTGTTGCCACCACTGACAGCGCCGCTGGCGTTCGTCTCTATTTTCAGAACATGCACGATGAGGCCTTCTTACTTGGTAAAGGCGTTCCGCAGCCTTTCACAGCTAACGTGGTCGGCGAGCAGTTCGTCGCGGATGTCACGAAAAATCCAGACAACAAACTGTTCGACTTTGCAGGTATGGCACTTGGTTTGCTGTACAAGGACAAGTATGATGAGCTGACGAAGTCTAACACTCAATATGGCGTTTACATGGGCTACTGCCACCCCGAGTTCGTCTGGCTCTTGTACGACGTGACAAAGTGGACGCCCAAGGACTTTCCAAATACGCCAGGGCAAGACTCGACGAAACCGATCCTCAACTCCCCAGGTGGCGGATTGTCTGGCAGAACCGTTAAAGCGCAGTCTCACTGCACTGGCACGTCTGGGCGAGCGGGAGTGGTGGCCAGCTTCACAGCAAATGAAAATACTTCTGCAGCGGAATTCATGAGTCGCCGTAAGAAAAACAGAATGGTCGTCGCGGTGATGCATTGGTCTCACCCTCTGCCATCTAAGAATGTCGAAACAAACCAACACGATCTCGTGCAGTATCTGAGGAAGAATCAGATCGGCTTCGACCCTAAGAATGATGAGCTCATTGTCCTCGCAGACACGAATATTGATGTTGGAACGACGAACAACTACCCCTTTCTGCAGAGCCTCTACACCGAGCTGGGTTTCCAGATACCGCAGCTTTCTGATACCGCCGCTATGCCTCTTCCATCGCGCAGCACCTGCTGCACAAACGACGGTTTCACCTTCTCAGACTCCGGCCCGGATCAGAAGAAGGACATGGTGTTTAACTCCACGGGCTACAAGTTTGATCGTATCTGGTCGACCTTGGACTTGAAGAGCGATGATCCTACGGTCGAGCCCGTCATACCCGCGACACCCGCGAGTAAGGGTATGCCAGTGGATCCGTTCCACACGATGTACACATTGTCATTGGATAATTCGTTGGGCTACCACGAGGACCAAAAACTCTGGGGTGCTCTCGTAATGCACAACCCCGTCCAGGGTACTTATACTCTTGGACCCAAGACACCGTGATCACACCGTCGTCCAAAGACGTCCGACGACGTCGGTCGGCACTGTCACTTGATTGGGGCAGACTGTCACTTGATTGGACCACGATCCGGCACTGTCACTTGATTGGGCCCGAAGGGGCGATCACGCAGAAAAGAGCGACATCTGATTCTGTGTGATGTCATGGAGTTTTAAAGTTGGGAAAGGATTGGTACCGGCCCTGATAAGGCTGGTACGGGCATTACGCCCGGCCTACGTTAGACTACGCGCTGACTGTTCAGTTTTAGACCATGGAAGACTTGACTTCGAGGACGAGTCGAGGACGGGTCGACGGATATACTGTTGAAGCGAGAGAGCTAGCTTGAGAGCTCCGCGACACATTTGGTTTTAGAGTTCGGAAAGGATCCCAGCCCGAGTAAGGGAAAAGATAAATGGAACGTGTCTCGGTCTCATCAGACTAGGTTAAAGTTAATAAAACTCTGAGTTTTGAGAGTTTGAAAAGGATCCCAGCCCTGGTTTGGGCGTACATAAAAAGACCTATGCAGCCACTGGCTATGAGTTTTCGACTCTGGAAGTGATTTCGAGGAGGGAATCGAGACGGAGTCTACGGCACCGACGCAGTGCCAGACGGAGCTATGACATGTGGTGCGTCATTTATGCTCTGGAGTTCTAGGTTTCGGAAGTGATCTCAGGATCGAGTACGGGCCTACGCGCGGTTCAGGATCGAGTCGGAAGTTGTGCGGCGTTGTGCGGAGTTCTGCGTCGCCACTGTGATTCATCATTCAGCGTACTGAGCGTACCGTTTCAGTTTTGCGTGTGTTCTGGGCCGAAGATTGCGGAGCGTCTCCGTGTGCGCGTGTCTTCTCGAAGATTGCGCGCGTCTTCTTGACTCGCAAGCGCGTGTTCTCTCTCGGTTGTGGCTCGTTTCTGACTCGTTCCAAGCGGTTCGCCGAACTTCAACCTTTCGGGAGGAGAAATCTGATCATGGATTCGCTCGCCGTGGGCCCGCAGGGCAACCAGGTTCTTCCCGCCTGCGTGCTCCCCGTTCCGGTGTGCGCGTTCCTGCTGGACCTGACCACTTGCGGCGAGGAGGAGGAGTTCCTGCTGGACTTCTGGAGCAGCTCCAGCGGAGAACGGCACGAGGACGAATTCCAATCCTGGGTTCCGTTGAAGGGCGTGCTCCTCGGGGCGCTCGGAATTATGCGCGACCTGCAGGGTCAGGAACTGCGGGAGATGACGGTCACCAGCGGCACTGGCAGCACTGCGAAGACCACAGCGAGGACCCCGTACACCGTCTTCTTCCAGGAATTCGACTCTTCGTACGCGACGGCGCTCGTGTTCGGCCCGGCGGAGCCGCAGTCGTTCCTGCGCTTCTTCGTGCGCCGCTGGCTGAGCTTCTTCTCCCGTTCGTGCGCTTCGTCGTGCGGAAATATCAAAAGCACCCTCCCGAGCCTGCTGGCCCCCTTCCAAATGGGCCCGCTCGTGGTGGCGCTGCGGCCGAGTGGGAATTCGCCGAATTCCCACTCGGCCTCCGCGCCCGAGAAGTTCGATTCGCCGGCGGCCTCCGACGTGTCCTCAGTTTCTCCTGCGAATGTGGACGTCGCGATGTCCGATAATCATACTCCCATCACTACGCCGCAAACGCTCGACCACGTACTTTCGGGCGCCGGCCTCGCGGACCTAAGCGCAACGCTGGCGCGGCTGGGCAAGCTGCAGCAGCAGCTCAGCTACGATTCCGTCGGTTCCGTCGACTCCAGCGGTAAGATTGGGGAGACGCGCACGCCGCTCGCCCACCTCGGGGTTGCGGATCTGAACGCGCTCCTCTCGACGCGCAGCCTGCCCACGCCCTACGCGCGCAAGATGTCGGGCTTTCGCACGCACGCGCAGACTGCCGACGCCCTACGCGCTCCCCGGAACGTGGGCGCCCGAGACGTCAGTGGCGCAGGCGTGTTCTGCGGCGGGAATATGAAGCATGGCGGCGGCATTGGTAACGGCAGCGGCAACGACAGCGATAGCAATAACTACTGTCTCTTCTGCACCTCTCTGGACGGTCGCGAGCAGTGGGCGCTGCCGCCGGCCTGGGCCACCGCGTGGTCCTACCCGGCGGCTGAATCTGATTCGGCGCCGCCGCGTCTGTTCGTCCTCTCCAGCCTCTGCTCCGGCCTGGACCTCCTGTTCTACGAGCTCTACGCAGCGGAGTCCTGCGAGGTGGAGGGCCGGAGCCTGGTCACTCTGAAGACATTTTCTGAGAGACGCAGGTTCGCGCGCGTGGCGCAGGACAAGTGCGTGGGCTATTACGATCTGGAGCTTTCGCCGTTTTCGGGGCCAGACAGAACAGGTTTTTTACCGTCCACGGCGGCGTCCACCACACCGTCCAACTTCCGGCTGTGCGAGGACCCAACTCTGTTCGGACTGCTGTTCTCGCAGCTGAGCTGCGAGAACGCTGTGGACGAGGGGCGGTTTCTGCGGTGGGAGCGGGAAAGCGCAGTCGTCGCCGCGCACCCGCTGCTGAAGAGCGCGCTCGCGGTGGCCAAGCTCGCAGCGGAAGCAGCGGCGGAGCAGGAAAGCCGAGAACAGGCCGCAGAGCAGGCGGCAGAACAGACGGCGGCGGAACAGACGGCAGACCAGGCAACCGGACTGGAGCGCCCGCTGGAGAAGAGCCGGCGCTCGATCCTGAAGGACCCGACGACTCGCGGCGGCGGCGGGGCCGGCGGGCGCGCCAGCAGCGGCGCTTTTCTGGAGCCGAGTGGCGCGAGGAGGGCGGAGTGGCGCGAGGAGGGGTTCTCGTTCGGAGAAGAGAAAGAAGAATCATTTGAAGAAAGAGTGTCAGTGAAGAAGAAGAAGAGTGCTCCGCCCAACGAGTGCTTCTTCGGGCGCTGCTTTCCTGCGCGCACGCTGCGAATTCGGAGTGCCATTCAAAACAAAGCGGCCACCAAAACAGTTTGTTCCTCCGGCGACTGCGCGTTCTGGTCATCGGAGGCTGCAGACTGAGGTTCCGAGTGGAAGACCCGTTGTTCCCCGATGTTCTTAAGAGCGAGAGGAGACTGAAGAGAGGAAACTGAAGAGAGGAAACTCAAGAGAGATTAAGAGAGGAGCGAGACAAACGCCATTAAATTCAAAGGATACAAAAAGAGAACAAAACCTCGAAGAAGATGCCCGGCCGCGGTCCCGCCTACTGGACGTGCGACGGGAACCGCGAGAGTCTGCGGCATCGCGGCTTCGCGGGTCGGGAAACCAAGCGGTCGCGCTCCGCCAACCCCACCTTCTGGGCCAGTGGGCCCCGCGGCAGCACCGACAGACCCATCCAGTCCTTCTGCATCAAGACCATCTACAAACCCATGAAGGACCATCCATGTACTTTTAAAATTTAATAAATATCAGAACGATATAAATTCTTGCAAAACAAAACTTTTTGAACTCCTCAGCGTGCCCCTCCGCGCCCCTGAACCACGGGCGGTCGTCGGACTTCAAGACGAACGCCTCATTATCAACGTACCCGTTTTGCTGGCGCGACCCGAACCGGCTGGACTGCGACGTGGCGCGCAACAGCCCGCGCAACAACCTGGAGGCCATCGCGAGCAACTCGTATTCGCACCAGAACACGTTTTTCGGGACGAGCTCGCACCAGTATGGGTCCTTTTGGTTCGATAGGGGGCTGCAGCCCAAGCCCAGGATCTTCAACCAGAGCCAGCCCGGACCGGGATGGTACAACGTCAGCCACGGAACCAGGCCGTAGGGAGCCGGCCGTAGGAAGGCTGCCGTAGGCCAGGCCGTAGGAAGGCTACCGTAGGTCGCCAGTACAGGTAGGCGAGGCCGCAGGCTGTCGCGGCCGCAGGCTGTCGCGACCGCAGGCCGCTTTTGTACGGGCCGCCTTTGTCTCCTAGTTTCACCACCCTTGATTGAGTCTATCATCATACTTATGATACTTAGCAGTGAGTGGCGTCAGCCTGAATGGGCCTTCGGCGGCGCGAGTCATTCCGTTTCTTGGCGAGTCATAGCAAGTCTGTCCAGTGAGTCATAGCAAGTCTCCATATCATGCCATATTCGCACGCGAAAGATTCATTGCCGTATGTACAAATTGAAAGTCGTGAAATCGCTGTCCAGGTTTTGTCTTCTTGGAGTTCCAAAATTTCGAGTCGGAGTAGTAAAGTCGAATGAGCTGTCTGCTGAGTAGTTGTCGACTCGGGCTCGATTCAAGCACGAGCTCCAATTGTAAAGGTCGGTTAGAACGAGCTCCTCATGTAGAAGGTCGGAGCTTCTGGCCGACTGTGACGGTGATACTGAGCTCCAACACAACTAGAACTCTCCAAACTGTAACAACACATCATGGCGCAGCCGCCGCGACAGCCGCCGCGACAGGCTGTCGGACAGCGCCACCACAAGGCGAATAACTACATCTACGACTGGCCCCTGGCGGAAGCGGAGCGGCAGGAGTGGGTGAGAAAACTCGAGCGCAGGGAGAAGGAGGTGATCGACCAGGAGTTGCATCTCGACCGCAGCGTGATCGGCGCGCTCGACGTGAACTTCCGGAGCAACCTGCGCCGCTACAAGCGCCGCCTCAGCCGCTACGAGCCGCTCAGCTCCAATAACAGTGTCTCGCAGAGTGTCGCGCAGAGTGTCGCGCAGACGCCCGCGCAGACCCCCGTGCAGACGCCCGTGCAGACGCCCATCAAGGAATTTCAAATTCAATTGAAGGATGCGGAACTGAAGGACGCGGATGCCAGCGGCGGCGGTCTGGGCGGCTCTGGCCTGGGCCGGCTCCCTTCGCGCCACCGGCCGCGAAGGAACAGCGACGTGGCGAACTTAAAACTCGGGCCGGGTGGCGCCGTGAAGTCCCTCAAGACCTTCTCGGACCGGCTGTCGCCGCGCTCGCCCCGGTCGCATGCGACGGGCGCGCTGTCGAGGGGATCCAGGTCGCCGAGGTCGTCGCGCCGGTCGTCGCGCCGGTCGCGGGAAGAGTCGGTCTCGGACGAGCACGACAACTCCTTAGACTTAGATGGAGCTGAAGGTCTCTACGAGAACTCCATGGAGATCGAGAACGAGGGGCACCGGGCGGAGAGCTCCGGGAAGCTCCTGGGGCTGACGTTCAAGCGAGTCATGCGCAACGGCAGAGGGATCATCCAGGACGTGGCGAACCAGAATGACAATCACTCCGAGAAAGAGGCGAAGAAGAACTGCGACTACGGCAGCGTCGTCCAACTGAACTCCTCCGTCCCGCTGCTAAGTCGCGGCGACCGGGAGATCCTCAAGCAGAACTTCGAGCAGGAATTGAAGAGCGCGGAGCGGAGGGGGCACAGCCTGAACAGGTCCTGTGCGAAGGACGCTCCGTCGCCGGGCCCCGCGCCGGTCACCATTGCGGTGCGCGAGCCACCCGTCGAACCAACAGGGGAGCCCTCGGAGGAGAAGGACTCGAATGGCGGGCGTGATAATCATCGCAGCGCAGGAGCAGCTAGCGCAGCTGGCGCAGCTAGCGCAGCTGGCGCAGCTGTGGAGAGTCCCACAGGCAGTGAATCTGCGACCGCTTCTCGCTGGCGCGTGCAAATACAAAGGAGGGTTCGCGAGAGGCTTCCGTCATGCATGCGGTGGTATGTTCTTGCGCTGGTATGCGCCAGTTGGCTCTTCATGCTCGCGGTGGGCTACTGGCTCGGGCGGAGCGGGACGCGGAATGGGGCCAGGAACTGGGCGCACAGCTGATATTATTTCTATGTCGCGTAGTCTTAGTCTTAAGTTTTCGATTCTTCGATTCAGATTTCTTCGATCTCTTTTTTCGTTCAAACTCCTTCTACGACTCCTATGACGCGCTTTGGTTGTCATGACTTTTTTTGTGTTCATATTCTGCGAACTGGCCGGCGATAACTGGCCGGCGATTCGGTCTTTCGGAACTTACGATGCTGAGCTTACTTACTATGGATTACAGTGCTGAACTTCGAACTTACATTCAAGGTCCCTGTGTCGAGGGCATATACAAATCGAGTGTGCCACCCGACAACATTACGACTGCAGGTGCGTGTTGATGTGTTGACCTAAGAATTTTGGGGATTCTTTTTCCTGAAAAACTGTGCGCGGAGAATCACATTTTTTAATCAAACATCATTTTCACACTGAGTACTACGTTGGCATTTGAGTTTTTATCTAAATTCAAAAAGTAGTAACAATTTTCAAGAATTTTCTTATATGATGCTCTAAGATAGAAAAGAAAACTCAAATTAAGGTTAAAATCTAGTTTTAGCGTCTCCCGCGTGTTCAAGTGCAGGGTCCGACGGCCAGGGTTCTTTTTGCGATGCGTATGACTTCCCTGCGTAGCATATTGCTTTCCAAGAAAGAACAATTCCAATTGATACGCCCGCAGTCCGCGAGTCGATAGGTTGTCTCGTCCCCAATCACAATGACTGCTGCCGAGATCGCCGAAGGGGCGAAAGAGAAGGAGAAGTACTACAGCGACGACGACTCGGGCGGGTCTGACGCGGAGGCGCAGAAGGAGTGCGGCAATTTCTTCTTCAAGACCAAGAAGTACAACCTCGCCATCGACCACTTCTCCAAGGCCATCGAGATGGCGGAGAAAGATAGTAAGTCTACTACGGAGAAAGATAGTGGCGCGAAGGAGACAGACGGTGAGCAGCAGCTGGACCAGCAAAAAGTATCTCGGTTCTTCTCTAACCGCGCGATGTGCCACAACGCGCTGGAGCAGTGGCGCGTGGGCCTGGCCGACGCGAAACGAGCGCTGGAGCTGGACGCGTCCAACGCGAAGGCCTGCTTCCAGGGATGCAAGGCGCTGTTCGCGCTGAAGGAATACTCCTCTTGTCTGGACCTCGCTGTCCGCCACAGCGACGCGCACTGGAGGCCCAAGGCGGAGGCGGCGGTCAAGAGGGAGCTGCAGCAGCGCCAGGAAAGAGAGCGGCTGCTGGAGCAGGCGCGGGGCAAGCAGCAGCAGGGCCCGAAGGGCCCGAAGGGGAGCGAGAACCCGAAGGGCCCGAAGGGCAGCAGCGATCGGCAGACCAGCGACCCGATGGCCAGCCAGAAGTGGACGCACATCGAGCAGGGTCGAGGCTTGTACGCGCGCGGCGACGTCCCCAAAGCCATAGGCTGCTTCGAGGCGGCGCTCAGGCTCACCCTGAACAGCCAGGGCAACGCGCCGGGCAACGCGCCCGGAAACGCGCCCGGAAACGCACCGGGAAACGGCGAGGCTAGTACTAGTCCCCCCGCATCCGATGCGGCACCGGGCAGCATCGTGGACCTGCGTCCCGACCTGGAGGCCTACGGCTGGCTGGGCAAGTCCTTCATGCGTCTGGGGCGGCCCAAGGAGGCCAAGGACACCTTCCAGTGCCAGCTGAAGCTGCAGGAGCAGCTGGAGGAGGACTCGCAAGCGGGCCGAGACAAGACGGCGCAGATCTGGTCCAACCTCGCCATCTGCGAGAAGCAGACCAACAATCTGGAAAACGCCCTTCAACATCTGAAGCGAGCGCTGGCCAAGACGACCAACAACAACGAGAACGCGATCGACTCGCTGCTCAGCGCCAGCGTGCTGCAGAACATCGGGCAGTATAAATTTTTCGACGCGCTGCTCAGCGCCAGCGAAATGAACAGACCAAAATTTTTGAAAAAAATTCAGAATTTTACTGCAACACTCCAGGGTCTACGCCGCGCAGGGCCATGTGGATGCTGCGCGGGACGCGTACGAGCGGTCTTTGGGTGTTTATCAGAACCGCTTCCACGGCGAGCACCCAACAGTTGCGCTGGCGTGGCTGTGTCTGGCCAGGCTGAGTTCGGAAGACACCTCTGACCGTCTGGCCAAGTACGACCGCGTGCTCTCGATCTTGGACGTGGGCGACAGCAAGAAGGACCTCGACCGCGTCATGCAGGAGCTGCCGGAAGTGCCCTCGGTGGACCGCTTCAAGGCGCTCGTATTCACCATCAAGCAGGAGAGGGACAGGCTCAGGGGCAAGGCAGGGCTTGTAGGGGTAGGGCCCGCAGGGGGAGCCAAAGAGTGAAGCCGAAGTGAACTAGTGCGACTAATGGAGAGAGCTAGTTCGAATCGGTCGTGCGACTTGGGCAGTGTAACGCGGAGTGTTCGAGACGGCTTTGTTATTTAGTAATAGTCCCGAACTTGGGAGTAAGGCTGGAAATGTGGGAACGTGCTCGTGATTGTTTTTGGTGTCGGTTTTGGTCGGTTAAAATGTGTACTTGGCGCACGTTGGTTGGTGGTGTAGCGGGAAAGGAGCGAATGCCGGCTCAAGAGCCAGCTAAGGTGACTCGCTGAACTCAACCACCAGTTTTTACCTTGGCCTGGATTTCGACGACGCTAAGAGAGTCGAGCGGAGTCGAGCGCACGTACCAAAAGTTCAGGTCTGAGGGCGTGGCGAGGTCGCCACTGTCTGGACAGCTCCGCCGACGTCATGCTTAGGGAGGAGCATGCTTAACAACGACGCGCGCAAGATCGGCGAAGAACCAAGAAGAATCGGCGGATCATGCAACAGCGGAAGAAACAAACACCCAGATCTGAGACAGGTGCGACGGAACAACACCCATTTCGTCGACAACCCGACACACGACGACGTCCTCGGCAAAGACCGGCGGTATGCGCGAGTTCACGACGGCATGCGTCTGCGTTCACACCACCTCAACCGCACCCAACGAACTTTGGGTGGACGGTCAGCCAGGTAGCCTATATGGAAAACGTATGAAGTGCATTGCTTTGCACGTCATGGCGTGTTGATTTCATCGAGTCTGAGACACTGGTTGGGCGCGAGGGCTGGGAAGTTTGTATGAGTTCGATCGAAATTTGCAGGAATCTCGTCCGATTTATGAAAAATGGAGGAAGGTTAGTCTGATTTTTTAGTGTATTCACTGATTTGTGGGAACGTTTCGAATAAAATAATTTATTTGTAACGACGGAAATAGTTTGATCGGTAAATAAAGCTAGTGAGGCAGTTCTCCTACATCATAATCGGTGCGAAAGCGTTGTCAAAAGCCGTCTCGATCTTGTTCAAACCGTAACCCAGAGTCTCTAGATCCAGGGGGGAACGAAAGCGAACCCCTGAATGCTACGATGAAATGAAATGGAATATGCGAAGCGCTCTCACTATCAGACACATATGCACATTGGAATCAAGAATTGGTATGATTTCCAGAGCTTCGGGCGTCCTTCACCAATTTTCAATTCTATGACGCCAGTCCTGAGATCTTCATTGCTATAGCTTACATCTTTCCACCAACTCTCTAATTCGTCAGTTTACTGTCAGTGCTTCAAGTATCTGCGATCATGATGAGATCCACGATGAAAGCACTCTCGTCCCTTGTGGTGCTCTCGGGTCAGACTATTGCCACCACTGACAGCACCATTGACATTCGTTTGTATTTTCAGAACATGCACGATGAGGCCTTCTTAAAAGGTAAAGGATTTCCGCAGCCTCAAACAGCTGACGTGGCCGGCAAGCAGTTCGTCGAGGATGTCACGAACAATCCTGACAACAAACGGTTCGACTTTGCAGGTCTGGCACTTGGTTTGCTGTACAAGGAAACGTATGATGAGCTGACGAAGAGTAAAGCATACGGCGTTTACATGGGCTACTGCCACCCCGAGTTCGTCTGGCTCTTGTACGACGTGACAAAGTGGACGCCCAATGAGTTTCCAAATAGGCCAGGAGAAGAATCGACGAAACCGATCCTCATATCCCCAGATGGCGTACCGTCTGGCGAAATCGTTAAAGCGCAGTCTCACTGCACTGGCACGTCTGGGCGAGCGGGAGTGGTGGCCAGCTTCACAGCAAATGAAAATACTTCTGCAGCGGAATTCATGAGTCGCCGTAAGAAAAAAAGAATGGTCGTCGCGGTGATGCACTGGGATCACACCCAAAATCCTGACAAGAACCAGGAACAGCTCGCACGCTATCTGGGAACGATGCACTTCGACCTTACGACTGATGAGCTCCTTGTCCTCGCAGATACGAATTGCGATAAAGACCATTTTGACAACTATCTCTTTCTGCAAAACCTCTACAGCAAGCTACCACCTCAGACGGTGCCGCTGCCGCCCCTCGCGACCCCGCATATGTTGATGCCAGGCTCCGGCACCTGCTGCACAGACGACGGCTTCATGTTTCAGAACTTGAGTTCCCCTGCTCCTGAACCAGAATACGCCATGAATTTTGTGTCCTCTGACTCCTACAGGTTTGATCGTTTCTGGTCGACCTTGGACTTGAAGAGTGAGGTCGCGCCCGTCCAAACCGCGACACTGTCAGAGGATCCGTACAATGCGATGTGGAGGTTAGACCGGGCGTTGGATATCCAATCCGCGGTGAACACGCCGTACCACAAAACCGACCCGGCCCCCCATGGACCCGGTAGGCAATGGGGAGCACTCAAAATGCACAAGCCCATCCGGGGTATTTATACTCTTTGAGCCAAAAACACCGTGATCACGTCGTGACCACTTTTGGGTCAGTCACGGCGAAGCTCCACAATCCAACATTCGGGGAACGTCGGTGCAACTTGAAGTTCCAAGCCGTCGAAGTGGACGTTGAATCGTGAAGGAAGTCTTACATCAAAGACAGTGAGCAGACACGAAGCGATTGCGATATGACTATAAATTTCGATCTGGAGAGCTGCTAGGCCAGAACGCTCGAGCTGGGTCAGAACGCAAGAGCACAGGTAATCAGTATCGGAAGCAAAAGTAAGAGTCGAAACCTAGACTGCTAACGGAGTCTACGTTTTGAGGGAGGAGGGGGTATTAACATATCAAGTCATCGTGAAAATGGTGAATCGTAAGTAAGTCGATAAGAAGTCTGAATCCTCCTACATCATATAATCGGTGCGAAAGCGCCGATTTCGCACCGATTATCTGGATTCTGTAGGAGAGAAATCCGAGATGGCCTGACGGTGTATATGCAAATACGTCGTCTACTAAGTATTCAGAAGAGCTTTACTAAAAACGAAAACGTATTGAGAAGACGCTACGATATGATTCTGAATTGCGATATTCTGAATTGCGATCTAAAGAATTTTCAGAAGTATGGGGAAACTTGAACTACCTATGAGGAGAAACAGTATACAGAACTGAACGTGACGTACAAAAGTTAGGAGGGGGGGTCGCCGGTAATATGTAGTCTGGTTAAAGTAAAGTAGGTAAGCGCTAGTAATAAAAAAGAGCAGACGCCGCTGATCTCGGATTTTTCGAGTGTTCGTCCGGAAGCAGTGCTCCGGCGAGCGGAGAGGGTGAAAATGTGAACAGAGTTTGAAACCGCTAGAACAAGTTCTGAAACCGCTTTCCTACCTTCATAATGGACACCGCCACCTCTTCCCTGTACGGTACCGCCTGGTGCGTCCCGGCTTCGCGAACGGCGCTTACGGGCAAGAGGCCCTCGGGTCTCTGAAGCTCGCCGCCGCCGTCTCCACCAAGGCGAGCTCGTACATGATGGAGGTCGCGCACGCGGCGCAGAAGAACGCGGCGGAGCCGCTGAAGTCGTTGTCCGAGACGCAGGCAGGATGCTCGGCAAGTCCACGGTGCTGGCGCACCAGGTGCCATACACCATGCTGGCGGGGAACGACCACCCCATTTGAACACGCTGAGAGAGAGGAGGAGTGAGTGAGTGTTGTGCGGATTCGCGGCCCCCACTTAATTCTAGAGTCCAGAACATGTCTTGTGACGCTAAGTTGACATGCAGCATTTTCAATCGGCATCAACATGTCGAGATAACCGCAACGTCGCCAGGGTACTTAGGGGCTTAAAGTCGGCTCTGATCGCACGCTTCTGAGCCACGGCACGACCAACTGCGACACCACGAAGCCCTGCGGTAGCTGGAGAGTCCATGGCACGAGCAAAACAGTGGTTGTGAAGGAGGCCGGCAGCCGGGAGGCAACCGAGCCGCAACGGAGGTTGCGAATTGAAATCAGACCCATTGTGTGCCTTGAAGACGGTGAGTGGAAAGTGGTGCGACGTCTTTCTTCCTTAAGTCTGAGAATTCAATTCTACCAGAGCGCCGTCTTCTTGAAGCTCCCGACAGGAACAAACTCGACTCACCCGTCAGGGTGGACACCCGGGCGAATTACACCCCGTCGAGAGTAAGACCTTGCCACAGCTACTATAGATCCCCGTGCGCCATGTCGTGTGCTTGCCCCACCCACAACTGAACCGGTGACGGCATCACTTCGTCATGGCAGTCGCGCACGTCAGAGGCAGAAGGCCACACCAATAAGGCCTGGATGCAACATGGCCACGATAAGACCTTGGGGGTGATAGGGTGATGCTTTTCGTGCTCGTAAACAAGCAAACAAACAGTCATGTAGGAGGCAAGGACGTCGACGGCTAGTTCGTATCGATGTTCCATTGTTGAATTATTCTCGTTTTGGCGCAATTCGTTAGAATGAATCATGGGAAAGTCTGTCCGGAATCTGACCCAAGCAGACGGTGTGATGGTTCCTGCAGACTTCTCCTACATCGAGGTCCCTGAGATTTGACATATTCTCGTGTGTTTCTCCTGCAAATTCAAAACGCTGTGTAGGGGGGTGCGAGTTCTCAGTTTAGTCATATATCGTCATTATCATAACATCTCCTCCGGAACGTACTGAAGTTGATCAATCATCTTTGCGAGTGTCGACGAACATTTCTACGAGACGGGCCAACAAAACCGAGCGAGGACAGCGAAGCGAGACTAAAAATAGGAAGTCAATTTTATCTTGGAGGCCGAATCCATGTTTGTTTGTATGAAGGAATTGGCACTACGACGCTCAGTAATATTCCACGCGATGCACCTTCAATATTCCACGCGTTCGCACTCCGATTTTCTAGGACTCTCTCGGTACCGTCTACAGTTGTGGTCACAAAATGCAACAACGAAATCTAAAATCGAGACTCCTTTCTTCCCTCCCATTGCAGTTTGCAGTGCAACGATAAATATCCTTGTTGTCAGTTCATTCGGCAGTTCCAAACTTGCGTCTCGTTCGTGGCGTCAAACGTTTAAACTAAGTTCAAACTAAGATGATGTACCGCAGTGAGCTCGCTGCCGCGCGTGCAGGTCTGTACCGTCTGCCATTCTTCGGAGTACTCTGCGCGTTGCAGGCTGCCGCTGAACCGGCGACGCAAAGTTGGTACTGCTGCAAGTGGGACAAAGATTGGTTTGATTTCGCCTTTGGAACATGCAGCGAGAAGTCTAAGATACTGGGCGAGAAGTCTTGCGATGGTGAAGGCGAATTCTGGGCGCCCATCAAGGCGACAGACTCACGCGACGCGGCGACACTTTTCTCGGCGCGCTGTAGAGTGCGCAGATGGCATTGGTGGGGTACCAGGGGTAAACTGTGCGTCCCCAAAGAGATTGGATATTCAGACCCTTGCTGTTATGACGACAATGCCGCCGGATGCGAGACCAACGACGCCAAGCAAGACGAAGCGACATCCTGTCCTTGCATCAAGACACTGGATAAGTCGGGCAAAGATGTATTGTCTTCTTGCACAGCGGCCTGAGCTGCCAACCCCCAGCGGGTTTGTGTCGTCAAAGGCGGCAGGTCGGCGAAAACCCGAGAATGCGCGACGGGGTTTGCGGCTACTTTACAAACTAAGTATTCACGAAAGCATTATCAGCGAAAACGTATGGGGAAGTCTGACGGTGATGTGGATTGCTGCTAGAATGAAGCTAGATCAAAGCATTGAGCTAGAGACGTCAAAACCTGGGACTATAGGAACCCTCCTACATAATATATGATCGCCGCGGAACTGCGAAAGATTGCCGCAGGCAGGTCTGGTGGAGGCCTCTTGGGGAGGGGGCCTTGGACCGTTCCCTTGAGGAATTTATATGTAGGAGAGAAATCCGAGATGGCCCGACGGGGTACGCGGATACGTCGTATACTAGCACTAGCGGCGAAAACGTATTGAAACGACTCTACGTTATGATTCTGAATTGCGATCTAAAGAATTTTAAGATTTTAATCGTTTTCGCGCCTGGCAAGGACCGGGCAATAACAATAACAATAAGTACATTGAAACTTGATTATGAATTTCCATCCCAATGAGGTACATTGATAGTAATACTTGAATTATCTAGTCAGAAAAGCAGTATACAGAAGCGAACGTAACGCACAAAGTTTATAATAAATTATTATTTAAGGGGGTCGCCGGTAATGGGGTAATAATAGTGATTTGGATGGACGAGCTGGCGAAAGGGGCAGGAGTACAGATTGTCTAAGATTGGTTGAAGGATGCTCAGAACCGAGCAACAGTCGAAGGATGCTCAGAGCCGAACAATTGACTACGAGGGAGCTGACTCAGATGATATCTCAGCGCTTGACCGTCCTGGCCCCATAGTATACGGTGGGGGCCGGGGCAATATCTTTGAAGTTTGAAGTCCGAAGCTGAGTGTTCGGAGATCGAGTTAGCCTGACGGGGACCTGTCATGACAAGCGGCATTGACGTGAAAGTGTGAAAGAAAACTTTAGAAAGCCTAAAACAGGTTTGAAAACCGCTTTCCTAGCTGCATTTTCCTAGCTGCATAATGGACACCGCCACCTCTTCCCTGTACCGCCTGGTGCGTCCCGGCTTTGCGAACGGCGCTTACGGGCACGAGGCCCTCGGGTCTCTGAAGCTCGCCGCCGCCGTGTCCACCAAGGCCAGCTCGTACATGATGGAGGTCGCGCACGCGGCGCAGAAGAACGCGGCGGAGCTGGACAAAGCGAGGAGAGCAGTCGAGAAGTACGTGATCGGCACGGACGTGGACACGATTTCGGACGCCGACCCCTTCGTCGCCGGCACGGACATCGGCGGCAGCAGCGGGCGCAGCTTCGGCATGACCAGCGGCACGCCGCAGGAGAACGCGCTGTTCGAGGAACCTATCGAATCCCTGTCCGAGACGCAGGCCGGCCAGCAGATGTTCGGGAAGAGCGCGGTGCTGGCGCACCAAACGCCCTACCTGATGCTGGGCCCCGGAGACGCGGGAGGCGGAGGCGGAGGCGGAGCCGCCCGCGCCTTCCCGGCCACGCCGGCAGACATGGACGGCCGGTTTCTGCAGAGTTTCGATAACTACCTCGCCCGAAACTCGGGCGGAGCCGGCGGAGCCGACGGAGCCGACGGAGCCGGCGGGGCGGACCCGCTCAAAATGTTTCTGTGAAGACCGAAGCTGTTTCTGTGAGCTGGTTTTTAAGTTTTAAAGGTAGAATTGGAAGTTGTGAATTTGAACAAATTTCCGAATTTTTTTAGTTTCGACAGTCGTAGTAAGTTGAACTTCGAGAGTTGCCGCGCTTGCTGCGGTTCGCAGGAGGAGAATGAATTTGCCGAATTCCGCCGGGCTGGCATGAGAGGTGTTAATGGATTCTCGCTTTTGCTGCGCCGGGCTGGCGCGAGAGGTTTAAGAGGTGGTTCCCGAGTGGATACGAGATACCTGAGATGCGCTCACTCGTCAGACTCAGAATCGACAGAAAAGGGAACTTGAAAACTGAATCAAAAGCCAAACTGAAGCCAAACTGAAGAGAAAGAGAAATTGCCAATCACAACTCTTAAGATGGGTCCGCTCGCTGCGCACCTGTCTTTCGCGCCCACGCAATTCTTCGCGCCCACGAGCGTCCTTGATTTCGCGGGCTCCGTGATCACGTATCCGTTCCGCGTCGTGAAGAACCTGGTTCAGCCGAATTGCGCGCACGACGTCTGCCAAGAACGGATGCGGCTGGCGGAGGAGCAGATGATCAACTCCGAGTTTGACGAGACCGGCGCCAGCTTCCTCGCGCAGACGGCGGAGAAAAGGGCCATCCACGAAGCCTTCCTGCACGCTCGCAGGGCGGTGGACGCGGCCAAGGACGCGGCCGACGGCGCTCTGCAAGCGGTCGAGGAGATATCCAGGATCCAGAAGTTCCTGGACCCCCACGACATCATACAAATACAAAACGCCACGGAGGCAGACGCCAAGAACCAGATCAGCGCGGAAATCGTGGGGCTGGGGAAGGCGTGAGCAGGGGTGCGGGGAGGCGTGAGTGAGCGTGAGCGAGCGTGAGCGAGCGTCAGCGTGGGGAATTCCGAAAAACTTATTTTGACAGTGTTGCGTCGTAGAGATTGTGCAGTCCCTGGCTTACTAGTAGCATTTTGAAATCCAAGATTAGGACTCCAAGATTTTGCAGAACTTTGTTTTTGTTTTGAAAGACTTTGAAAGACGAAAGCGTGTCGTCTTCCGGAGCCTGGTCCTTGTTCGTAAGTGTCGTTTCGGCCGCAGCGGTACGTTCGTCTGCACAGCAAGGTGTTATGCGTCTCCCTGGTTCACAATCTGAAATCCGTCTCCATGCTTACCGATCTGTCAGACTCAGTCTTCACTAGTACTGGTCATCTAGAATCCGTCTTCATTACACAAATACAACGAGCATTGGCTTAAACTCAAGCAGTCATTCGTGCTGGCGACCATGATGATGTTGCCTGGCTTCACAACGATAATCATGACACAGGTGGTGCAGCCGACGGCGAGCCTGGGAGTGACTCTCGCAACTCCTCCCGCACAGGAGATGCTCGTTCCGGAGGCCGTCCTCTCCCGGCAGATCGTGCCTCTTCTTTCCTTCCGATTCGAGCCCCGCGCCGCCGCCGTCTGCGCCTCCTGGAACGCACACATGAACGCCGCCCTGGCCAGGGAGTTCGCGAGGGCGTTGTACTTAGACATGAGCTCCTGGAGCGTGAACCTGTTCGGCTTCTCGCAGCTCGCACGCCAAAATCCGGTCTGGTTCGCGCGCTGTCTGGTCGGCCCCCATCTGCGGACCCTCGTCGTCGACGTCGCGCGTCTGGAGCTGGAGAACCTGGCGCTGCCGGAGACCTTCTTCCACCACGTGTTCCGCAACTTCGTCTCGCAGCTGGCGGAATGTCGCCTGCCGCCCGGAATTCCAGAGTCTCGCGAATTCACGTCGATGTCTAACAACAGCATTCCACGAGCGCTGCAGGCGGTCGCGGCGGGGCATTATTGTGTGCAGGAGTGCGTGCGATCCTGCGGATCGAGGAGGACTGCGAGAACCAGCGGGAGAACGAGCGCGAGCGGGAGAACGAGCACGAGAACGAGCGCGAGAGCGACGACCTCCTCCACACACGGTGCGTCGCACCTGGACCTCCTGGCCGCGAAGGTGAGGGCATTGCACTTGAATGGTCGAAGTGAAGCCCGGCTTCAAGCCGCGCAAGCGGAGAGTGAGGCCGCGCAAGCGGAGAGTGAGGCTGAGATTCGGACGAAGATCGCGTCCGTGCTCTCCGCCTACTCGGAGCTCCTGCCGGAGACTCAGGCGTATTTCGCGACCTTCCCTCTCATCCTGTACTGGATCGAACTCGCGAACGAGGTCTCCCAGGCGGGGAGACTCAGAGTAGAACGGACTGTTTTCTTTCATAACGAACTGTTTTCTTTCAGAACGGACTGTTTTCTTTCATAACGGACTGTTTTCTTTACGGTTCCTTTCATAGCGGACTGTTTTCTTTCATGAGTTTCACAAGTTATCATGGGCAGACACCAAGTGGGCCTGGGACGCGCGCAACTTCGTACTTAAGTTTTTGCGACCTATCTGCAAGTTTGCAACACGAAGAATTCGCATCTGTTTTCGGTGTTCTCAATTTCGATCCCGAGCGTTTTGTGCGATCCCGTGCAAGTTTCTCCCCGGTCTCAGCCCGGATCTTTCGTTCTTCTCCCAGTCTCTCAGACCAGCTCTTTCTGAAAAATGTTGGCCTTCGTAACTGTCTTCGTCCCTATCGCGATAGAGGCGACCTACCTGACGCAGAAGGTCGCGCCCTTCCTGGGTTCCAAGGAGGAAAACCGTTCGCAGAAGAACAACGCCTTCTGTGGTAACACCCTCGCCGTGTTCGCGTCCACCTGCCACGAGTGCCGAATCGAGTGCGACCTGCTGTACCGCGAGATCGAAGCGGAGCTCAAGAGCCACCTCGAGACCGCGCTGCCCAGGCTGGATGATCCCACGTGCGCGGACCAGTTTCAGACCCCCACAGATTGCCTGCTGGCGCACCCGGTCATCGTCAAAGCAGTAATCCGAGACCTGCTCCCAAGTCGTGTGGAGGAATTGAGAGATGCGGACACGGGTTTACCGTTAAAGGGGCTGTACGGCGGCCCCGTGAAGATCTTCGAGGACCTGGGCAAGGTGAATGTGCTGCGCTGGGTCGCCCTGTACACCCAGGTGCTGGGCCGCATGCAGGACGCCATGTGGCTCGAGCGGCGGGAGCGTGTGGAGTACCTGGAAGCCGCCAACGAGCTGGGCGGTGGCATGCCGCCGGCGGAGGACTACGTGGAGGAGGCCGAGCGCTACGAGTACTTCAGATTACAGCGAGCCTCGACCGCGCTGTTCCACCTGACTTCGGTGATGGTGACGTACTTCGGGGAGGGCAGCCTGATCTACCCGCCGCCGGTGATGGGTCCGTACGCGGGGTATGGTTTGGGCGGCGACGGCCTGGGGCAGTCCATGACGTTCGGAGAGAACGCCGGCAAGCAGTTCCTGCACCACGTGGTCGCGCATGCGTCGAAACTGCTCTCCAAGCACACGGAGCACTTCCCGGGCCTGAACCTGGTGCTGGCCTGTTTGCCAAGGGTGCTGGAGTACCACGACCAGGTCTACGACAGGGAAAGATTGGGGATGTGAGGTGCGCGAAATCGCCGCGAGAACAATGTGGGGAGCGGGTAGGTCAGATTTTACTAAGCATTCACCGGTTTAAGACGGCACGGTTAGACTTGTCTTCTAGGAAATTTTCTCTTCAAAGCGAATGCCGTCGGCACTTAGCCGATCTTTGTTGTCTGACTCTTTGCTGTATGTTGTCTATAGAGTTTGTTGTCTGTGTCTTCCCACTTGGTTACTTTTTCTGACGTTTTGGCGACTCAATCGAATCCTCGACCGAGAGAATAAAGTTTTGCCGGAAATCGAATACAGCAGTTGATTGATACGGAAGTCTTCACTACGATCGAATCTTACAGTTCACGTCCACTTGAAAGTTCGCTGAGATTACAGTTTGTTGTTTGGCGATTGGCATCGGAAAGAATGGGAGGCTCGTAAGACTACTAGCGTTATGCTTAGCATAGGTACCATCTGCGAAGGCGGGTGGATGACTTTGCCAATTTGGCACGAATCTGGATAACATCCAGAATATGCCACGTGGGCGTATGCTGCGTGCAGCGTTGTTCTCAGCCTCTACCGTTCTGCGTTCGTCTCACAGTCTCCCAGATGTGCCTTGCGTGCGCGTTTTAGCCTCTCGCAGAGCCCGACCTTGTAAGTTGTCACACCAATATCAGCCTTTCACTTCGGATTTCCTTCGGATTCACGATATTAATCGTTCAATTGTTCGCCTTCACTTCGGAATCGTTAGCCTTCACTTCGACATTAAATTATCGTACTACGGAATCGTAAGACGACACTCGTAAGACGACACTCGTAAGACGGCACAATGCTTCTCCGCGCGTCCGGTCTCGCGTCTGTGATGCAGCATTTCGTTGACTTTCTGCCCGACCACGCCGACACTAACGCAGGTGGCGTTAATAATCCCTCAGGCTCTTTCAACGTCACGTTGAACGTCGATGCCGCTCCGCGCGCGCTCCTCCCGGTTTCTCGCGCCTCGTGCGACCAGGAGCCGTGGTCCCTGCTCCGCGCGCGCTCCCGCAAGGAGCTGCAGGTCCTGAAGGACGCCATCGTCGCCGCGCGCGACGCGCATGCGGCAGCAGACGGACTCGCCTCCGACCTCCTCGACCAGCAGCTTGCCAAGCTGTCGCTGGACTACGGCAACTGCAGATTCGTCCTAAAACGGGTGGTGCGGGACCTCTTCGCGCTCCCGTATGCCGTGCCGGCAGCTGGCGAAGCACTCCCCCAGATGAAGTTGGAGCCTGGCGCCGTGACCCGGCTCGCGCAGCTCAAAGCCACGTTCCTGTGGAAAGCTCTGCACGGGAGGTGTACGAAGTTCGGCGAAAAAGTGGACTTCTTCTTCGGACACACCTGGTTCGCGACGCCGGAGCTGGACTGCTCTTCCTCCGAAGAACCCGTCCAGCTCCGGCGTCGCGAACAACCGGGAGGCACCCCGGGTCTGGCAACCGCGCTGGCCACCGTCTGGGCGCAGGAGGTCTGGCGGCTGCACCGAGAGCTGCTCGAAACCAGGAACAGACAGTTTGGGGCAGGGGGGATACACTAGGGCGTCACTGCGTATCCCTGCCGCGTGATGGCAGTATTGCAACATTCAACATTGCACGCACCTATGGAGCTATGGAGAAAGCGGCGTGGACCGCTCAACTTGCACATTCATTCTAGACTTTGCCGGCAGGGATATTACGAATTCTCTTCCAATATCGCACCTACAGTTGTAGTGAGAGACATGTATCGAACGTCATTCGGAAGCAACACCAAAAAGAAATTTTGAGCATTTTGAGATTTTGCAATTGCGTTTAGCACCTATAGGGTTATCAATACAGGCTTGACAACAAGTCGTGGTTGCGTCATCGACATTTTGAAATTCTCTTCCTCGAAGTTCCTTCGCTTGCCGGGGTTTTGTGCAAATTTTTCAAAGAGAGAAGAAATTCTTGTTCATCTATCTTCTTGCGTCTACGTGTTCGTGCAAGCAAAGGTGTGTTTCTGGGTCGCGAGTTCCAAACTGCACGACAACGCCACGACTACGCGTTCATCATGGCCTGATTTGTCTCCTGCCTTAAGTTTTAAACCTCGAGCAGGTTCGAGCAGGTACTAACTCATCTGACTGAAGACCGCGTTTGATTGCCACCACCTCGACTTGTATTCCTCACGATGTCAGATCCTGGACCGGGAGCCGGCGTCGATTTGGCCACCAGGCTGCGTACCCTAACAGCCACCGAACTCTACTCGCCGGAATTCCTGAAAAACACGCTGCCAGAGCTCCAGAGAAGATTCGAGGCCGGGTGGCACCCTGGGTTCTCGGGCTTGTCCTCTGAAGAGGTCGGGATCTCGCTGTCCCTCGCTGTTCGCGTCACCGACGCCACGGGCCGTCTCCTCTTCCGCGAGATTTTCGAGTTCTTCCCCTTTCGGGAGATGGAAAAACTTGAAGAAGGAGCCTCCCTCGGGATACAGTTACAAGAACTTGAAGGCGGAGCCTCTCGCTGGATACAGTTCAGCATTTGCATGCGCCTGCAACACGCCCGGTTCGCGGTGGCAAAGAAGATGGTGGACAGGATGAACGCTGCCGACGCCAGCTCTCGTTTTCACCTGATTCTGAACGGCTGCAGCCCCATAGGCGTGAACTGCGCGCATAGAAATGACAGTCGGGAAGTTTCTGCGTGTTGTAAGCTGAAGGAGTTTGCACTGTGTCTCGGGTATCTCGGCTATTTTGTCGAGCTCTCGAGAAAGGAGGCGCGTGCGAATTTCTTTCGCACGAGCAAGGCGGCCAGGAAAGAAGAGGGGGCGGAGCTAAAGATCTTCACCGTGAAGGAGTACGAGCCCCAGCGCGCCTGCAAGTTCCTGCCGTACCAGGTCGGAGGGCCGTTCGATGAGGCTGTGGCCGCCAAGATCGAGGAGGCCCTGGCCGAAGTCCTGCGAGAACCTGAAGGGTCCGAGCAACAAGACGGCGACGACTCTGAAGGGTCCATCGACGCTGAAGGGGCCGAGGACGACGACGCCATCCCCGGGGACTACGGCTGCCCTTGGCGCATTGAGAAAGAGAGCGCGCAAGGCCTGGCGGCGGCGCTGGATTTTTTCAGCGGCCTGACGTACGTGGACCTCGCCGCAACGGTACTCGAGGGTAGAAAAGGCGCGCGTCTGGTGCTGGAGGCGGGCGCGGACAGTGTGGAGGTCGGCGGGATGACGTTTCTCGATCTACTCGAAGCAGTAACGGCGGAGTCCTATCGCGAGCACCATGAGGGTGACTACTATTGGAGCGACGTATCGCGGCGTGATGGCAGTCCGGCCTCTGGCGCGGACGGTGCGCCGCACGGCTCTGGACCCCCTTCGCCCACCATCCCGACCGCCCACCTCATTATCGTCCGGCCGCCCACCATCCCGATCGCCCACCTCGTTTCGGAGTCTAGCGACGAATTCATGTCGGACCCGACGTCGCCTGCGAGCTGACCCCTCGCCAGAGAGCTGGAGCCACGGTCGCCGAGCTGGAGGTGGCCCCCCGACGTCACCAGGTGGGGCTGGTAGCTAGGAGTTCCGGTGAGTATCTTCGAATAGCTGGCGAGGAGAATCGATCGGAAAGTTTTGCGCTGCATAACTCGAGGACAAACCCTTTGGGACTGGTTATACAAAACTCCTAGTGCTAGTAGCCAAGCTGCTTTCTTTTCGACTGCGTCCTGGTTAAGTGTTCGACAGTTCTGTGATCATGATGTGATCAAGATGACGATGTGCTGATGACTCGTAAGCCTCAGGTTTGGTGTCGTGACTCGTTATCAAAGCGTACAGTCTGATCTTGTGTCTTGGTCATTATCTTCTGAAAAATCACTCCGGAGAATAAAGTGCTTTTGGTGCGTGTGGATTGTGAGGCGTGTCACGCATGTCGGTACTCACAAAAATCCGACTCGGCATGCTTCTACTGTCAGTCCACGCTTTGGAGTCGTGGGAAAGTGCCAGGTTCCAAAACTCGCAGCCGACTGTCGCGCGGTTGCAGCGGTTTCACGTGCTACTGCAAGAAAAGATCGGGCCGCCGGCAAATGTAGCTGCGCGTTCTGCTCTCGAGACTGAAATCCGCAAACTCTACGTCGATCTGGACGAATGGGCACTCTCGTTCTCGCGGGAGGTGTCAGATGCCGCAGCGAATAACGAGCAAGTCCCTGCAGCCCTGAGAAAGACCGTGGGCAAGTTCTTGCCGACATTGTACGCACTCAGTTTCCAATTGGAGCAATTGCGCACGCAGCTCTATGCCGGAAAATCGGAGGCTGGCACGAAAGCGGACGTGGCCGAGGTGCAGAGTGCAATTCTGGTATTGCAGGACAATTTTGCGCAGGATATGATGTCCTTGCCAGTTTGGGAAATGACGAAGGATACTCTGTAGGTACTAGAGCTCGAGTTGTAAGGCTCTACTTCTAAGGTTCTGCTTGTGTGAGTGAGGTCCTCCTTAGGTTGTTCACGGTTTCACCTCCTTAGGCTGTTCCCTTCACAAATTCGTGGAGTCTGTTTGTGGTGCGAGAGTTCGGTATCCGAGATTTAGACTCTGAAATTTGAATGAGTTCGCATTCCGATGAGTCCAGTCGACTAAGAGAAAGCTCCGAAAGCTCCGAAACAACCGAAACTCCAAAACGAAACCGCATCAAAACTTAAGTCCAATCAGAATCTGTGCGCAGATTATCATTCCAAGTGCGCAGATTATCATTCCAAGTTTCCCACCATGCCCTTCCAGTGCGTGGCTCATCTGGATTTTAAGTTTGAGGAGCTGGCGCAGCAGCTCTCGAAACTTTCCGTTGCTCCCGGCTATGACGACGGCTCCTATGGCCCGGTCTTCGTGCGTCTCGCCTGGCACGCCAGCGGCACCTACGACCAGGGGTCCAAAACGGGCGGCTCCGACGGCGCCACGATGCGCTTCGCTCCCGAGGCCACGGACGACGCCAACGCAGGTCTGGATATCCCGAGAAAGGTTCTGGAGAAAGCGAAGCCCGACTGGCTCTCTTTAGCCGACCTCTGGATTCTGGCGTCGTACGTCTTCATCGAGGAGTCCGGCGGGCCGGCGATGAGGTTCGAGCCCGGGAGGACCGACTTCAAGGACGAGCAGGCCGCGAAAAAACACATCCCGCCCAACGGCCGCCTGCCGGACGCGGGGATCTCGTACACGGACAAACAGAAGGTGATCGGGCACATAAAGGATGTATTTTCGAAGCAGATGGGCTTCGACGACGTGGAGACGGTCGCGCTGTGCGCGGGCGGGCACGCCTACGGGCGGTGCCACAAGGACCGCAGCGGCTTCAACGGGCCCTGGCAGACGCGCCCGACGAAGTTCACGAACATCTACGTGAAGCGGCTGCTGAAGGACAAGTGGGCCGAGGTCAACAGCAAGGGCCTGGTGTGCCCGGTCAGCGGCAAGGACGGGGGAAAGTGCCCCATCCTGCCCAGCGCCAACAACGGGCGGCAGCAGTATTAGGATTTTCGTCAAAATTTTGCATTTTTTGAAAATTGCCAATTTTAAATTGGAAAATGTGATAGGTACGTGAACAAGGAGGGCGAGGGCGATCTGATGATGCTGGTGACGGACATGGCCCTGACGTGGCACCCGGAGTGGAAGAAGATCCTGGAAGTGTACGACAAGGACGCGGACAAGCTGAAGGCGGACTTCGGCCACGCCTTCAAAAAGCTCACCGAACTCGGGTTCAACAAGAAGGCGAAGGCCAGTCTGTAGGATTCAGATTCACGAAGAACTAGCTCGGATTCTCCAATGATCATTGATTATTGTTACGACAGGAAAGTACTGGTAGAGCACTCTACCTACAACAGAAAAGAAGGAAACTCTTGAGTTTGAAAGAATACAGGTCAGAAGTCGATTAGATGCGTCTCGATTGCCATATTGGATTCATATTGAGTTCATATTGAGTTCACATTCGATTCATATTTCTCATGTCAGACAGTGTGAAGGTCTTAGAGATTTGTCTGAGCTCCAAGGAGGCAGAGAGTGTTGTTGTCGATGTTCAGGCTTGTGGATTCGAGAAAGAAAAAAGGCCGAGTTTAGAGCTTAAAGTCGAGTTCCTGTTCGAATCTAGGGATCTCCGTCGTTCTCTGAATCTGAGCCCACCGCTTTAGCCAGAAACTGAAATGAAAACTGAAATGAAAACGAAGTATGCAATGTAAAAGATGAACTCACTAAACGGCGTTTAAAACGCGCGCCCCGAGTGTACGGGTTGATTTTCGTGACAGGATCGGGCGCGGACGATGTCGACTCAGGTTCTCTTCGTCCTTCTCGCCCAGCTGGCCCTCCAATGTGGCGGTGCAGCCCTGCTTCGCGCAGATCGTCACGAGACCACTGTGAGCAGCTCTGGTGCGCTCTTCCATCGCTCTTTCAGCGATCTCCACGACCCGCGTGAGATCGCGCGTGAGATCGCCGATATCGATGAGGTGGGTGACAGCATCGAGGACACGGCCGGATACAACGAGAACGAAAGCGACAACAGCGTTGACGCGAAGGATAACGCTGAACTCAACGACGATCTCGACGAGGACAGCGCGCGGGTCGACACCGCTCGTGTCGACACCGCTCGTGTCGACACCCCCCAAGACGACACCTCTCGCGACGACGACGACGCCCTCAACGTCGAGGATCCCAACTCCAACCTCCTCGAGCACACCGTCGTCTCGCATTCCCGAACTTTCGACTCCATTCCCGACGACGCGTGCGTGTACGGCGTCCCCGGCTCGTGCCGCATGGAGTTCCGCCGCGTGCCGCTGCTCGGCTCCCACCGCTCGTTTTCTAATCCCGCCGACGTCGGCGGCGTCAAGGTTTCGAACTTCTGCTACCAGGAGCAGTCCACCTGCAAGGCCTGGACCGATACCTCCACGAATTCGAATGATTGCAAGACGTGGGACGACAACACCACGTGTAAGGAGGTTGTGACCGGAAAAGAGTGCATCCAGGAAGAAAAAAAATGGAAGTTCACGCACGAGGACTGCGGGTTCTGGACGTGCACGGAGCACTTTAAAGCGTATTACGTCTGCCACATGGAGCGCGACGTGTACTCGACGGAGTGCGACGGCGGTTCCTACTGCCTCATCTACCACAGAAAACAAAAATGTACCAACGACGAATACCAGTGCATCGATCACAACATTCCCGGGGAGCGGCTAGGCTGCCTGTTCCAGTTCCAGTCCAAGACCATAACCGAACAACTTAACGCGGGCGTGCGCGCTCTAGATTTGGATTTATCGGTCGATGCGGGCGACTCCGAGGGCGAGGGACAGACGAGCGCGGTGAATCCGGGCGAGGCGGACGACCTATCGAAGTTGGTGGTGAGGGACTACTTCCTGGACAGCGCGTCGCAGCCGATCGAGGGGATTTTGACAGGGACTTTGAGAGACGTCCTGAAGCAGGTGGAGGAATGGCTCAAGGCCAACCCCTACGAAGTGGTGCAGCTGCGCGTGCCGCCGGAGTTCAACGCCGCGAAGCTGGTGGGCGCGAGCTTCGACGAGTACCGACCGGCGGAAGATGGGAACGGGAGTGGGGGTGGCGGGGGGAGTTCGAGGCGGATTCGCTGGACCCGTTCGAACCGGTACACGCTGTACGAGATGGTCTCCAACAACGTCCGGGTCGTGGTGAAGAGCGAGAGCGTCAAGCCGCAGAAATTCGCGCAGGAGGCGGCCAGCTCCAGGACGGCGAGTGGGGGCCAGCCGGCGGAGGCGGACGAGGAAGCGGAGCCGATGAACGCGGAGGAAAGGTCGACGCACATGGCGAACGTGACGCTGTGCCACGCGCTGCCGGACGCCACGCACTCCGAGCTGCACACGCCCCTGCTCTGGGTGGATGCGGAGGCGGAGTCCGTCTGTCCGGCCAATGTGAGGTGCGACCACAACGGGTTCATGCAACGGCAGAGGACGCGGCAGATGGCCGGCCCCGAAGACAACACGTGCAACACCAAGCAGTCGAAGGCGCGGAACGGGGCGCTGTCGATGGCGCACATAGACGCCATGTTCGCCCGCTGCACGGGCGCGAACGCGCTGGCGCACACGCAATTCATCTTGTACTTCGACTTCGTGGGCGACGACGACCGTTTCTCGAACTGGAGGAACGTGCTGGCCAAGTTCAAGGAGAAGATGCTGGACTTCATTCCGGCGGCGACCACCACGTCGACCACCACAACCAGCACGGAGAGGAAGGAGGAGGAGACTACGGAGGCTGCGACGACCACGACGACCCCGAAGCCGACTCCTAAGGCACAGGTGACGAAGGAACCGCCCAAGCCGAAGGTGAAGAACGTGAAGAAGGCTGAATCGGGGAGCAATACGATGACCTACGTGGCCGCGGGGGTTTTGATGTTGCTGTTTCTGGGGTTGGTTTACTACTTCATGGCACACAGGAACGACGATGAGTTTTAGATAGTTCGCGATCGCAGTTAAAGTTTAGGAGAGATAGATTTACAGGTTCAAAGTCGATGTTCGAAGTTTCCGAGAATGACGCTTAAATTAGATATTAACTGTGTACCTTGAGCATATTGATATCAATGTCGATGATTCATGCCGAAATTAGATGTCGAAGATAACTGTCTCATTATCATAGTGACTATTCAGTTTGTTGTGCTAGACCGTCGAAGCCGCTTTCGCTTTTCGCAGCTCTTTGTTGTCATTGAAGAGAGAGGATGTACATCCAGGAGGAAAAGTGATCCCTTGAGCGATGCTCTGTAAATTCTCGAGAGGTGAACATTCCAACAAAAAGCCAAAGTCTATTAACAAAGTCTAAAGATTCCGAAGTAGCAGCACTAAAGTCTCTTTGAGAGACAGAGAAAGATTCCGAAGTAGCAGAAGAGACAGCCATGTCGAAGGAGAAGTCCGGGCTGGGCGGCGGCCTGGGGCGCAACGAGAAGGGGGGGATTGCCATTTCGGAGGAGGAGCTCAAAATCGCCTGGGACTGGTTCGACAGCAAGTCCACGGGCAAGCTGACGGCGCACGACATCAAGAAGAGGCTGAGCGCGTTCTACAAGAACGTCAGCGTCAAGGAAATTCGATACCTGCTCAACAACCAGCCAGAAATCACCTTCGACGAGCTGTATAATCCTTGTGGAACTTTCATTCGTCATTTTATCGACTCAGTCGACGACTGCAGTATGTAATGTTGTGGATTCGTGTAACGTCCGATTTTCATTCGTGTAACGTCCAACTTTCATTCGTGGTTGAACATTGGAACGCCCCATCATCCATTCAGTCAAAGAAAAATCCAGAATTCCAAATACCCAGAATTCCAACTGTCCCAATTCTCATCCAAATTCTCAGCAAGGAGCTGCTCTCGCAGAACACGCTGAAGAATTTCGACCCGGTGAAGGAGGCGTTCAGGGTCTACGACCCCAATGACACCGGCTCGGTGGACATGGCGGTGGTGCAGGACTTCTTCCAGTTGTTGGGGTTCGGCGAGATATCGGAAGAAGATGCACGTCTGATTCAAGAGATGGGCGACGCAGATCTGGACGGGAAGATCGGACTGGAGGACTTCCGGCTGATGGTGCCGTTCGGGAAAACCGGGCTGAGGAGCTCGCCGAGCAAGACGAAGTCTTAGTCGTGAGGTGGGATTTGGATCAGTCTTAGGGCCTTTCCCTGGGCTATCTACTATCCTTCGATTGCTGAATACTTTACTCGCTTATATCCGACGGGAAGTCCGTCTCGGCGCGTTGCGCGCCCGAATTCCCGCGCCAATTCGCGCGCCGATTCATGATCTTTCGTTTTGCTGAGAACTTTTGACTGTATGTTCGAGCGTCTGTTTCAACAGTTCGGATGTTCGACTTTCGCGTCTGGATTTCATCGGGTCGTCTTCGACGCTCAAATTTTATTGTGTTTCCAGATTCCCGAAGTCACAGTACAAGAGTGCAGGCTGATTCCAGTAAAAACATGTCGTCCACTCTGATCCCGCAGATTCGTGCCGACGCCCGACTGCTGGCCAGCAGAAGCTGCAGAACTTCGACTGTGTCCCTCCGCGCACCACGCGTCCCAGGGCAAGTCCACAGCAATCACCCTGGAATCCGTCCGTTCGCGTCCGCAGCAGCAGCAGCCTCCGCCTCGGGTTCGTCCGGATCGAACAGCGGTTCAAACACAGACGACACCTCCGCTGCTTCTGCCGACCGCCGCGCCAAGCAATTACAGATCGACCTGGCCCGCCTCGACGACCTCCTTACCATGGCGCGGGACAGCTTCTCGCAGAAAAGGTACGAGGACTCCATCAAGGCCAACGAGATCGTCATCCAGTTATGCGAAACGTATTCGTTGCACGAGCTGGACGAGTCCTGGGTGAAACTCGCCGCCGCCTGCGTGAACGCCGCCTTCACGCACAAGATTCTCACGAATTTCGACGAGTCCGAGCGGCTGGCGAAGAAAGCCGTCCAGCTGTTCGAGCGCCGCTTCTCCAAGCACAAGGAGAAAACGGCGCAGGCTTACGAATTATTGGCGGAAGTTATGCTGCTGAAAAGCGAGCCGGATCTGAACCTGGAGGCCGCCGCCAGCGTCGCCGCGGCCGCCAGCGTCGCCGGGCGCGCGCTGGAGATCAAGCGAAGTTACCTGCCTGCGCACCACACCGCGCTGACGACGCCACTGAATCTGTGCGGGCGGGCGGCCGAGAAGGCTGGGGATCTGGACCGCGCGCTGAAGTGCTACACGGACGCCTTCGAGAACGCTTTTTTGATGGGAGATAGTAATTCCGGAAATGACCGCCCTCCGCCGCCGGCGTGTGCGGCGCTGGCCAACTGCGCCTCCGTCTTCCAAGAACAGGGCCAACACGAGCGCGCGGTGGGGATCTACAGACGGGTGGTGGGGTATTTGTCTGGCACCACAACAACCAGCAGTAGTACCAGTAGCAGTACCTCGTCGTCGGATAACGACTCGGACCGTGATTCCAACGACTCCTCCCTCCCGCTCGCCCAGGCCCACGCCGACCTGGGAGTGGCGGCGATGTTGAGCGGCATGAAGCCCCTCGCGCTCCAGCACCTGCAGCACTCCCTCGCCGCGCACTGCAACGCCCTGGGCATGGAACACCCAGCCACCCACAACGTGCTCAATCTGCTCGCCCAGGCCAACCAGATGCCCGAGTCGAAAACCGATCCCGACCAGAAGGAGTACGAAGCCGAAAAGGGGGAGGAGTTCGTCGACACTCTCGTAGAAAGGTGTTTGAAGGCGAATCTGGAGCGGAGGGTCAGGCTGAAGGAGGAAAGGATAGGGGCGGTTGGGGGTGAGATCAGGTACTTCGACCACATCGGGCACGTAGGGCATGGGCCGAGGGGCGATAGCGTGCGCTACAGGGCCGAAAAGTACTTCCTCCCAGAAGAAGCGCTGGACCCGAAGACCAGGACGGACTGACGGAGCAGGGTTGCACTTTGGATTGCATTCTTGCAGCGTATGCATTTGCCATTCTCTGACCGTTCTTCTCGCACTCAACTGTTCTTTTAATTTAGCTAAGACTTGCAGAGACGTCGCGGCACCATCTGCTTTTTAGTCGTCCATTGTCTAGTCTCTGGCACGCGGCGAGCGATTCCTTAGGCAGAAGATTGCCGTAGCGTGCTCTTACAACCCAACCCCGAGGGATAGTGCCCTCGGAGTGTAAATTCTCAATCCTCTCTGCTACAATTCTCCTCTTTCTGAATGCCCAGTCCGGGATTACCGCACCGCCACAGAGTAGACCTCAAAATCTAAATGTTCAGTTGGAGTTCCGCAAAACTTAAAGTATAGTTATAATTTCACTTACTAAAAAGTTTAACAAAAAACCAAAAAATGGGTCTCTGCACTCCGCGCGTGGGCGAGTGCTGCGTGGCGCCTCCCAATCCGCACGACCCGATCGGCCCGTGCGGCTGCGACCGGCGGCACAATCCGGGCTTCTGCGCCACGCTGCTCTGTCCGATCTGCACGTTCTTCTCCTACGAGGGCGCGTCCGTGCTTTTCTGGATCTCGATCCTCTGCCTCATGGGCATCGGCTCGTTTCTCTGGCCCATCGTCCTGTTCGCGTCCTGCCTCTGGTACCCGCCGCTGCAAGGCCGCGACTATGACCGCAGCGGAGCCCTCGGCGGGATCATCGTGGTCAAGGCGGCCCCGGAGTACGTGCACGGGCCCATGGAGCACAGTGCGCCGTTTGGGAACTGAGGACGCAGAACGCAGATTGGGGACGCAGAACGCAGATTGGAGAAGATGCAGAACGCAGAATGCACTGAATGCAGATGGGGTACTTACGCAGATTGCCATCAGATTGCCATCGGAGACCGTCGGAGACGGCGAATTGGCGATTGCGGTCTGAGCACGCTTCTGGAGAAGTAAGTTGACGGGAGAGATCGCCGCGAAGAGGAGACGTATTTCGGAGCATGTTGGGAAGGACGTCGCGAAGGGTTACGGATGTGCAGTTCCTGTTAGTACGGATATAATCCAACAGGCTCATCGATTCAAGGAGGAGGAGAATCTGAGTACAATTGCATAGTTTGGACAGTTGACAAGGGTTTCGTCGTTTCGAGGATTATCAGCGTATAAGTTTAAGCGTGCATTGGGCAGTATGTAAACTGTGCGTATATCAAGAGTTCTTTAAGAGCAGATTCAAAGACGCAGGTCTGCTCATATCGCTCGGGCTTCGGGCGAGCACGCGAGAGAGACGCGAGAGAGTGAAGAAAAGCAGAAGGGAGGTGCAAACAGCAGTGTGCTGACAGGTGATTGAATACAAAAGATATTCCGATGTAGTATGCAGAGGAGTCTGCCGAGAAAAGAATAAGAATAAAAGAGATCGACAGTTGGAACGAGAGTCTCAGTACGTGCACAGAAAGACAAAAAGACAGTATTTTCAATCCACCCGGCTCAAACGCTGTTCTCGTCTGAGGCTTATCTTCTCAAAGTGGTCCACTTAGATTTGGAGAGAGTTGAGTGAACTTCTAAATTTCCCGAGAGCGGAGTGACCTTCAGCAGCTTTGACCCAAACTGAAAATGTAAAATGCGGATTCTGAAAACTCAAAAGCGGACACGGAAATGTAACGAATCCTCTGAGAATTTGAAATGGTGGCGCTACGCGCCTTGCAGCACGGCTTGCTGGCCGGCAGCACGTGCGAGCGAGCCGCGTTTTTGAGCCTGAGGACGTGCACTTCCCGCTGGCAATCCAGGTCCCAAAACTCCCCAAGTGAAAGCCTGAGCACCTTCGTCCAGACCGGCGACATCGCAGACATGTGGCGCAGCTCGCGCCGCTTTTCCTGTTTTTTGACGCTGATTATCATCCAGGACCCTCTCGCAGTGGTGTCTCTGACAGTAAAATCAGCGAAGAAAACCGCCGAACCCTCCTCGACCTGCGCAGCCTGCTGGAGGGCCTGGCTCGCCGGCTCGCCCGGCTGATCCTGTCCGACCCGTACGCCAACTCCTACGGCCGGAAACTTCGAGGTGGACTCGGGGGCGTACTTCCTGAAGTTGCTGAGACTTCTGTACGAGACCAAGGCCCCGACTGAGCCCGCCGGACAGGGCTGTTCGCAGGGCTGTTCACAGGGCAACCCTCTGTTCAACCGCACGCGCATTACTGCGGCGAGAAGGGCACGAAAAAAGCGACGGTACCGGAGAACCCGAGATACGTGTATCCGCAGTGGGAACCCTGGGAGCTTCCCCGACCGGCTGGATCACCTCGCGTAGAGGACAAGGGCCACGGCCGCCACTGCAGCTACACGGGCATGGTGTGGGGCGCGTTTCGGGCGAGCGACGACGCGCAGGAGTACGCGTATAACATTCCGGACAACGTCTTCCTCGCGGCCGAGCTTCACAAGCTGGAGGGGATGGCGAGGGAGGTATGGCCGGCAAAGCCCGGAATCAGCGACGCGGCCCGCGATCTGGCGAAGAGCATCAGGGAAGGCGTGCAGGAGTTTGGGGTGCATCATGATTCATCAGGGACCGTGTATTGCTTCGAGGTGGATGGGATCAGGAGGGCGGCGACGGCGGATGGATGGACGGCGGACCGTCCGAAGGATTCGCCTTCGATCACGCGACATATACCAACACGAGGGCCTTCGTGCTTTCGGAAAGGAACAAGAACTTCTTCCGGGCAGAGAGGAAGTCTACGTCGGACGTAACGCCTGACGTAACGTCAGGGGTGCAGACGGCGCCCGTGGTGGAGGGTATCGGCTCGGAACACGTTGATCTGCACTACGACCTCGCGCGCCAGATCTGGCCACTCTCCCTCGTGATGCAGGCCATGACGGAGGAGAACGAGGACAACGTCCACCGAGTGATCAAACTTTTATATGCGGTTTCAGGCCAAAAGGATGTGCCGCCGAAACTGGAGGCGCCGAGACTGTTTTCGGAACGGTTAACGGGCCCGGAGTCTGACTCTGGCAAGTATGGCTCGAACGGCTCGTTCCTGCGGCCCTCCTCCTCGAAAAGGGAGCGGGCGCGCCAGTTTATGAACGCCCAGAACGCCAAGCAACGGTTTGTGGATGTGAATTGCTAAAATCATGCCCAAAGCGAAGAACGCCAGGCGACGCCCACAATTCGAAGAGCTCAACAACGACACTTCCGCACAACGCAGCGGCTTCGGAATCGTTTCTGGAGCTTTCGTCTCGCCTGCCGAACGCGGAGACCTTGCGAGGGATGCTGCCAGAGTCCTTCAACGTGAATTCCTATTCACAAATCACGCGTTCCTGGTTTGGCTGGCCCAACTCGTTGTTCGCAGAGCTGCTCATGAAGCGGGGGCAGTGCGAGGGCTTAAACAGTTTCGAAGAGAGGCTGCGGAAACTGAGAGGCGTTCTGGACAGGGATAATTTGAAAATAGTAGCGGAGGAGGACGACTTCCTGGCCAAATCCATCGAGAATCTGCGGCGCGAAGACGTTGTGCTGCCAGAGAGGAGGTACTATCCGGAAGGATACGAAGATCTGGCCGGAAGTCACGTATCATGTTCGTAGGAGTCGTGCAAAGTTGTATATGTAGAGTCAGGAGACTTTGTGGTATCGAGTTTCCGTATCTAATACGTTATCTTGTCCATTACTCTCGCAGGTTTCGTCGTGCTTCTCTGTAATATTTCTAACTTATACGTCTATCTTATATTGTAAAGCCAATCTCCAAGAAGGATGAATAACAAACGGTGAAGGCACAGAGTTGCGCAGAGTTCTGAGCTTTTTTGCGATCGTTCTCGAATTTGGCTTTCGAATTCTCTGACACTATTTTGCTTTCGCGATGCGTGCACTGTCCTTCGGGTCCTTTATTAAACTTTGCGTGTGATCCATTCTTCTCCCAACAAACATGTCTCTCCAGTGAGTAGAAGTGGTTCACAAGTTCTAGTCCCAGTGTGCTCTAGTTTGCTGCTCTAGTTTGTTCCCAGTAGACCAGTAGACAGCGAGTACTCTAGTTTAAAGTTCCTACAGTATCGAGCTACAGTATTGAGCTACAGTACTCCTAGTATTGACTCCTACGGTGTCAACACACATTAATAAGTTTAGTCGGTCCTGAACTTTTGATACTGTCCAGGGTTTCATAGACATGGCTGCCAACGACGAGATCGCCGAGCCTCAGGCTCAGCCTCAGGCTCAGCCTGAAAAGAGGGCGAGTCAGACGAGTCACGAAGACAAGAAACGCCGCAACAGCGTAGACTCTTCCGGCGCGACGGCGAAGAAGAAGGCCAAGAAGAACCAGCTCATAGTTTTCATCAAGGAGGAGGAGTCGCAGAAAATTATTGGTACTAGTCTTTTAAAATTCGAAGTTTTCACATACAAATTTTGAAAATTTCGAATTTAAAATTTTCAATTCCTTTGAACAAAACTCAGGCGGCGCCAAGGCGGAGGGCCTGACGCAGCTTGCGATCGCGGTGGAAACGCGGATTCGGTCGCTCGGCCACTTTCTGCAGGATGAGATCGAGGTCCTCGTGCCCAAGAACGCGGTCGGGGACGAAAGAAAGTTGTTTTGGAAGGGCGTGCCTGAGACGCACTACGAGCTAGCTCTGGGCGAACTGGCGAGTAAAGTCAAATATCTGCGCAAGATGGACGGCACGGTGATCAAGGACGAGGAGAATGGAATTCTGAATCTAGACCCCGACGTGCTGCAGCCCAGTCTTTTGGGCGGGATTGGCGCAATCGGCGCCATCCAGCCCGGCGCCACGGCGACCGCGTCGAGCTCCACGGGGCCTACGGGCGGCATAGGAGACAGCAGCCCCGGCCGGAGTCGCTTCGACGCGCCTTACGGCGGCCCGCACGGTGGGCCGCACGGCCGAAATCCTAATGCGAGTCACAACGTGCAGGAGCCCGTTCTCAACCGTGATCAGCAGGCGACTCAGCTCTCCAACCAGCAGAGCGCGGACTTCCAGGAGGAGCGCCCGTACACGGGCGAGATCTTCTTCGACCCGGCGACCAACAAGGAGTTCCCCCATCTGTTCGCGGAGATCTCGCAGGTCGAGAGGAAGCAGAGGAGGATCAAGAAGGAGCTGGAGGTCTCCGTGGACAAGATCGGGTTGCTGATCGGGCGCGGCGGGTCGAAAGTGAGGGACATCCAGGACCAGTCTGGGGCCGAAGTTGTCATCGAGCCCACCAACTTCAACGTCTCGCCGCCGCAGACGAAAGTCAAGGTCACGGGGGACCCGGAGCGCGTCGAGGCGGCGCTGAAGATACTCAACGAGATCCTCGAGTGGGCGGCGGCGCATCCCAGGGAGGAGGCGGGTACGGAATTTAAGTGAAACGAACTGGAGCTATGCGAACACGAACAAAATCAGATTCTTCACGTCTTCCAAATATTTTAAATCCCACATTCTTCCAAACAAGCTCTCTCCCAACACAAAGAAACAAAAAACAACCCCCAGGCCGCAAAATGGAGGTCTCGCTGCACCACGTGCCGAAGCTGTTGAAGATTTCGCACGCGGACTACAACCAGGACCACCCGCTGTACAATCTCGGCAAGATCTGTTCGGCCGACAACGAGAACCTCCGGGCCATCGAGGAGGAGGCCGGCTGCGAGGTGGAGATCGACCAGTCCACCGGGAACCTCGGGTACTGCACGATTTTGATCCGCGGCAACGAGAAGAATATGCTTGACGCGGTCGACATTGTGACGAAGGATTATGTCTTCAAAGGCGATAACGCCCATCTATTCTTCTCCATGGGCGCGGACTGGATGGTGCACCCGAGCAGGTGGAAAGAATTGTCGTTAACGCTAGGTCAAGCTCCTTTATTTTCAGGCGTGGCGC
>JACKZZ010001260.1_pt1 | contig 54096 bp, 37 predicted proteins | sample 8027871 | NCBI WGS metagenome assembly JACKZZ01 (sample SAMN15724774, study PRJNA655200) | protist metagenome | isolation source: fluorescence activated cell sorting (FACS) single amplified genomes of... | place: USA: West Boothbay Harbor, Gulf of Maine | collected 2000-07-19
CGAACACGCTGGCTCGAACGTTTCCGAGTCTTGGCAAGATTTGTCTTGGCATTTGACTATCAGCGTCTTGATTTGTTTGATTGGTCTACGCGCACCCAGTGCGTCTTGTTGGTTATTTTGAACAGAGGCAGTGGTTTGTTTGTGATTTTGACGCCCCCGTTCGCCTAACTCGGGACTCTTCGACTGATCTTTTTGAATTTTAGAGCTCACAATAATGAGTACGAGTGGTCTAGAATGGTCCATGGTATCCCGTGGTCCCTGGTCACCGCGTCGCAAACATTGCACCCTGTTATATGACGACAAACTGGTCCTGATGGGTGGCTTTGATGGTGAGAAGCTTGATTTGAATGATGTATGGACTTATGATTTCCACACTCGCGAATGGTCCTTGACTTGTGAACATGCTGGTTGGTCTGGACGTGATGGCCATGGTGCTGTAGTGTTTCAGAATGCCATTTACATTACAGGTGGTACCAATGATCCTTACAATTGTCGTGCAGATGTCTGGAAAAGTCAAGATGGTGGCATTTCTTGGATACAATGCTGTGCATATGCTCCTTGGCCTGAACGATGGCAACATGCTAGTTGTGTCCATGATGGCAAAATCTTCGTTATGGGTGGCTGGGGAGACTCGTATTTGAATGATGTATGGATGTCTCCAGATGGTATACATTGGGAACAGCGATGTGTCCAAGCTCCTTGGAAAGCTAGAATGTTTGCGATTGCCATCTCTATCAATGGATCTATCTACATTATGGGTGGACATGATTCCAAAAACTATTTGAAAGATGTATGGGCTTCTTCAGATAATGGCAAAACGTGGACACAAGTCTGCAGTGCGGCGGAATGGGAAGGTCGACAAGGTCATTGTGTAAATATCATCGACAATGCTGTGTACTTGATTGGAGGCTCTGGACCAAGCAAACGATTCAATGATGTTTGGAGAAGTAGTGATTGTGCGACATGGACATGTGTTTCGGAATCAAGTATGTGGAGTCCACGACAAGGAGCAGCTACTATAGCTCGTGGAGGTAGCATATATGTGATGGGAGGTGTAGATGATGACGGTTATTGCAATGATATGTATGTAAGTAGCACATATTCTTCGTCGAGTAGTGGTAATGGTGGGAGTGGAGGCAACAGATGCAGAGCTTCATCCAGTGATATTTATGACTTGTCGAATCCAGGTAGATCATTATCTCTAGCACCTGTTATGGAAAGTGTATCCAAACTGAAAGGAAGCCGTCTTAATTTGCAGAATATATTGGAGGCAATGAGAGAACTGATGCAGTACATCAAGAATGCTGAGAATAAGAGCAAATATACGCAATTGTCAATTAATGCTAGTGATGATGATCCGTTGTCTGAATCAGATGATTTATTGAATGAAGTGGTAGAGATACAGAAAGATAACCCGGAGGAGAGGTTTAATACCATTTATAGCAGTATAATAGAGCCTTTCGATGCTGATTCCACTGGTAGTAAAGTAGGGGCTATTGCTGGTACCGATGCGGATAGTACTAATGATGACGATTCTAGGAGTAGGGAGACAAGTACTGATCTTACTACTCTGCAATCCTTCGCAGTCGATAATGTTAATCCTCGTGACTTGTTCTTCAGTACTTTTGCCATTGAACAAGACTTATCTAGTGCGAGAGAAAAGTTCAGTGCATTGGCAGATATTCCACACAGTGATAGTTTGTCATCTGTATTGCGTCACGATGAAAGAGAATCCTTAGGAGGACATGAGAACTCAATGAACAGTCTTCTTAACTCGAGAGGGAGAGACAGTACAGGTGGACTTGTCAGTAGTAACGAGAAACGTGATTTAAGAGGTAACATGACGTCTTTGATGAACAAAATCAGAAAAATTCAAAAGTCTATACGCCATGCTGCGGAGATAGATGCGGGAGAAGATTCACAAACAGTGATTGAGAAATCTATTCAAAAACGCAAAGAATTGGCTGAGACGGGTTATTCATATGGATTGCGTATGTTGCATCACATTATTCACCAGAGGTTCATTAAAGAAAAGAGACATCAACGACTACTACTATTACGAGCTAAAGTGCAGAGGTTACATTCTACATTCGTAGAAGAGTCTCACTTATTGAATATGCGTCGACAAGGAAGCACAGAAAGCATGACCTCTTCTACGTCATTTGTACAAGAGAGTGGTGGGGACAATACCACAGAGTCCATCGCAAGAGCAGGTGAAGAGATTGATTGGCGAAGAGAATGGCGAAGAAGCAAGTGAAAGATTACAGGAAGGCTGCAAAAGACGATCGAATAGCGAAACAGGAAGAGGAAAAGAAGAGACAGGACGAGTTTGAAAGCGAAATGTGTGCTGAATTGGAAGAGGCTAGCAACGTGACTACACGTATCTCGTGTATTTTCTGCCCAGATGACGTGCAACATTTGACTGATGCTTTTGCTAAAGCAAAGCGGGTCCTGGTGAAATTGACTTCTGAAGAAGGTATGAAGATGGATGCTAAGGTCAGAAGGCAGCTTCAAGCAAAAGGAGAGGGGGCCATGAAAGCTGCAGCAGAGACAGTCTCAGTGGAAGATGATCCACCTATGTGGAGTTTAATTTTCTTGGCAACACTCATCAACAAGCAGTCTCAAATGGAGGATTCAGAGGATTTGGAGGAACTTTCAGACAATGAAGTGGCCGAAGTGCAGAAGAAGACAAGACCTGGAAGAAAGCAGACTGGGCTCGTGAAGAGAAAGGGCGAATCTATCAAGAAACAGTTAAAATGTATGGACCGCGCGTCCAAGAAGATGATCGAGCTTCAGCGACTCGACAATCAAGAGAAGAAGAAGAATGGAACCCAAGACGCACCCGAAGACGAGTTCACACCCTCTGAAGAATTAAAGGCTCTACAGGACGACTGTGATAAACTCTCAGCAGACTTGAAGGCGAAGCTGGAGATGCTGTACGATGCCCGCTTGAGGGAAAGTGATCCGTCACTGACAGAACCACTGTTGCAGGTCCTCTATTTTGACGGCAAGAAAGGGGTACATGTCTTGAAGGGAGGTCCTCAAGAGGTGGGATTTCCTATGGCTCTACCGCTGTTCCAAGCGCATGTCGTGGGTGATACCGCTGTCGCTGGAGGCATCGAGAGCTATCGAAATATGGTGTTCCAACCAGCTCCCAGTGATCGTGAGAGTGACGAAGAAGACACAGAAATGTAATTGTCGATGGTGCTACAGTGTTAATGGTTAATGACAAGAAAATAAATACAATCTACACAATACCTCAGTTCTCATCGAAGAGATCAATTTTAGCATGCTGCGGCAGCTTCAGGTTCCTACGAAAAGCGCTTGCATTTTCTGCTGCTCTTTCAGCACCTACCACAGTCATGAGGTAGTAAGCTCCGCCCCCCTTCGCCGGAGTAGTTCTGCTGCCATCAGGACGATCAACTGTATACGCATACTCTCTACCTGCCTCAGGTCGAAGCCAGCCTTCTGTGATCACTTTCTTGTAGATGTCTGCTGTATATTGCCTTTGATCCGCGCTGCCCTTTCTCTCCCCCAGTGCATCCTTCGAGCGGAGTTTACGATTTTGCAAGCTTGCTAGCAAGTCGCCTCCACTTTCCTTCTTTGTTGTTAAATATTGAGCCAACTCGTAACCTGTTTGCGTATCAGCACCGATGTTCTTCTTGAAGTTTGCCACTAAATTCTCAGTGATGAAGTCAATAGGCTGCCCATGCATTGAGATGAGCTTGTCTAGCGCGTCATTCATCTCAGAAGTGCATCTGTGAGGCAAGCTCTGGTCGCGGAGGCTCATCTTGGCATAATTGACATTGTTGTTAAGACAAAATAAAGGGTAGAGAGTTGCACGTGCCGCCCGATACGCCAAGACGTTGTTAGAGGCGATGCCTTTGCAGAGCAAAGAATACGCGGGGAGGAGTGACGTAAATATATACCACGCTTCATTGAAGTGTACATCAGTCTCGGCCTTTTCTTTGCCCCACGCTTCGAAACGTAGGAGGACATCGTCCCGGCAGAGTTCGTTATCGTCAGAGTCCACAGCGAACTCGGTAATCAAGGCAGCAAGCATAGCAGGCTGGAAGATATCAATGAGCATCTCCTTGGTCTTGTGATGGCTCCCAGCGCTTTTCACATATTCAAGTGCTTTGGCACTAGTGAAACCACATAGCTGGCTAAGACACTTTCCCCAGGTGTTGAAGATTATTCTCATGATTCCCGCCTCTAGAGCAAACATCTCGTGACCTGTACACATAACAAAGAAGAATGACTGCCCTGAAATAGTGCTCGGGTCGTCGACATCTTTCATATTGGTCGCCCCAAGATCAGGGACAACAAATTCCCACTTCCTCTGAGCGATCCCACTACCAAGCTTGCTCTCTTGGGCAAATTGTCCCAGCACTGCGTTCACAGAAGCTTCACTCGAGGGATTCACATGAGTCAGTGGGAGGGATATGACAGTGAACCCATCATCATACTTGTTCGCTATTCCCGTGTGGGACGTCTTCGCGGATGCTACTTCAGTATCTCCCTCGTGCCTTGTGATGGTTGCAAGCTGGAGTCCCTCTTGCATGGATTGCGGTCGAACACGATATTTGGTTTTAGTAGGTGCAGATATCCTAGGATCTTCCCCTTTGCCTACATATTCCCAGTGCTGTGGGTCATTATTCGTGGCGGAGACACTCTCACAGCAGATGCACTTCTTCTTCCATGCGTGTGAGTACGTGTAAAAGCAGTGCTTACATTGCCAGATCATGTCATCGTTATAATTCCACTCCCCATCATCAACATTGTCGTCGCTCTTCCCAACTACTTCTGCCGTGGCCTCTCTCCTCGTCTTCTTAATTTCATCTATCCTGGCTAATTTCACTCCATCCATGGCAAGTCCACAGCGACCAAGGAACTCATCACGAAGAAGCTTCTTGCCGTCGACGCTCACTTTGTGAAAGTTTTCTGGCACACTCTCTTGCGGCTGTAAAAGCATATGTCGACTCTCGAACTGAATGCGCGGGCAATTGGGTGGAACTCTCTTTGTAGCCATCGCTCTCACTGTGGCAATCACAGGCTTAGCTTTTCCAACCCCACACGGTGCACCTTTATAATTTCCAGCATTGTCGTACATTGCCACCACGATGTCGTTATCATTAGGATAAAAGTTGCCACCTTTCCATACATCAGAGCATTTCTGAAGATGAGAACGCAACCCGTTGTAAGAGTGTGCCCCGGGTAACGAACTTGCCAGTATGTCTGTTTGTATTCGGCTGGCATGCACAGTGTATCCGGTAACCTGAGTTAACCATGACACAGAGCATTTCAAAGAAGGTTGAATTGTTGTCATTAACCACGCCAATACATTGTACGCGCATTTTGACGATGCGTCTGTCACAACACTAGACACATAAGACTGCGACTTCGTGGAGGCGGAATCAACCAAAGCCCGGAGGAAGGAAGGAGACTCATCTTCATATACGTCCAACAGCGACGTATAAGTTAGAACACCCATAGAAGTGCCAATATCTTGTTTCATAGTGTTCGCACCTCTTGAATTCTCCAACATCTCCTTCTGAATCACTTTTCCTATTGCCCTACAGTAGGACGAGACTTCTTCTCTATCAAGTTTTCCAATATTTACTGGCAACCTCGATTTTAGCTGCTCACATACCCCACGATATCTATCTCCAAGTATCTCATAAACCTCCTTGCCCTGCTTTAGAGCCTCATCCTTCTGTTCCAGCTCATTTCGAGTCAACTCTACCTCTCTTCTCAGCCCTTCCTCATTCTCCTCCAGTTGCTTTATCTTAAACTCTAACTCTTCAATACGGTCATTATTTACATCATCTTGACGTTTTCTTACTCTGTCCACGTATCTCTCATTTCTATCGTCACCACGACCCTCACTAGGATGTCCACTTACAACTCCACTCTCTGTATGGCCAAGGTAAGTCCTTTGTACGCCTTCAGTTTTTTGATGTTTGTTAGAAGACACAACTAGTGTGTCGAGAGTGCAGAACGACGCGAATTAGCAAAATATATACCAAAAATCGCGAGATACACCTCCTCAAAGTTTTAGAAATAAGCCGTGCCCCAAACCGGATTTCCGTCCCCTTAGTTAAGCGGTGTTCCCGACTGTCGGATGCCTCAATGTGAAAAAAATTAGAAGAAGTGATTTCCAACACCTCCCTCACCGTTGCATCTATTTGTAAAGTCTTATTTTGACTTCAGTTGTGAAGGTAATCTGTAAGAAGCTCAATTTTGCTTTTCCTTGAGATCTCATGAAGATTATCGACAAGATCCATGACGAAGTAGCTTCTCAAGAGAAGGCCAGTGAAGGTGCCAAACTGCCTTTCTTCTCTTTTGAATTCTTTCCTCCAAAGACGGAAGCAGGTACGGAAAACTTGTATTTGCGTATGGAGCGTATGACGAATCTGCGTCCCATCTTTGTCGACATTACTTGGGGTTCAGGTGGTAGTACAAAAGATTTAACGATGGCCATCTCCGAATATACGCAAACTTACTTCGGCACAGAAGCATTGATGCATTTGACTTGTACTGGTTTGACTCGTGATGAAATTAAAGGCATTTTATTAGCTGCACGTAATGCAGGTATTCAAAACATATTAGCCTTACGAGGTGATCCGCCGAAAGGTGCATTGAAATGGACTCCTATCCCTGATGGATTGAACCATGCCATTGATTTGGTGAAACTAATTCGTGAAGAGCATGGGAATTACTTTTGTATTGGAGTAGCGGGCTTTCCAGAGGGACATCCCCATTCAGAAGGATTCCGTACACCGCAAAACACACCTAGTAAAGATAATGGCAATAGTAATAGCGACTCTACAAATAATAATGATAGACAAAATGTGTACAGTATGCAAGAAATCGACTATTTGAAAGAAAAAATTGACGCAGGTGCAGATTTTGTCTTGACTCAATTTTTCTATGATGCTCAAGTCTTTTTGGATTTTGTGGATGCATGTCGTTCAAAAGCTATTGATGTACCTATCATTCCGGGCATGATGCCTATTCAAGGCTATAGTAGTTTCGAAAAGATGACCAAATTTTGTCGAACACGTGTACCTGCTTCTGTGTGGGAATCTTTAGCACAAATTAAAGCAAATGATGAAGAAGTAAAATCGTATGGAGTGCAGTTATGTGTGGATATGTGTAAAGCGTTATGGCAAGCTGGGGTGCCAGGTTTCCATTTCTATACCCTAAACTTGGAGAAAAGTGTTAGTATGATTTTGGAAGGATTGAATATATTGGAAAACACCGCTTCAAGGAGAGCATTGCCATGGCGTGGTTCTCGTTTGAAATTATCTCAAACTCCAGATACTTCCAGTCCTACAAGTGGTATGAATAGCCCCATTCGAAGCAATAATAGTTTATTAGCGAGTAGTAGTAATGTCTCCTCTACAGATCTAGAGAATAGAGGTCGAAGTTCTAGTGATGCCAGGAAAATGGAAGATGTACGTCCTATCAATTGGGCAAATCGTACGAAATCGTATATTAAACGTACCATCACTTGGGATGAATTCCCTAATGGCCGATGGGGTGATAGTCGTAGTGCCGCATTTGGAGAATTGAGTGATAGTCATTTCTTTAGGCCAGTAGAAGGATGCAAAGAAGATCGCCTTGCTATGTGGGGTGAAGCCCCCATCAAGTATGATGAAGTGTATGAAGTGTTCGCTAAATACGTTGAAGGAAAAATACCAATATTGCCATGGTGTGAAAGCGAGATGCAAGAAGAGACACGTGTCATCAGTGAACCTTTGGCTGCTTTCAATCGAGCAGGTTTCTTAACAATTAATAGTCAACCTGTTGTCAATGGAGAAAAAAGTGATCATCCTGTGTTTGGATGGGGTGGTAAAGGTGGAAGAGTATATCAAAAAGCCTATATTGAATTCTTCGCTAGTCCTGAATTGCTGAATATTGTGATGAATGATGTGGCATCCAAACCTAACCTTAATTTGTATGCAGTGAATAGTAGCGGACATCGTATAAACAATGGACCAAAAGGAGTGACTGCATTGACATGGGGTGTATTTCCAGGAAAAGAAATCTTACAACCTACTGTATTCGATTATGAAACCTTTTTAGTATGGAGTGAAGAGGCGTTTCGATTGTGGACCAATGCTTGGGCGATCTTATATGAGGATGAGACAGAGAGTGCAGGATTGATTTATGATATCTATGAAAACTTCTTCCTTGTAGCGGTTATTGACGATGAATATATTGATAGCCAATTGTATCCAGTTACTACTAATTTTTGGAAGACCAAAGTGGAGGAGCATATAGCAGAGAAAGAAGCAAAGAAGCAAAATGATGCAGCGTCGGATGAAGAAAATGTGTTCTAATCTCACGCTTCCAGATTTCACGATCATCATGTTTAGTATTATTATTTAGAGCTGCGTGTTGCAGCGGTAGTTATATTAAGTAGTCGTTATGAAAAAAGATGTATAAGTATTGTAAAATCAATGGAATTTATCATCTTTCTCTAGTTAAAGGTATCTGATATACAGCACACCAATTCATTAACAATCAATACTCGATTTATTACTGGCTGTCCACATAAGCTTGAACCACTTGAAGAGCGCGAGATTCCTCACCGAATTTGGTAATAACAGCACAAGAGCATCTTACTTGCTTCTTGATAGTACCATCTTCAGGATTTCTCTTGGCAAGACCACACCACTCACCTAATTCTTTACCTTCTTCAGCCATGATCAACTTAACGTCTTTCTCAACGCAAAAGGCTTGAACCAGTTTGGTGTACTCGTCATTATCGCAATCTTGAGCCAAGATGCAAAGTTGACCTTGGTCTTTCTCAAGGGCTTTAATACACTCATGTAGACCACGACGAAGACCGTCGTGAACCAATGCAGTTTGTAGTACAATCTTCAGGGCTTCGATAGTATCTAGCTCTGCTTCTGCCTCCTGTTAGAACCAAGAATGAGAATAAAACAAAGCAAAACAAACACAATAGAATGGAATAGAAGGGAAAATCAATATTAGTCTAAGCGTCCATAAAATCAACTCCATCTCACCAACAACTGCATCAAACAAACAAAACAGAATACATACCTCTGCAGTTACCTCCTCCTCTACGTTCATTTCATTCTCTTCACCGTTATCACTCATCGTCCTCGCTTTAGATGCTCCGATTTATTCATTGGCCTCAGGCCAGAGGTTCACAACCCGGGCATCCCGGCATTGGCACTCCCAGACTCCCAACTTTTTCCGAGGTAAAATGGTATGAGTTCGTACCACAAAGGCCTGATACCTTCGCAGACTACAATGGTACTCTGAGTTGCAGCTATATTATCTGAATAGCTATTTTGTGAAAGATTTTTTGTTACAGGGAGCCCATCATAAGTCCATTTGTTAGCTTTTGCATTTGTTTTTGAGGGTGGTCCAGAGACATCACACATCATGAAAAGGTCCCTGGACTCTACGTTTGATGGTTCAAAATCGGAGATCAAATTCCAACGTCAATTTCCGCATGTGGATGGAAACTATGCTGGTCATATCAACATTCCGATTCTAGGCAATGCCATGTCTAAACTGCAGTCTTTGGCCTTATCGCGATGGAAAGCTGCGAACCCAAGTAATGCATCGATGGTAGCATCGAGTGATTGTCACATCTCTTTATCGAAATCGTTTGTATTGCGTAGTCACCAAATCCAGCCCTTTCTCGCTAGTCTGTCTGAGACTTTCAATACATTGTTTCAAGCTTCATCGCCATCTTCATTATCGGAAGATCATATGGTAGATGTTTATTCCGATTCCTTCACATTGGACAACGACACCAAGAGCAGAAGGTTTCTCTGTGTAGAGGTGGATGATTTCAAAGAGAGTCTCAAGACTTTGGTGAAGCAAGTCGACTGTGTCATGAGCGATTACCAGAAGGAAAAGTATTACATGGATCCGAAGTTCCACATCAGTATTGGCTCATATCCCACTTTCGATGGAAATGAAGGAGAGTCCATACAAGACAAAAAAGAAGATGGTGATGGTAGTGACAAGGAAGAGAATGGTGACGATGAGACAAAAGAAGGAGACAAGACGTATTACATCTGTACGAGTGATGTCGATGAAGACGACATGGAAGAGAATGAAGAATGGAAATTGCCTGTGTCCGTAAGTACCATCAGATGCATCATTGGAGACAAACACTACCTGTATAGAATCGGTCACGATAAAGCCTTCTCTCAACAACAACAGAAGCACAAATGATGTGTGTTCTGTAAATACACTAGATTGATTCGACGACAAGCTTTTGATTGTAATTTAGATACAATTGCACTTGAAATATTTACGACACAATAGACAATTTTTAATACATCCCTACATACCTCTTCTTATTGTTTCTGTAGCACGAACATCAGTCCTGCGATGGGAGAACTGCTCTCCGTGCGAAGATCTACGCCTTTCGTTTTACTCACTCGGAAATTATGCACTTGTGCGAGCGTCTCAATGTATTTATTAGTATGCGCGAATCGAGACGAAGTCAACAACTCTGCACCCCATCCAGGCACGGCACCAATAATCTCTCCCTTAGCATCAATAGATACGTCAGTGGCATCTCCTTCTGCAACTACATGATCAGTATCTCTTTGCACTCTCATGGTGGACTTGTCCAGATCTTCCACAGAGAACAAGAAGTAACCTCCTCTTTTTAGAGCGCCATGACTTGCACGGAACATCTCTCCTAGCTCTCCAATATAAATAAATGTATCTGCAGCCATCACCATATCCAATGTGCCACCGTCACTCTCTCCTATGTCCGGTGCAGCATTGAATATCTTTACTGCCTCAATGGCATCGCAACACGCTAATGAAGAATAGGATTCTTTCTGTTTGGTGATTTCCACCATTTTGGTCGAGATATCGATGCCTACTAACATAGAACCTGTACTGTTCTGGGCATGCAACAAAGGAGCCATCTCATTCAGCTCGGACGCATATAGTTTCGTATCTGTGTTGTCTTTGCTTAATTTGGGTGCTGTAGCGACATACGCATCAAAAGCTGTGCCTACGAGTCCAGAACCACAACCAACATCCAGCACCCTCCATTCTCCCATCGTCGCTATTGTGGACGATGTTGTTTCTTCAGTGAGACAAGAATCCAGCATCTCTCTGAGTATCTGGGGCCCTGTATACCCAAGATCTCGTACTAGTTTCTGTTCGAATAAGTCTCCCATATCTTCATAAATCTCTCGAGCATAATTGATATCCATTCTTTTGGCACCTTGTCCTTCTCCTGTCAATGTTGCTAATTTTTGACTGGAAGTGATATCACCAAGAGCTGCCAAGGTTTTGTAACTACGAATACAACAATTCTGTACATGCTTGTTGTCTATTTGTGTCAAATTCCATAAAAACTTGTGAGCAATTATATCCGTTTGATCATGTTGCAATACGAGCGTTGTGTAATGTACAGCCAAAGTGGGCATCTCTAGCATATGAAATAATGCCGCCATGTTGTACTCTGCATTGCTAGAGTGGGGACATTTATGGACTACTTTGGTATATTCACGCAAAGCAGAAAACAAATCAAAGGATTCAAAAGCATCCATACCATTAACAAGAGCTGTAGAGATATCCATATCATCATATGCTATCAATGGTATGTCTGTCACAATTGACGATGACAAAGATGCAGCCGGATCTGCTGCGAAATTAATTTCAATCACACAGGGCAAACGAGTCACTTCATGCTCCAACAACAGGGCTTTGACACGTAAAGAGTCATAAACTATCTCCACTGACAAGTCCGTCTCTATGCGCTCCTCGTTGATTTGGAGCGCCAAGTACTCATCAGCACCAAGGTCTGGGAGGGAACAGCCAGAGTAGTCCTCCCAAGTATCAAGTATTGCCACTTTCATCAAGTATAAAGTGAGAATGAACGTGTTTTGGGGAGATAGGATTAGGACGTTTCCCGACCCCGTCTTTCGCTTCCGTACAATTTTTTTAAAACGCGTGTAGGTTGTGCAATTTTCACATTTCGACGTGATTGTTCGTGCAGCCAACATGTCGGAGTGGTTTAGTAAATTGGCGGAAGACGCTCTGAAATTCGTTGACGATGTGGCGGATAATATCACTGAAAAGATAACCTCAGCTACGGATGAAATCGAGGTAGAACGCAATAAATTGGTCGCTGAGAAGTCTTTGGTGAGTGCCAACACGTTTCTATTGCCCTGGGAGACTGATAACGAAGAGTACGAGATCTTGAGTCAAGATGTGATGGAGAAAGTGTTCCAGTTGTCTCTTTCTGAATCAAATTTCACCATTGCACCCAAGAAAGTAGACGATTTAGCATTCGATTTCAATGCATTTGTGCCTGTGATTATGAAAGTGTTGAAATTTGATGCCAACTTGGCTCGTATTCATGCCAAATTGATTGTAAAAATGGAAGAGAAGGAGTTCTGGAGGAATTATTATTATCGAACACAATATTGGAGAGCTAGTATTGGTTTGGATGGACCTGAAGGTAAAAGTGGTGCTTTGGGGACACTAAAGCCACATGAAGTGGTCATATATGAACCTGAAGCCTTGGCAGATGCCTCAAGTATTTCGGAAATGATGGTAAGAACACCTCTCAAAGGACGTAATGCTGATACATCTATCGAACCATCACCTATCGATAGCACGCTCAAGGCATCTTCTTCTAATGAAAATGTTAACAGTCCCACAATGATGGTCAACGAAGAAGAACTGACAGAAGAGGAGAAGGAGAAGATGGCATTGGAGAAACGAAGAAAAGAAGAGGCTGCATTAGCGGCAGAAGTGGAAGCCGAGTTACTGAATGAAGATGTGTCAGGTCTTTTGGATGAGGATATCGATTTGGATGACTTGGGTGACCTCAATTTGGGTGGAGACGACGATTCGCTGGATGCGGAAATAAGAGAAGAATTGGGACTCACAGATGATCTAGATCTGGATGAGGACGGGAACGATGATTTGGATGCACTCGGAGCGTCCGCCGAGAAAGAAGAATAGAACCATGTATCTGCGGAGAATGACAGTAGACATAGTGTGCGCGATTGTAAAGTTAATATGTAAACAGTGTCCCACCACCCTTCATTCACGAATTTAAGCATCCCACCCAACTGTCACTTCCGTCACCACAAATGAGAAAAAAAGTTATGTCTGGATTCGGCGGTATGGAGAGAACTTATATTATGATCAAGGTAAGAAAATGCAAAGAAGATCCTTCTAATGTATTTTGTGTGCCCTGTTCACACTAACTTTCTTCTCTTTTATACTTTTTTCTTGCTCTAAAAGCCTGATGGCGTACAAAGAGGATTAATTGGTAAGATTATCCAACGCTTCGAAGACAAAGGTTTCAAGTTGCAAGCAATGAAACTAATGTCCCCCACTAAGGAATTATTGGAGGAACACTACGCTGACTTATCTTCCAAAAAGTTCTTCGCCGGTCTTATTGAATACATGTGTTCTGGTCCTGTATGTTGTATGGTATGGGAAGGTTTGAATGCTGTCAAGACTGGTAGAGTTATGCTTGGTGCCACCAACCCTGCTGACTCTGCTCCTGGAACCATCCGTGGTGACATGTGTATCCATGTTGGACGTAACATCTGTCACGGTTCTGATGCTGTAGAATCTGCTGAGAAGGAAATCGCTTTATGGTTCCCTGAAGGTGTCAATGCTTGGTCTTCTCATTCCGAGCCATGGATTTACGAGTAAATACTGTGGCTTTTTGCACAAGAAGTGTTTGCATTTGAATGAGATACTATCAAAAATTGAGGAGAGAAAAATGGATATCTGCTATTTATGCGTTTATCGTACATCTACAATTCAAGTTTATCTACAAGTTTTATCTTATATGCATTTGTAAGATCAAATAAAGAATGCATTCATAATCTAAAAGATCTATGAGATGCAGCATTCTTGAGTGATTGCTTGTTGCACAGGCATTGCTTCTCCTTTATCGTTAGTCATCAAAATACCTTCATGCGATTCGACTGTCAACACTGCACCTCTTTGCTTGAAGATATTCTCCTTCTTCATATAGCTTGCATGAAGACTGTTACTTAATCTGGGATTTGCTTTGATCATAACTTCCATGCTTTGACGAAGACTCACGATTCTTGTGTACGAGTTGTTGAGTTGTTCCTGACTGATGGTGCTCTTTGCTAACAACTCGTTCAATGTTGTAGTACTTCCGTACTCCGCTGCTTCTTTCAAAACAGTCGATACAGTCTGTTCGTCCATACCATTGTTATTAGGCAGTGTGCCAATATTTCTCATAATTATTTGAAAGCACTTGATTCTATCGTGACGGATAGCAAGATGCAAAGAAGTCTCTCCTCCGTCGTTTTTCATACATGGATCACCACCATGCTTTAACAACTCTTCCAATATTTCTGGTTTATTCATCATAGCTGCAGTATGAACTGCAGTATTGCCAGCTGAAGATTGTAAATTGGGATTTATACCATTCTCACAACAGATCTGTACAACGTTGAGTCTATTCATTATAGTAGCATTGTTCAAATCAATACTACTCAGTTCCGTTCCATTAGCTATGAGACTCTTGATCACTTGGCTGCTGATTTTAAAGTCTGTTGATTGTTCCATTGGAACGATGGCTGAACCTGCAGTACTAGGTTTGATGAATGCAGAGAAACTGTTTATGTATCGTTGTAATGATGATCTGCCATGATCATCTACATCACAAGGATCAGATCCAGCTTTTAATAGCTCCAGTATAGCGTCTACACTGCCTTGAGTACATGCACACATCAATAGAGTAATTTTTTCACTCTCATCTTTGATATGACAGACTTCCTCGTGATTTGGACATAAGGATAACAAATGCACCATGACGGATATCAATCCTTGCACTAAAGCATACTTAATAGCTATAAAGTATTCGTAGCTGTTGAATTCTTCATTTTTAGGGTTTGCAATGAGAAGAGCAAGGACTTCATTGACCATATCAACTGTTTTACCATCACCACAACCTGACATAGCAACCACCAGCATGTTGATGGACTTTGGCCTATGGAAAATGGTATCCATATCATGTTTTGGTATACATGCTACACCATGAATAGAAGCTCCTCGATCCATCAAATAACGAACCATATCTATATCTGCATTACTACATGCAAACGCCAATGGAGAGACGTATGTACGAAGATGATCTACAACAACAATTCTACTACTCTTTAAACGTTCGATTCTCACTTTACGCTCAATATCTGCCCCTGCGTTCAATAAAACTTCAGCAATCTCTCTGTTTTTCTGTTTGGCGGCATTTGTTAATGCAGTACCATAATTGGTAATGTTATTTTTCAATGCTAGCTCATCCTTAACCTCATTCTCTAAGAAATAATCATTTACACCAGCATTCATTTCTAATAGACGTGAAACCATGTGCAAGCTATTGGCATTTACTGCTTTTTCGAGTAATGGCTTTCTTTCACTAGGCTGGATTTTCTCCTCATAATGAGTATGGATAGAAGGCAGACGTTCTATCATAAAATCAAATATGGATTCATATTTCCTGGAAATGACTAATTCAATGAGATATTGTCGGCTACCACTGATGTCATGGAAGTACTCTAAAGATTCATTTGTCTTCTCCACCAGATATTTGACAATTGTCAGTTTATCGGCTTCTTTCAGATAGTCTTCATGCGACTCAATCACAGTAAACAATAGGGAGCCTTCTCTAAAAGGGAAGTAATTTAAGAAATGTCCGATACGCCCTTTGGGAATATTGCAATTGCGATTGGCCATCCAACTTACCGATCTCAAATTGTAATGAGCAAAGTCATGAAATTGCCAGAACTTGTGCTGCTGAATCATGTCCAAATACAATGCACGACCTTCTTTGCAAGAAAGAGCAGTATCGAAGCGTACCAGGTCCTCGATCGACAAGTACGAGAAGATCTGTAGTTGCAATTCGTCGAACATTGGTCGTGAAAAGAAGTGATTTGTCTTTGGTGTTTGCAACAAACGATACTTGTTGCCAAAGAAAAATGTAAAAAAGGTTTTTGTGTTCTTTAACATGATTCTTGGTTCTTGAAAAATAGATATATGATAAAATTGGTTTTCTGATAAACTTACTTTTCCTATAATACTTTCGAAGTGAGTTAATCAACACGTAAGACTCTATGTGAGTCACTACGTGTACAAAAAAAATATGTCCAAAAGTTGGGTAGTATTCGACCCTGCTTTTACACTCCAGTGAAAAGCTGCAACTTACACAAAAAGTGCCCAGATCAGGAAGACAGATCACTTTTTGCCTCATATCTTTGATAAATTGACTGAGCCTAGTTTATTTTATAATCAGTAATGTTAGCAGCTAAGAACGTATTCATCGTAGGCGCCAAGCGCACTCCCTTTGGAAACTTTGGTGGAGCATTGAAAAGCATCAGTGCTACCGACTTGGCAGCACATGCTTCGAAAGGAGCTTTGTCTCATGCCGGTATTAGCGGCGACAAGATCGATGAGACCTTCTTCGGCAATGTAAGTCCATGACAAGACACTCACATGTGCGTTGCAGTTCCCGTCGTGTTGACTTGAAACTAACTCATGCCTCTCTTTTTCTTATATATTTCTGTTACCTCTTAGGTCATTCAATCTTCTTTGGATGCATGTTATTTGTCTCGTCATGCGGCATTGAAAGTTGGTGCTCCTATTCCTTCTCCTGCTATGACAATCAATCGTCTATGTGGCAGTGGATTCGAAACAGTTTGTCTTGGTACTGAAGCCATTTTGGACGGACGTGCCAACATTGCACTATGTGGTGGTACAGAGAATATGAGTTCTGCTCCAATGGTCATTGATGGAGTCACTGCTCGATTCTCAGGAACCCCTTTGGGTAAAGGATTACAAGCATCGGATAGTTTATGGGCAGGTCTTACTGATTCGTTGGCTAAAACACCCATGGGTATCACTGCTGAGAAACTAGGAGCTCAATATGGCATTACGAGAGATGACTGTGATGCCTATGCTGTTAGAAGTCAGAATACCTACCAAGTAGCTGCAGAAGCAGGTATTTTCAAGAATGAAATCGAACCAATGGAAGTAAAAGGACGAAAGGGAAAAGTTGATATCATTGATTATGATGAAGCTCCTCGAAAGAATTGTACATTACCTGACTTGGCCAAATTGAAGTCTGTCTTTCAGGAGAATGGTATTGTCACTGCAGGTAGTGCATCTGGTATCACGGATGGTGCTGCTGCATTATTAGTAGCTAGTGAGGAAGCTGTAAATGCAAATAATCTGACACCCTTGGCCAAAGTAGTGGCTTGGGCGCGTGTTGGTTGTGATCCTAGTATCATGGGTATTGGTCCTGTACCAGCTATTCGTAATACATTAGATGCAGCAGGATTAACTATTGCTGATATCGATTTGTTCGAAATCAATGAAGCCTTTGCTGCTCAATATCTGTCTTGTGAGAAAGAATTGGGATTAGATAGAGAGAAATGCAATTTAAATGGTGGAGCTATCAGTGTAGGACATCCATTGGGTGCTTCTGGGGCTCGTATTTTGACTCATTTGACACATGAATTAAATAGAACAGGTAAGAAATATGGTATGGGAGCTGCTTGTATTGGCGGTGGACAGGGAATCGCAGTATTGCTAGAGAATGTAAATGTTTAAATTACACAAGAATACTGATTATAATAGTAGCACTAGAATTGTATGGGGAGGTAAGGTCCTCGAATTGTATAATAAATATATTCATTCAGTATTTTTTATTTATGCTTAGTCATCTGTAGTTTACAACACAATAGAATGTAATAAAAAGAGAGACAGAGACATCCGCATCCACATCCGTAAACAAACATATGAACCTCTAAAATTGATTATTCCCAAGATTATCAATGGGATCCTTTTTTAAAAAAAAATTTTTTTTGATATAAACAAATGGTACAGAACACTAATTTTCAAGGTCAGGCTACACCTTCATAGTTGGTGTCATGGAAGAAGTCCAGATCAATAGACCGCGTCTTCCGATGTGTCCACTTCTTTCTCGTCCTTGTCACTATCAATAACGACATTCACAGAAATGTTTTCATCCAATGTAACTGATTGTGTAATGATATCTTGATGATTCACACCTCGAGCGACAGCTGCATGTTTCTCCTCTCGTGTGAAGTGAAAGAAATAGGGTGGCACAGGACTACCATCTGGCAATCTATACTCTGGACTGATCATAGTCGTCAAAAAGAAGGGTTTGGCAACGATTTCGATAGCAGATGCACGTCTTTCTGGTATATATTTCAAAAGACTTTCCACTACCGCAATAGCATCATCATTTGTTGACTCATTGAAAATAGATTTAAAAGAATGAGCTCGAATATTGGGAAAACTAAACTCTTGGTACTGTGGATTCATACTTCGTAAATCTTCTTTACATGGGGCACCCAAGGCTTTGATAATTTCCACCAATTGATCGACTCCAGTATTGCCAGGAAAGATGGGAGCACCAAGTAATAATTCAGCGACTACACATCCATAAGACCACATATCAATTATTGTCGTGTAATCATTGCTACCGAAGATGAGTTCTGGTGCTCTATAATAACGACTACATATATAAGCAACATTCGGTTCACCACGAATCAAAATCTTACTCGAACCAAAATCACATAATTTGAGTACAAATCGTGCTGGATCAATCAATAGGTTTTGTGGTTTGATGTCCCGATGACAGATGCCGAGACCGTGTATATGAGCAAGTGCGCGAGCCAGTTGAAACATGTAGACGCGCACATACTCTATAGGTACAGATTGTCTTTGCTTGGCATATCTAATAGTGATGGGGAAGGATGAACGAAGAGAGAAGGAGAGAGAATGGAAAGAAGAGAAGGTGTTATTAGTGTATGACTGATATATAGTAGTGAATATCCAGATCTTGTATATATATATATACAATACGTACTGTTTCGCCATTGAATGCATGGTTTCGGGCATATACTCGAGTACCAAATTGAGGTAGATGTCTCTTCGATCGCCATCTTTCTCCTTGCCGGTAGACAAGAAGGAATGTTTCAATTGTATAATGAATGGATGGGCATTCTTACTACTAATAGAATTCATTATCTGTAATTCTCTGTTTTTGAATTTCCGATTTTGTAATACTTTTTTAATAGCTACTACTTCATTCGTTTCTAAAACTTTGGCTAAAAAGACACATCCAAATGAACCATGTCCTATAACTTTCATAGCATCATATGTATAGGTTGCAGATTGGTCTCCTCCTTCTCGTTGTAAACCGCTCTCGTATGACATGTCCCCCAGTTGAGACAATGTGTTGGTAAAGAAGTCGGAAAAAACATTAAATTGCGAATCTTGCACACGATAACGATCACCTTCAGGACTATACAAGATGTTGCCCTCCGTCAAATTGCCAGCCACATTGGAGTCGCGTTTGCGATCAGCACGCTTCACAAAGGCATGGTCGGGATCGTCTTGAGGAATCTGCATTATAACTTATAATGCAGTCTCTGTAACTTGTGAAGCTAACTAGGATTACAGAACCTTGAGCTTGAATTTACACAAGGGTCTTCCACGAGGTTGAATTTTCGATATCTAAGATGAAATTGATGGTAGCATAAACAGTACGAAACGCCAAAATTCAATACAAAGTAGTACGTTGACACTTGTGTGCCAAGAACAGTCGCGATTCTAGAGAATTGCTCTATATATCGCCGCCTCAATCTGCGATCGCATCGGGGGAGTGACTGATCCAAAGCCAGGTGGGGGACTAGCCGGGTCGCACGACGACTCACTCATTTTGCTCCAGTGTGCCGCGTCGACGCCGTAATTGCACCTAGAGAGAGTTCATTGAGAGCTACTCTAGTTTATTGCACGCACGAGGTGTCACCGAGTTGCGAACTCATCACCAAAATGGGCAATGTTGTGGGCAGCATCACAGATGGTGGCCCTGACTCGGTTAAATTGACTTCAAAGAATCTGAAGAAGAAGTCTAAGTCTAAACACAGTAGTAAAAGCACTGCTGCGTCGCGGATAGAGAAAGGTATTGCTCGCTCGTCTAGTAATGCCACCTTGAATAGTGAGACTTGTAGTGTGAACACTGCTTCACAGAATGGCGAGAGTGTTTCATCTCGAAGTGGAATGGAATCATACGATCACTTTGTGTATTGTCCCACACCTGGCATCAGTAATAGCAGTGTCATGAATGACAATAGTGGGAATGCTCATTTACCCAACATCGCGAATTACCAACCTCCATGGAATAGTGTTTCCTTCTCTTGTGGTGGTTGGTTACAATTCTATCTATTTGGTGTTGCACGTGCTTTTCAAGCTACAGGTCTGGACAAGAATGTCAAATTTGCGGGTTGTAGTGCCGGTGCATTGACTGCTGCAGGTCTAGCATTGGAAGGAGATTTCGATGCAGCGATTGATTTCTGTAAACGAGAATGTTTACCTAAGGCACATGGACATGTTTCTGGACTCTTTCGTTTGAATGAATATGTCAGCAACTGTGTGGACTTGCTATTAATCAAGAATGGCAAGTATCAAGATTTACCTGATGGTAAATTGCAAATCAGTATTTCCAAATTCCCAACACTTGGTGCCATTCGTACAACCAAATATGATAGTGCTCTTGATTTGAAAGAGTCATTGTTAGCTTCTGCTGCTGCATATCCTGCCTCCCCCATTTTCAAGCATAGCAAGTATGGCTTGTGTGTTGACGGAGGCTTGACTGATTTCCAGCCTGTCGTTGATACAGATACGATTACTGTGTCGCCTTTCTATTTCAGTGATTGTGATATCAGACCAAGTAGATATGTACCTCCGTGGTGGGCTTTCATCCCTCCTAAAAATGAAGATACAGTAGATTGGACCTATCATTTAGGTTTCGAGGATGGCATGGCATTCATCAAGTCTAAAGGACTCATCCCTACTGCTTATGCCCGCAAACATCTAGAGGATCCATACGGTAAAAACCTCGGATCACACGCCTTTGATACACCGCGACAAATCACCGTACATCGCTTCATGGGATACAATTATGGTGAAATGCAGCATGATATTGTATCTTTTCTCATGGATCTGATGCTCTTGATCTGTTTCATATGTGTATTGAAGCCGTTTTGTTTGTTCACGATTTATGTGGAACTCGTCGTCAATGTCATCGTGAGACTATTCCAAATAGTCGTTGCAGAAATGTGTACAATATTTGTACCTTCTTTGGTCATTATGTTCCGGGTTTTCAATGAATCCAACAAACCAGTAGTCGTAGCCTATTTGGAAGACTCGTTGATAGCTTTCTGCTTCGATCAAAGAGAAGACAGAGGTATGGATTTGAAGGAAAAGTTGAGTTGTATTTTCTCTCTCTCTTTGCTATTGCGCTTCTTTTCCTCATTCAATAGACCCACTTCCGCGGAATTGCGAAAACATGACAAGTTGTACAAGCACTCCATACTATACCGCGTGCTAAGGCATGCTGTATAAGCCTCAAAAAGGTACCCATTCAATTCAAATAGTAATCTTTCCCTCACGTATCCAAAGCTCCAAAACAAGATCTTAGCTAGAAAGACAGTAAATTATTGATGATGACAATGTTGTGGTTTATGTTGAATAATGTATTTATTCCTCCCTTTGCACGAGGCTACACTTATGATAGAAGAATAACAACCGTAGTTGAGAATGTAATTATGAACTTATTGATTCCAATACATCATCTTACACTGATACAATATTCCATACATATTAATCTATCTCATTATTGATTAATCTAATGGCGATTGCGGATGACTGCGATCATCATCAACACAAGCACAGCCAGTGGTACAATGCATTCACTTGCCAAATTATAGACTTCATTGAGTGCGTCTTCTTCCAATAAACCCAAAAACCTACCACGATCAGCATCGTTCTCATCACTAGCAGCTCTATCGACTCTCTGTCTCAACGCCTTGGTGTCCGTCTTCTTCTTGAGTTCGTTGCTGTAGAATGCATCTCTACGCTCATACCAGTCATTCATCAAAGAAATCACCACTGGATCAGTGGACTGTAAGGCTTCTACTTTGCGTAACAAGTCTCGATCTAAGACTCTTTCGAAAGTGCATGTATTGATACACTCCCGACAAGTGGGGCATGAGTATATGATGTCGTCCTTCTTATTACTACCATTGTTGTTGTTGTTGTAATTGTTTCGACGGCGAGAGGGCTGGTGATCACCGATGGCTATTCCCAAGTAATCGCCCATATCACCCAGAAATCTGGAAATAGAACTGACATGCCCTCGCTCATCCGCAATGTCGCTTTTGTTATCAAAGTATAGCTGTATGCAAGCGCCACAGAAGGAGTGTGTACAATCTGTCAGTTTGGGTGCCGCCAGTAGATCGAGACAAATGCCACACTGGTAATCCCTGACCAATATATCCCACTCGTTCTCGCGCTCTTTGATATCTACTGTCGTTGCTCTATCTCTCTTCTTCATGGCGGGAGAAGGTTTCCTGGAATCGCAGTCGTCGCATACTTCGTTGTGGTTGAAGTAGTCTTCCCTGGTTCGTGACCAGGATGCGTGGTGTTGTGTATTACTCATCATCTCGACATCGCTGTTGTGCATGTCCTCATGTCCCTCACGATGGTCAAGGGCATGGTAAGAATGCTGTAATTCATGAGATAATTGATTCACCATATTACTGTCTTTCAATACCTCCTTCACTGTATCGACCATACCATCAAAGACATCACGATTATCCACTCTCAAGCGCTGCAAGGAGTTGTAATCGACAGGAGTTCTACTCGGTAGTGGTGGCAACATTTCCATCACTTTGGGGAAACTAGTCAATGACTCCACGGCTGCATCAATTTCTAAAGCTGAGGGCTTCTTTTTCGCTACAGTGCTCACCACTTCCTCAATACGAGCAAACATCGTCTTTCTACCAGGAGAAGCTATTGGTGTCGACGATGTTGATGATGAAGTTGAGGAAGAGGAAGAGTGCAATAGAAAGGAGGAGGACTGGTTCTGCGAGTCTTGAGTCGATTTCAAGGAATGGTCAATCTCCTTCTTTAACGAATGTATTGTTTGCTCGACCTCGTCATCCACGGCGAAATATTCAGCCGGAATGCCACAGTTCTCCTCTTTCAAATTGAAGGGCAAGAACGACAGTCCGCTGCGCTCCTCTTCCTTCACGTCGTTGTCAAGGTGTGTCTCGTCGTTGCGTTGAGCCACGCGCATACTAGCACCAAGGGCCAGGCTTAGGCTCAGTGATAGACGATTCGCCATTGCTCAAATGATTCAACTGATAATGACTCTATTTGAATAGCACAGATGATTCAACAGATAATAATCACTATTTGAATAGCGCAGCAGATAGATATGTACCAGCGATTTTTTTTTCATAAAACTCGCCAAAAAATCTGATTTTACCGACCCCTGAAATCACTCTAAGCTTTTATCTTTGATTTGCAAATTTGATGATATCATCTCTCAAAATGAATAGATACACTTTTACTGATAACTATGGTAAAGATCTTCCCATGGTTGTACCCAGATGTAGCGATAAAGGATTAATATGTTCTCAAATTCAAGTTATGGGGTCGACTTCTTTGGAAGTGCCGTCTTCCAATGCGAAATCTGCTTGCTCTAAAGTTGTCTTGAATGAAGACGTGATTCTGCTCATTTTGAGCTTTGTTCCTGAACGCGCCTTATTCGACCTCTTTACTGAGTGTGCGAGAGATAGAGATTGGCCATTTCTACAGCGCATCCTTTTTGCAAGAAAAGATTGTATGGGCAGCTTCGTAACTAATGGCGGTAGTAGTACGTTTCTCATGTATGCTGCTGCTCGTAATGACTGTGAACTATTGAACCTCCTCTTAGCTTATGCTCTGGATGTGAATAAACAAAATGAGCTTGGCTATACAGCATGTCACTACGCCGCACTGAATAAGAGCAAGCAAGCCCTGGAGTTATTGCTTCATCAACCCAATATTGATGTCAATCTGCGATCCAAAAATGGCAATTCTGCATTGCATATTGCCACAATCTATTGTCATCATGAAATTGTGAAGGTACTGGTGGAAATAGCTGAAGATACGATCGATGTGAACGTGCAAGATGACATGGCCGGTACCACTCCATTGATCTGGACTGCTACACACAATGACTTTCTTAGTGCTCGCTTGCTCTTGAATCACCCTCTAATCGACCCAAACATTGTTACGAAAGACGGAGTCAACTTCCATGACCATTGTCACAGTTTAGCGATGAATACACTGTGTAGAGCCAAGCTAGAGCAAGATTGTGGTGATCAACTTTGCCTGAACATGTTGAGTTGCTGTCTCCCAAAGATCTAAACACTGTGCAATGGCTGTATGTATAAAGAGATATGACTATATATACTTCGCATGCTGTTTAAAGTATACAAATAGAACAGTGCTTCTACATCGCTACAACTTCACATCTTCACAATGACTTACTCACACAATGCATTGGAACGCTTCGTCAATGAATCAAAATCTAGGTCTTTATGCTTCCTACCCTAGTTCTCGTCAGACCAATCGTACTGCTAGTCCTAGCATAGGCAGTGAGTCCATAATGAGTCCCTCTTTCAAAGAGCGCGGAGGCAATGGCAGCAAGGATATCTTGAACATAATGGCAATGATAATCATTTTTGTAATTTACACAATAACAACACTAGGACTACATCACTTTCAGTTTCAACACTTTTCTACACATTCAATCACAACACTTTCCATTTCGTAGTGCCCGTACTACTCACACTGCCATCTCTCTTTCTATTGCACAGGCACGATTTGCTTCTTCTTGACCTTGACACCTCCCTGATCGGCTTTCTTCTTGTATGTCAATGCTTTCTCCCATTCTTTGGGTGCATTCGGATCCATTTTCTTATCCACCAATCCTGGTAATCCACCGGCATGTGCTTCATCATCCACTGTACCGAACTTGGCTCCTTCATCAAAATTACGTCTCTTTCTAAACTCTTTTACTTCCTTTGGTGGCGGTAGATCTTCCGGTAATACTTCTCCTTTACTTTCTCTCATAAATGAGCGCACGGAGAGTGGAATTGTGATCTTGTAAGGAGCATAGGGGTCAGTAATAACGGCCTTTTTCAGCAATTTGTTTCTCTTTTTGGCAAGTAATTTGAACAAATTCATACACTCTTCACTTTGCCATACTCTTCTATAAGATGGAGAAGTCACTCCCCATTGCAGCATACTATCGAAGACCCATAAAATACATTGTTGTACACGTTGTTCGTGATCGAATTTCTCAAAATTTTGAGCCAAATCAATGTGTATACCTGTACGTGCATATGAAGAGGCTGATTCTGGACTGAATTTACCCACATTCGTCAAAGCAACACATCCTCTCCATATAATCTTCTCGTTATCGAAATGTCCCTTGATAGTCTTGGTCACCACTTCGATGAAAGTGGTATCCCCAATCGTCTTTTTGGCATCATTGTTACTCGCATAAGACAACAATGCTTCTAATCCTACTTCCAATACATCATCTTTATCACTATAATTCGACATAAAAGACAATACACGTTTCGCTCGTTCTTTTGGAGTAGGTATTTTGATGGTTTTTGTGATACCTGTAGACTTTAGAGCATCTCTTCTAGCAAGAGCTTCTTGACAATTTGTACATAATAGTAAAGCATCTGCTTCATTCTTGATCTCTGTAATGGCTGCTTTGGCACCTACCAAAAGTACAGCTTTCATAAGTTTGGTGATTTCGCTCATAAGAATCTTGTTCTTGTTGTGATCTGCCATCACACGTTCAATCAAGTCCAATCCTCCAAATTGAATAAAGTCCATAATGACAGGAATCTTGGTTTTCATGCGATCAAATAATTGAACAACGAGAGACACACAAACGTCATCTTTTTGCATTCGTTTCAAGATCTTGAAAATCACATTTACGCCATCGTTCTCTTTGAACTCAGTAGACACTTTTACCAATGCACCAGGAAAGGTTAGCTTGGAGTCAATCATCTCCATATAATCAAAGACTGTCTCGCGCTCTTCAGGAATCATACACTCCTCGATGCGCTTTAGAATCTGACCAGTGGGCATGGCCAGCTTCTTTGAACTAGCCCCTCCCATTTCTCAACTGTTGATCGACCTAAGGATCAAGTACGACGTATAATGACAATTACTCTCAAAATTAGGTATTGACAGTATTTTATTTAGTCCCTAATAAGTGATTATGATGGCTGAGACTATCAATCAAAAATGCACCCGAGAGAAAACCGACGAAACTCGTTTCCACTTCCCTCTCTTTCCGACCCTCCGTGACACTTCCAGCTGCCCGCTGAAGTGTCATCGTTAAGAGACACATTTGTCCATCGAGGTTTTCTGTCGCTGACGTCTTTATCACTTTGCTATTAATATAGCAGCTTTATAAAGAATTGCCATGAATAGCGTCGGTGAGATGAATAGCGTCGGTGAGGAGATTCCAAAGATCTCACGTAGTTTCGCCATCGTTCGCATCATCTACGCTTGTATCCAGAACTTCTTGATGGGTGGTGTGGTATACGGCTGGGCAGCAATTAGCGGCAGCATGATGATTGGGGACACGGACGATGGCTGTGTGGGTATGTCTTCTCTGTTCGCACAGATGGTATTCATGATCGCGATAAGCTTTTCTTGTATGTCTCCCCTCTTTACATCGGGTGTATTGGAATGGGCAGGTCCTCGTGCGACTTCAATTGTATGTACATTCTTATTCAGTGTCGGTTGTGGATTATTTGGTTTATCAACAACGCATCATCGCAAGTCTTTATTTATCCCTGGCCTTTGCTTGGTCGCCTTTGCTGGTCCTGGTGTCCATGCTGCGACATGCTATACATCTTCTTATTTCCCAAAATCGAAGACTATAATTATTGCATTGCAATCTTGTGCATTCCACTTGTCGTTCTTGGTGTTGCCTATTATGAATACCATTCTGCAAGCACAACAACCTATGGATAAAGAAACATCCAATGTAGCCTTGACTTATCGTGGCATCTTTGTAGGTTATAGTTTCATGTGCATATTTACTGTGTTCTTTAGCGTGCTCATCATGCCAGACACATCCGAAGCTATTGTCATTCAGCCTCCAGAATACGAACGACTGAAGGATTTGGATACTTCAAAAGGCAAGAATGGCACCCCAACACTTTCATTCATCGAATTGAACGAACGATGGGAAGATAAGAATAGTGATAGTAGTAATAAGGAGTTGGGTCGTATGGAGAACGGTAGAAGAGGAAAAGATGTGGCTGTGTACAAGTACGAGTCTATTCCATATGAGGAGCAAAAGAATGTTTCGTATATGGACACAATGAGTGATGCACCCACTATCATGAATATGCCCTTGAGAGACACTCGTGGCCCTATTGATGAAGACTCTTCGTCGAGTACCAGTTCTGCGTATCAACTTATTGACTCGTACGACGTGTACAAGAACATTTCTTTGTGGGAAAAGTTGAATTGTGCCGTATATTTGAGATTTGCATTATTCTTTGCTTTGGCCAACTTTTGGGTGAATTTCCATATTAGTACAGTGGATATGAGTCTTGGGGATAGTACTCTATTGGCACCCGGTCAGAACCATAAATATGCTATCTTATTGACCTATATACTCGCTGGGGGTTGTTTGAGTATTCCATTGTGGTCATATGTCATGAGTTATAATAATGGATTGATGGGTATGCCCCTATCTCTCTGTCTATTGAGTGTGATATCGATGTTATGGTCACTATTCCTATTATTTGATACCAGTGTAACCATCTTGCCTTCCTTTGTGCTCTGTTCGTTGTTTAGAACATTTCTATTCACATTTAGTTTTGTATACATTGATAATGTGTTTGGTAGTGCTTATTACGATGTGTTGGTAGGCAATCTGTTTCTATGTAGTGGGATCCTAAATTTATTAGCAATTCCACTCGCCCGTATGAGCATTGGTACATGTTCCGTTGAAGCAGATAGTTCAGACCCGTTATTAGGAATGGAAGGATGTTCGAGAGGTGACTGGAGACGCTTAACATTGCTTAAATTCGCAACGACCTTTTTCTTCTTCTATGTAGCATATCAAGAATGGAAGGAGAGAAAACACTTTTTGATGCAATCACAACCGAGTGCAGATTCATTCTATCGCAAATACGGCAATTCTACCAAATATATTGGCAAGATCAAGCAAACAACTAGTGCAAATCATTTCAATGATAAATCGTCCACATTCTCGACACTTGTGAGCAAGAAACCCTCCACAGATGAACTCAAAGATATGTCAAAGCAATAGCTTCCACTTTAAAATGTAAAGGATTTCTGCTTTATTATTTATTTATACGTTGTACATTTGTAAGACCTAATTATTAATTACATTGTATTGTCTACATCATTGCATTTTCTACGAGAAAAAATGCTTAGATGACATCAGTGGGAGGTGCATCTGGGATATATACTGTCATGCCGTCATGTCTCTTATCCAAAGTGATCATACAAGCTAATCTAGATGTTGTGTTCACTTCTTCCTCCCATAATCCTTTGATCCCTTCTTTCATTTCCAATGTCTCTTCTGGTAACAAGTGATTGAATGTGTTGGGGATTTGCACATGACAATAAAAGCATGTGGGTCCTTCTCCGTAAGTAGTCTCCACCCAGTTCTCTGTACGACGGACTTCAGTAGGATCTCCACCACCGCGACAAGGACCTTCCAAATCGATCTCATTTCTCTCCGCGACATCCAACAATGTCTGTCCCACAAGAGCAGGAATTGTGGCGCGGTTGCCATCAACGTCCACAAAGTTCAACTGAATCGTGTTCTCAGCCACAGTGCTCAGAGAACGAGCAAAATTATACATCGTATTGTTAGCCGTCGTCTGATTACATGGCACCTGGAACTTGCTAGAAATTCTAGACGCCGTAAGTGCAACACGTCGCAGAGAAATATTCATTTCTGCAGCCAAAAGCTATGCACTTATCGTTAATGTTGCAAATCGAGCTGTATAGCGATTTTTTTTAAAGAGTGGCAGGCTGGAGTGCAGGGTCGGGCAGACTCACGAGCATTTTCGGGGGGGGGGGGGTGTTCTTCAATTGATGAGTGATTAATTTATTATTGATTGATGTCTAATTTAAATGAGGAGAAATAGATAATATGTTTCATGCTAACAATAATGTGCAACTCGCTCGTATAGCATGCCTGCTAGGTAGCCTGTGTGTGGTCGATGGTGCCTCTGCTCATGAGGCTCTACAGGATTCTTTGACCCATGGTGGATCCAATCAAAGTGAGTGCCATCTCTACGGTCAGATTGGAATCGATATCATCGCGTAGCTCTGGATTGACCTCTACAATCTCCATGGATCTCAACTTGCCTGTCGTATACAATCTCTCACAAATGAAATTGCCTTCACGGAATGTCAATCCTCCTCTCACAGCGGTACCCGTATGAGGTGCAAAAAAAGGATCCAAGGCGTCTATATCGAATGATATGTGAATATCGTCTTTATGGTGCAATAAGCCTGCGACATCATCCATGACGCGCCCAATACCCATTTCATCGATATCATACATAGTATATGCTTTAATACCCAACTTTTTGATCATCTCTTTCTCGTAATCATCTACATCACGAAGACCGATATATACCACATCCGATGGTTTAAGGCATGGTTCGAACCATTGCATATTGGGTAGACTGTGAATCTCTTGTTGGTTCAATAGACCCATAAGAAAAGCTAAAGGCATACCATGCATATTGCCACTATTACTGCTATCTGGGGTATTCAAGTCTGCATGGGCGTCTACCCAGACGACACCTGTATTAGGGCGAGCTTTCATGATGCCAGGAATGGTACCCAAAGGAATACTATGATCACCTCCTAATATCAAAAGGAAGTCTTCTCTACTTGCACACTCATACATCATTTCACTGACTTGCTGACATGTTTTACCTAATGCAGCAACATTCTTGGCATTTGAAATGCCAGTATCTGCTATATCCAACAAATTGAAATTTCCACGATCATGTACATTCCATCCACATTTCTTCAAAATATCGAACAGGCCTTGTTCTTTCAACAATGTGGGAGCCAAATCGGCGCCAAGATGTGGTTGGCCCGCCGTGATAGGAACAGAGATCACAGATACATCTCCTTTCGAGTTACTGCGATGAGTGGATGCACTGAAAGCACGGCACCGAGGCATTGAACTCGACGACACGTCCCTTGAGGCAATTCGGGACATTGTACCACCCGATTGGGACAGTTTCTGGACTGAGCTTGATATTCCACGTAAATAATTATGCATCCTGAGAGCTCCTGGCCGTACCAAACTTTATTATGGTGTTGCACTTGACGAGCGAGACACGATTGAAGTGGAAGTAACAAGACCGGGTCGGCGGGTACGGTCGAGGGGTTTGATTTGAGAAAAGCACTTTCCGCGCTTTCTGGTTTCGAACAGTCGTTCCCGTGGAGGCGCTTCCGTGGAAAAATGGAAGCTTTATCAAATCGTTTGTTCGGCTTGGAACTGCAGCAGCCCTTCTCTGGGATGGTGATGTCCGGTATGAAAACCATAGAGACGCGCTCTTATCCTCTACCGAGCTCTCTTCTGTACAAGCACATTTGCTTAATTGAATCCAAACCAGGCAAAGATGGTGTCTCTGATCTGAAAGACTTTGCGTATAATCGCACAGGTAATGAGGAAGATGGAAAAGAAGGAGAGACTCATCCTCGAATTTTGGGTACTATTGTGTTTAGTGAATGCTTCGAATACGAGAGTGAAGAGCAATGGAAACAAGATTGTGATGCACATTGTGTTTCTGTGGAAACTTATTACGACTGGCCACGTTCTAGAAACTTGGAATATATGATCAAAGAAGAGCGTAAAGAGAGAGAAAGACAGCATCGCGAAGAAGTAGTGGGTGAACTGATTAAGCAACTCGTGGAATGTTCTCTCATGAAACGAGAGGAGACAGAGTCTCTTTCATTCTTGGAAATATCATCCATCGTAGACGCGGATGATGGTGATGATGGCAGCGTGAGTAGTACGGGCACTACGAATTCAGCGCGAACACAAGGCGAACAGATGGATGGCACACTCAAGACGATTCTCAAGAAGAAAAAGGAAGGCGGACTGAGGTCTAAATTGGGTTCATTACGAAAAGAAAAGGCTAACAAAAGAATTGAAAAAAGAGCAATCCTTTTAGACAGTATCAAACCTCGCACGATGAGTAGTGGTGAAGAGTTTGGCGGCACGATAGACAGTAACGTGGAAATTGATACCATGACGCAGACCTCCGAACTCACCTTTGAGTTGGAGTCTTGTGAAGTGGACATTGATCTAGATGATATGATCGAAGAGCTGAAAGCTAGACCAGTGGCAGATAGAGATCGCCGGTATGGTTGGCGTATAATGGGTGTGTGTCCCAATGCGACAATTAAGAGTGATAAGGTACCACATTTTGTTAGAGTTTATCGGTCCCTCTTCGATTGTGGCAGCTATGCTCTAGTAGATTATTTGTAGCATAAATCGAGAAAAGGGGGATACAATATGGAAAGTGTTGTGATTGAATGTGTAGAAAAGTGTTGAAACTGAAAGTGATGTAGTCCTAGTGCTGTTATTGTGTAAATTACAAGAATGATTATCATTGCCATTATGTTCAAGATATCTTTGTCTTTCTTTCAGTCTTTCTTTTTTTTTTTGCTATGCTCTCTTTAGATTAAATATTAAAAGATACTATAGTGTATGTGTGCTAGTCTCACTGGACATACCGCTATGTACTTTATCACCACCAGCCTCTCAATGTCATCTTTCATATATGTAATATCTATCCTTCTCCAGTCAATGCCTCTTAGTAGTGCAGTGTAGTATGAACTGCGACTGCAATTACGACTATTGGTACAATTGCTACTAGTACTACTGGATGTGTCCATCTAGAGATGACGGAAGTGGACGGGGGAGCTTTGTTTATGCACTTGGCCAGGGCTATGGCGATAAGATCTGCTGATATTGGGCTTATTATCGTCATCTGATGACACTTCCTTCTCATCTTCCAGAATATTACTCAGAAAAAGTGTGTCAACGCCAGAAATGCCATCATGACCTTTGCCTTTGCTTCCGCTACCATTCCCACTGTCACTACCACTACTAGTACTACTATTACTGTCAGTAGAGCTGCCATTGCCTCCACGCTCTTTGAAAGAGGGGCTCATCATGGAGTCGCTGCCTATGCTAGGACTAGCAGTACGACTGGTCTGACGAGAACTAGGGTAGGAAGCATGATGGCCTAGATTTTGATTCATTGCCATAGCCTCACTATCTCTAACAGTGTTCATACTTGCCAACAGAGGAGCACCACTTGTACTGGTCATCGCAACTAGAGGAGCACCGGACTGACCCCTGGAGTCGTACTCATCAGAAAGTGGGATAAAACTGGTCTCTGCAGTAGCAAAAGGTAGTAGAAGACCCGTTTGCTTCGCGAGTTCCACACCAGGATCGTCGTCTTCAAGAAAGCTAGTCTCTACTTGTTGCATCCAAATGCGAGTCTTATACAACGAAAACAGTTCACTCACGAGTTCTCTAAAGTCAATACGATGGTTCGCTTCGAAGAAGAAGACTAATTTGTGGCGATCAAACTGATATTCGGCATCTAGTATGCGCATAGGCAGTCCTCTTTCCGAGATCTTTCTATTGATAACCTGTAAAGCCACTTGTTCATCTTCCACCTTGTCGCGAATCTGAAGACGTTCTGTAGTAGTCGCTAAACGATACAACCACTTTCTCTCTCCTACGCCACTCGAGAAGCCTCTCCCACGATAGCCAGCAGTTAGTGTCTCTTCGATGAAGTGTTCCAATGGAGTGATGGTTTGCACTACTCCCAAGTCCTCACCGCGGTCCGCTTCTACACGTACAAAATCACCAACATTGATATCTCTAGGAGCCAATTGATGCAAGCTGAAGTTGCGACTCGCTCTCTTGAATCTCACCTGGTAGACCTTATCGTCAGCACTCTCACGAGGCATATCACTATCAGCTCTGTCTTTACTAGAAGCACCAGTACTGCTAGCACCCCCAGTGGATGCACCACTGTTAGGAGATAGCCTCTTGGATGGAGACTGCTGTTGGTAGTAAATACTCGATTGAGGACTGGCTAGTGTCGTGCTATGGCTCTGTTGACTGTTCATTTGGGTAGATGGGGGCAGTGCTTGAGATGAAGGGCTAGTATAGTACTGGTTGACTCTCAGATCTTGCTGTGTGCTCAAGTAAGGAGAACCTTGCATAGGAGTGGTCGGAGACAACATCCCAGGAGGCGCTCTGTTCATACTTACATGTGTCTGAGAGCTGTGAGGAGACTGATGATTGAGACTGTCAGGCATAGCTCTAGAGGTCAGTGGTCTGCTGTCCATTCCAGGAGGAGGCATATAAGGAGATATGTTGTTTTCTACACGCGGTTGCGAATAAGATTGAGAGTCGAAGCCGTACGGGTTGTAGTACATATCGAATCTTTGTGGTGTACTGGGAACATTTGGAGACCATGAAGGAGCATAGTTGCCATGTCCAGTGAGTCCAGGGGTATTGCCAGGCATGCCATCACCAGCAGCATGATTCATGCTTGCATTATGGTCTAAAGAGTGATGAGAATCATAAGGGTTGTCTACACTTCTACGGAAGTGGTCAGGAGTGTCTAGATCGTCTCCTCCATACTGTTCTCTACCTAGTCCATGCCCTTCCTCTGGCAATAGACCTGATGGCATTGACAAATGCTGCATATTGGCGTAGTTGGCTTCTACTCCAACAGTAGGAAGCATGCCATGGTATGACTTGGGCTCGTAAGGTGGCACGTCGATTCTCAAAGTGCTCATTTTAGAAGTCACCTCTTTCAGTGGAGACTTTGCTGCTGCGGTAGTAGTAGTATCCTCACCTTTATTCTGTGTATCGTTCAATTCTACGTTCTCTACATGTATCTTGGGTATGGCAGAGTCGCCATTTCCACTCAACGCTGCAATCACTTCCTTGCTATCCAATGCATCCACTTCACTAGGTGGTTTTAATGTCTCTGACATGGTAGAAACATTTAAGCCGGAGAGGAAAGAAGGAGAAGCATAAGTGTCTTCTTTCTCTTCTTGAAATACACTCGTCGTCATATGCGTCGTCGCTTCGCCAATATTGGCATCAACAAAGGTAGAAAAAGAGATAGTCTCTCTATCCACATCAGTATTTAATTTAGCCGCTGTACTCGAACCGCGTTTCAAATCGTCTTCGTTGAAAGAATTACTGCGTGAACGCAACGGTGAAGCGGGTAAGCTGTCCTGCGCATACATTTCTGCTGTTGTGCGAGAAGTGTCCTCAGGAACGCCCACTTGCTGCTCTTGGGTGAGGATATCGCGATCATCTTTCAACTCACTTTCCCCCTTAGAAAATGAAGACAATTCGTCAGACATCGAGGTACTCTTGCTATCGAATGAGTCCGACTCGAGCGAATTGGGACCACCTACAGCGATGCGTAGATCCATCTGTAAATGTGCGAGTTTTTTTTTTTTTCATTTCGTCAGCTTAGAGGAGAGACATACCGGGTCGCCACCGGATTGGAAAATTTTTTGAGTGGCCAATTGATAAGATAGTTATCGTTGCTATTGGTGTCGGTATCATACGGCTGCACCCATAGCTGATTGTGCGAGCCTCTTGTGCTATTGCAAGTGGTATCTGTGTGCTAGTGTCCGATGTCGGGAAGAAGCAAATCAAATAAGAAGGCTAAGGCAGCTAAGTCTGGCGCCTCATTAAAATCCACAACTAGTGAACCTGTGGTTGCAAGTGGTGCAGTTGATGGAGATGACGACTTTGTTGATGAAGGTGCCGAGATTCCGGAAGGCGACGAGATTGGCACAGTGGAAGTGACGAATAGTAATGAAATCAAAGCATATGCATCTGCACGTGAGATACAGAAGAAAAAATTGGATTCTATTCGCCAAAAGAAGCCCAAAAAGGGAGAACTGACGACGGAGGCTCGATTGCGATATCTGATGCAACAAAGTGAAGTCTTTGCGCACTTTTTGGGCAATGGAATGGCGGATGACATGAGATCACAATCTACCAACTCCTTGACAGGTCTTGCTTCTTCTTCTTCTTCCAGCAAATTGAACGAAAAAGCAAATGGTAAAGAACCTAAATCGCCCAGTCGTCGAGGCCGAATGAAGGAAGCTGATGAAGATCGACGCATGATGCAAATGGCTGAGAATAGTAGTAATGTCGTTCGTTTAACGAAACAACCACCCAATATTTCCGGTGAAATGAGAGCTTATCAGATTGAAGGCTTGAATTGGATGATTCGTTTGCATGATAACAACATCAATGGCATTTTGGCTGACGAGATGGGATTGGGCAAGACATTGCAATGTATTTCTCTGCTTGCATATTTGAGAAATAGTCGCAAGATCAATGGTCCTCACATCATAATTGTCCCCAAGTCTGTAGTCTCCAATTGGATGCGTGAATTCACTAAATGGTGTCCAGAAATCAAGACATTGAGACTTTTGGGAGACAAAGAAGAAAGATATCGAGTTGTCACCGAAGAAATGATTGTCGGCAAATTCGATGTATTGGTATGTTCTTATGAGTCATTACTGAAAGAATCTTTCAAGATTATGAAGATCAAATGGAAATACTTGATCATTGATGAAGCACACAGAATCAAAAATGAACAATCCAATCTGTCCAAAGTCGTTCGTAACATCAAGACGGATTTCAGATTATTGATCACCGGTACTCCTTTACAAAACAATTTGCATGAGTTGTGGGCCTTGTTGAATTTCTTGTTACCTGATGTATTTCATGATAGTGACACCTTCGATAGTTGGTTCAATACAGAGGACAAAGAGGGTCAAGAGAATGTAGTCAAGCGTCTCCATACTGTGCTCAATCCGTTCCTACTAAGAAGAGTCAAATTAGATGTAGATAGTACGATTCCTCCCAAAACAGAGACGAAATTGTATATTGGTATGTCTGATTTGCAAAGAGAGTGGTACACCAAGGTCATATCAAAAGATGTGCAGAGCTTGAATATGATGGCTTCAAGTAGTAGTGATAGAAACAGACTTTTGAACATGTTGGTACAACTCAGAAAAGTATGCAATCATCCTTATTTGTTCGATGGTGCAGAGCCCGGTCCTCCCTACTTTGATGGACCCCACTTGTGGCAAACAGCAGGCAAGATGACCCTATTAGACAAATTGTTGCCCAAACTCAAAAGCCAGGGCAGTCGTGTGTTGATCTTCAGTCAAATGACGCGGATGTTGGATATCTTGGAAGATTATTTCACTATCCGCAACAGATCAGGAGCTAATTACAAGTACTGCCGTATCGATGGTTCCACTCCTGGTGATGCTCGTGATGCTATGATGGATGAGTTCAACAAAGATGGTTCTGATAAATTCTGTTTCTTGTTGTCTACACGTGCTGGTGGTCTTGGTATCAATTTGCAAACAGCAGATACTGTTATTTTATATGATAGTGATTGGAATCCACAAGTGGATTTGCAAGCAATGGATAGAGCTCATCGTATTGGTCAAAAGAAACATGTGCGTGTGTTTCGTTTTGTGACAGAAGGATCTGTTGAAGAGAAAGTGATTGAACGTGCTGATCGTAAATTGTTTTTAGATGCTGCGGTTATTCAACAGGGAAGACTCGCAGACAAACACACTCAGTTGTCTAATGTAGAATTGATGACTATGGTACGTTTTGGAGCAGATGAGATTATCAACTCCAAAGGAGGCTCTTTGACGGATGAGGACATTGATGTCTTATTGGCCAAGGGAGAGAGTCGTAGTGAGGAGTCGAAGAAATTGATTCAGAACCAAATGCAGCATTCACTTGCTAATTTCTCTAGTCATATGGAAAGCGATGAGTATAATTTATTCACTTTTGAAGGACAAGATTATTCTAATTCTCAAAAGTCGAGACGTGTGATGCAACCTTTGGATGGAATGAAACTCGTGAATTTGCCACAGAGAGACCGTAAGCGCAATTATGATGTGGATGAGTACTTCCGAGAAGCATTGACTCAATTAGGACCTACTAGTCAAGAGAAACGAGAATTACATAGAGAATTGGGTGGTTTCCAAAGAGCTGCTCGCAAATTCGTGAGAGAGAAAGTGACTGATTTTCACTTCTTTCCCAAACGATTCCATGAGATTCAGAATATTGAGGAAGCACTTTTCCAGAAGAGAGATAGTCAAAAGGCATTGATCAAGCAATTGCAGCAATTCAAGCCTCGTAAATGTTCTGCTGCTGAAGAGAGTAGAACACCTGCTGAAGCTGCTGCTGCAGGAGAAACGTTGATTAATGGTTTGACTTGGAGAGATATTCCGAGACTCGTGGCAGAGGTCAAAAATGATATAGACGGTCCTTTTGTCGTTCCTGAAGCGATTTTGAATGAAAAGACCAGGTTGCGCCAACAAGCTTTCACTGATTGGGACAAAGGTCAATTCCGTATCTTTTTAGATGTGTTAGAACAGAATGGTAATAGTGAGACACGTGAAGATACATGGAAAGACTCTATTGAAAAGATTGCTCATGGTACAAAGAAGTCCAAAGAGGATGTTATCACTTATTTCAAAGTCTTCAACTCTCGAATGAGAGAATTGGAGCAGTATGAAAAGATCTACGATCGGGTATTGAAAGGTACCAAGCGTGTAGAGCGTAGTGAAGTCGCACAAAAGATCATTCGAGAGAAGATTGAAGAGATTGGTGGTAAAGTCATTTATTTACAAGGAGTCAAAGGCAAGTACTACACCGAAGAGAATGACAATGCTATATTGTGGTTCATGTACAAGTATGGCTATGGAAATACACAGGAGATCATGAATGCCATTCGTAGATGCAGACTCTTCCAATTTGATTATTTTATTCGGAGTCGAAAGATTGATGAAATTGGTCGTCGATGTGAAGTCGTGGTACGATTTGTGGAGAAGGAAGTATTTAGACATCGTCAAGAAAGAATGCAACAGAAAACGATGTTTTATGGTAGTCAACGAATTGTCAATCCTACCCTCTCTACAGACGTAAGAGAACAGTTCGCCAAGCAATTTGCAGAGAACGAACCTGCGGATACTACTCAAAGAGCTATTATGGCTGTAGAGACACCAGAAGTCATTATTAGAAATAACAAAGGCAAGAAGAATAGAATATTGAACTCTGAATTCGATTTGTTTAGTGAGACGGCAGGTCGCCGAGACAAGAAAGAAGCAGACTTGGAAGCCTTGTTGGCCAGAGAAGACAAGTACACCATTGAGAATATCGCCAAATATCTCAAAGGGCGCAAACCTGCCGATTCTGCTGCAGCAAAGGCTGCTGCTAACTTGTCTGGTAGAGACAGGAAAAGGGGGCGGCGTAGTAAGAAGGAGATTGCTGAAGAACTGGCACAGATCAACAAAGAATTAGCCATACAAGCCATTGAGAATGGAGAGGAAATCACCACCAAACTCGAATTAGAAGCTGGTACGCGTAGTCTAGGCGCACCTTTAGTCATTGGTGGTGGTCGTGGCTATTCCAGTCCACGACGTGCTCCCATTAGGCTCGAACCAGTGGTAGGACCCAAGAAGAGGGGTAGAAAGAAGAAAGAAGCGACTGTCACTGCAGATGGATTGCCTATCATTGGCCTACCCGGTACCAACCCTTTGATCGTTGATGTGCTAGGTAATCCTATTGAGGGGCAATTACATTATGTGCCTAGTGCTCGAGTTGCCGTCCCCATAGATGGGAGTGTTCCTGTAGCGAAGAAGATGAAAGCTGAAGTGGAAACAGTCGATGGTGAGATTGCTGTTCTCGCTGCAGAGGGAGATGCTATGACAGTAGTTGAGGCAACGGAGATGGTAGATGGAGCTGTGCCTCCTCCCGCCTTATAACTCTCCTGCTTTTGAGATGTAAATAGATCTGAATCAGTATGAGTGTATAAAAAGGTATGGATATATGATGAAGATATACTTGTTGCTAATATTCAATAACAATAGTCACAATAAAAATAATAATATAAGTCTATAGTCTAGAAAGAACCTGGAAAGTATTGAGGCGCCCAGCCGTTAATACCACTCTCAATAATAAGATCGAATACCACGAATAACAAAAAGCCGAAAAAGGCAAAGGCAGTCAATCTCTTTCCTTGTGCTTTTTGGAGATCAGAAGCTAACGAATCCAGTCCCTGGGTCTTCCATATAGGCATCTTCTCTGCAAATGCTTGTGGAGGTGCCAATGTAGTAGATCCACCACCAGTCAATGCATCAAATACACATTGCAATGCCACTTTGTTCACATTACCTTGTGCCCTCTCCGTGATGAGTTTGTTGAAAGCATCTCTTTCCAAGTACCCAGCTGCAGCCATAAATGATTTCTTGTCTCCTGCTTCTTGAATCTCCTTGATTGTAGGCATATTGTCGAGAACATCTTGCAAATCTTCTTCATATACAGGTTCAGGATAGCCGAAACTAGCAACGGGACTCAATGGGAATTCCTTGCCCCCTTTGCTGAAACTACCAGCCAATTCTTTGACTTCGTCGAACTCTGCCAACAGTTTAGGAATTTGTGCGCCACCAATGCCCAAGGCACCACTTCCGGCAAAGAAAAAGAAGAAGAAGGCTCCACGAGCTTCAGATGGTTCCACTGTGATTATTAAAGAGGATGAAATGATAAATGAAATCATTAGTCGTGCGCTAAGTGTATTACTTGATCTAGCAAACCACTAATGCAAATAGCTCGATCAAAGGAGTGTCTTACCTTTTCGAAGGAAAGCAGGAATCAGAGTCGAAGCCGTCTCTAGCACGTTAGGGTCCACCGCGTCCACCGCATTCAGTCTCACCGCTCGAGTAGGTAACTTAAGTCGCGCAGGAGCCTTGAAGGCCAAAACCACGGATAAAAAGGCTACGATCAAGACAATGAAGCGCATTTGCAGTGCCTACTTTTTTGGATTCAGGAAGTGGTAAAAAAGGGGTCGGATACCTCCATCTGATCGATCACTGTTGGAGGCCATGAGTCTAGACGTCGCTCTTGACTTTGAGCTGGACAAGAGTGCGGAGCTCCATCGTGCTATTTTGGAGGCCGTGGAGGACACGAAACGCATTTCGGAGTTGTATAAGAATAAGTTCGCCTTGAAAGACAGCGATTTGATTGATCAGATCTATTTCAGTGAGTATTTGCAAAAGTTGAGTGAATTACAAGAGGGTGAAAACATTGAGGATGTGATACATCGCCATTTGATTGAAGAGCAGGCGCGCAAAAACGACTTTGTAGTGGTTGAGGAGAAGCCTCCAACATTGAAATTGTTCCGTCGTCGTCGTGATGATGGCGAGGATGCAGCTACTAACTTGCAGAATGCCACAGAGATGAAGACTAGAGGTGTGCGTGTCGACATCGAAAATGCCAAATCCGCAGCGAAACATTCACGTCTATTGAAAGAAGCACATGACTTGTATTTGGCTTCTGTAGAAGTTGGTGCTGCTGAGCAAGAATCTGATTTGGAAGGAGATTATTCCGAAGAAAGCTCCAGTTCAAGTGAAGACGATGATGATGATTCAAGACCGGAAAATGCTGGTGAAGTAGAGGAAGGCAATTACGATCAACAAGCTTGGGAACAAGGGAGCGAAGAGCAGAGCAATTAAGGTCTGTTGGATGCTATGAAATAGAATGTAAGAACATGTGACCATTGTATATATTTGTACATGATATAAATTCATTATTAAACACTATTCCGACTGACTACATGGAATACAACATTTCTCATCTCTCTCTCTCTCTCTCTCTCTCTCTCTCTCTCTTCTCGCTCAATGGTGATTCTTATTCTTACTCTTTGGCTCCATGGATGCCACCCTTGAGATAATTGAGGAACTTGACCTGTTCTGTGGTCCACACTATGAACACTTCATCCATATCGTGGATATCTGTGCAGAAGCTACCCCAATAGATGCACGGACATCTCTGTTTCTTACGAACCTTCATCCATACACCTTCTCGCATCATGGTCAACAACATCCAAGGCCTGATGGGCAAGGAATGTATGCATCCAGTGAAAATTCCATACAACAGTCCTACTCCTAACGCTACTTGTGCCAGTATATCTGCTTGTTCCCACATGACAATACCAGCAATAAAGTATATCCAAAAGGAAGCGCCTACTGCTGTCCAGAAACCAATGATGGCGCTTCTTTCTTCTTGTAAAGCAGCACCAAACTTCTCTCTCAGTTTGGGATCTCTTGTGAATAGAAAATAAAACGAAAATGTCATTTTGATAACAAATGAAGGTCCTAATATAGCTCTAATAGCCATGATACAACCTAAGGTTGGTGTAACAATACGCATTGTTTTGAATTCTAAAAACTGATCTCTCAAAATCACAGAAAAAATGCACCATGGAAAGCAACCTAACCAATAGGCAACACAACACGAATACGCAAAAGAATCAGGGAAAGCTGTGATTTCCGTAATATTTTTCAATTCGATTGTATGCGGCCCAACAAATAACGACGAGATCTCTTCTTGTAGATCAATAGTGATATAAGGGACCCATTCAGGAATACAAGGAATGACTCTCCTCAAAGTGTAGTAAATTTCCTTACCATCACAAACCATGGCAAAGAAGAAGAGCCCTAGAGATGTGAAGGACATATCACCAGGATATTGTCCATAGGCCACATAGGGTTGATGAACCACGTAATATGTTGTGGTGCCTAATTTGATGAAACATAAAATAATGAATGTGCCTACAACGACATTACGAAACATTTTGACGAAATTCCAATTAACACGTGTTTCAAAGGGGACACGTAGCATCCCTACATTAGTCTTCTTATCAAAGCCTCCACCACCACCATCTGTAGGTTTAGTAGTAGCATGGTCCGCTTCTTCGAATGTAGCATCCAGATCTTCGTCACCAGGCTCCATTCCACTCGCTTTGCCTTCTTCTTCATCAGTATCACTATCGCTATCGTCACTTCTCTTCTTACTATTGCCAGCAATTTTCAACAATTCAGAGCCTTTGAAGTTCTTATTCTTCATCCTCTCCTTTAGCTTCTTCCTGGCTTTCTTCCTAGCCGCCTTTTCGGCCAATTTCTCCTTCAAAATGTCGGCTTCTGTCTTGATGATTTCTCCTTCTCCTTCTTCGTCACGGAATTGATCACTCAGCTCTGCAGCAAGACGAGCAGACATGTGTATATCACTGACTTGAGAAGCTACATTCTTTTTAGGTCGATATCGCTTGGGAATATACTCCATGAGCCAGTCTACTTTGGACAAGTCTTCATATTCGTCTTGGAAAGGGTATCTTCCTCTGATGAAATAGTCTACAAAGCACAAATAAGCCCATTTGAACAAGCATATTAATACCACAATGACGACATATAATTCTGCACCTCGAATGAAATAATGTCGACCATTATACCATTCGAATTCCTTACCACAATTGTCCATTTGAGATGTAGTCAGACGCGTCTCACACCAATCAGTGTCGAAACAACACTGCGCTCTCTGCATATGTTGTTCTGTATGGTCTACATTTGTCTTAAAAGGCTCACTGATGAACCAATCAAGAGGCAAATTGCGCAATACACGCACATTATCTATAGCCCAGTGGTCTCGTGCTGCACTGAAAGAGCGTTGAATGAATCGGAAACGTGTATGAGCTGTGGCTGCTTCTGAATCGGCAGCAATTGGAAACTTTTGGAAAAAGAATTTCTCTTGTCTCCATTGCCAAGCATCAAATTGGTCCATAATCACCCACGTAGCGCCGTAATCAATACTATATTCTACATCGATACTACCAGCATAAGAAGACTTGCATTTGGGATTAGATACATCAAAACCAACAGGGGCGATGAAAATCTCGGCTTCTAACCAACCACCAACTGCTACATCTATATCAACCGTTTCAGCAAACCTATCATCTTCTCCACTAAAAGTCAACGCATTGACTTCTCCCAAATGTTCAGCGACTCCACAATAATCTGTGGCATATCCATTTGTGATGCGAGTCCATCGACCACTCGCCAATGTGTTAGATTGGAAGGTCTCATTGGCATAGTACTCAAAAGTGTCTTCAAAGACATATACTCCTTCATGAAACTTGTCTAAACACACATCGAAACCCATAAATCCATCTGTACTATCGTATAATTGCTGATCAAAGATGCATGCCTTGTTGATGAGTTTTACCTGACTCTCCATTGTACACTTCCTCCAAGTAGACAAAGGTGGAATAGCATCTGTGCCCTGCGCCACACCATAAGACATGTTGGCGCAAATGTCCAATTCGCAATCACGAAAGAAACCATAGCATTTGTACCCAGACATGAGCTCTTTTGTTTGTGCTTCACTAGCTGATATAACCATCACAGCGGCGACAACGCCTGCTATAAAGAATATAGTGGTGAACCAGCTCAGTAAGATGGAAATGACTGTGCCGTGTACAATGTTCTTGGAATCAGGACGACCTCCGGTTGGTGCATCGCACGAACGACATTGAGGTAGCTTATAATAACAATCATCACAATAGTATTGTCCACAACAACGCCTTTTCGTCCCTGGTTCCAAGCAACAACGACATTCCTCAGCTTCAGAAAAGTTGTCTAGGGTGAATGTTGCTCCTGTCATCTTCTCTTGGCGTGTCAAAGCACCACAATAGGGACATTTCTGGTCTTTGGTGTAACAATGATCACAATACAACTGGTTGCAGCAACGACGCTTGAAAGCACCCATTTCGAAGCACATATTACATACTCGAGTATTCTTCTCCTTCACTGCGTCGGGAGGGTTCAAGAAATCCGCCAATTGACGACGTTTAGCCTGAACATACTCGCAAAATTCCACCCAACAGTCTTCAAAACTAAAGGGCTCATCAGACATGGTTGATGAAAGTTACAAGCCCAAAACTTAGATATTTCCTATTAAAAGATCGCTTTTTAGTTATCAATACCGCATTTAGGTCGATTCATGTTGATCAATGTCACGAATCGCCACAAAAGTTTTGATTGAGTGACCGAATGTGCATTTCGGGTCGGATGCCAATTTATTTCTTTGAAAAGGATTTGGCAAATGAAGCGCGCAAGTAGCAGTAGCGTTCAAGCTGCCCGCGACAAAGGCCGCAAGATCGGTAACGACGTGCGCCTAAGCGTGAAACGTGTGGAAGAAGGCCTAGTCGATCTGCAAAATTTGATCGCAGACAATGGCCTCGATATTCCTGAACTAAACAACGGTCTGGTTGACATTGCGAAAGACGCTGGTCGTCTAATGCATTATTCGACTGTGATGGATGCTGAGGTCAAGAAGGAGTTGGCTAGTATGCAACAAGATCGTGAACGCAAACTTTACCAAATTGAAGAGTTACAGGCTCGAATGGACGAGATACGCGCTCAAATCAGTGCAGATAAGAATAAGGAGAATGGAAATGATAATAACAATGGGAATGTATCCACTCATGAGGAGATCAAGCAGAAAGAAGAGCAGTTAGAATCGTTGCAAGTAGAATGTGATAAACTCATGTCAGTCGATATTGGTGCTGCCAAGACAACTATCGCGAAGATTAAAGCCACTGCTGAGACTTTGAATGAACACTTCGATGCTTCTGAAAACAATTTTGTACGAGAAATTCGTGAGGCTCTTGGTGTAGAAGATGCAGATGCAGAAGTACAAGTGGAAAAGAGAGAATTGACTATGAATGACTTCACTTGTGCTTACACTGGTATGCTCTTTGTGGATCCTATGTCCAATAAACTTGGACCAAAGCCCTGTATTCATCATATGAGCAAAGTTGCAGTGCAGAAAGAAGCACGGGGTCATTCCAAGAGAGAATTCAAATGCCCTGTAGCTGGCTGCCCATCGAAATGGACACTTGCGACATCAACAATTGATGAACGATTCGTCAAGAAGATGCAGCATTTCTTGAAGAGACATGACTCGCAGGCTGTAGAGGCTTCCAAGCATACGCATGCCAACGCGGTCGATTTGGAAGACGACGATGGATATACAAAAGTCTAGGATATATGCAGTGTATGATGTTTGTAATACAGTGTACGATAGGATGTTGATGAACGATACAATGAGCACAATCTTTCCACACATATACATACCCTCCAAGGTACATCGTTTCATTCTCTAATATCTCTAGATATCTGATTACTTCTTCGTTCCCGCGAGTGCCTGCAGTTCAGCAATCGCAGCCTTCTTGTACTCGAGAAAGCTGTCTTTCCACACGTCGATGCGATTATCCTTGACTTGCCAGATTTCGTTACATACATTAGTGATGAAATGCTGGTCGTGACTAATAATCATCACACCTCCTGTATATGACTTGAGAGCCGTAGCCAATGCATCAATAGCACCCAAATCTAAATGATTGGTAGGTTCATCCATCATCAACAGATGTGGCTTACTGAAAGTGAGCATAGCGAAGGCTACACGACTCTTTTGTCCTCCAGAGCTGAATTTCATAGGTTTAATAGCATCATCTCCTTGCACTTCAAACTTGCCTAAATGTGTCCTCATTACTTGTTCATGCTCTAAGGGCCATCGTTCACACATGTTTTGCAAAGGAGACTTGGACAAATCGAAGCTATCCATATGATGTTGTGTGAAAACAGCAATTTTCAAACTTGGATTCACTCTTATAATACCATCCCAAGGAATAATCTTCCCTTGAATCAAGTTTAGTAAAGTGGACTTTCCGGCTCCATTGGGGCCGACAAGTGCCACCCTGGAGGATTGGTCTAGATTTAAATGAGCGTCTTTGAACAAGGGAGCAGCTTCTTGGTCGTACCCGAAAGTCACCCCTTCGATTTGTATGATGGGTCTACCGAGCTGACCAGCATCTAGAAAAGAAAAAGAGAACTCCTTCTCGTCAACTACTGCTTCACATAATTCCCTCTCTTCCTTCTCGATCGCTTTAATACGAGACTGTACTAAACTGGCTCTCTTGGCATTAAATCTGAATTTGTCAACAAATTCCTGCATATGTGCCACTTTAGCTCGTTGAGCTTCGTATTGGCGTTGTTGTACTAATAGCATCTCTTTGCGTGTTCCTTCATAGATGTCATAATTGCCTTTGTAATAAGTCAACTTCAAGTCTGCAAACCTGATAATATCAGTACACACTTCATTCAAAAAGGCGCGATCGTGACTTACCAGTAGAATTGTATGTGGATAGGATTGCAAATAATTCTCCAACCATAGCACTGCTTCTAAATCTAAATGATTGGTGGGCTCATCCAACATGAGTAAATCCGGTTGAATCAACAATGCACCAGCAAGTGCCACACGCATACGCCATCCTCCAGACAATGAGTCTGTGCTGGCATGTTGCATGGCTTCTGTAAAGCGCAAACCAGTCAATATCTCTGCAGCACGACTTTCGGCAGTCGCCACTCCGATCTGTTCCATTCGTTCGTATGTCTGTTGTAACTCAGCATTCAAATTCTCCATAACATCAGTATCATCCAGATCAGATTCAGATTCACTCAATATTTTCTGTTGCTCAATGATCTGCTTCTCTTTATTCAATAGGTTAGTTCTTTCGACATCACTAGCTAATACTACTTCCAATACACTGGCTTCTGAACTAGAAACCTCTTGCTTGACATGCAATACACGATGGTGCACAGGAAAGCCTTCAATATCGAATCTAGCCATCTTCTTGAGAAGAGACGTCTTTCCAATACCATTACGACCCACCAGACCATATCTGCGTCCATAAGCGAGTTTCAAATCAGCACTTTCAAGCAGCAATTTGCCTCCATAATTGATATTGAAATTCATTACTTGGATGTCCTTTTCACGTCTCTTGGAAGTCAAATCAGGTAATGTCATGGTAGAAATCTGTGTTGGAGCTGCATCTTCATCAGCCCCAAAGCGCTCATCCAATTCTTTCAACCACTTTTTCTCTTCTTTTGCCATCTTGCGTTCATCCTTTGCTGTAGTACTCAAATCAATGTAATTGCCTTCTTCATCCGTATCAATCACATCATTCTTAGTAGCACGTATGGCCGAAAAGCCCCAAGCACTGTCATTCAAAGCATCTTGTTCAGCAGCACTGAGCAAGGAGGAATTCATTGTCACAGCTTTGTTTAACATCTGGGGGCCATCTTTACCCATATCTACACTTTTGTCTTCTACTCCAAGATCGCGTAGTTTGGCACACAGAGTCGCACACAATGACTTTGCAGCATCTTCATCCTCAGCTAAACCATAACTCTCAATAAAGGGAACCAGGGTCTCACCCAGCTCTTCTTCGTCCATGCTACCCGAGGAACCCACAATGAAGCTCTGGAAATACTCCAGCGCATCCTCGTCCACACCATGTAAAGTCTCTTCGATTGCTTTGCGTACCTGAGCGTCGTCCATCCCAAATCGATGTATTTTCTGTCAAATATGTCTTCCTGCGACAATTTCTTGACAAAAAAAATGTTTAAGGTCAAGCACAGTCGAGAAAGCACGGCAAAGAGGACAGCAGCAGCAACTGACTGACCCAGTCGAGACACTCTCGCAGTCGCTCACCGACTTGTGAGCGGAGGGAGTTTTATTGTACAGTCAAAGTGGATAGTGCGAATGAGCGATCGCAGTAGAAAAGTAGCAAAGAAAGACTCAAGTTCTTCGACTGACAAGGCTGCCGATCCTGAGGTAACACAAGAGGAAGAAGAAGAAGAGGAAGAGGAAGAGGAGGATGAAGATGAAGATGAAGAGGATGCTCCTGTGATCCAGCTGCGCATGCAGAATGTGATGGCTACGTTGAACCTTGGTTGTCGCGTGGATTTGGACAAGATTACTCAAACTGCTCGTAATGCTGAATATAATCCGAAGAGATTTCAAGCCGTGATTATGAGAATTCGCGAACCCAAAACGACTGCATTGATATTTGGTAGTGGCAAGATGATTGTCACTGGAGCCAAAAGCGAAGATGATGCCTCGAATGCAGCCAAGAAATACACAGCTATTGTTGCGAAAGTAGGTTTTCCTGTCTCTTTCAAAGAGTTCAAGATCCAGAATATCACTTGTACGTGTGACTGCGGCTTTCCCATCAAGATTGAACATTTATCGTATGCCTATTCTCAAAACAGTACTTATGAGCCTGAATTGTTCCCTGGATTGATTTATCGCATGCAAGATCCGAAGTGTGTATTATTGGTCTTTGTTTCTGGTAAAGTGGTCTTGACGGGTGCCAAGACGGTTCAAGCATTGACAGAAGGCTTCCAGATGCTGTACCCCAAATTATGTGAGTTCAGAAAGAAACACGTCTTGGTGCAGCCGAAGAATAAAACAAAGCATATCTCCAAAGTTGGTGGTAAGAGAAAAGAGAGATATTTGGATTAGACCACGGTCTGTTTTCTCACTTGCAAGCGCCTGTTCGTGAAGTTATCGGGTGAATCAGTCACTCTAGCAATCTAGGTTGACCTGTACGTTCCATTGTATCTTGTCATTGTCATAGTTCTGTGTCTTCGTTCTGTAAGTTTCCTAAAGGTATCGTTTTCATATTATTATTTGAACTACATTACAGTAAATTACACGTATTATAGATGTTTACTTGTTGTTCTAAATTACCTTGTGGACTTTGTAGGTAGCGCATTGGAGGGATCAACACTGAAATCTCTCATCTTAGTACTGGTGCGAGAATACACTGTAGATGCTTCGATCATGGATAACTTGCCTTCTCCATCAGTGCATTTGACGATACTCGTTCTGTGCAGCTCCTCGTCGTTCATACTCACGGAATAGGTAGAAATCAGCTCCACTTTCTCGTCGGCCCTTTTCCTTTTGATTTTCAAGTAATGATCACGGCCTCCATGTTCATAAGTGGCCATGACGTAATACTTCACACCTCTAAGTCTGGTAACATTGGTATAAGGAGCGGGTATATTTATATCTGCCAAGCTGACTGCTTTGTCGTTTTGTGTGTCGATGGGATAGGTCGAATCTGTGTCGAGTCCAGTCTTGGAATCTACAGATCCAGTTTGTTCTTTAACGCGAATATATTGGGATCGAGAATCGAGTCCAATAGTGATGGTCTCATCGTAATGGAGTGCTTGTCGTTGCTCAGCATCTGTCAATCCAAGCACTGCCAACACATTGCCGTAACCATGATGACTCGAGCGTTTCCAACTACCTACTAATGATTCTCGTGGATCTTTTAACAGAAATGGTGACACATCTGATGGTTTGGTACCACTTGTCCTCGTCCCAGAGTTTATGGTCGTAGACGTGGGAGTAGTAGGTTGTGAAGACAAGGTTCCTGGTGTTTTTGTAGATACAGTCGGGTCAATATAACTGCCATTCTCTTCTTGTGCCGTGTTGTCATCATCTATGATGGTAGCATTCTCAGCTATCGACACGCTTCTCTTGGTCTTGAGACTTGCTAAAGTATGTGGACTGGGCCCCGTCTTGGTGAAATACGAGTAAGCAGTCACATTCTTTTCAGGATTTGTCAAATGATTGAAGACAGCAATGACCTTCAATGTATTCTCATCATCAAGATATCGATGAATATACAGCTCATAATCTTGTTTGGGTTGTACCAGTTTGTGCACCAACAGTACATTGTTATCCCAAGACACAGTGTCCTTAAAAGGCGTATTACTAATCTCAGTATCAATAGTGGTCAATCCGTCGCAAACGTAAGTGAAATCAGTATTCACAGGCCCTCCTACTTCTTGCAATCGGAATTGAGTCAAATCGTTGTCCATGGTAATTGTATGTACCAAACTGATAGAAGCAGCCATCTTGGCTTTGAACCAAGCACCTCCTTGGGCCATGATGAACTTATCGTAATCTTTTGTGCCAGTACGTTTCCATACGCCACTGAGATTAGCTCTTACAAAATTTCCTTTAGGAGAGAACTTATGGTTCTCATTCTCTTCCGCATTCTCTTCTGCTTCTTCCACATTATTATCCACTGGTGTCTCCATGATTCTCACCTCCTTTTGATTACTGTCATTGCTGTTATTGTTATTCCATACGCGTCGATTGCCATCAAGAGCAAAGACACTTGGATAAAGCACATACAAAGGGATATACTTTCTCATTATACGCTCCACCTTCTTCGGACACATGAATGGAGGTGAAGTGACCAATACACAGACATACAGCACATGAATAGGTATGTCAATCACACATATGGCTACATACATGAAGAGAATGTAATGTAACCACAATATCAACGTGGGTACTATCACTCTGAGTAGTTGGGGGAAGTAATCTATTGATGACAATAAAGCAGTGTCATTCGTCAACTTGTCTTGTAACTTCTGCAGCATAACTTGTTCCCCGTTAATTTTGACCCTCTCGTGATGTGCAGTGTGTACTTCCGCTAGTTCTAGAGAGGTCCCTTCCTCCAAAGGTGAGAAATATAGTACAGTTAATGTATTCAATCTGTCTCGGATCAAGCGATCTCCCATCACTTGCATCGACACCACAGTGTCAAGACTTTGAATTGATTTGATGACTTGTCGATCCAGTTTCTCTGTACATTCATATCTACTCAAAAAGATAGACTTTGTAGACAATTCTTGTCGACCACTAGCACTGTCTACGCTACCACTCGTTGTCCTCCTGATCATGGCCTTGAGCACAGCAGAGGCCTTCTCTTCCTTCTTCAGATGATACAGAGGAGCGCTATTGCGTTCCCGTAGACATTCCTTGAAATAAGAGACGTCATTTCTACGACTCTTTACATCATCCGAAGGTAAATACAGAAATGCATCAAAATTGTCGAGCAGATCCAGCATGTTGAGATCAATACAACCAACAATGATACTGCTATGCTTGATCGTTCGCTTCATATTCAGGTTGGCATCGCTGTTGGCTTCCCGATAAGCTTGCTTCTGTAGACTCATCTTTTTCAATAGAATCATATCACTGTCACAAGCGTGCATATATGGACGGACATCTCCATGATGGCCTAGTGGAGATAATAAGGAGGTCAAGGTTAAGACCACTTCATTGCAGTCTGTAGGCGTATTTCCCAACACCACGATGTCCTTGCCCATAGCAATTAATTCCCACAGCTTCAAAATGTGTTGAACCAAGCCTAATGGAGCCAATTTGACCAATAGGTTGATTGAAACGGCAGCAGAAGCTAGACTCAAGTTTTGACCGTATAAAGGGACAATATCCATCGGAATGGTGTATTGGATAGCTTCTCCAAGAAAAATGGTATCTAGATCATCTCCACTTGTATAAGGAGGGAATGCACTCATTTGAGAGAAGCATGTAGATAAGATATTGACCATTTTAGCTCTCATGTCGTCAGAGAAGAATGAGATGGGCTTGAAGGTCTTACGGGCGTCCTTGAGAACAGCCGCACGACCAGGCGTCATGACTGATTTACGACGCACCACTACTTGGTCTGCTCTTTCATCTTCATCATCATCATCATCATCATCATCATCAATATCCCAAGAAGTCGGTTGCTTTTTGCCTGCTGGTGTTTCTTGAGTAAAAAGTGATGCAGAGACATTTTCCAATGTTCCAGCTGTCATACTGAGACTGGCATATGTGAAATCAGACCAATTCACAACAGAATCGAGCTTATCCAAGCAATAGAAAGCCAATTGTGGATAAGGCCATCTTGATACCATGATCATGGCATGTCTCATGATAATCACATCGCCACTATCGCCACCATCATCGTCTGCAAATAAGTCATCATTTCGTGCACTTGAGCTTCTCTCTCTTCCATTTGTATTATCATTTCCAGAAGAATTAGTAGAAACACGTCTTTCCTTATAAGAGACGTAACAATTGTAGAAGAGTGTGTTACTGCTGATCGATGGCGTCTCATAGTACTCATCTCTCAAGTCTCTACTATTAGCATCAGTATTATTGCTTTTCGAAGCATTATAATCTCTATTGGCTTCTGCTAACACCTCCTTCTTTAGCTTCTGTACATCACCCTCGTCACTGTAGTCGAAATAAGGTACTGCAGCTACTCCTCCTTTGGTCTTATCATGAGTACGTATAATGAAGGACTCTTGTTTGAATTCAGCATTACCCGTGTATTTATCATTAAACAGAGGTGCGATGGGCATGGAGGCATCTACGATGTCTTGCACCATGTCATCTGTTAACGCATCATTAGGGTGCACTACATATACTCGTGATTGTCCACCACGATTGGCAGAAGAGGACTTCTCATCAAAGACATAGATCATCGCATCTACCCAAGGAGGAAAATCAAAAGATTGGGTTGCCGTCTTTTCCAACAACATGGTGGTGATGTCTTTCTTTCTCAAAGAACTGACTCTGGGGGCAGGGTCTTCATCGCTTTTTGGTAATTTAGATTTGTGTTTAATAGATTGTGCTACATAATTCGCATGTTTGAAAGAAGTAGATCGACTGGCTCTACTAGCCGTAGCCGAAGTAGCTGCAGAAGCAAGGGAAAATTCCGATTGATCGCTATCTCTTCTTTCGAACTTCATAGGACTGGTTGATTGAGACATGGAGACAACACGGCTACGATAAGAACCCATATTGCCCGCATAGTTCTTTAGACCACCAATGGCCTTGTTATAGCAATGTTCACAACACCGCTTCAATGCACCTTGAATCACAATCTTGTTAGAAGAACAAGCGTTGCAAAACACATCGCCACATTCACGACAATGGTGTTTCCTTACAAAGGAGGAAAATTTCCTATCACAACCCGCACATTCCAAACTACTAGCAGAATCAGTCCACTCACGATCAGGGTATAAACGTTTGAAGTCCTCCTCGTCTTGCTCAACGCTGCGAGGCTTCTTCAAAAAGGCATTTACAGACTTGTTCAAATCACTTATTGCACTGCCCACCTTGGCAGACACAGGGCGCTTCTCAGACATACTTCCGCCGTCAAAACACCTATAATACAGGAATCTGGATATGTGAGTTTAATCTATTGGAATCCTTGGTGTTTCAGCTCCGAACGCACACCAAGCCTGGAATTTGTGGTATCCTTCCCGACCCATCGCTTTCACTTACGAGCTACGAAAGCTACGAGAGCTACGATACTGGTGACGATCGCCCTCAATATAGCTTACGATAGAGCGTGCCACTATCTGTAGAGTAAATTGATACCTTATATCCGCTGTGGTGTTCAGCTAGTCTTTTTTTAACGCGTTTTGGTGCAATAAGGCTGGCTAATCGCTCATACGATGATCTTGCTTCCAATATTGGTTGCACTTTTGCTCCTGCAGCTCTCCTTGGTCACCGGCAACACATTCTTTGGCAAAGCGTGGACCCATGCTGCCCGTCAGACGATGCATGAACAAGTGTGTGAAGATACCAATTCTGTGCATCGCATCGATGAACACCTTGTTCGACGTCTCATTGTGATGCCCTTGACAGAAGAGTTCAACCCAAACCAGGCAAGTGAAATGCATGGCAAGATTCAATTTGGGGACAAGTGCTCTCTGCCTGCTTCTTTGGGAAGAGTCATCTTCGCAAAACCGTACGAGGTACCATGGTTGTTTGAAGTGAAACCAGTGGATAGGAAGAAGACATTGACTTCTGGGACGGTGGGAAATGTATCTGAACAGGAGATGGCAAACCAAGAGGACGAAGGAGAAGAGGGAGAGGAATGTGAACAAAGTATACATAAAACGACAAAGAAAGTGGCTGTGGGTGAGCATGCACCTGTGAAAGTACTGGACAAAGTTTACATTAGTCCTCTCGACTTTCGTTCACCAGAAAACTACATTTTCATGCCTCAGTGGCTCATGCGAACCTTAGATTTGAAGGCCAATGATCTTGTGGATATCAGTTTCGTTCGTATCAATTTGGCAGGTCTCGTGGTCTTTCAACCTTGTTCGTTTGAATGGGACGATTTGATGGAAGGAAACGAGGATCCAAAGACTATATTGGAGCATGAAGTGAATAAATACAGTTCTTTGACAGCAGGATCTACCATATATATTGAGAGGCGAGGTGTGACGTATCCTTTGTATGTCAGTGAGACGAGATCCGAATTAGGTGTAGCCGTGAGAGGGGTACGTGTACAGGACTCAGATGTGCAAGTAGACATTGATAGGAAGATCCTCGACGAGATGATTGAGCAAAGAGACGCTTTGTTGGAGGAGATGCGGGGAGAGGGGTACGAAGAAGAAGAGGAGGAGGAGGATGAAGATGAAGATGGTGATGAA
>JACKZZ010004137.1_pt1 | contig 53915 bp, 93 predicted proteins | sample 8027871 | NCBI WGS metagenome assembly JACKZZ01 (sample SAMN15724774, study PRJNA655200) | protist metagenome | isolation source: fluorescence activated cell sorting (FACS) single amplified genomes of... | place: USA: West Boothbay Harbor, Gulf of Maine | collected 2000-07-19
GCTCAAGGGCAAAGAGGTGTAACAGGATTAACAGGTTCTCAAGGAGCAACAGGAAGTCAAGGAGCAACAGGTTCTCAAGGAAGAACAGGAACAACAGGAACTACAGGAAGACAAGGTACAACAGGTGCTACAGGAAGCCAAGGTGCTACGGGTGCTCAAGGACAAAGAGGAGTAACAGGTTTAACAGGAAGCCAAGGTGCAACAGGTTCTCATGGAACAACAGGAACTACAGGTTCAACAGGAAGGCAAGGAGCAACAGGTGCTCAAGGAAGAACAGGAACAACAGGTAATACAGGTAGTCAAGGGACAACAGGTGCTACAGGTAGCCAAGGTGCTACGGGTGCTCAAGGTCAAAGAGGTACTACCGGTTTAACAGGAAGCCAAGGAGCAACAGGTTCACAAGGAAGAACAGGAACTACAGGTTCTACAGGAAGTCAAGGTGCCCAAGGTACTGATGGTAAAATTGGTAGCCAAGGTGCTACGGGTGCTCAAGGACAAAGAGGTGCTACAGGTAGTCATGGTGCTACAGGTAGTCAGGGTGCTACAGGTGCTACAGGTGCTCAAGGAACTCAGGGGCTGCAAGGTAGAGCAGGAGGAAAAGGCGATACAGGTTTGACAGGAAGCCAAGGTACAACAGGAACAACAGGAAACACAGGTTCGCAAGGAACAACAGGTTCTACAGGTGGAACGGGTGGAACAGGTAGCCAAGGTGTTCAGGGAATAAAAGGAAATACAGGAACAACCGGTGATACAGGTGCTCAAGGATTGAAAGGTAATACAGGTAATACAGGTTCTACAGGTTCTCAAGGAACAACAGGTACAACCGGTAATACAGGTTCTCAAGGAGCAACAGGTTCTACAGGTGGAACGGGTGGAACAGGTTCGCAAGGTGCTACAGGTTCGCAAGGAAGAACAGGAACAACAGGTTCTACAGGTTCTCAAGGTGCTCAAGGACTAAAAGGAAATACAGGAACAACAGGTTCTACAGGTTCTCAAGGAACAACAGGTTCAACGGGTGGAACAGGTTCGCAAGGTGCTCAAGGACTAAAAGGAAATACAGGAACAACAGGTTCAACAGGTTCACAAGGTGCAACGGGTGCTCAAGGACAGAGAGGTGTAACAGGTTTAACAGGTAGCCAAGGTGCTCAAGGACTAAAAGGAAATACAGGAACAACCGGTTCTACAGGTTCTCAAGGAACAACAGGTTCAACCGGAAACACAGGTTCTCAAGGAGCAACAGGTTCTACAGGTGGAACGGGTGGAACAGGTTCGCAAGGTGCTACAGGTTCGCAAGGAAGAACAGGAACAACAGGTACTACAGGTTCACAAGGTGCTCAAGGACTAAAAGGAAATACAGGAACAACAGGTTCTACAGGTTCTCAAGGAACAACAGGTTCAACGGGTGGAACAGGTAGCCAAGGAGCAACAGGTGCTCAAGGTAGAACAGGTACAACCGGTAATACAGGTAGCCAAGGTGCAACAGGTTCGCAAGGAAGAACAGGAACAACAGGAAATACAGGTTCACAAGGAACAACAGGTGCTCAAGGTGCTGATGGTAAAAGTATAACAGGTAGTCAAGGAGCAACAGGAACAACAGGTTCTCAAGGAACAACAGGAACAACAGGTACGCAAGGTAGAACAGGTTCAACCGGTAATACAGGTTCTACCGGTAGTCAAGGTTCTTCAGGAACAACCGGAACACAAGGTGCTACAGGTGCAACAGGAGGTTCTCCTGCTTTTTCAAGTTCAACTACAGTTGCATCCCAAAGAAATGGATTTGATACTAATACACCTTCTGCTACTAATTTAGGTCTTAGTCCAAGTGGATGGGTAAGAGTTACTGCTAATAATAGTAATGTTTATTATTTACCGGCTTGGATTTCAGAAAAATAAATTATGAATAAGAAATTAAATATAGCTTTAACAGTAGTTAGTGTTCTCTTTATAGGAGTTAGTGGAACACTATTATTTAAATACATCAGAAATAAAAGAAAAAGTAATTTCAAAGATGTAGATGGTAAAACTACTAAGGATAACTTTTGGCAAAAATTGCTTTATGGTGTAATATCTGTAGAATATGGATTTAATACTCCTTGCAATCATATTGAAGGTAGAGGGTGCAGGGGTAAAAGATATACTGATGTTATTGATTTAGATAGTGGTACTATAGGCATTGCACATTTTGCAGCAGGTGGTTTAGGTAAAGTATATAAAGAAATGGACACCGAAAAATATTTTGGTCGTTCAGAAAGAGATATGGTTAACAACTATACTGATAGAAAGAGTGGTGCTTCTAAAAATCAATGGTGGCTTGATGGATTTAGAAAATGGGTTAATGACCGAAGTAATGATAAGGTACAAGACAGAATTTTCAGAGAAGCAAGACAGAAATCTATAAATTATGCTAAAGAAGAAGGTGGTTGGAATACCGATAGACAATTTGCAATAGCAGCAGGAATAGGAAACTCTTATGGTGATTCAGGATTCCGAGATAAGGCTCGAAGATATGATTGGGATGCAGAGAAAATACTAAATGCTTATGTATATAAATTTGGTAATGAATTTAGTAATCATAAAAACAAAAGAAAAAAGCAAATAGATAAGTGGTTTCCTAAATCTAAAGAAACAAAAATAAATCTATAATTATTTCTTATCGGCAATATACAGTCCTTTATCTAATTGCTCTTGTGTTATATCTGCTACGACTTTCATAGAATTTTCATTTATCATATAACTAGATGCCTTTTTAGTATCTTCAGAAGTATCTAGCATTTTTTCCATAATTTTAGGATTTATATACTTCGGATGAACATACCAATCTTCATAACAAGCGGTATCATTTGGTGCTATATTTCTTACAACTAATTCATATCCTTTAGAATTAAGGAATAATCTTGATAACTCTCTGTATTTACTTTTTGGGTCTGCATAATGGTCGTGCTCATATGTAATTACTTTAAAATCACACTTATCAAAAGGTATAGAAGTTAAAATATCAAAAGTTACAGAAGCAGGGTCACAATCTATCTGCAAATAATCAATTACACCGATTAGGTTGGAATAATCATATTTTCTTGCATCACAAAGTTCAACTTTATTTTTCCTCTCTTCTCTAAATTTATTTACAAAAACCTCATCTATATCTATTGATACTCCTGTCCAACCTAATTCTTCTAATAAAGCAGTATTATTTCCGTAGAATGGGTCAGCAGAACCTATTTCAAGATATTCTCCATTAGTCTTTCCATCCAACATTGATAATACAAACATATCCTGATAACATTGAGAATAATTTTTATCTATTTTTTTATAATTTTTGAATTTATATCTTAAACTATCTGCCATAGATTTATCATAAGGAAGGCACGGATGACTTACTTCCCCTAAATCTGTAATATTTTTTAATATTAAATCCTTATAGAATTGTGTTAAAGGATAGTCCGATGAATAGAGTTTACTAAACTTTTTTCTAGCATCATTTCCTTGTCCTAAATTCCAATCACATATAGCATCTTGAAACTCTAATTCATAAAAATGATGATATAAAAGAGCATTACTTATTGGTTCGCTATTATTTTTAAATTCAAGACCCAACCTAGCAAAGGTTTGAGATTGAGAAAAATTATTTCTATGTTCAAAATACTGTGAAACAAATAGATATGCTTCCGGTCTAGTTGGTTTATATCTAATAGCATTATGCCACAATTCTATTTCTGTATCATCTCTCCTGCCTAATAAACTAATACATTTAGCTACAAATAATAATGATTCATAAACTAAATTTTCAGGTGTTTCTTCTATTTCAGCAGTTCTCAAAAAGAAAGATAATGCTGATGAATATTGACCACTTGTGAAATAATATAACCCTAAATCGTAATTTGTATTATATATATTTGGAGAATTAATAAAACTATTAATTAATCCGGTTGTACCTTCTACATCTATTTTTTTAAGTTTTGTATTCGGCTTCCTTAATCCTACCATTTCCTCAAACATATCACAAGGTAGTTTTAATAAGAATGCGGTTGTATCTTGATAGCCAAATGGTAAATAAAAGTTATCTCCTTCTAAATGCAAACCACAGGTAAACTCTATCTGAGCATCCATAAATTTAAATTCTTCTGAATGATGTACTATTTTCCAATCTTTATCCCAAACAATAAACCTATGATAGTATTCACAATCTTTGTTATTCTGCTCATTAAACCATAAATCAACTTCGTGAGTAACACATACCCAATAGTCTTTATATTTTATTACTTGTGACCCTCCTCTTAAATCTCTTGGAAACTCAACATCTTGCTCAATTGTTTTTACCGTTTTAGATTTAGTTTTGGTGTTGTTTATCTTAACAATTTCTGTTGGAGAAGTCCATTTAACATAGTGATTTGGCATATCTAAAATTGGCATCCAATTCTTCTCACAGTAAGTATCTTTTGGTGCTTCTATTCTATTTCTTGAAATCTCTTTATTGCTTTTCACTTCCGAGATTTCCATTCTTCCCTGCCCGTTTGTAGTGGTATCTCTTCTAACTCCTGTTAGCAAAACTTTTCCTCCCCAATTTATTAATCTAGCATCTTCTAATCCTACAAAATCCCAAAGGGGCTCTACATCTAATTTAGAAGTATCTACTAGATTATGTTTTTTTAACTCTAAAGTTTTAGGGTCTAACTCACATAAAAAATTTCTAGTAGTTAGTGTTATATCATCTTCAGGATTTAAATATACTAATGGTCCATAAGGACTTTGATGTTTTTGTTTGAATTCTGAGTGGTATAAAGAATAACCTACCCACCTCATCACAACATATATTTTGTTTTTGATTTTAAGAATTGAAGGGTTCATCAATCCTAATCCCTCAGTTTTTTCAGTTGGTATAATTAATGGAGTAACGGAACCTCCTTTTTGAAGGGCTAATTTGCAAATATTTTTATTCATCGGGTGTGTTTTGAGTTAATATTATTAATAACAAAAATATCAATTATAAACAAATAATAAGCTAATAATCAATATATTTAGTTTTTCTATTGCTAAAATATGATAGTATGCAGCCTCTAATCTGATAGAAAAATCTGCATATTTATAATTATTTTTCTTTCCTAAATCATTAGCTAACTTTATTACTTTAGATTTTATTCTTTTATCTAAAGATGATTTTAGTATTGCTGACTCTTTAGTCATTGACCTCTCTATTACCATTATAAAAATTATACAATGTCAATAAAGCTAAAGCCGTATGATGTACCTGTAATAGTAAAAGTTGTTGAGGGGATAATTCTTTTGGATTATCGAATCCTGTAAAAACACCATTTGAATCTTGGTCTGATTCTAGTTTCATTATCCATTTTTCTTTAATAGCAAAAGAATCTATTTTTGATAAAAAATATAATGCTTCTGTAGATACATCTGTACTATCAGGAATTCTTATGTATAAATTTTGTAAAGACCAAATCATAAAGTCTTTATAAGTTCTTATTAGGTGATTATCCTTAACAATTGTAAATAATGCCCAAATTAAATGAGTTAATTCATATCCCTCATTTATTTGTTGCTCTATTGTTAGGGATTTGCTAGATGAAATAATTTTATTGTAGTAAGTTATTTGTTTAATATAATCTTCTAAATCAATATTTTTTTTCAATAAAACATCTGCTACATATTTTCTTCCGGATAATCTTTCTACATCTTTAATTGGATAAGACACCAACATTGCATCTCTTAAATCATCTACATTTTCTTTAGGAAGTCCTAAATTAATTTTGTAATTATCTTGAACCATAAGAATTAATCCTCTTGCTCCTGCATCATCGTGAGTAGTCTTTTTAGAGGAATCAATTTCCGTGCTTACATATCTCTTTAGAAAGTTTAAGGATTTGTCATAATTCATAGTAACAAAGATAGAAAACTCATTATAATAAATTTGTTTTATTCTTAATTATTTATTATATGCTGCATACCATTCATCAAAGTTCATTGGTCTGTCCATAAGTTCGTGCCTAACATCTCTACAATAATCACTATATTCTGTAGCAACAGTTTTTAATTCCTCGTATCTTATTGATTTCAAAAGTTCTAGGTACTTTAAGTCCTGTCTAAGTTTTTTTATTTCACTATCTTTTGTTTTTAGCAACATATTTTTAATGTCCTCTTTTTTTTCCATTTATTTTATATATTAAATCGTGAAACATATCTGTCAAACCATTCATCAAAATTTAATTTATTGTCCTTATCTAATCTATTATTTGTACGGTATCTATAATAATCTATTGATGTATTTTTAATAAGAGTATAACCTATGACTTGAAATTTATCTTTAAACTCTTCAAAAAAAATATTTGCCTCTTCTAAACTTTGTGAAGATTTATTTTTTTCCATTTTTCTTTAATTTTTCAATAGACTTCATATTATCTACTATTTTCTTCATCTGCTTATCAGTATATTTTTTAGTAGTTTTTGTTTCTTTTATTTCTGCCAAATGAATATTAGCTGATTTAACTTTAGGGTCTAATCCCGGAAGTATAGGCTCAAACTCTACTTTTATTTGTTTTAAGTCATCCATTGTTTCTTCAAATCCCGGAATATCCCCTTCCCAATCAGTATGCTCTGCCTGTTCTTCAATAGTGGCTCCTTCATCTTCTTTCATAGCTTTTTCAAAAAGACTTGCAGTAGTTTTAGGTTTTGTTTCTATAACTATAGGCTGATTATTATCATCTAACCTCATAGCCCCTCCTCCTTCTACTACATTATCATAAGCTATAACTTTAGCCATATTTAAGTTCTTAGGTAGTAGTTTGCATAATTGTTTAAAGCAGGTTTTCTTTAGCATCCAATTCTCAGGGTCTTTGGGTGAAAACCATATAGAACCATTACCTGCCTTTGAAAGTGCTTGTATGGCTCTTAAATCATCCATATTCATAACTTTAAAGATAGGCTCTTGGTTGGAAAATCTTACTACACAATATACTGCGATTAATGCCCCTCTCTTTACTGAAGTAGGTTTATGAGATAAAGTAGGAGTTAATCCTAGTTCATATTCAAACTCATCGTTCTCATAAACACATTCACTTGTTATATTTTGAACATTAGGATTTCGATATAATAATTTACTTAATCCTTGATAACCTATTTGAAATTGACATTCATTTCCATAAGGTATTAACCAACATTCTCCCATTTGAGCAGTTGGAGATAATCCAAATTCCGCACAAGTTAAAATTGAAGAAAATACAGATGCCGGATTTTTAGTAAATACTTGAAGTAATCTTGAATTTCTTTTTATTTGATTAACCGCCATATGCATAAACTGCTGAGGGTTAATTTCTTGTTCTTCTAAAAGGTCTTTTATAGTTTGTAGATAATACTTACTAAGTTGACTTTCAAATTTTAATGCTATTTCTTTTGACATAGTGTGTGTGTTTTTAAAATAGATGATACGGTAAAGTTCCTGCTCGGCAACGGTCAAGTATGCTCCACAGGTTTGTACGGACTTTTTTGATGGAGGACTGCTCGTAACTTACCCCTGCACTCATCTATTATATTATTTATTTAACTCTTTATATCTTGCTATTTTTTGGTTCATTGTTTTACATCCTTTATACTCATCCCCGTAAGAACCCATAGTATATATTTTGCAAAACTCTTTAACCTTAATATCTGTCCACAAATATTCTTGAATATCTTCAGACTCTCCATTCCATTCAAACTCTAATTCTGATTTGCTAGTATCTTCATCAGCAATCATAAATATTGGTGTTTTTTCTCCCATATAGCTTCCAACTACATTATGTTGAAAAAATTCTACCGCCTCTTCTTCAGTCATTTTATCTCTTTCCATAAGTATTTGTATGCATTTTTTACTGCTATAAATAGCTTTGACTGTATTACATTGTGATATTCCGACTATAGCTTCATTAAAACCATCTGCCAATAAGCATTGATTAAAATCTAACAACATTTCTAGTTCTTTATTCATTTTTTAATTATTTATTTTTTTAATATTTATAGCTATATAGACTTAATTAAATCAGCAACTATTTTCCAATCCTCATTAGTGCTATTATCTTTATTCTTGTATAATACACGCAATGAATTTAAAGCATCATTAATCTTTTGCTTCTTGGTTTTATTAGATTTTTTTATATTTATAGGTAGTCTATCTGTTAAATCCCATTCAATTGATGTTCTTCCTGTAACATTACACTTTCTATTTTGAACTTCATAAATAACCCCAAGTTTTCTTAATTCAGTAAATCTTGTTGCTTCTTGCTTAATGACATTCATAGTTGCATATACCTCTCTAGTTGTAGATGGTTTTCCCATAGACAATAAAGCTGAATAAACTCTAAATCTCATATTAGATAATAGTCCTTCTTCTTTAATTTGATTGTAGCAATCTATTGATGTTTGTCTTGTATTCATAGTTTTTTTGAGTAATTAAGGAAGTTGTGTTCCGCAGTACCACCCTCAGCCTGAGTGGGTCTTTTGCTGACTGACTATTTACAACCTCCCTAATTAAATTAATTATATACTTTTTCAACTTCTACTCTAACTCTTTTTGTTACTTTATCAATAGTATGGACACATATTAATCCGGTTGTCAATTCTATTCTTTCAATTTCTTTTATTCTTCCTCCAAGTATTAAATACTTAATTTTTTTTAATAAATTTTTCATAATTTCTATTTTAATGTTTTAAACTATAATTTGTCTTAACAATAATTCCTTCTGAGAATTAATGTCTGTTTGGATAACCTAAATCGTTTCTCCATTTGTCTTGAAGTTTACCCTGTCTTTTAAGATACTTTACTCCTCTAAATTGAGGTTCTTCTTCTTGCAGTTTTGCTCTTGCTCTTTTTATACTTGGAGCAGATGTTAATTGCTTAGTTGCGTACAATCTTAAAAAATCTTTATTTTCATATCCAAGTTGTTGAATTTCCTTGGACCAAATGTTAGCAGATAATCTTTCATCATCATCCTTTAAGGAGGGATGTTTATTTAGCCAATACTTTACTTTATCTTTAGTTTTCATTACTATTTGATTTTGATTTCATTACAAATATATAAAAAAAAACATAAAAACAATATATCTTTAAAGATAATTTGATAATTATTTTAAAAAATATTTATTTAACCTGATAATCGCCCATAAAAAAGGCACCATCTTTATCTAATTTCTGCTCTCTAATATGGAAATAAGCTAAATCTACAGACTTAATATATTTCATATTTCGGTTAAAATCGGTCATTTGATGTGCCAAAACACCATTCTCCCATTTTTTGTGACAGGAAACACAATGATATTGTATGTTATTAGGGTCGGTAATTAGGTGCCTTGACCTAGAACGAGGAATAAGATGTGAATGAGTTAATTGCCTATAGGTTCCGCATCCTGTGCAGCGATGAGGTCTTTCTTCTGATATTCTTTGATATACTTCCTTTAACTCTGTGTCTATTAAAGATTGTTTATCGCTTTTGTATGAAAGGTGTGTTTTTTTCAAATCTAATCTAATATATCTCTCATTGCATCAAATAACATTTCTACTGATTTTTTAGAATCTTTTTCATTTGAAACATCTTCAAGTTTTTTGGCAAACTTTCTAAGTTTGAATGGAAAGGTTATCTTTTTCCATAGGTTTTTAAAAAACTGCTTTATATTATAGTATAATTTCATAATGTGTAAAGGGAATGTAAATAATAAGCAAACTATCCATAAAGAAATTTCAATAATAATTGGCTCGTGAAATGGGAAATCATCCTGTATTTTTTTTCTATACTCTTCTTGAACCTTAAAGTATTCAACTATACCAACCAATATGTATATTATAACGAATATTCCCATCTGATTTATTTATTCTCAAAGATAATTAATTATACTACATACTATCCACAACTAAGGTTATATTATCAAGTTCATTTATAAAAGTGCTTACATTGATGTACTTCTTATAATAATCCTTATGTTTAAATACTTCAATAATTAAAGTTAAGTTATCTTTTACCTCAGAAAGGTCATTAAACTCTATCTTTCTACCAATTAATTTTTTAATAGATTTTAAAGAGTAATTATTTAATATATGAGAATAAGAATTATGGTTTATATCAGTATTAAAAACTACATTATTAACGAAATGCATATGCTCCCCATTAGTGCTTGATAATTTAAAATCTGAGTTCAACTTAAAAGGAGGCTCTTTTTCTCTTATGCTATTGACCTCAACACCGGTCATTTCGCATACAAAGGGAATGTTTTCAGGTATTTTCCTGCCTTTCCTGTCTACATCTCTAATTAATGCTTTTTGATGCCTTAAAACAGATATATACCTTTTTTGTAATATTTGGTCTAATATATTTGACTCTATAAAGTCTATAACGACATTTAGTTCTTGTATTTTCTTATCAAGTTTGTTTGGTTTCATTTATTAGTGTGTGTATTAATCTCCTATATTTTTAGTTATATGCTTGATTGTTGTACTAAACCAAACTTCACTTACTTCAGGAACCTTTACTTTTTCTTTACAATTTTCTTTCAAAAAACATTTTGCACATCTTGAAATATTAGGGATTGCTTTAAAACCTGTTTTAAAATTGTGCATTAGGAAATTTAGACCTACTCTTATATCATTTGCGTGTTCTTCATATAACTCTTCTTCTATGTGAACTTTAATAATTTTGAAATCGTGCTGATTCGTAGTAGAGAAAACCCAAAAATAAAAGTCTAAATCTTCTCCGTGTAACTCTTTATAAAGCCATTTATAGTGTAATGCCTGAATCAATAAGGTTAATTTTGGTCTAAATTCACCTGCAAGGTGCTCTGTATTCCACCCAAAATCATTCCATTTGTCATCAAATAATGCCGTAGTTTTTAGGTCAATGATTGATTTTTTGCCATTCACTTTAGCAATAATATCAGCAGTTCCTGTTATGTTACCCCAATTCATACTTACTCCTGACTGAATTTCAGTAACATTATAATGCTTTATAGCTTCTTTATAATTTTTAACTTGATTTAGCATTCTTTCATATGCCACAGATAGTTTTCCGCTTTTTAAAACTTTTGGCAAAGGTACTTCAGGATGGTATGCCGGTAATGCTCCCGTACATTTATATTCAAACCAATTTCCTAAATTCTGAGCATCAGTTGTGGGTCCTTTTGCCCCTTTAATATATAGGGCTTCAACTTTTAAACCACATTCTTTTTTTTCAGCATATTTAGTTAGTGCCTTTAAAAGAGATTGAGATATAGATAAATTATCAACTTTCATTATTTTTTATTTTCTTTTGGTATAAATAATATATCCCATATTTTTTCTCCTAAATCAGTATTACATTCTGATATTAAGTTTTTATAAGAATATCCTAATTCTAATAACTTTTTGAATTTTGTTTCTATTTGTTCATCTGTAATAATAGAGCCATAATCATAATCGCCCATACATTCTAAAACAATTACAGGTTTGAACTTATTAATTATTTTTAGCCCTCCCCTAATAACATTTTCTTCATATCCTTCTACATCTATTTTAAGATAATCTAGGCTATCTAATTTTAATGAATCAAGAGTAATTACATCTACTTCTAAATCTAACTCTAGGTCATTTTTGTTTTTCCAAGTCTTATTTATAGAACCTCCTTGTAATACGGTTGCTCCACAATTACCATCAGCAATAAAATCTATTTTAATCTTTCCTTTTTTATCGCCTATTCCTTTTTTAAATGTCTTTACATTTTTACAATTATTTAAATCTAAATTTTTGTTTAATAAATCATAAGATTGTTTTAATGGCTCAAAAGAATATACTTCTTTAGATAACTTGCTTAATATAACAGTTAGTGTACCAATGTGTGCCCCAACTTCTACTACTGTAGAATTTGAATCTAAATATTTATATGCTAAATCGTGATGATGCTCTTCCCATCTATAACCTCTTCTGATACAATCGGATATAATACATTTTTGATAAAGTTGAAATTTAGCGGTTTGCTCTTTATAGTAATTTGGTAATTCTCGTATGGTGTTATCTAATCTAAAAGTAGCTATTTCAGGATGTAATAAGTCGAACAAATCTTCATACCAACCATTATCTCCTTCTTTAACTTTAAATATATCTTCATCTTCTGCCATATCTCCACTTTCGACTATTTCACAATTATTTTTTGTATAGTCATCTACATAGCCTTGCACAATATCAGCATCAATTTCCCACATATCATCATCGTAATCGTGACAAACATCTCCATCTTCATCGAGGTATGTTTCAACAGGAGATACATTTGCATATTCTCTTAAAACTCCTTTGTCCATATAACTATAGTTTATACCATAGTAATTATTGTCTTTATCCTTGTAATAACAAATTTCTCCTGTATCAAATAGATGTACTAACATAATTCTTTTCGTTTTTCTAGTAATTGTAATTCTAATTGAGTTGACCCTACTAAATCATCAGTAGCATTCAAATACAATTTGATATAATTTTTTGCAGAATTTAAATGTTTATCATTCGTACAACTTTCAATTACTTTTTCTGCTTTATTCTTTGCTTTAATAATATCCTCTATAGTGTCTATAGAAAGATATATGAGATTTTGATTTTTGTCTTTCCCTATCATTACTTTTTGATTTTTGATAATTTTTCTATAAGATTTAAGATTTCTTCTTTATGCTTATAGTCTGTGTTTTTTAATTTATCTGAAATATATACAAGGTCTGTAGTTTTATCTTTTTCAATACCCATTTCTAATGCAAGAGTTGATAATCTCTTATATTTCTCAAGAATATTCCTTGTTTCAGGATTCATTAAGTCTGCTAATGTTGACATTTTAATTTTAGTTTAATTATTAAATAACAAATTTATCTGTAAGTATCACTTTCCTGCCTCTATCTTTAGTTCTTACACCTCTAAAGGGCATTTTCATTAATTCCTTTACATCTAAGATTTTTTTTAACGCAGTTAATAGTGGTAATGAACAAAAAACTATATCAACTTTCTTTTCATTATAAAGTAACTCCCACATATTAATTCTTGACATAAGTGCTTTTGATAACATAAAATCCATTTCAACTCCTGAAATATCCCTTATGTCTTTAACTACTTTTTCTCTAAACTGTACTTTAAAAAGACTTGACTCTCTAATATCACATTTCATTAGTTTACTTCCATCATCAAATGTGAATATATGTGGACTACTAAAATTTGCTACTTTGGTTCCGTTTTTAAGAGTGATTATAGAATCCTCTAAATCTTGCATACTTCTTCTCATACATCAGTTTAGAAAGGTAGTTTATCATCTTCTTCGTAGGAAGTCATTTCATCTGTGAAATCTTCATCTTGAATATCTAAATCCATTAAAGCATTTGCTTGTTCTTCAACTAAAGAATTTGCTTGTTCTTCAACTATCAATTCAGGAGAAGGCTTTTTTTGTTTCCAAAAATCCTCATCTCTTGTAAACCAAGATTTTAAAGTAAGTATAGAAACCTCTTTTATTAATACCGGAGTATTATTTCCTCCTTCAGAATCATCTAATTTTGTATTAACTTGCACTCCTGCTTTCGGCATCCAAGCATACATATTGTTTTCTTTATCTTCTATTTGTATAGCTTTTTCACTTATTTTACTTACAAATACATTTTTGTTTTCATTATAAGATTTATCCTCAAAAACACATTCTTGATTAAGAGATAAATGTAATACCTCGCATCGTGTATGAATTTTTTTATCTTGTTGAGTTTCTTTTCTTAAATGAATTATTTGTTTTTCTGAAAGTGTTCCTCTTTCTTTATATTGGTTTGATAATGACTTTAAAAAAGGATTTTCTTTGTCATAATTTTCTAAGAAGTTTTTTTCTTCATCATTTAATAGTGGTGTGTTATTGTCCATTTTATTTATTTTATTTATTTAAAAGCTAATTGTTATTTCTTTCGTTTCCCAATCTATTTCTATTCCTGTTAAAATTAAATGAGGAGCAGAATCTGATTCGTTTGGTGTGTAGTCTGTTCTTACAATCCACTTTCTTTTATCCAAACTAAGTTTTTTTCTTTCTGTATTTTCTTGAACAGATAACGGGTAGTTAATAAAGTCATCAACCTCTAAAGTGTAACTTCTCTCTCCTTCATTATAATTATCTCCCGGAAGTTCTTCTATATAATTGTATTCATATTCTAGTGCAATCTTTTCGATAATTGGAAAAATATCTGTGATACCTTGACCTTCTCTTTGATAAATTTCTGCACTCCAAGAAACTAAAATATCAATATCATTATGATAATCGTGTTGTTTATCAATCATCTTAGTGAATCCATAAAAGTCTATATCTTGATAGTCTTTTAGTTTTGTTCTAAATTTAAATTCCATATTATTAAGATTTTAATTTGTTATTTTCTTTTTCTTCAACACTTTTTAAAAGTGCATCATAAGTAAATTCTTCATTTAGCATTTTGGTTGGAAGATAACCAAGTTGAAAAAGATTACTGCCTAATAACTGCATATCTTCAGCATTTGAAACTTCTCTTTTTTCTACCGGCATATCCATAAGATACTTTTGTGCAAGGTATAAGGCTTGACCTATAATATACTTTCCTCGCATATTGTGAAATAATTCTAATGCCATTTCTTTTTCTTTGTTCTCTTCTTTTTTGCTTTGCTTAGTTGCCATAATTATTTTTTTAAATTTTTGATTTTAGATAAATAGGAAAAATGGGTCATTTTCCTTTGTGCTAATTAAATCTTTAACTATAGATATTTTGAATTTCCAATCTTGATATAACTTCATATCAGCAGGTTCTTGTTTCTCTAACTCTTTATGAAATTCAATAAGTTCTTCTGATGAATAATTTTTAAGATGATTAAGTTCATAATATTCTAACTCAGAAACTTTTTTATCATCTATAAAGTATTCCCATCCTGACTGCTTATTCTTTTCGCTGCTGCTAAAAAGAAGTTTAATAACTTTTTTCTTGTTTCCCATTTTGTGTGATTTATTAATTAACTATTTGTGACTTGATTTCGATGTAAAGATAATTAAATTTTATAATCCACAAAATAAAATAGACATAAATTACATATTTTTATATGCAACATCAGTATTATCAGGGTATGAGAGCCTGTAATTTGTTTTTAAAAATAATTGTAAAAAGGCGAAAATCTTAAAAATAATTGAAATAATTACTCTTTTTCGATTGGGAAATCGTGCTTTTTGAATAATTTTCTTGCACCTTGCTCGGTATCAAGTTGATGTTGAACAAACTCCGGTGAGGGTATAAAGAGGTTTGTTCTTTGGAATGTACTTCCAACCATATCAAACTGAGGCATTTCTTCGACCTTTTCTTTTGGGAAGCAATCATAATTAATCATCAGTTGCTTGATGTATATTAACTTTGATTTAATTTGGTCTTGCCATAAAGGATTTTTACCTGCATTGAAAGTAGATTCTGAAACTACAGACTTTCCTGATTGATTAGCAAACTCTGACTTAGATGGCTTACCATCTTTTATCCATTGTAATTTTTCACTTAAATACTTACTTCTTTTGATTAAGAAATCACAACCATACTTATCATATCCTTTTTCTAAACTATCTACAAAGTCAGGAGTTATATAATCCTTGTTTAGTTTTGGTTTTTTTACTTTGGCAATCAAAGGAGTTGCTATATCTATATATACATAATCAAGTATCAACCTTACAGTTGTTAAAGGAAGTAAATTATATTTTATTTTCGTAAAACCATCTAGTATGTACCCTTTCCCTTTTGGTGTTATAATGTAATTTTGAGATTGATATGGGTCAATAGTCGGTGTAAGTACCTTTTGATATACTTTACCTGTAGCTAATGTTCTATCAAATAAAAACGGCTCTAATATTTGTTCTTGATTTTCAGAAAATATTTGAAAATTCTTTATGTCATATGTTCTCTGAATTGTACTATACAAAAAGTCGTTGTAAGGGAAATTAGAAGTAGATATTACAGAAATATTGGGATTTGAAGGCAAAGTAGGTGCTGCGGCTGAGGCTGAAGGATATACTTGTATTTCGCCCCAATTTGCTGCACCGGTTTGACCACCTAATAACAAAGATTCTACTCCATAATTATATTGAGCAGTTTTAGCAATATTTTGTGCAGCTACATATGCAGGGTCTACAATAACTCTAATTACGAAACTTGAAGATTCAAGACCATAAGGTCCATCTATTGACCATTCTCCTATTACGGCAAATGGGTTAGCTGCATCATTCAAATATAATACTAATTCATCAGTAGATAGATTTACTAATTTTGGGTCCGTAATAGAACTAACTACAAATGTACTACCATCTGCTCTATAAATTCTTATTGCCACAGTACCATTAGAGAGTACAAGTTTAGTATTCCACCAATCACCCAAAGTATATATAGGTGACCAATTTTGTTCAAAGTTCCAAACAGTTTCCGTGCTTGTATTGGGTGCACCTAAAGATGAAGTTTCAAAAACTGAAAATTCTTGAACTTCTGTAGAATTATTTCTAAAACTAAATACCGATGCATCCATTATTTGCTATTTTTTAGTATGGTGAACCAATCTTGGGTATTATCATTTAAATATCCTTTATTGTCAATACTTACAATTCGCTTTGTAACTCCATTACTGACATTCCCTCCAATTACCTCTATATTTTTTCTTTTTCTATTAACATCTACAACTATATCACAATGTGATTTATAACTACTTGTTGTATCATAGTTTACACCCCTTTGTCTAGGATAACATATTAAATCTCCTTTTTCAGGTTTAACTTCGTGTACCTTATATCCTTTAAAGTCCGATTTATTGTTTTGTTTTCTATTCTGAATAAAAGGTCTTATATAATTAGTATGTGCCGATGAATAAGGAAATTCGTTTCCGGCACCACTCTTTTTCATTATAAATGATATGAAAGCAGATGACCAAGGTGTTTTTCTATCACAACCATCATAATTTTTATCTGTTCCTTTTTTCCAATACTCTCCTACTCTTTCTTTATATATAGGAGTACACTCAAACTCTCCTGATTCTTCTAATTTACCTCCTACTATTACAGGGCTACCCCATAGTTTCCATTCTTTATTAGCATTTGAAATAATAGCAGATTTGAATCCACTTAAAAGATATTTTTTAAACAAAATATATAGACCTGCCGATACGACAAGTCCTATTCCAACTCCTATTGCTACCTGAGCCTTTTTCACTTTTTAAATTTAGTATAAGCATAATATCCAATAGCAAAAAATGCAGCCCAATAATACCATTTAATAGCCTTATTTTGCATAACTCCATCATCAGCCTTCTCTTCTACATTTCCATTAAGAACTCCTCCTAAAGACTCTCCTGCCTTGTTGTATTCTAAATTTATAGTATTTGTGCCTGATGAAAAATCTTTGATAGATACAGTTTTGTTCTTATATCCAACATAAGAAATAGTAAGAAAGTCAGAAGGAAAGACATCAATGGTAAATAAACCTTTTTTATTTCCGCTTGTCTTTTTTTTATTATCAATAATATTACCCTCTCCATCAGTTACATAAACCGTTGCTTGTGGTAATATTTCTTGAGTTTTACTATCTACTACTAATCCGTTTGCTAACATTTTATTTATTTTTCATCTGTTTCATCTATCATTTTATTGGAAATTGCTCTATGAATTAGTAAAAACACTCCTAATAAAACAACTCCTATAATTATATCTCTTTCCGCTTTCTTTACTTCTTTTTTTATACTAGACATTTTATTTTTTTGTTTTTTTGTTTTTTTGGGCTTCTGCTACTTTGGATTTTATTGCTCCCGACAATCCTGTGTTTCCTTGAAATCCTTGATTTCCTATATTGCCTGAATTACCTGACCTTAAACCTAATCCTTTATTTGCTTTACCCGATAATCCCATTATTTTCTTCCTAAAAAGATTCCTAACAGAATACCTGCTAGTCCTCCTATTAACATTGAATTATCACCTTTTTTCTTTACTTCGCCACCTTTTGCATAACTTATTCTATCTAATCTTTTTCCTAATTCTTCTTCATCATTTTTCCACAAATAAAACATTTCTTTGGCTAAATCTTCTACATCTTCATCTTCTGCCAACTCATCTCTATTCCAACTTACAACCTCTACTCCATCTCTATATATAAAAAAATCTCCTAATTCTCCATCTGCTCCATCTCCATAGGGGTTTCCCTCTATTGTAATCTTACCACCTTTAGCAAAACTCCCAACATACTTATCATCTAAATATCTAAATTTTCTTGTAATTCTATATCCGTTTTCTTTTAAGTATTTGATTTCTTTTTTTGCATCTTCTAAAGAATCGAATCCTTCGTTATATTCATCCCCCTCACTATCTACATATTCAATGTCATACGAATATCGACTATCTAAATCTCCACCTTTAGCAAATCTTCCGATTTTCAATTCTCTTCCTTCTTTATAGTTATCCCCATCAAACCATTTAGATATTTTATCAATACCTTTTTGTAGTTTTTCTTTTAAATCTTCTATACTATCAAAAGTGAATTTGTCTTGTGTGTAATCTTCCATATTTCCTGTTCTGTGATAAGGTGCTTCCATATTTACATTACCGGTAAGAACTATAGTATGCTTACCATCAATACCTCTGCTATTATCAGGATTATAGTAAAATGCTTCTACTTCAAACATAATACTATCATCATCACTTCTTGAAAACATATCTAAATCTTCTGCCTCATCCATATATCCTGCATCCTGTAAAGAAGAGTAATCAACATTTTCAATACCTCCTAATTCTTTTACTATGTCAGGATATTCTTCTTCAAATCTTTCTTTACCATATTCATAATTTAGATTTTCTACTCTTTCTAATTCAGCATCTAAAGTATTTGTAGGTAAAGATTTTCCTGAACCTGTCAAATAGTTCCCGTATGTGAAAAAACGGTATTCATAACCTCCATCAGTAAAAGGAATAAAGCCATCTCTGCTCTCGTATTCTACTTCTTCTCCTTCTATGTCTTGACCTTCATATTCTTGATTAGCATCTTCTAATACATCTTCTAACTCATCTTTTAATACCTCTACTATATCTTCTCTGCTTATAGCTTCTCCACCCTCTGAAAAACCTTGAGGGAATTTAGAACTATATATTTCATCGTTATATCGAGATGCATTATCAACAACTCTTACCCAAGTATTAGAATCTTCTATTTCTCTTGCTTTTGAAATTGCTCTTTTTTTATTTGGTGCCTCATCATCTAAATGCACTACATCGTAGTTTTCATCGAAATCATAATCATTTTCGTTGTTGTAAACTCTAATAATATATTCTTTGTTTTCATCTAAATCCCCACCTTTTTCAAAACTTCTAATCACGAAAATATCTCCATCATTAGACTTGTATTTCATTTTAGGGAAATACTTTTGTTTAGCTTCTTCAAAATTATCTCTATTCTGTCTTTCTGAATCTACAAAAATCACTTTATAATTATCTCCTGCTAATACTTTTATTTCTTCTACATCATAATCATAATCTCCTCCGGACTGCCAATCATCTCCGAACTTTTGCTTTGCTAAATCAATTAAACCGTTTTCACTAACAAAATCATCTGTTGATGTATAATTTCCACTTAAATCGTTTCCTAAACTGCCACCTTTTGCATATTTAGATAAATCGTATTCTTTTACTGTTCCTCCCTTTTTATAGTTTTGAAAATAATGTCCATCATATTCGTTGTAATTGTTTATTGATAAATCTCTTCCCAAAGCCTCATAGTCAAAATAAAATTCAGGATTTGAAACACCTTCAATACCACCTACATTATCAACATAATTTTCTCCTAATTCGTAATCCCCATCATATTGTCCTATATATCTATCATCTACAAATTCCTCTAAATTATCAGGGCTAAAATCATTTGCTATGGATTGTAATACTTCAGCAGGAATTCCTTTTTCTTCTGATATTTTATGAGTATCAATAATAATATCATAATCTGCCTCTCCCATATACTCACTATATAGGCTGCTATCAAAATTTTCGTAGTCGTGAATTGAGTGCTCAGTTTCTTCTCCGTTATGATACTTCTTGCTATATTCTTTCATAAGAGAAGCAATTTTATCGCTAACTTCTTCTCCACTATCATAATCAGTTAAATCAACCCACTCACCAACTAACCTACCTTCATTATAAGATTTTAAGTCTGCAACATAAATTTTTGGAGTATCATCTTTAAATTCTCCTCCTTTATTATATTTATATTTTTTCATTTCCATATTTTTATTTTATCAATAGTGCAGGTATAAGAATTCCTGTCCCTACACCTAGACCATACCAAAATCCTTTTTTATCATAGAATCTAGTATCATTTCTGATAACTATATTTTTCAAACTACTAACATTTACATAAGGATTTTCGTTTTTCACCAAGACTGAAGGTGTGGGAGCCTTGAAAAAACCGTTACTTTTCATTCCCAAAGTAATAGTTTGCCGATTATACAAAGATAAAGAATCTATCCACATACCCTTTGTATTTATCGTTGAATATATAGAGTACCATTCATCTTCCACACCGAACTTAGTAGGAAGTTTTAAAAAAGGTAATCCTGTAGCATCAAATGTAACTCTTTCAATAGTGTCTATAATGGGGACATATATACTATCTATCTTTGTAATAGTTCTAACTGTTACTTGAGATTTGACCTTTTTTAAATCCTCTATAACAAGCAAATTTAGAGCAATGGCATCCTTTTGTGAAAGGATTACCTGCTCTTGTTCTGCTATTTTTTCTCCGTTTTCATTTAATTTCTCAACAAAAACTTGTTCTCCATCTTTAAATTTAATGACCTGACTTTTATAATCTCTTAATCTTTCATTAGCACTAAAAAGTTGCCAAATAAGAATAAATAGAATTATAATACATATAGTTAGTGCATTATTTTTAAGTTTAGAAAACATAATCCATTTTATTTCTTGTTTCCTATATTTGACAAGTGTTCTCCGGCATTACCTACTGCATAAATACCAAATATCCACATTACAAACTCAGACCAATTAGCAAAGTCTGCCTGTCCAATAAACAAGAAAACTGTTGCACATATAAACAATAAAATCGCAAAAAACATTTTACGACCACCTAAAAAACTAAATACTTTTTCCATTTTTTCTTTTTTTTAATTCATAATTCTAACATCATATATATTCTGATTGGCGGCTATTATTCTTCTATTAACCTCATCCCAATTTATAATTTTAAATATATTTTTGATGTATTTCGTTCTGTCTGCATCGTATTTCAAATAATATGCGTGTTCCCACACATCTATTCCTAATAAAGGATATGATTGATACTCAGGCATATATGGGTTGTCTTGATAAGGGGTAGCTAGTATATTTGTACTACCATCTCTATTCATTACCCACCATACCCATCCTGAGCCGAATCTTTTCTGCGATGCTTCAATAATAAATTCTTTAAATTGTCCGTAAGTACCAAAGTCTTGAATAATTTTAGCCAATGAAACACCGTGTGGTGGATTTGACTTTTTTGATGGATTAGGTTTAAGCATTTTCCAAAACATAGAATGATTTACATAACCTCCTCCATTATCTCTAATTTCAATTGGGTATCTATCTATGTTCTGCATTACTCTAATAACCGGGTCAGTAATATCATATTTGTCTACTGCTGCGTTAAACTTTTTTAAATACCCTAAATAATGTTTATTGTAGTGTATTTGCATAGTTTCCTCATCAATATATGGCTCTAAACCGTTATATTTATAAGGAAGCCTTACAGGAGAAAAATGTATTAAATCATAGTCATCATATTTATTCATTTTCAAACTTTTTATTGCGTGTTAAGTTGCGTGTGGTAACATACGAACCTCTGAACAAAGCAAAAGAACCAATTACACACACGACTAACAAAGCACTTAGAACAACTTTATTATTCACTTATTACTTACACTTATAGATTAAGTAACCTAACATTCCAATGATAATTACATTGTGAACATTGTTACCACCTAAAAAATCTGCACTTTTAATATCAAACATTTTTTTTAAATTTTTGGGTTAATACTCGTTTTATTTACTCTCCTGCAAGTTATATTTTTTAATGAGATTTTTAGCGATAGTTTGTAACTTCTTTTTATCGGCTCTTGCAGGTGGGAGATTGTCGTTAGTAATATTAAGTTTAGACTCTTGCATACTTGCAATTGTATATTTTAAATTCTTAACGATTTCTCTTGCCCTATTTACACTCACTACTTCTTCAATAATAAATAGGCACCTACACCTATTGCTATATATAAAATTAAATCATTATTATCTTTTTTACCTTCAACCGGCTGCGGATTTACTACAACTACAGGAGTAGGTGTTACAGGAACTTCTGTAATAGGCTCAGTAACTACATTTTCTACAATAGGTTTAGTAGGAGGCGAGTAATTGATTCCTAACTCCTCTACTGCTATAATAGGGTCATCTATATGATGTCCCTGAATAGGGTCAACAAACACAGGTGGACCTTTTACAATTGGTGTATTGCAAGGGTCTTTATCTAATGTCCATCCTTGAGGGCAAACTGTTCCGGGGAACATATTAGAAACCCCAAATCCTTTATCACACTTATTACATATTACAGTCTGAGTAACAGGGTCTACAGGTCTAGTTGGTACACTTGGCACCGAAACAGGTGGTCGATAAGTTGGTACTACAACCCTACTTCGACCTTGAGTAGCTGCTGCTTCAAACCATAATTCATTTGACATATCTTTTTATTTTTTATTATTTAATCTAATCCTACTAATTCATCAATAGTTTTGCCATCGAAATATTTATCTTTTAAGAAATTATCATAAAAACCAACCAAGGCTACAATAGCTAATAAGTTAAAAGCTACTTGATATTCAAAAGGGGCTAAACCACCTTTTTTTAATTTATTGTATGACCTTTTATTCATTTTTAATCTTCATTTATATTCCAATCTTGCTGAGGCTTTACGGCAATTATTTTAGATGAATTTTCTTCTTTTAATTCTTTTTTTACTAATTTTATTCTTAAAACATCTAAATATGTTTTTACAATATAAGAAACTCCTATAGCAATTGCAATAGAACCTCCTACTGTTAGTATTTTTTGAAGATGACCTTCTTCTAAATAATCTTCCCACTTAGCCATTTACAATGTGTTTTTAGTTATTGTAATATTTTTTGCTATATATTCTTGGTAAATCATATAAGCACCGTACCCTGCAAGAGCATATTTTATTATTGAAAACATAGTATATTATTTTTATTTGTTATGCTCCACAAGAACCACAAGCATTACTCATATTTGAAGTTTGCCAATCAGTACCTTGTAGGTTTCCTGATGCATTACTCATATTAGAAGTTTGCCAATCAGTTCCTTGTAAATTTGCTCTTCTTGCTCCGTTTGCATTTGAATAACCACTTCTTCCCGGCATAGCCGCTAACCAAGTAGCTTCCCAACCTGCACTTGGTTTTCTTCCCGGAATAGCTGCTAACCAATTGTTATCTCTACTAGGTATTGCTTTAACATTAGGTGGACCATAAGGAATCATATATCCTCTTCTTGCTCCTGATGCGTTTTGGAATACTCCACCATCTTGCCACATAGTTTCTCTGTTTCTACCACTTTGTTGCCAATTAGTTCCTGTGAAACTTGAAGTTGGTTCAGCACCTTCAATTGGTGGAACTGTACTTGTTTTTGGTTTAGAGAAATGCTCGTAAGCTGCATATGCTCCAAATCCTGCTAGTCCGTAAAGACCGATTTTCATTAAATCCATTTTTCTTTTTTTTTATTGATTAATAATTATTTAATTTTTGTTTAATAGGTATTTCTAAAACTTCGCTACCTTGAAATTTATATTCATTTTCAGGGTACATCATTTGCGAGTTACCTAAGTTGTCTATTCCCCAAACAGGAAAATCCACATCTTTCATTGTGATTCTTCCATTTGGAATGAGATTATAAGGTTTGTTTATGTCCTTACTATCTCTTTTATAACCTGTAACAGAATATATGTCACCATTAAATCCTAATGATGCGGTTCCTCCTATTGGCAAACCTCCAATTACTCCACTATCAGGTACAGTCACAACATAAGGTTGTGATTGTCTATTAGAATCAAAAAAGTTGTCACCTTCGTTAAACCAAGAATCTCTTGTGTCTAACAAATTAGATACATCAGCATAGCCATCTTTAATAATACTATCCATTTAATCCTCTTTTGTCTAATTCTTCTTTTACTATTTTCTTTACACCCGGTCTAAAAACATATATTTCTGCCCACATTTCAAGAGCAACAAAGGCACCTACTGCTACTGCTACTGTACCCCAATTTATTTTATCACCGAATAACTTCATATTACCTTTTATATATTATTAAAACAAAAATCTTGAGCCATTAGGAATATCATATATAAAATCTTCACCTTCACAATAAAATGCTCCTTTTTTACCATTTTTATCTAACCAAAATTTTGATACAGTACAAGGTGTTTTACCATTAATAAGTCCTTTTGTTCCAATATGTAACCTTTCAGTTGCTTCATATTTATCATCACGAATTAAATCAATTGCATTATTATTTTTTGCATCACTAATGTTGATTGAATTATTAAATGTTGAAGCTAGATTATCCTGCCCTAAAGTTGTTTCAGTTAATTCATTTTTATCTTTTTTAATAAATAAAAAGTAAGCTGCTACTGCCGCTACTGATACACCTATAATAATTTTTGTTTTCTTATCCATTTTATTGTTTTTCTTACTTCTTTTTATATATCATCATACCTGTCTTTGTTTTTGATGCAACATAGGTACTTCCGTTATAACTAAAAGATTTTTTTCCGGCTTTTCTTGCCTTTTCTTTTGCTTTCATATAAGCATTCATTGCTCTTTTCTTTGCCATAATTATTTATTTTTAAATTTATTTTTATATATGTAAAATGCTAAACCTGCCACAAGAATTGCACCTCCTATATACATTAGATTCTTATTTCTTTTTTCAGTTTTTACTTCTTGAGTACGAGCATCAATAACTGCCTGTTCTTCTATAGTATGTTGTTTAGCCGCCATAATTTATTTTTTAAACATTCCCTTACTGTAGGCATAATATACACCTACTCCAACAATTGCTATCCAAGCTAAGTTTGGTAAGCCCATAAATCCTGCTTTTTTTGGCTTAACATCTGCCGGAGTAGTTCCCACATTATCTCCGGGTCCTATTACTTCTGCTTCAGCTAATAATTCTTCTTTTACTTCGGCATCATCTTTTCCTGCTCCGTATAAAGCATCATTTACTTTTTTTATATATTCAGGGTCTGTCCCTTGTGCGAATCTTGACATAATTTTTTATTTTTTTCGGGTATGACTTTTTACTGTCTTACCTTTTCGTTTATAACTCTTTATTATTGTGCAAGATTTACTTCCACTTTTTTTTGCTGCTTTTTTCTTTGCCATTTTATTTATTTTTTATTTTTTAAAAACTCCTTTTGTGTAGGCATAATATACACCTGCACCAATAATTGCAACCCAAACTAAAGTCGGTAATCCCATAAATCCTGCTTTTTTTGTTTTACCATCTGCAACTTCTGTGGTAGTAGATTCTGCTGCTACTATTTCAGTTTCAGGCTCAGGTGTTGCAATTTTAACATTATCACTAGGTACTTCTTTAAATTGTTCTGCCAATATTTCTTTTCTTTCTTGTACGAATTTTGGGTCTATTTTTTTTGATGCCATTTTTTTATTAATTATTTATTTATTTATTTCTGTTTCTTAACATATATGCTATAGCTAGTGCTCCTGCTACTGCTACTCCAAAAATTAGGAGGTTATTAGTTGTTTTAGCTTTTTCTTCCGCCATATCTCTTGACAGTATCATATCGGTTTGTGCTTTACCTAATTCTATAGCAATTTGTTTTCTTGCGTTTAACTCTGCTAGTTCTCTATAGAATCTTTTATCTTCCTTGTCATACTGCTCTTGCCTTCTTGCCATATCACGACCAAAAGCTGCGTTTTTAGCACCTATAAATATACCTGCTACTGATTGTGCAACTGCTGAAACTGCCGTGGCAATACCTACTAAAAGTGTAGCTGCTATATTAGAGAATCTTCCTTCCTCTACTTTGCTTTGAAAAATTATTATTCTAGCAATAAAATCTTCATCTAGCATATGATATGCTACTGCTTTATTTACTTCATCTACAGGAGTATTAACAGGCAACTCAGCATAACCATTCTCATTAAGCCATTGAATTACCAAAACTTTATGGTCAAGAATGAATCCGGCTAAACCCTTAAATGCTAAATTATTTGTTTTCATTATTTCATTATTTTTATCGCTATATATACAACTACTCCACCTGCTAATGCTATATATAATGAATTCATTCTTGTGTTTTCTCTATTTTTTTGTATCAAATTTTCTTCTTGTTGTAGATAATCTGATTGTGCTAAAAGAAATTGTTTTTGCATTTCTTTTCTTTGTAAAAATGCTATTTCATCTCTTGTTTCTTTATTTAAATACCTAGACCTAAAACCTTCTCTAAATATTTCTTCACGCATTTTTTTGTTTCTGCGTATATCTTGTTGTACCGCAATTCCTGCCGTTACAACTAATAAACTTCCTATTATCCAAGCAGCCGTTGCAGTTAGAGTAAAAATTGCATTTTTATATTCATTTTCTTCAGTAGCTATTTCCATCAATCCGTTTTGTAACTCTTTATTTGTTGAGTTATCAATAACTACTTCATTTACACTTGCAATAGGTGCATTTAAAGGCAGCGATGCTATCCTTAACCTATTGATTAGGGATATTACATCATTTTTATTTTGCAGTAAAAAAACTGCTAAATTCGATATTGCCTTTTCTTTGTTCATTTTATACTGTTGCAGGTTTCTTTTTTAATGCTACATATGCTACAACTCCTATAACTAATGCCCCAACTCCTAAAGCAACATAGGTTAATGTTTTATCTTCTGTTTTTCTTGCAGCACTTTTCAAATTTGCTTCTTGAAACATTTTTTCAATATTAGCATCAAATTCTGCTGCTTGTTCATCTAATTTTTTCTGAGAACAGTCTAGTTCATCCCATTTATTTTTAAAGTCTAATCTTCTATTTTCTAAGGCTCTTGAATTTCTTGTGATTACTCTGTCTTTAGCACCACTATTAGCATTTTTAGTCAAATCCTTATCAATAACACCAATAGTATCATCAATGGTATCACAATCCATCTCATCTTCTAACTTGTACTTATCGTTATATCTGTCTACTGCTGCGTTATATCTTTCTTTTTCTGCTTTTTTAGGTGCAAAAAAATCCTTGAACCAAGTTCCTCCTATAAATCCGGGGTGATTAAACCATAATTCTTCTTGCATAATCTTATTTTTTTAATTTACTATATATTATTATTCCTACTATCGTAAGAGATATTCCTCCTACTAATTTTAAAACTGCACTTCCAATACTATTATCTTCTTCTTTAAACTCATCTATGCTTCCAACTGCATTAGAGTAATTTTCTTGTTTACATTTACCTCCGCACTTACATTCTCCTCCATTTTGGCAGGGGTGATACTCTTTATTTTTGCATCCACAACTCATTACTTTCTTCCTAAAAATATACCAAGAAGAATCCCTGCAATTCCTCCTATCAGCATTGTGTTATGCTCTTCATTTCCTTTTTTCTCTATCTCACCACCTTTAGCGAAATCATCATCTTGCTCTCTATCTTCTTGAGCATCATAATAATCTAAAGTTTCATTATTTAAAGTATCAATCAGAATAACATCCATTTTATATAAATATTTACTTCTTTCATTTATAAACTCATCGTATGCTTCATCATAATCATTTCCTCTCCATAAATCATTTCTGCCATCAAGAGAAACAAGATATCTTCCATCTACCATCCCACCTTTAGCATATTTATTTTTCCATTTATTATTGGCGGTTTTTATATAATCTTCCTTGATGGCTATTTCTTCAAAATTATCATCATCAACATTATATCCGTGTCGTTCAAATTTTTCTTTCAAATCTTTATCAGTATATCTAACTCTTTTATCATAAGTATATTTAGGGTCTTTTATTCTGCCGCCTTTTGCATAATCTTCTATAATTACATCATCATAACCTTTTTCTTTCCACTCTTTTGCCAATCTCTCGGCTTCTTCTTCGGTTAATTCTTCTCTACCATCTATATCTAAAGGCATATCTCCTACCCACACAATCTTACCACCTTTTGCATAAGATTTTTCATTTACTCTTTTAAGTAAATAAGTCTGCCAATCTTTCTCATCTTTCGTAAGCATATCTCTTCTACTCTCCCTATTCCAATCCTCTCTAATCTTTCTTCTTTCATCTAAATCAATTCTATCTAAAACATAATGAGTGAACCTTTCATAATCTCTATCAAAATCATCATAAGTTTTCATAATCTTACCACCTTTAGCGAACTCTAATTTCTCTTTTTTATAGACTTCATATGGAAATACAAATTGAGCAGAATACAACTTCATTTCACCTTTCTTCCAAAGTTCTTTTTCTTTTTCATTAGGTGCAGAAAACTCATCCCAATCACTACCTTTTTCGTGCTTTACAAGAGCACTTGTTTGAATAGTATCTTCATCAACATAAAAATCCTCTTCTTTCATATCTGCGTATGAAACAAAATCATTTAAAGTTTCAAATAAATCTTTTTTATTAGTAAACTTAGTTTTATATGGAAAATCATTTTCACCTAAGTAATATGAATGAAATTGGTCTTGCTCTCCCTCTTCATAAGAATCTTCATAGAAAGTAACATCAGCACCCTTTATTTGGTATGTTTTTCCTACTTCTCCACCTTCTTCAAGTAAATCCGGATTAACATATTCTTTAGCCACCATCATCTTTACGGGTATTTGTCTTTCGACTAAACTATCAACGGCTCCTTGTTCATTATATTCATTACTCATTATATAGCCATCCATACTGCTCCAAACTAATCCTTGATTTTCTGCCTCATCCATAAACTCATCATCGCTTAATTCATCAGCATATCTTTTAAATTGATTGTAAGTGAAGAAACCTTCATCTGCATACATATCTGCTCTCATATCAATAGCATAAACCCTTTCCTCAATCGTACCGCCTTTAGCAAATTTTGCTTTTTGTTTCTTAGCATCTTGAACGGTTTTGTATATGCCTCCTAAATCTTTCTTGATGTCTTTAATAACATTCTCATTATCCTTAATAGATTTTTTTTCTCTATCAATGCCACTCTCTAAATTGTTAATTTGATTTTCAGAACCTGTAATGTCTTTACGAATGCTTTTTATCTCTTCCCTTCCTTCATTGATTTCTTTATCGCCTTTTTTAGCAACATTACCCATAGCTTTAGCAAGTTCAATTTGACCTCCTCTTTCGTAACTATTATTTCTATTTCCTCTTTTCATAATTATCTTCCTATAAAAAATGCACCAAGTAAAATACCTGCTATCCCTCCTACAAGTAAAGTTTGATTATTATTATCTTCAGTATTATCAACTTTTTTTGCTTCTACTTTTTCAATTTTATCATCACATTTATCTTTAGTGATAGTTTCTTTTCTTAAAGCACCTTTTTCCTTCTTTAGTTTAGCAATTTCTTTGTCTTTTTCTCTTCTTAGCTTAACATATCTATCTCTGTCAATTTTACCTTTAACAGAACCTCCTCTTGCATATTGTTTTTCTGTATAAAATTCTTTTATGTTATCCTTTAACCCATACTGCTCTTTAAGTTGCTCTTGACTATTTTTACCATCATATATTATGTCGCTATTTAACATATAATTTAAATTTTCTACTTCTTTTTCTGCCTCTGCTTTAGATTTATAAAGCATATCCTTATTTGTTGCAAAGAAATTTTTATTTTTTGTTCTTCCCTTTATCACATAACCACCTTTTACAGAGCCACCACGAGCCATTTTTCTTTTGCCTTTATCCATTGTAGATACATCTGCATACTTTCTTCTGCCCATAGATTTTTCAGTTCCTGCACTTTCTCTCATTCTACTATCTAAAGATTGAGATTTTTTTCCTCTGTTTCTTTCTCCTATGCTTTCTCTATCTCTGTCATCATAACCTTGAGTTTTACCACCTTCCATAAACATTCTATCTCCATTATCCATAGTTTCTACACTTGAATATGCTCTACGACCTAGATTTTTATTAGCTGCTTTGCTTTCATCTCTTCGGTCTTTTAATGTTTGTTTATAATTGCTTTCTCTTCCAAGTCTAGTTCCTAAATCTTCATTTAACTTGTCGTTATACCCTTGTGGTTTAGCGGTTTCTCCTCCTTTAGCCATCTTTTTCTTATTTGCTATTTGTTGCATATTTAAAGCAAATTGTGCTCTTTCACGAGTTCTTTCTGAAAAGTCAGTTGGATTATCTTTTACTTTTTTAGCAAAATCTTGAACGGACATACCTGCATCAGTAGCTTGTTTAGTAAACGCACCAACAGTTCCTTTTTTTTCCATTTCTTTATCTACATTTTGAATCCAATCTGCCATATTATTAATTTTTTTTCATTATTAAATAACCTAAAACTAAAACAACTGCTCCAATACCTAAATACATTGCCATATTGCTATCATCTGAGCCTGATGAAACACCTGCTGCTACACTATCATCGTTTACATCATAAGAGGTCAAGTCATCTGAATCAACTCCTAAATCTTCATCTATAACTTCATCAATCTCTTCTTGATTACTTGGTTGTTCCGAAATAGTCATTTCTGATAATTCATCATTAAAATCACTAAGATTCATAGATGTACCACCTTTTACTGTAACTTCTTTTCCGGGGTATCGTGAGTCTGATGGTCCGTGTTCTCTTAATGTTGCACTATATCCATCTCTTACTGAAATATGTGATGCATCATCATTTGGAAAATCAGTATCTCCTAAAAAAGTACCTTCTCCAAAATTTTCTTGCCATCCCGGAAATCTACTATCACCATCTCCGTGTTGAGATAATGTTACTGCTCCTATTTGTCCAAACCAAATATCACTCATATCTATTTATTTATTAAAAACATTTTTGTTCATATACCATAATCCTACGGCTATAATTGACCAAAATACTATTCTAGGTTTTCTTTTCTTTTCTTTTGCCATTATCCTTCAGGGTTAAATGTTGCTTCCGGCAACTCCGGTCTTGGAGGTGCAGGAGCCATTGGAGCCTCTGCTACAGGTGAAGGCACAGTTTGTTGGGTAGGAGTATAGTCTACTTCTCCACCGTGGTCAAACTCTGCTCCATCTTCTTTCTCAAAGAATAATTTATATCCTACATAAACAATTCCTAAAAGTACCAATGCATCAAAAATCTCTCTCTTGTTTCTTTGAAAGAAATTTTGTTTCCTAGACAATTCTTTTTTCTTGTATTGTTTTATGCTACTTTTTTGCATATCCTCAACCCAATCTGAATTTCCATCATCGCTGACTTCCATTTTTCCATCAACGACATAAGTTTCTTCAGAATTTTTTTGAGTTTCAGAGCCTTTAGGTTCAGATAGTTTCTTGTCTATAAGACCCCATCTTTCCTGTTCTTCTCTGTCATCTACAAAGCCATTACTTTTAAAACCTGCATCTATACTCATAACTTAATTATTTTTGTTCTCTTGCTACATTTCTACCTTTTTGCCACCCATATCCAAGTGCAAAAAACATTGCTCCTGTTAACACAAGAGAAACTGCGAAAGTGCCAATATTCATTTTTTGTTTTGCCATTTTATTATTATTTAATTGTTATAATTATTTATTATTAAAGCATTGCATTATTATAATACTCTTCACTTGCCTGACCATATACTGCATTAGGGTACATTGATTTAAATGCTTCAAATGGTGATTGTTCTGATTTTAATGCTGCTTCGGTGTTTGAACCAAATTTTCCATCAACTTTTAAACCATAACTTCCTGCATCATTTAAAAATCTTTGTAAATTTTCTACTTTTACTCCTCCGCTACCTTTTTTTAATGGAAAGCCTCTTCCTGAAAATTTATCTACTGTTTTAATATTAGGGCTATTATTTGTTCCATTATTACTTGGTGTAATTCTAACTCTACTAGGTCTTAATAGATAATATAGACCTACTCCTGTTCCGAGTACACCTACAACTATTAAAGTTATTTTTAAGTTTTTATTCATAATTATTAATCGTTAAACCACATTTGGTCATTATATCCTCCAAAACCTTGTTGATTAAAATTAGAGTATGATTCTCCATCAAATCCTATACTAGTTCTTCCTCTAACGGAGCCACAACTTGCAGGGCTATTACTATAATTACCCAAAGAACCACAGTTACCTTGAGATGTTAGTGTTGTAAAGTTTGAACCCGGCATTGGTATTCCCACACCTTGACATCCTTGTGGATAGCAAAATCCTGTGTAGGTACAACTTCCATCATCATTATTTGCTCCCGGACTATAATTGTTTGCACTAGAATCAGTACAACCGCTAATAGTATATTCACACGGACAATCAACAGTTGGTGGTGGTGGTGGTGGTGGTACATTTATATTTGCTGCTGCATTAAAGAATTCATCTCTTGAAATGTAAGAGTTAAATCCATCTTGGTCGTTATTTATTAAAAAAGCCATTTTTTTTTATTTTTTATATTAATAATCTCCCATCATAAAGGTTCCATCAAATCCTCTACTGTAATCAACATTAACAGGTGTATTTCCTCCTGTTGTTGGAGTAGTTGGGTTAGAACATCCGACTGTTGCATTAGGATTATAGTTATCTGCCAATGGGTCAGTACATCCTACTATTTGAACAGGAGGATATTGACAACTTCCATCATCTGCAACTGCTAAAGAATCATAGTTTAATGCTGAAGGGTCCATACATCCTGCTATTGGCATTGGTGGTGGATTGTATGCACAAGTACCATTGTCTGATGTAGCATTATAATCAAAATTTAATGCTTGTGGGTCAGTACATCCTAATATAGGAGCAGGTGGATAAAAGCAACTTCCATCATCAAGTGTTGCTAATGGGTTATAAGTGCTTGAATTTGGGTCTACACAACCTAAAACATCAGCAGGAACTTCAGTAGATGGGTCACCATATTGACATAATGGAAAGCCATTTGCATCTAATATATCAGGCTCTGAATTCGCTAAAGGGTTATAAGTGATTGAATTTGGGTCCATACACCCTACTATAATATTTCCACTACCCGGAACAACAACTTGTCCGGAAGTTGGTAGTGGTGGTACAAATATTGGGTCATCAAGAAGTGGTGGTAACGATGGAACAGTTGGGTCGATTGGTGGCAATGTTGGTTCGGTATTGCTTACTATAGCAACCGTTTCATCCTTTTTCTTGTTAAGAAGTAAGTAGGCAGCCACACCGATGCCTAATAATCCCAATAATTTGTTGTCCATTTTTCTCTATTTTGTTAGTTCTTTCTTTAGTTTTTCAGCATCATTTTCATTAAAACCATCAAGAATTGTTTGCGATGTTCCGGAAACAGGTGTGGTAGGATTTGTCACATTTGCTACACTACCGTTTGAAATGGCAGTATTTTTAGTAGCAGTTGTGCTTTCTCCTTGTTTACGAGAAAATATCCTGTGAAGGATAAATGTTGCAGCAATGGCTCCGATGATATATGTTAATGGTACTTTTTTCATTACTATTTTTTCTTTCTAGCTTTTTTTTCTTCAACTACAGGCTCTTCTACAACAGGTGGTGGTGGAGGAGGTGCCGGTAATTCTCCTGTTAAATCTACAGTTCCATAAGTATTAATTTCTTTTACTCCCCATCCTAATGCTTTATAATGCTTAAACATTCTGCTTTTTTGTCTTGCGTTCATAGTTTTTAATTTTTTTTAATTATTTCCAAAATTTAACTACTGCGGTAATTATAATACCCCATATTGTAGTTACGGCAGTTACTCCTCCCATAATTTTGTTTTTAAATGTTTTATCTTCGGCTATGTACTCAGAGTGCTCATTTACTTGTTCAATCAATCCTTTTTGACCAAACTCTGCATCACCACATACCGCATTAGCTAATCTCTCAATAAGAACACTTTGTTTAGTTAGTTCTTGCTTTATGTATGTTATATTCTCTTTTTGCGTTGCCATAATTACATTGCTACTACTATACCTGTGCTTCCTGCTCCACAAGCAATATCCAATACACCTAAATTTCTATTATCAGGATTTTGGATTGTTATACTTTCATTTGCTTTTAAAACAATATTATTTGAATCATCCCCTCCTATACTTCCTGTGCCTAGAATAGTAATTCCATTGGCTCCCGTATTATCTGTTTTACATAAGACAGAAATATATGTTATTCCCATACTTAATGTTGTAGATACCGTGTCAGTTGCGGCTAGGGTTCTTGTAAATATTGCACTCATATTATCCTATATTTCCTAATATCTCTTCAGGCTTATCGAATAGCCAATTAAAAGATATTTGTTTAAAAAATTCGTTGTTGTGATAGGCTAACATATATACTTTATTAGCATCGCTATCTTTTGTCACTATTATAGATGACATTTCGTTTACATCTGTGTTTTTTTCTTCTGCTAATCTTATAATAGATTGTTGTAAAAAAGGTGCGGTTAAAAACTCTCTTTGTTTAAAGTCAAACTTTACATCTAAAATTTCATTGAAAGTTAAGTCACTTATTTTTTCATAATCTTTCATATAAGAATATAAAACACTTTTCCCGTTAAACTTAATAACGAGTTGAATGTTTTTTGCATCACAATTGTTTTTATCAGACAACCTTTTTAGAGCATTGCTCATTATGTCAATCGCTGAATTTACTATTTGTGCTTTTAGTGCCGTGTTCATCTTCTAGTTTTTATTTTCAAAAATAATAAAATTATTCAATTTATCCATTTTTTTAGCCTATAAAATCACTTGTAGATGCCGTAACATCAATAGGTAAATTATTTATAGTTACTATTCCTGCTCTTACATCTAAGCTACCTCTAAGAGTTGCCATTCCCGGTGTCTTATCTACTAATTGATTTATTATTGTTGCAATACCTAATGATAATGATAAATTAGTGTCTGCATTCGCTACTACAGGAATTATTACTGAACCTTTTGCAGGAATATTATATTCTTTATCATCAGATGATTTTGCAACTATCTTATTATCAATAATTAAATCAAATTGATACCTTTTTACTTTTATATTAAAATCCGCAGTATTTGTGAATTTCATTTGAACTTCTATTTTAGTATTGTTATTAGATGTGCCTAAATATGTTACATTTTTTATCTTATATCCAAATGCTGATAGCAAATTTCTTTGTCTATTTATATAAGTTGCAAATGCAATACCGGCAGCCCCTAAAAGTGTAATAAACCAATACTTTTTCATAGTTATTTAGTCGTTATAAAATTCCGGTTTTGGTCCTGATGCTTTAATTGCCATATATCCTAATGTTGCAACAACTCCTGCCACTAAGACCCATCCAATAATTTTAGTTGTGCCATCTCCACCTAATGATGCTTGAGTAGTTGTAGTGGTTGTTCCTGCATTTACATTTGCATTAGGGTCAAATTGTGGAGCCTGTACCCCCGGTTTTGTCATATTTACTCCTGTTGAAAACCCTTTATTTATACTATCAAATATATTACCTATTGTACTCCAAGTATTTTGTTTTCTATCATCAATTTGTGCTTGAGTTAAACAAGTATTTCTTGAACTAGAAGTCCATCCTGCCGGTTGCTGACCTTTTGGAAATTGTTGACTGATTGGCATACCATTTTGGCAAGTATGATAAGTTCTCATACCATCTCCACCAAAAATTCCTGATATAAATCCACCTCCACTAGAACTCTCTTCTGTAGCAGGAACTGTTCCTAAATCTACAGGAGGTAATTCACCTCCATCAACAGTATCGTTATCTCCTCCACCAAATATTCCGCCTAAAAATCCGGGGTGATTACTCCAAGCATCATCTTGTACCTCTCCTGTAAAACTATTGTATTCAGCAGTACCATTTAATCCATCTCCTTGGTCAACAGAATTCGCTTGAGTATCAGGATTACCTCTTAATCCAAAAGGATTTGGTAAAGGATTATGAAATGTATAATCTTGGGAATCTCCAAAGAAGTTTAAATATTTATCTTCACTTTTCATATCTTTTTTTATTTTTTCATTATAAGATAGATAGCAACTGCACCTAATACTAATGCTATCGTTTTATCTATACACTTTTCTTCTCCTTGTACTTTAAATGGAAGAGTATATTGGTCATCTCCACATCCACTTGAAACTACCACAGGTGCCGGTTCAGGCACTACTAATACAGGCACAGGTGCCGGTTCAGTTTGAGGCAATACAGTTGGGTTTATAACAGTAAGTTCTGAAGATGCAAAGAAACCTGTTGTTCCATCATCCCAAAGTATTTCATATCTTTCAGGATATGTTTTTTGAATATTTCCTGTTACTGTTCCTTCAATCAAATTAGCACTCATAGGGCAAGGTGGCACCAAACAAGCCGTTGCTACAACCATACCTACTCTTTGACCTTTTTCCAATCTTATTGGCTTAATTCCTCCTGTATAAGGTGGTGTTGGTGTTGGCACGGGTGGCAAAACATAACCTACATCATTTGCTATTTCTTCTTGTGTTGCTCCCGGAGCAGGTAATCCTGATGCTACAGGTGTACCCATTGGTATTACTCCTCTATCTACAATGAAATTTCCTGCATTATCTTGAGGACATCCTCCATATATATTATCACAACTAATTCCGTTGTAAGTTTCTCCTGATTGATTGAACCATAATTTATTATCCATAATTTTTTTTTTAGTAATCTCCGAACATAAATTCTCCATCAAAACCTCTTGTTGAGGAAGATATGTTTGTATTGTTTTTAATTTGTGTTTGTATTGGTTTAGTCGGTAACGGTGGCAATGTTGGACTCGTAGGTCTTGTCGGTCTTGTTGAACCTTGTTCGCAACATCTTTTTAGTATATCGTATGCCTGATTATATGATAGTGTAAATCCAATACCTGCTGCATAAGTAGTAAATGTGCTTACTACATTTGGTATAGCAGTTTGTGGCTGACCGAATGCACTAGCATTTCTGAATTGTATGCAAAATTCTTCAGGTACATTTTCACAAGAATAATCGCCTGATTGGTTAGATGGTTCACAACAAGAACAATAATCTGTTCCATTTGCTTGGTCATAGTACCAAGTTCCTGTATTTGGATTCCAACTTACAGGGAAACTTCCATTTCCGGCTCTACATCTATCACAGTAATTGTTTTTACCATAGTTATAATTTGGCTGACCAATTGTTCCTCCCATTGCAAGATTTACCCAATTTGGGTCATTACAAGGGTTATCACCTGTGTTACCATCACGACAACATTTTTGTAATAAACCATATGCTTGGTCATAAGTAAGAGTAACTCCATAACCACTTGCGTAAGTAATAAATGGTATTACAGTTCCTTGCATATTAGGTGAATCTTTTCCAAATGCAAATGCTTGATTAAACTTAATGCACCATTCTTGTGTTACATATGAGCAATCAAAAGAAATCGGGTCATCTGTAGGCTCATCTATTGGTAATTCATAACCTTTACATAAGCATCTTTCAGCTAATAAAGCCTTTGCTTGTGCGTTGTCAATATTATACATTGATGCTACTGTAGCAGCTATTGTATTCATAGCACCGCCATTTCCTGAAATATAGGCTTGATAATATTTATCACAATATGCATCAACATTTGAATAATCATTTACAGGAGGTACTGAAATAGAAGGTCTTACAGGTCTTACAGGTTGAGCCGTTTGACCCAATGGTATTTCACGATTATATACTTGAGGTATTGATGGTTCTATACCACCTGTACTTAAAAGCATATCTATGTAAGAAATTTTGTTTACTAGAAGTTGTTGCCATTCAGGGTATGTTCCTGCTGATGCTAATCCATTAAGTGTATTAACATTTACATTTCTTCTGTTTTGTAAAAATGAAACCCCAAACTTTTTAAATCCATCAATCATATTGTTCTGAAATATAACGGATGGTTGAATATCTTCGTTCATATTATATATTATTTTTATTACCAAACAATCCTTTAGTGTAAGCATAGTATATACCACCTGCTGCTAAAAGCAATACAATTATAAGTTTGGTATTACTACTACCCATTCCTGCTTCTAATACATCTCCCTCAGCCCCTGTTGTTTCAACTGAACTTGTAACTTCTGTATCATCAGAAGTAGATGCGGCACAATCCTTATAAAAATCAAGCCTGTCTTGATTAGATGCAAATTTCATTGTCATAGCTGCATCTACACAACTTTGTGGAATTTTAGTTGTTGTCCCACCCTCTCTAAAACCTGCATTTGGGTTATTAGGATTACCACCTCTTCTATTAGGTGGATTTGTTCTTGCATTTATATAATCTTCAACCTCAGAGTTCATTTCTATTTCACCTGATGCTACTGCATCTTGAACTACCCTTATTTGGGCTGCACGAACTGCCGGTGAGTCAAATCGGCTTCCACCTTGATTGCTTCTTCCTCTTATAAATGCCATATTCTATTTATTTTTTAAAATATTTTTGATAAGCTAGTAAACCAATTACACCGGCAGCTACACCAATCCAATAATTTTTTTCACTAAAAATATTTGTGTATGAATCTCCATCTCCACTCATTCTTCTATATCCTCTTCTGCTTCCTCCTGCTGAAGAACCTGATTTACCTGTGCATTGATAACCACTACATCCTCCACATCCTTTTGGACATCCTACATTTGCATCACAGTAATAATTACTACACGGTTTTTTACTTGCATTAATTGCCATATCTTCTGTTTTTTCGTTAATTATTAATCGTTAAACCACATTTTGTCGTTATATCCACCAAATCCTTTTTGGTTGAAATTTGAGTATGAGCCACACCCACCTGCATTATAAAATGTTCCATCAAAACCTACAGTTGGTCCTGTACTTACAGGTCCTGAAGATGCTCCTCCTAATACATTTCCGTTACAATCTACATTAGCACTAGGGTTGTAATTAAGTGCTGATGGGTCAGCACATCCTGAAACAGGTGCTATACAAGAACCATCATCTTGATTTGCGTTAGGATTATAGTTTAAGCTACCTGCGGTAGTACATCCTAATATTGGTGCAGGTGCATATTGACAAGGGCAACTTGCACTTGCATTACCACCACCTACTGATGAATTACCAAGACCTGTTGATATAGTTCCTGCTACTCCTCCGCCTATTGCTCCTACTTGATTAAGCCAAGCATAATTTTCATTGTTTCTTAAAAAACTCATATTTTTTTTTTTTTATAATTATTTAATTAAAGGAAAGAGAAAGGGGACACACCCTCCCCTTGACTAAAAAGTCAATCTCAATCCCGATTTATTTATTTATGGTACATCATCAAAAAATTGTTGTACCGATTGAACTTCGCTTTCTGTTCCTTTTTGTCCATTAAATGATAAAGCATCAGGACCTGAGAAACCAAATCCTTTACCCATTCCATAACTATGAGTCATAGAACTTTGCTTTGGGTAGTCATCTACAAAAGCATATTTACTTTTATAAAACTTACCTAATGGACTATCATACTTTTTTCCGAATCCGGGAACATTAAAATTGCTATATCCTGAAAATCCACTAAAACCTGCTTTTGTAAGTGCTTCATCACTAACATCTACACCATTTATAATGCTATTATATTGTCCTTCACTAATTTTCATATCTTCGCAATTACACACTTCCCAAAGAAAACCTGAACTTTTACATAATCCGTACCATCTTCCTAATTGTTTTGCAGTTGAAGGACCTAAATCACCATCAATGGTCAGTTGGGAATGTTGTCCCGGAGTAGCAGGTAAACAAGCCCAATTATAGTCACTTCCCTGTGTGCTAAGTAAACTTCCGGGATTATGTTTTTCGTTTATTGCTAATTGTATTTGAGCAACTTGTTTGCAAGAATCTCCAACTCTTAAAGGAAAAGAACAACTTCCTAATACAGTAGTTTCTCCTTCATTAGGTGTATAGCTAGGGTCTAGGTCATTTATTCTGTTTTTATCTTCTTCAGTCAGATTATTTTCATCCTTATTGCGTAATATTTCTAACTCTCTTCTTTCTGAAGATGATAATTCATTTGTTTTAGTTTTTTTAAACAAAGCCCTAACTCCAAAAAATAATCCGGTAGCTAATGCTAATCCTCCTAAACTATATAATGCTATTTTTGTTGTTTTTTCCATATTATGCGTTTCTAAATGGTGGTTTTTCAGATAGTATTTGTCCTATTTGACTAACAGTTTCTTTTTTTAACTCACCTACTTTTGTCCTTAAATCTCCATATCCTTTTTCTTCAAACTTCTGTGCAACCTGACTTAATGCTACACCATCAGGAAGTGACCTCATAACACCTATAATATCATTGTCATCATCACTAAAATAACCAAATGAATCACCTAGCTTTCTTGCTTTTTGTAAAGCTAGACCGGGTGTAAGCAAAATATGTCCTCCATTACTATAAGATGTATAATAAGTTGGACTAAACCATTCATTATAATTACTAATATTGGCTCCTTCTCCCCCAATAGCCGAGTAGATTTCAGTAAATAATTTTTTTCTTCTAATTGAAGTGACAACTAAATACACAATACCTAATCCGGCAACTGATGCTCCTATAATTATTTTTTGCTTTCTAGTCATTATTTTCCTATTGCTTTTTGACCTCCGCCTATTTGTCCTGCTTCTGACATTCCTCTTGTTCCTATTGCTGCACCAAGTCTTTGTGCTCCTTCAGGAGTTTTAACAATATTATAAATCATTAAACCTGCTCCTCCTACAATAATTAATACAATTATCTTAGAAATAGTAGAACCAAAATCTATACTGCCTCCAATAAAATCAAATACTCCTTTTCCTGTATCGGTCAATCTGTCTATAACATCTCTATCTAATTGAACACCTTGTTTTTCCATATACTCTCGTAATTCAACGGTGTCCCCCGGCATTTCTTTATCAAAATTCATCATCCAAAGTTGATTGGCTTGTGATTTTCCAACGCAACTTTTTAATGACTTATGCCATTCTATCCAAGTAGAAAAACTACTCTGATTAGTGGGTATTATTAAACAGGCATCTTTGCTCATACTATATATTTACCAATTTAGTGTGCTTCCTTCAGGCACTTGATAGTCGCCCTCTGCAATTTCTTTACATCTAAGTGCTCCAACATAACCATTTTTATCTTGCCAAAACTTACTTACCGTACAAGGTGAACCGTTGAAAGTGGCAACTGTTCCTAACCTTAGTTTTTCAGTAGCTTCACCTCTTTCTTTAGAAGGAACACCTATCCATTTACCCTTTCCTTTTCCTAATGCTTCTGCTACATCAATACTAAGTCCTTTGTCTGATATGACAGGAGATGAACCATCTCCAACACTTGTTTCTGCTTTTTTTCTAAAGAACAAGAAATAAGCTGCTACTGCCGCTACTGATGCTCCTATAATTATTTTTGTTCTCTTATCCATTTTTTTTATTTAATCAATTATTTTAACTATAACAACAACTATTAAAGCTGCTAATAAAAAAGTGTTAGTGTCTATACCTGCTACTATATTACTATCTTCTATAGGTTCTTCAGCATCACAAAGAGAATTTGCTATTTCTAATTCTAAAAAATTATTATCTTTAGATACTGTTGGTTTTTCACTTTTAACTGCAATCTTTTTTATTACATCTTCTTTTACTACTTTTTCTTTTGGCTCAAATGCATCATCTCTTTCAATACGAGTTACATTTTCTAACTTATCTCTTTTTTCTTTTTCTAAAGACAAAGAGTTTAATTTAGATTTAAGAATCATTTCATCTTCTTCACAATTAGGCTCAATAGATGAAACTTCATTAATCATATCTGTTAAGTCATCATACTCCATATTGTTAGCCATTCGTGATGAATTGGACTTATTACGATTAGGAATTTTATATACTGTTACATTATCATCTCCCCAAGCTGAATTGCTTTTTCTAAATGCATCTTTATGATTATTAAGAAATGCCATATTATGTAATGTTTTGTATTGATGAAATTTTACAAGATTTTCTAGCCATATTATATGCCGTTTTAAATCCGGGACCAATATAACCATCTACTCCACCTGAAGAATCAATTATAACCTTGATGTCAGGACTTAAATCAGACAGATTCATTTGCATTTTTTCGATTTCGGAAGATGAATAATCATCTGCCTTAATACCATCCGCAGTATATGGGTCTGCCGGTGCTTCACAAGTTGGTGCCGTTGTAGGATTATTTTCTTTTTCTTTTTTTGCAAAAAGTTCAGAAAACAAATTTCCAATTGTTGTGCCCAAACTATCTACGGTGCTAGTTGATGGGTCATTTTGATTTGAACCGCCCCCTCCTGTAGTAGTAATAGTTGTTGTAGTTCCGGGTTTTCTAGTAAGCAAATAAACTCCAACACCTAATGCTCCAACTACACCAACACCAATAAGAATCTTATTAGTATCTGTCATAATTTTACTTTTTTAAATATTTGTTATAAGCCCAAAATCCTACTAAAAGTGCTCCTGCAATAAATACTACTTTCTTAGTTGGAAAGTTAGATACACTTGCACCTGCCGTTACTTCTGAACTTCCTAAACTTACTGAACCGCTAACGGCTGCTCCTCTTGGAAACTCTATATTTTCATCAGCATTATCTAATACCACTTGTTCTTTAGTTCTTGGTGCATCAGGAATAAATCCTTCGCCATTCATATTAATGAATTCTTCATTTTCAATGAATTTTGCTCCATACTTATTTTTTTGCTCTCCTACCCACTCGCTGAATGGAGTATCTGAACCTGTTAATTTGTAAACTTGATTTGCAGTCATTTTTTTTGATTTTAATTGTTAATTGTTATTATTTATTTTTTTAAGACAAGAACTAAAAGCATAATTCCTACTAATGCTCCTGCACCTATCATTAAATTCTTTTTTTCTTTATCGGCTTTTGCAGTTTCACGATTTATTAAAGCCTGTGCTTCATTAAATGTTCTTTCAGTTGCTGCTGCCGAGTCCTTACCCAATTGTGTTAATTGCTCTCTTATAGCATCTAGTTCTTTGTTTTTTTCTGCTACATCTTCAATACCTGCATCAATAGAAGAGCCTACTGTAGTATTTACCTGACAATCTCTAGCATCCATAAAACTAACTACTTTACCTTTGTGGAATGTAGCTGCTTTTCTTTTTCTCTTAGGAACTCTACTATTACCTGTATTAGAGTTGTAGATGTCTTGGAAGAAATCTTTACACTCTTGTAAGTCTACACAACTATCTCCTGCTGCGTAATCACAATCAGCTTTTTGATTTGCCTCTTCGGTTTTATATCTGTCACTTTCGGCTCCTTTGGGGTTAGTTATATCTTTAAACCAAGACCCTCCAATAAATCCGGGATGATTTAAGAATTCACCATCTGTAAGAGATGATACATTTTGATTTGAATCACTATCTAAAAACATAATTTATTTCTTTTTTAATATTAATACTGCAATGACTATAACTGCTCCAATCATAATCATTTTATTTCTTTTTGCTAACTCAGCATTATCTTCTGCTGCTATTGCTGCTGCTGCATCTGACTCTTCTTTTATTAGTTCTATTTCTTGATTATATGCTGCATCTGATGTTTCTTTTTCTATTTGTGCTAATTCTGCTGCTGCTTCTGCTTCATCTTGTGCAATTTGAGCAGTATCAATAGCTGAGGTTGTGCCATTACAATCTCTTGCATCCATAAATCCTGAAACCTTACTTAAAGCATCAGAAATTTCACTTAAATATTTTGCTCTATAATCTCTATCAAATTCGTGTACTACCGAAGCATTACTCCAATCATTCATTAAAGAATTTAAATTTTCAGTAACACTAACATACTCTGCACAAGTCATATCTGAAGTAAATGGAACTAAGTTTTTTACTCTTGATTTAACTGAATTAAGACTACTACTCATAGTAGCTAAATTAAGTCCGTGTGAGTTTAAACTTTCAGCTTTTGTATCATATGCTTCTTTTATTGCTTGATTTGAAGAATAATCTACAATTTTGAAGCCGGGTGTTTGGCACATAATACCCATAAAACCTCTACAAGCAGTAAATCCTGCATTTGAGAAACCTGACCTACCGGGGAAAATCTTATATTTTATAACAAATTCTCTGTAATTTACATTTGCAGCAGCATTATAATATTCTCCACTTGCATAAAGTGAGTTGTCCTGCATTGCATCTGTGTCAAAATTTCCAAAACTATTTGCGTTAAAGTCGCTATCTATAAACATATTTCTTTTTTTAATTATCCATTACACCGTTTTTGAAACGGTATGCCCCAAGTTTTAATCCTTCTACTCCTCCAAACTTAGATTTTGTTTTACAATCTTTATTTGTGAAAATTCCATCTCCACTATCATCCATACTGTCACAACCTCTATCCCAAGTTAGTACAGGCTCATATGAATACTTATCTCCTCCTACAGTAATAACTGCATCTCCGGATTGATTAAACCAAAGTTCTGTACTATTTTGTGCTCCTGATTGATTAAACCATAAATTGTTTTCCATTTTCTTTTTTTTAATAATCTCCAAACATAAAATCACTACTACCACCAAATCCAAACCACACATCTGAATTGGCTTTTGTTCCTCCACTTGCATTTAGCATAGATGGAGTAATATTTTGATAAGGGTCAATCACACTTGTATTAACTCTTGTAGATGTATTACCTGCAACTGCATTTCCTGTTGTAACACTATATTGTTCAGTTGGACCACCAATACCATCTCCACCAAAAATTGATGAATAATCGCATCCGCTTCCATCAGGTAAACTACATAATGGATAGCAAGGGTCATTTGTAACATATTGTCCGTTACATAACATTGTTTTGTTGCTCATAATTTTATCTTTTTATTACTTTATAAATACCATATCCAACTGCTCCAAGAACTAAAAATCCAAGCATTAAGTTTGTAGGACTATTTAGACCTCCTGTTGCTGCTGCGGATTGTGTAAATAATTGTTGTTGATTAGCCAAATTGACTTGTTGTGCTTGTTGTTCTGCAATACAAGCTGATTCCATAGCATCTTTTATACTTGGTCTACGAATACCTCTTGTTTTTCTTGCTCTTGCATTAACTCTTTTAGAACCTCTACTTCCGCCATCTTTATTGGCTTCTAATCTATCTACATCTCCATCTAATCTTTCTAAACTTGATGTAAGAACCGCACAGTTTCCTGTATTAGGATATTCTGCATTTACTTTAGCTTGTTCTTTAGCTTCTCGTTCTCTTTCAGCTTTCTTTTTACTCCAAGTTATTCCTAAAAATCCGGGATGGTTACTCCATACATCACTATCAGGCATTGAATTATTATCATCATCAGTTAAGACCATATTTGGTCTATTTCCAATATGATGGTCTAATGTGATTGATTCTTCTCCTGATGCATTAAAAGCAGTACCAACTATCTGAGATACTCTTACTGCTTCTTCTTTTGTTACATTTCCTGCTTGATTTGACCAAACTGTGTTACCCCAAGGCATATCATTTGGCACATCTGAAGCATCCATATTTAAAAAGTTATTGTCCATTTTTTATATTTTTTTATTAAGCTGATTCTTGTCCTTTATAATATCCATAGCCAATTACATAAAATAATACTCCTACTGATACCATTGATAAAACAAAATTACCTACACTCATTTTCGATACATTTTCTTCTTCTGTTCTTTCCATTTTTTTAATTTTTTTATTACTTAGCAGCCGTACCGCCTTTTCTAATTGAATAACCAATTACAAATGCAGTTAAACCAATTCCTAAATATCCCATCAATAATTTACCTACACTCATTTGCATATTTGAACTATCTCTTCCGGAGAATCTTCTGTAAATTATTCCTGAGCCTGTTGGCAATGGTTTTACAGGTGTTCTTCTGTCCATTAGTGGCGGTAATAGTCTTTCATCACCTGCCGCATTTTGGAATACTCCACCATCTTGCCACATAGTTTCACGATTTCTTCCTGATTGTTGCCAATTAGTACCCGTAAAACTTCTAAAGTTTTGTCTTTGCCCTCTTGGACCATATCTTAATGAGCCTTGTGAAGGAACTCCTCTTGTTTTTGATATTCCTCCTCCTTCTACTCTTGCATCGCAAGGGTCACATCCTCCTGAAGAAGTCATTTGCCCAAAACAACTTGAGCCATCTGCCAATATTCTGCTACAATTATATGCTGCCATATCTTTTAATTTTTATTATTATCTACTTGCTTTCAAATTAGGTGTACTATTCTGAGTGCAAAATTTATTTCTTTCAAAATTTGTTATAAACTGATTTAAAATGTCAAATCTTTCTTTATTTTGAGGTGTTGGAGTGTCCTTAAATGTTGTAAGGAAACTTTGATAAGCCTCTATTCTTGGATAACCAAGAGCCAAATAAATTAATAATCCATTCAAATCTGCTTCTGTTTCATCTTCCATATTCTCATTCAAATAAAAATGAGAAAACTCGTGTAATAGAATTGCCATTCTCATTGGAACAGTAAACTTTTTATAATGTGCTTTGCTTACTTGTATAATTCCTTTTGACTGACTAATTCTTGCAGGGGTTTGTATTACCAAACCTCTTTTTGTTCTAATATCATCAAAGTAATCTATTCTAAAATTACCCTCATCTGAGATATATGTGCTTCCGTTTGGAAACTTTCCTGCACTTAATATTCCTGCGTTGTCTGAGAATTGTTGAGCAAAATTTGCAAAATCTCTTATTTTTGGATTACTCCAATCAACACAATCCATTTTTCTTTCTAATGGTCTAGCATCTATTTTTACAACTTTAAATGATGCATCTTGACCCTTTTTCAAATTACCGTTAGCTTTATTATATACACTTATAAGTGCTTCATAAGGAGATAAAGGCATTCTAACGAAGAATCTTTGCTTACCATCAATAGTTGCATATCTATTAGTATAATCAGTATTAGGCTTATTAATATCCTTAACTACTATCTGAATTTTTTGAGGACTATTTGTTACGACCTCTATCATAATAGTTAACGATTTTTGCTTTGTTTTAAATAAAATATTCATTTCTTAATTACCAAAATTATTAAACCTAATAATATGACTCCTCCTACTAACCTTAATCGAGTTACTGATATACCCTTTATTTGCATATCCATTTCTTCTCTTTCCAAAGGTTGTAGTGCCACTTATCATTACTTTTTAAAATTTATAATACTCTCCTTTGCTATGTAACCTCCGGCTAATCCTCCGGCTAAAACTCCCATCCATACACTTTTCTTTCTCCATAATGATAGAATAGCCCCTAATACACTTCCTAATACTGCTCCTTTCAACATCTCTTTAGTGCTATCTTTAACTAAAGCTGCCTTTCCATCATCTACAATCGTACTGATACTTTCTTGTGTTTCAGTTGGCATTGTCATTCTGTTTGTGACATTATTTTGTCCATCAAAAGAAATTTCCTGAGCCTCATCAAAAAGATTTACTTCGCTATCAAACATATTTCAAAGAACTAATTTTGTACTGCCGGTGATGAACTTCCTTTTCTACTATTATATAAAGCAAAACCTATAACTGCTAAAACCCCAACACCTAATAAAATAAATACAACTTTGCTAGAGCCTCCTAAACCTGCTTGAGTTGGCGGTAATACAGTTTGATTTGCACCTAATTCCATTTGCTGCAACATCAAATCTCTATTCATTCCTGCAAGTTCTAATTCGTGAGCCCTTTGCTTTCCTGCTTCTTTATAGCTTTTATTTCCTTGCCAAATACCTGCAATTGTAGATAATACCTGAACTCCTCCGTTTAACCATTGTCCGCCTGTAACTCCTGCTCCTGCACTTACCGGTGGGGCAGGAACACCTGCTTGATTCATAAATCCATCTCTAGGCGAATCCGTGTCCATTGGACTAATTTCTTCTGCACCTTCAATAAATGGCAATTGATTAGCTAAAACTAATTTCATAATTCCTAGCCTTACACATTCACTTGTTAAATTGTATGCTACTGCCGTAACTAATTCAACTTTTCCTGCTCGTGAAGAAACTCTCACACCACAGTTAATAAGTGTTTTTCGTACTAAAGCCGGTCTACCCTCTATCACTTTAGCAACTTCGGATAACATTAACTCTCTCGTTATAGCCATATCTTTTGTTTTATTTATTGCTTTAAAATTTTCTTTAAAATTATGATGCTCATATCTCATACTACTTTTTTGCTATTATATATCCTACCGCAAAACCAACGGCTAATAAAAGAATTGGAGATGTTTGCATTTCTTTCATTTTTCTATCTCTTGCTCTCCTATCTCTTTTTAGCTTTTCTCTAAGTATTTCTTTTTTTACTTCTTTTATTTCACTTACTACCTCTTTTGCATCAAAATTAGAACTTGATGTATTAGGCTCAAATGAAGATGGAGCCTCCGGTTTAAATGGGGTTGGCTCTACAACTTCAGGTTCAGCAAATCCCGGTGTTCTACCTGTTGCATAAGCGAAATCTTTATCTGAACCAAATGATTTAGTGAAAGACTCTAATAAAGACTTATCAGGATGAATTTCACTAATATCTTGTAAGGCAACTTTTTTGTATTTTCTTACAATTATTTTTAATCTGCTAATTAACTCACTTATACTGTTGGTAGCTTGAAAACCATAATTACTTAAAAGTTCATTAGCCCCTGAAGAATTATTATGTGCTATGTATGTGTATAAATTCATTTTTATCTTTTTTGTATATTTTTAATTTATCTTTTAGTAAAAAAAAAATGGGGCTCGAAGAAAATGCCTTTGCATCTACCTCTGCCCCATTTAATATCTAATCTCTAAGAATTAATAACTTAATATTAACCCTGTAATGCACGAGCAACTCCTTGACCAAGAACAATCTTGTCTTGTCTTACAACATTTGGATTACCATAACCACGAGCAATTGAATTGCCTGTTAGAGCACGACCTTGAGAAACAGTTTCAGATGGGAACAAGTAGACTTTTAAAGTCGCTTTTGCTGCAATACTGTTAACTGTTAATGTAGTAAAGCCATCCCACTTATAGGTATGCTTTAATACAGTAATGTCTGTTTGGTTTTGGTAAGGGTCAATTGTAGGAACAAGAGTTTTTTGTTGTTGATTACCATTAGAGTCAACTACTTTTACTACGATAGTTTCTAGGACCTGTGTTGAGCCTCCATCACTTTGTAGGTAAGTTAATCCAACCACGAATGGTTTAGATGAACTTTGCCATAAAAATTCAAGATAAGTTACACCTGAAATAGCCATATTATATAGGATATTTGCCGTGTTACCTGCTTCACCTGCCGGAATACCTCCACCTGCTGCGATTGCGGTTACCTTAGTTATCGTGTTATATGCTCCACCAATTTCAACAGATGCTACATCTGCTGCCGTAGAGTTATATAATGAGATAATGTAAGGTTGTGATGAACTAGCATCAGCCGAACCCATTGCGTTTAAGTATTCTTCTTCAGAACCACCAAAGTCAAAAGCATCATCCCAATCATTTACACCATTAGCTGACATAAATTCGTTTGAAATGTTTTCTTCTGCATCAGAGAAATAACGGTTTAAATTTTCCATTTTTTCTTTAATTTTATTTGGTTAAACAATTATAATTCATAAACTTTTTATGAACTAAACAACATAAACTCCCCTTAACGGGTCACTCTTTTTACAAAACTTAATAATTATCTTGTTATCAATTATCAACCTTTAGGAGCCGTGGGCTCAACTAAAAGGACCATATCAAACTGACTGCCCTTGGGACTTACCATCAATAATTACTATGCTTCACCATCTTTGTCTAGGAAATTCTTTTCAACCACATTTGCTCCAATGATACCTATCATTACACCAACTGCGACTCCAAGAATACCCATCAACATAGACTTCTTTCCTTTTCCTTCAATCATCTTACTAAAGATTTTAAATTAAACTTAGGCACAAGCCATTGTTAAATACAAAAACAAATTTATAAACATATATAGGTTTATTAGCTTGTTGTTATGTAAATAAGTGTAACCGGTTTGGTTGAAGTTATTTTAGAAAATACTATTTAACCCTGAAAATTTGATAAAAAAGTTGAAATTAAGTTGAAATTAAAATGATTTTTTAACTTCATTTACTATTACACCATTCATAATAGAAAATATTCCTACTATTAATGCTAACTTAACTAACTCTTTAGAATCCGGTAATTTGAAGTTATTTGGATTTGTCACTTCGCCTTCTAATTCTTTTGTATGATTTTTACCCATATTAAAATGGATAATTGCTTCAGTCATAAATAGAACAAAAGTTGTGCCTCCAACAATAAGACCTAGATTCTTTTTCATTGGACAAAGATATATAAAAAAATATTATAAAAAATTAATTCAATATTTTTTCAATTTCCATTCCTGTTAAAACATACTTAATATCAGGATTTATAGCAATATGATATTCTTTATAAAGCCCCATAGCTATTGCCATTGAAACAGAAGGATTACAATAAAATTTATTACATTTTTTTATCATCCAAGCCATATCATATAAGTCTTTTACTTTATCGCCATAAAAAATTAAATTATCTTTTACATCGTATTCTTTTAAAAGGGCTTCATATTCATCTTTCAAACCAATAAAATAGTTTTTACCTTTTTGTTCTTTAATACATTTTTCCCAATCAAAATCTACTCCATCTCTGTACCTTTGCGTTATATGAAATACATTAAATTTTCCCTTTGGAATTTCTACATTATTATTTAATTCGGGAGTATTAAATGTAAAGTCATCCTTCAATAATAAATAGGGAAACGGGGTATCTTGAGGATTTTCTTTCCAAACTCTAAAATATGAAAACACTACTTGTTCTTCAAAAAGTTTTGGCGAAAGCCTAAAATAATCTAAATCATAATCTAACTCTACTGAATTATCATATTTTACTTTAACACCTGTGTCGATTTCAGATGTTGAACCTTTTTTGTATGTTTTTTCTCCAAAACCATCTTTATATAAATTTACATTATTTATATAAGGTTGACATTTAAGCAGCCTGTATAAAGATTGATATTGCTTATTGGTGGCAGAAAATTTATGTTTATTTTTTAAATAAATATCTCCTCCTCCTTTTTTAATAATTAATGGCAATGAAAATATTACATCTCCTAAACTTCCGCTATGTAAAAAACTTTGAACTCTTTTTTTAGAAAAATTTTCTACTCCTACTTCTTCTATAAATTCTTCTGTGCTCTTTATATTCATCCACTCTTCTCTGTTTTTTGAGAAATTATCCCAATCAAGAGTTATTTTACCTTTGATAGCCGGTTTTTTCTTTTGGGCAAATGTAATCATACCAACCCCTGTATCTGTATCAATTACTGACATTTCTACATCTGTTCTTTCATTTCTAACTCGAACAAATGCTTTCCAAACATCTCCATTCCAATAACTTGTTACTGCCGGTACTTTTTGATGGTCCTCTTCTAAAGGCAAACAATCGTGCATTAAAATTGTACCCCCTTTATTTAAACAATCTATAGAATTATTTATATCTCTATATACTTGCTCATTTAGGTGTAATCCATCAATAAATATAATATCATATTTGTGATTGTGATTTTTAAAATATTCATCTGATGTCATTCTAAAATCTACATCTATTTCTGATGGTTTCCATTTTTTATCAGATGTACTTTTAGCAACAGAAAATTCCGCTAAAAATCCTTCATCTAAAGGGTCACATCCTTTTTTATTATCTATTATAATTTGATTGAAACATTCTTTATCCCTTACCCCTATTTCGAGATATGTTTTGTAATTGTTTTTTTTAATCAATGCGTTTATAATGTCAAATCTTTTCATTTATTTATTTTTTAAAATATTTATGTTAGGAAATATTGCTGCCTTATTCTACCCCTAACTTGTCTAATAGCTTCATCTCTATCAATTTTAGAGCCATCACTTAAACTTTTTTTATTAATAGCAGGTTTTACTACGGAATTAAAATTTTTAGATAAGTATTCATCTATTCCATTATTTATAATTGCTTCAGACATTTTTCCTTTTAATTTTTCTTCATCTAAATCTACATACATAAAATATCTAGGATTATCATTAAAATACTGTGTGTTTACTATGTTTTCAGCTATACTAAACATTTCGTATTTATCAGGAAATTTATTTCTATGTCTTTCAATACTATCTGAGTTTTTATGAAACCTCAACCAATTAGCATTTTGCCATACTTTAGTTGTTATTCTTCCAATACTCTGAAAATGCATAATAATATCTAAGTCTGTGTGTCTGTTGGAGCAAATAGCACCTACAATATCTGTTGGAAGATGGTCACCTACATACTTATTAATGTCCTCAATCAATAACATACCCCCTCTAAAATAGTGTAGTATATCCCATAATTGATTTGCTATTTCTTTTAAAGTAAGTCTTATTCCTGTCTGCTCATTAAAAGGTCTTACCCTTCTTATTTCTGCGGTAGGCATAACAGAAAATCTTACTAAATCTTTCATAGATATAGCTTTATAATCTACAAACTCATCATTAACATCTAAAATTAATACTCTACGAGGAAGAACCCCTTTTGATGGATTTCCATAAACATAGGATTCAATAAGTATTTTAGTTTGATAGGTTTTACCAATCCCTTTTTTTCCTACTGCCATTCCTAGCTTTGGTTCTCTCATTCTATAATTTTTTAAATGTAGCAGTTAATATATTTGGTGTGTAATTTTTATCAATTCTAACTTTATCTTCTATGTTAGTATAATTAATAATTTCAAAACCCATTCTTTTCATAAATTTTTCTAATGATTTTTCATCAAAGTGATACAAATGTTCATCAGGCTTTCTATGTTTCCAATTATTAAACCATTCATCATCTGATGCCCCCCAACACCAAGGAAGAGATATAACTGCGTATTTACACTTTAAATCTTTTACAAACTCAATATCATTAAAATGCTCTAAACTGTCAAAAAATGTAATGACATCCACCTCAACAGAGGTTATATCTTTTACAAATTTTATATTATCTTTTAAAGGATATGCAGGTTCTACATCATTTCCATAAAGAACATCTATTGAGTTTTTACACGCATCTAAAAAATCTCCATTGCCATATCCAACATCCATTAACGATTTTGGAATATGACCTATTGAGCCAATAATATATCCTAATCTTAGGTTAAGTATATTGCCCCTGTCATTAAATACTGAATACCTGCTATCTGAATATTCTTTAGAATATATATACGGTTTGCAATTTATTTGCTTAACTACTCCATCTATATTTTTTTTATAGTTAGCTAACATTTATTTTTTTTTATAGTCATTCACTTTTTTTTCACTTTCACCTGCTTCAAATCGTTTCATAAAATCTTCTTTGTAATAAATATATGTATCTACATAAACATTTTTTTGAGATACGATTTCTATTTTAATATTATGAGCATCTATTTTTGCCTGTGCTACATCTAATAGCATTTTATTATCCTCAATAGGATGTGCAATATATTCTTTAAGACATTTTTCTTTATCTTCTAAAAGTTCAACATATTTTTTTCGCAATTCTAACTGCCCCTCTAATCTTTCTTTTTGACCCTTCATAGAAGTATCTCTCTTCTTATCTCTTTCGCCTATATATTTTGTTATATCTCCGGGCATTTTCCACTTAAAGTCTTTATAATGAGTTTTTTTTGGCTCTTTCCTTAAATACTCTTTTCCGTTGTTTGCAAAGTGATTCATATTTTAATTGTGTTTATTTTTTAATTATAATCTTTTCCAAATTCTCCCCATTTTGAATTCTTATGTTTACA
>JACKZZ010005262.1_pt1 | contig 53776 bp, 50 predicted proteins | sample 8027871 | NCBI WGS metagenome assembly JACKZZ01 (sample SAMN15724774, study PRJNA655200) | protist metagenome | isolation source: fluorescence activated cell sorting (FACS) single amplified genomes of... | place: USA: West Boothbay Harbor, Gulf of Maine | collected 2000-07-19
TTTCCTTCACTGCACTGATGCCGATGCCGAACAATTCGACGCCACTCGAAAAGCTGACTTGTCTGCGGCCCGCAGACATCCTCCTCGCACACTTACAGTGCGTCGTCGTCGTGTCTTTTATTCGTTAAACAAGCAGAAACGCGCAAAAGAGACGCGCCGTGTATCGTTTATTTTCAGAGAGGTTTTCTCGACCAATGTCGAGCAGGATAAATTTTTTTGGAAAGGCGCGCAATAATGATAAATCCCTTGTTGGCTCTATGGACGTAAGACAAATGTGCATCCTCCCAAGACAAGGCTTGCACAAGAATCATGAAGACCTGACATTGAGTCCACGAGCGGCACATGATGCCCTCATATCTGTATTTCTGTAACTTAACTTTACATGTATGTTAGACAACACACATATCTTGTACAGAGAAGAGTTACCCTAGGTCCTCCGCTCCTTGGTGGACTCTGATTCCGGCGGCGACCGACAGGATTCATATGCACCGTGCGTTTGAGTTTGTCTGCAAGTACTCTCTAGAAAAGGATACCCAATTTGGACGATTCAATCGTGCAAAATTTGCAACGTATTCAAAACCTGTGGAAGTAAGATGCCGCAGGCAAAAAAAACATTACGGAAACTAGCCTGTTCGTGGACTGCTGTCACATACAATGATCAACCACGGTAAACAACGACTCTGTTCCACTCCCGAATCGACAACAAGAAAAAGGACGGACCTATTTCATTATCATTTCTTGCGTGGTACAACAACTTCGCAGAAATAATGAAATTGCGAGAAAAAATTGCGTCAACGCACCATGTCGAGGATCGTTTGAGGCGTTTGAAGAAATACCTAACGTAAAAACCCATCCAATTCCAAATTCAAATTGTTTGAAAAAAAAAATCCCCGGTGAGAATCCAAGATATCGTGCATAACCATTATTCTCGCAACCAGTCTCCGAAATTTCCGGCAATCTTGCACGCCCTTTCAACTTCTTGTCTACCTGCAGATCAATCATGCCTCGATCCTGTGCCGCTGCCGATTATATTTATTACGTACAACTTCGGATGCGATATCCAAAATCGACGCAAGCACGGACACAAAGGACCAGCCACTCTCTTGAGGACACATTTCCATCTATATTCTGCAATGTTGGGTGTCGGCTTTGGAGCATAACAAGATAAGTATTTTTTTCTCGTCGCGTGTGGTCGGAGAGACATAGAATGTCTGTGAGGATTCTGCGTAGTTGTAGTCCAGACACAAAAGTGCAAGAACAAGACATTGACAAAATGATACGAATAAATGCTACCTGAAGAATAACGAGACGGAGACTTGGCGCAACTACTCGCTCCGGTGTGCTATGCGTGTATGAAAATGCGTGACGACTGGTGGAAATGCAAAAACTTTACAAAAACGACAGAACCGGAAAAAACGCTACTCTCCATCTCTCACGACCTTCGGTCCGGAAGACACACAACATCTCCGTAAGATTCGCAATCGCATTCGCGGGACCAGATCGAAAATACTTATCCCCATGACAACAATAAAGTCTGCAAAATCGATCGCGACACTCACGATCGCGTTTTTTTTCTCCTTTTCTGGTCGCACTCCCCCTCCCGTTTGATCTGCAAAATATGTCACGTGTGCTCTGTCCCCAACAAGCAGAAGACTGTCTTGTTGCTTTGTGCTGACCTCGGATAAAATTGAAATTGTGAGTGACATATATGTGCAAGATACTTGCGAATTGAAACTACTATCGACAAAAAGAGACTCACAATCGACCACAGATTTGATCAATGAAAGTAGTAAATTGGTCAATGCGGAACTGGGGCTGCGTAACTGTGTCTGAATGCGCAAGGGCGGCTGCATGGGGAATTCTTCACGAGAAATCAGTGATCATGTGAGGAGTGAGCAGCAGGCGCGGATGCACGGCGTTCTTCAATGTCATCCACGGCGTTCAATTTCGTCGACAGCTGCTCGCTCGAGGCCACATCAACTTGTAGAGAGTTTCGGTGTTCTTCCAAGCAATCCAACATCCTCCGATAAAGAAAACTGTCAGATTCGGCGCTGTCTCCAATGCCAACATATTCGTGGTCTGATGAAGAGGATGTCGTTGCACTCGGACCTCCACTCGGACTCGGTGAAAGGATCTGCAAGAGTGTTTCCGAAACAACATCCGTGAGCCGTGAGGAAACGGATCTTGTTCTGGAGAGGGACGAGGAGGTTACTGGTAACCGTTGTTGTCCACCGACTCCGCCTTCGCAAGATGAACACAACTCCGCCTCCGCGGCTAGGGCGTGCATTTCTACCAAGAGCTGACTCAAGACGTGCTGCTGACCCACTTCCACCGTTCGCGTGACTCTGTCAGAAATGGCGCACGGCACGGCGCCTCGAACCAGAAGGCCCAGGCGAGATCTCCAAAGACTCTGCGCGACGTCTGTCGCCGCTTTTGCGGTGGCAACTGTGGCGGGCAGAACTTGATTGTAGACAAGCTTCTTGGCGCTCTTCATCATGTAGTTGTTTGGAGTTGACGAGGGCCCACTTGCTGCAGCACAGTCTTCCGGGCCCCCTTCTACTTCATCCGCGACATCATTTTCATGCTCACGCTCCCTTAAAACGTCCAGCACCGCGCAAGCCAAGTCGGCCAATGTCTGTTGCTCCACCTCCTGTTGTTGAACTACATCTCGCTCCGGCTTTTCTGCAGTGACCAGATCCTCCTCTTGTCCCGGCTCGTCCCCAATGTTTACCTTGTCGCTGCTCACCTGTTTCCGTGTAGTTACTCTGATGGATCAAAAAATACTGTCATCTCTGTCGACTAGTACGGTTTTTTTCGAAGCAATGATCTCTCGCCTTTTGACAATGACTCACTTTTTCGACTAAATTAGCGTAAACTTCGTACACAACGACCAACCTTACCTTTGCGATCTTCTACAGACTGTACAACATCCATCTTCGACCCTTGGCAAACAAACAACGATCGTAACGAAAAGGAAAGAACCTCGTCACGCTCCCTCCCCTGAACTTGAGTCGCGCGCCCTCCACTTTTGCCTCTCCGGCTTTCCAACAACAACTGCTGCCGATCCCAGTCCTGCATTTTCTTGGCGTATTCTTGCATCTTCTTGGTTGCATCTTCTTGGTGTACCCGACCGGGAACACCACGCGTCGATCCTCCTCCGCCTTTCATCTTCTGCTGACCATTCTGTATCGATGAAGACATAAAGAGACTCGAGTTGGAACGGAAACAAACTGCTCGAAACAATTTTTCACCGGACGAAAGCGCGGAGCCGATATAACGCAACGGCGACGTGTGCAAGAATTTCTCGAGCAGAACTTGTCTTGAGGAACGGAAATTTCTCGTAGACATAAGGCGAACCCCTCCCATTCTTCCGGATGACCGTCCTCTCGTGGCTTGCATTTCAACATCGGAGGAGGGCAGAGACGACGCTGCACCTGCTTGCCGTGTCGTCCCACGCAACCCCAACCGTCGCCGTTCCGCCAATTCCTGAGCCAGTTTGTGAGCCTCACGATCAGCACGTTGCAACACCCTGCGCAACACGCGCTTGAATGCGAGAGGACAATAATCGCGCACAAGAGAAACTTGTTGTTGTAGCTGTTGCACTTGCAGCGGCAACAACTGTTGTTCGCGCGCCGGTGCCTTCGATAGGTCGAAAGCGCGACCATTATCGACATCATCCGAGACAATGCCCCAGGCGGATCCTCCCTCTACTGACCCGGATGCCCGCGGACCAGGAGCAGCTTGCAACTGCGTGGTGCCAGATATTTGTTGAGTTTCATCTCTTCCGATCATTACACCGCCAGACAGTCGCTTCAATGCTTCCTGGGCGTAGCTCTGGCGCAACGCTTCAATTCGTTCCAGCTTCGCAGTACAGGTTGGTGAGTCAATGTTAGACTCCCACTGCCCTGGTTGCCCGAGAGAAATCAGTGGACGCTGCCCAGTAGACAATGTGGTTTTGCTGTTCCTCAAGTGCTGTCCGAGCGACAAAACTTTGGTGAAAATGCCTGGGTCTGGCACTTGTTTATGACGGCGTTCATGGGGACTTGTTTTCTTTCTGGCAAGTGGCGGGGATCGAGATCTCTGCATTCTTCCGGCGGTTCTGCGGAACGGGAACGCCCCAATTTTTCCCAAAGACGCGGTCCAAGACGAAGACTGACCTCGCTCTTTTGAACTTTCGCCACCGGCTGCCACGTTCGTGATAGTAATTTGCTGCGTACTTTTACTATTTGGCGACTCTGCCTGCTGGCTCGTGCTCATTGTTGCTGGCATGGAACCTTTGCGTGTCGGAATATAATCTGTCTTCTTTTCTGAAGATCCTTTGCTTCCCCTTGAGAACAATGGCGAAAAAACGTCCGACACAAAAGTGCGCCGCGTCTCCTCCGCTGTTGCCGCGCGTTCTCTTGTTCTGTCAGGAAGGAGCGGACTTCTTGTACGACTTGAGGACGCATATTTTCGCTCGAGCGTGGAGCTGCAGGTAGGTTGCGTAATACCTTCTTGCCGCATGGAGGCAGGTTGCGTAAAAATGCCTTCTCCTGCGTTCTTGCCCCCTCCAAGTAGATCAACAGACTCGTTACAGTTACACCCCAGATCCGGACTACTTGGGGCTCGACTGTGACAGAGTTCTTGCCTGCTCGCGCTCCCTCCTCCCCTCGACTCCGTCTCGACAGCTGCACTGTCGAAGACCCTGCCTACGTCTCTGTCTATCAGATACAACGGATTCGAGTGGTCCGACACCGAACCAGATAGACACGGAGATCCAAAAACGGCAGACTTTTCAGAGCTTGTGCAACATCCTGGCTCCGCGGTGCTCGCGTCCCCGATCGTGCTGGAGAAACCCTTGCCCAACATCTCTCCCCTTCCGTCGGGAAGATTTAGATTGTTGAGACCGGATGCAGAGGACGCTGACCCTCCCCACGTAGACGTAGTGGGTGGTGGCGTGCGCGAAATGGATGACATTCGCGAGTCACTAAACCCGCCCGGGAGGGTGTCCTGTTCGATTGATTTCTGGTCCGAAGAAATCCCTGCGCTACAAGAATCTGAAGCTGTGGGAGGTGTCGAATTTTTCGAGCTCCTTTGCCCCGCTATCGCTAAAGCATCCTTTGCCGCGATAGTAGTACTGCAACTACTCCCAGATTTCTCGCTGCAGTGAAGAAGCGCTAAAAGACGATCCCGCGACTGTTCCGGCTGTTTTGCGTTACCATGTACCAGCTCGTCGAACCCGAAGACCGAAACCGCAAGTGGAGCTGGGGCAAGCAGACCGCCAGATTCTGCGACATCGTCCTCCATCATGTCCGGTGACTTTCTATTCGTGGCACTCATGATCCCACCATGATTATTGCTTCCTCCAGACGACTTGCAAGACGAACGATGTGACGCAGTTATTTCCTTGGTGTGAGATGAAGGAGAGCCTCCCACCGTTTCGTGACCGCAATCTTCAACCACTCCGCGGTTCTTGCTCTCAGTCTCAGGGCTAGTGGTTGGTGAGTTGCTCTTTTCCGCAACGGCAAGAATGCGAGACGAAGAAGATGTCGGCGTTGTGTCCGCTCTCGGACATGCAGATGATTTGCCGTGCCGTATTTTAGAAGAAGCTTTGTCGTACTGCGACGCGGCCTTGATTTCCTCTTGCACAAGCTGCACTAGGAACTGTCGATCTTCGCGCTCTCTAGCGCGAAGAGGGCCGACCGTTCCTCGTCCTTGAGGACCGACGGCTTCTCGACCTCCAGCTCCAGGTGTTGAGCAAGTGATACAAAAAGACTTCGAATCGGCTGTGTTGAGGATGTAGTACAAAAATTCAGTGACAAGAGCGCCTCGAACTCCAAGGGAAGTGGCGCCATTGCGACCCAGGGCAGGCGGAGCCTCGCGAAGGAGCCGCAGCCCAGACCTGTACTGATAGATGCAATGAACGTCTGTAAATGATTTCATTTCAACACAGAATTTCGACCGCGGCTCGACTACAAATCCCACGGGTCTCTTGTTCGTGAGCTCAACTCGACATTGAACGGGATCAACCCATTTGCAACCTGCCTATGTTTCAGCAAAAAATCCGTGGAAAGCACTCTGCAATATTCACTGATGACGGTGAGATATAACGTTGAGATACATTGAGAAGAATTATGCGAATGACATGTTAAAATCCGAACCCAAGCCTCCACAGTGCTGAGTAACCGTCTCGCGCATCCGAAAACAACTTCGAAAACGGTATGTGTAGACTCTTGATTTCTTCGGTCTTGCCGATCACAAACGGTTTGACTTTCTCGTTGGACAGCAAGGCGTTCACGAGATTCATTTGGCCTTCGTCAAGATGATCCGAAGACTTCGTGAACGGCGCCAGACGGAATTCCAAGCGAGACAAATCGACCACAAGATCGACAGGGTATATCATGTCGCTTTTATTCGCGTTTGTTTTCCTCGAAAGCCCACGGCGAATTGCGTCCGCGCGAGTAGCAACTTCCTCGAGCTCTTGATGTGCCCGTCTTTCCTTCTCGTCGGCAAAGCAGGAAGAGGAACGGTCTTGCTGTTGGCGTAGGCGTTCCTCGATGAACGTTTGCTCTATTTCGGAAATAAGCGTCCAGACCGAGGCATCCTGCTGCTCCGACTGCTGTTCGTGTTCCGCTGTGGCCTCTTCTTCCTGCACACGACCGCTTGTTTCTATGTTACCGTTACCCTTCCGCACGACAGATCTGCCTCTTGAAGATCTTATACTTGGTGCAGCGAATGTGAAGACGCTGTCGTGCGAAAAACCAGACACCCGAGAAGCACGACTTTGAACTGACGACATCGAAGAGGCTCGGCTCGTAGCAGTGGCTGCTCCCAATGATGCCATTCCCAATGGGTGCTTGCTGGAGGTGGATGTAACAGGAGGACAAACCGCTTCACTACTGTTCGTCCTGCTTTCATCTGCGTCTTCCTCTGCGATTGTCGATCTGTCGAAGTCGTACTTCTGAGGGTGGTGCACAACTACCCGCGACGACACTCCTGCTCTTGAAGAGGAAGAGGGTGATGCCGTGGTCACCGTCGACGCAACTACTCCACCTCTTGCCCATGCTTTAATATTTGTCGTAGAGTCATGACGTCGCTCGCCGAGCTTTGCAGCGACAACGCGTACTTCAACAACAACTCCGGTGACGAAGGAGATCAAGGAATCATCCTTGATAATTTGTAAACAACCATTTTTACTACAACGACCATTTTCAAGAATCTTGCGTCGCGATTCTTTTTCCTTTTCTGCGAAGCAACGTAACCACGTCGGCTCGTCCTTGTGTGCCAATACATTTCCTTTTCCACCTCCAGGACCAAAACTATTACTTGCTGAGAGGGAGAGCACATCGCACGCGTGCGACCCACCACGCAGCCACGGGTCGGCGCTCAACGCGTGCACAAACTCTCCGTCCCCAGTTACAGCGACAGCAGGAACACGCGGACCTGTTCGTTCCGGACTGTTGTTGGAGGATGACGCGCTGTGGCTCCTTTGTGGCTCCACCTCTTCGAAATCGCCTCCAAGAAATGTGGGCACAACATCTGCTGCACAGGAAGAACTAGAAGATGAATCCAAATGCTCCATGAAACGCCGCCAGAGTCTGCCTCCAGAGTCGGAGGATGAAACACCTCCACAGGGGGGTATCCTACTACAAGAAGATGGACAACTGCTCCGAGGATGTTTGGAAGAAGTGGTGCCGGTCCCTCCGCCTCCGCCTCCACCTCTACTGAGAAAGGAGCGAAACGGTAACAAACCGCGAACCCCCAGGCCTTTCTTATAGCTGGAATAGAAGGCTTGGCCTTGACGCAGAGTTTCCGTGAGCGTCTCTCTCATCTCCGTCTCCGACGAAGCTTTCTCGTGTGGGATTCCGCCTTCGGGAGTCACCAGAGTTGACCAGGCCAGACGCCACAGATTCTTCAAAAAAGAAGCCCTATCCTGGCGATGATTAAAATAACGCGCTCTCCTTTCCCTTTCTTGTTGTTGGGAATAAACTGGAGGAGCAGTAGCAGATGAAAACCCAAATGTGGGCGCAGCTCCAGTCTGCGCTCTCGCTGCCCTTGTTCTTGTTGCGGGGTGCGTAGAAGCAAGTCCTCCACTGAAAGAACCACTTCTATGTTGAACCTCGTGCCGACTGTCATAAAAGAACGAGGTGGGCGGGGATGTTGTCGATGGTAAAGTAGCTGCGAAGATCTCATCGTCGTCCTTGTTGCCCTGGTTTTTTTTCGCCGATGGCCTCTCTACTTGGAAGGCAGACTCGCGAGAACTAGAACTTGTTGGTGAGGACTTTAGACCGTGGATGCTACACGAGGAATCACCTGTCGCGAACAAGGCCGGTAAATTACCTCCTGGCCCCGGGACCTTCACAAATATATCGGGCCTGTCTTCGTTGCTCGCAACCTCCACGTGTTTAGTTCTCGCTGGTGCAATCTGACTCGCCACTTGCTCAGAAACAGAACGGATCGATTCCCTCGCTGTCGAAAGACAGGAGCGCGCTCTGCGAATCGCTGAAAATGCGGAGTCGGAAACCGCACGAACCACACCTTGTTCCGAGGAGGACTCTTTCTTCTTCCGAGCACCTGTTGAACGCGAGGACGTGTGCAGGCACAAGTCACTAGCTACTGCAGAACTGCGCGCCAGTCTACGCGGGGTTGCAGTGCTGGACGAACGCCCATCTTCTTGTTCGCGAGGTGACAGTCCCGGTCTTCTCGTTCGCGTTGACGTGGTCTCATGATGTTGAGGAGCCTCATTTCTCTGGAAGTTCTGGTCGTGCTTCTTCATATCAAAATGCTCTTGTGGGTCGTATGGCTCAACCTCGACCCGACCTTCCCATGTGTCACCATTGTGCTGGCCACCGCTAATCAGGCCGTTTCCCTGGTCATTGTGAGGCTCTAACTTCGTCGATTCGGAGTTGTCACCCAGGATCAAACCGGTAACGCCACTTCGAATACTGCGGAGAAAACCTGCAACCGTAACGCCGTGACACGCACTGGAAGGCGGTTGGTGTTGTTGCTTGTCGCGCGGCAAGTCGTGCTTGTCGTGCGAGAAGTTGTCTCTAGCAAGGATCGCGCCTCCGCCCTGCAATGGCCAACTATCAGATATAGTCGGCGCAGGGCGCACGAACGTTTCATCGGTACGGCTGCGACTTCGAACGGCCTGAAATCCAGCAACTCCTGCATCAGCGACGAGCAAGAGCATGAAAAAGAACTCACACAATGCAGACGTCCTTGCAATCATCTTCTTCCTCTTAGCAATAACGACGATACACCGAGAAAGGTTCGTGCCTCTCTCCATGCAAGAAGGAGAAACGCCGCAAAGAGAGATCAACGCCCGCGCCATTATCACTTCTCACCACGTGCAGATGGCCACTTATTAAGTTGTTCAATGCGTAGTCGTCGATTATCGTCAGTCAACATCAAACCCAAGAACTCGATTTGTTGTCCCCCAATCAAAATTTATGGCGCCATGAACGGATTTTTTTGTTGCCGCAGAAAAAAAGAAAATCTACATTTAAATAAACACTAAATCACCACAAGTCTCGACAAATCCAACTGTAAACACGACGAATAATGCGAGATAGATTATTATGTAATTCAGAGCGACCTCCCCGCCTGAATCACGATATAGTTCTCTACTGATCACGTCTTCCACGTCTCTGCCAACCGAATTGTTTGAATCTGGTCGCGCGCTCTTCAAGGATGCCTGAGTTGTTTACTTACATGCTGCATATTGTTTCTGCTGATGATTGATGTGATTTTTTTGAATAGTTGGAGACTTTGAGAAGATGAATTTATGGTGACAACGACAGGCAATCGCGCCACAACACCGTCCACGACGCTCCTAAGAGACTGTATGCCTGTATGTCAATGCACGCCGCAATACAGACACAGACACAGATTCAACAGACTCGTGTTCGCACGCCACACACCTTGCTATTCTTTTTGAATTTGATTGACTTCCAAATAGTGACGTTACTTTTTTTTTTTCCTATCTCCATGCTTCGTCCCACCGAGAAGAGAGAACCCGAACAATGACTGCGCTTCAAGGATGACAGAATGAGCTGAACGTCGCGGAGTACGGGATGCCCCTTCTCCGTAACGAGTCGTCGTCGTCGAAATGTAAAACTGTAACTACAAATAGGGCGCGATGTTTATCTGGATCAGGGACGAATCACTGTAACAGTAACTCCAAATATAAAACGAGACGGGGAGGGTAAAAGCTTGTTTGTTCTTGTCGGAAAGATGTCAGATGAGGGAAAAGCTTTGTTGGAAAGATCCGAGAAGAATCGTTCACACGTGTTCACTCGTAGTACAACGGGCACAAAGGAATCGCAAACACAAAGGGATTCGATGGGTTCAACGCTCGTGGGTAAACCTGACAAGTCCACATCGTCATGACGTGCACGGACGCTACGCCAGGAAGAGAGACTGCTCCTGTGAATGCATACGCAGGGAATTGTTGTTGCGACATACAAAGCTGCAGCTGGTCGTTGCCTGGTTGGTAGAGACAAGAGTAAGAGTGTGGTCATAATAGAGAGCCAACCTCGACCTCGCATCAAAGAAAAAGCCGCACAAGAGAGGGTTAAGTTACCTCCAATATCCTTCAAAATGATTTGAAGATATTTTTACGGTCTCCAAATAAATAATGACCAAAGACTGCTTCACATATCCTCATTGAGGATTCCTCAAAAATAGTGAAGAGCGAAAAAAATATGTGAAAGTGAAACAGAAAAAAATCCTGAGCGAGTAGGAAAAAAGATACTGACTCGGGCAATTCCAATATACCATATAGTGAAGAACCAAAGAACATGTTGCGGAGAACAATGCTAGTGAGAACATAAAACAAGAGCCCCACGCAACACGAAATGTCAACCATTGTCAACCATAATGAAGGGCAGCCACCTGTCACGTGGCACAAGATGTGACATTTACTTCAACGAAACGATACATATTGAGCCTGAGCGTGTGAAGAGAATCACTCATCATATCACAGAAGAATGCGAAAACGATGTGATATGACAGCCGCTGACTGTGAAGCTCCTGGCTGCGCAACAATCTACAGCTCCCACAGCTTTTTTTCTGGCTGCAAGCAGTGGGGTCCCACGCTTGCGCTCCGAGGACAGAACTACGCGAGTGGAGCCTCCCACTGAAATAATGACAGAGATAAGACCATCGAACGACGCTCACGCGCAAACGAATCAGATGCAACCAACGAGAAAAAAGCAGGCCAGATGGCGTGCGCGGGAGTAGCAGAGAAACTGCCCACTGAAATAAAGTTGCATAATATGTGAAGAACAAAGTTAAGAAAGAATGAAGTTGAACAAAATGGACAATAGCAATACTCTACTTCTACTTGACAGAAATAGAGTTGGGTTTTGAAGTTGAGATGATGTTTATACGAGATACTTAAAAGCCCGCGAGACTGCGGGGCGAGGGTCATAGTTTAACAACTCTTACTTAGTATTTACTTAATAGGGTAGTTCAGTCCTGGTCAAGCACCATAATTAATATAGAGCTCGTCTGAGACGTTGATTTGTAGACTCGGCACGAAGACGCAAATGTAACTACATGCGTGATGTGGTAGCGGTGGACATTTATTTTTTTACCTTTCCTCGGAGGAATTGTCATTATTACCTTTCTTCGGATGCCGTGGAAAGCGCGCTGAAATTAGCGTCCGTTGACGCGGCTGAGCCTCGTGACCCATCTCGTGGAGATTTGATCGTCTCGTCTAGCTCAATATTATTATTCGGAATGACGATAGAGGGCAAACGGCGACCACCCACCAGGGAGGACCTCCTCTCATCATCTGCGATGCCGGATAATCTCGGGGGCAAGTGTGAGTTTAGATCTGCCCAAGATAAATCTGCTTCGACCACTGGTGCCAATTTTCTCGGCGACACAGGTGTCGAGTAGGTTGCGGATGCTCTAGATGTCCCAGATACTCTAGATCTCCTGGACATTCTGGCACTCTTTCGCCCAGCAACACCTACAGAGTTTACAACAAATGAGACTCGCGCGTCACTGTTCCTACTTGCTTTCCCACCTCCTGACAAACTCAGGCTGTTCAATTGATCAACTTGTTTGCTGTTGTTTGGGCTATCAGATAGTGCGTCGAAAAAACCGGTGTCTTCCTGCTGAAAAAAACCTAGACTCTTCATCAGCACGTTCGCAGTGGGAGAGTCTCGACTTCCGAGCAGACCCGCGCCTCCAGGAGACCCTGGACCAGGGTGCTCTCTTCCGATCCCACTCATCTGCAAGAGACCACTCTGGTCCAAATCCAAATCCAAAGACTCGTCTGAGAGGCAGGCTAGGAAGAAATTTTTTGGTTTCTGACCACTGAGCAAGCCGTGTGACTTCGAAAACGACTTCTTTTTGGAAGGCCGCGCCTTCTTTACGCCCTGTGCCATAGAAGCGCGTCTGCCGCCTGCAACTGATTGTCTCCTGGAAGAACCTGGCCCTCCTCTGCCCATCGGCGCGCCCAAATTTCCTGTGGACTCTCGCGCCTTCTTGCCTCCCACAGCGGGAGCCCCGCCCCAAATGAAAGGCGCTGGATCTGGAGCGTTGACTAGTGGCGACGATTGTGGAGACGGTTCCGGAACGACCCTCGATAGGCGGGTTACAGCGCCACGCGTGCCCGCATTTTTCCGTTCCTCCTCGCGCTGTTTCTTCTCCTCCTTCTCACGCGCCTCCTCTTTCGCGCGCTCCTTTTCTCCGTCCACATCAATCTTTCCGAATATACAGAGACAAAAGCCAGCGGTGAACATCATCAATATCAGAAACAGAGTAAAATTCGAACCGCCACCGCCCTGGAGCCGTCGTCTGCTCGTCCTGCCAGGAGTACTGCTCGCTTCATCCAATGAAGATGTGCTCTTCATCACCTCAGGATCTTCTTGCTCCATCTGCGAACTTCTTCTTCTGGGAACAAAAGCAATACCACGAAGGAGCCGGCGAAATGTTTGCGACTGTGGTCCTCGTGGTGGAGAAGAAGAATTATGCAACTCCTGCGAATGGACGATGTGGGGATCGTCCTGGTGAGACGAGTTTTCGTCGATTCCCGTCGCCATCCTGTTCGTCTTCATGTTCTCTGCTGTGGACAACGCGGACTGCTTCCTTGTCCATAGCTCAACGACAGGGTGTCTGAGAAGACCCCCACTTCGCTCTCCGTGCGCCATCGTTGAAATTATTGAGAGAACTACTATGTGGCAAATCATGGATAGACTCATGAGAATGGGCCTTCTAGAATGAAAAACAACAGGTCTTGTTGGTCTTGTCATCCTCTGATGACGAGCTGACACTAACCCCGATATACATTAACTCTGATATTATTCAAAAATTAGTATACTATACATAGAATATCAAGAGAGACCGGAAATTTCTGAAAAAAAGCGACCGCTTCTGCATCCGAAACGCATTGAGAAGGACGTTAAATATGCCTAGAAAAGGATTCTAGAATGTCAGATACTGACTCTCGTTGATCTCACGACATAGAAAACGTGACATTTTCTTGGCCTGAAAATAAAAGCTTCGCGGGAACAAATGAAATCAGGCGCAGGGGGGTCGTGGAGGTGTCCTGCATTTCATTCATTGATGATGATCGACAAAACAATAGGATTGTCACCTCAGGAAATTATGAAACTGTGGTCTTTCTACGGTTTTCAAAGACTATATCATCTGCAGAAATCCTGCTCTCCAAAACCACAAGTAGGAACGAAAACGAAACACTACAACGAGACAAGAACAACACAAAAACACAACCGCAAAACGAGGAAACCAGAACTTTTAGCAAGCAAGAAAAAGAAAGCAAACGTTTGGCAAACGAGCAGCTGTAACTCCTTTCAACGACCAATACAGTGGCAACATGGTCTTCCCTCGCAAGTAAAGCAAAGATATCCCTGTGGGCCTGGGTGTGGTCTCAAAGCGTGAAACAAGAACAACGATGCTAAGCCTGAAGCTTCTAACTATAAACACGGTAGTGCTCAGGGCTCTTTCCCTGTTTGTGTGTCCAGACGCGTCCTCAACCGAGGTGCACACTCTGGAGCTTGGGAATAGGGTGGATTTTCAATGGGCTGCCTGGTTCTGTTGTGTTGCCTATTTATATAGTCATAGCTTTCCGCTTGCTATTTATAGGCTTCGCCCCACTGATCAACTGTGTCACAGAATTGATTAAGCACGTACTCCCTTTGTGTCTCCTTCAGAGTGTTTCAAGTCGCACCCCCAAATGCAAGACCAATGATTTTTGAAATCGTGCGCAGCACCCAACATGACACCATACACAGGAAAAAATGATCGTCAGCATCCCGGCAGTTGGAGACAACGCGTCCTCGACGCAATGCCGCTGCCCCCCCGTCATTTTCGTCTTTGCGATTTGTCACCATGCCAACGCTTGTTCTGCTTGCCAATGCTTGTTCGTCGTCGCGCAATTACTTACTTAACTCGACGCTCCCCACTTGGGGCTGTTCCGTGTTCGCTGGAACGTGTTCCCCACCTTGTACTCGTCTTGTGCTGGTCCGTGTTTCCCACCTTGTTCCGGTGTAAACAAACGTCCCGTCTATTTTTTCTGTCCTTTTTTTTGCTCTCCTGGTCCTTGGTCTACATCTGTGCTCGCCGTCGTCAGTTTTGATTTGCGCCCTCCGCAGCAGCAACAAAAGGACTTTTGGCGCTCCACTCTCTGCTTCTCGATGCCCGCGAACCACTGACTCAGCGCCGCAAACAGTTGGATGCGCATGGCTTCCTGCTCCACCTCATCCTCAACCTTCTCCTCCCAATTCCGCGTCCGCTGGAATTTCGCGAGTCGCCTGCGCACTTTCCTCACATCCGATTCGAGAATGTCGTAGCCGTCGTTCAGCTCGCTCATGAGATCGAACAAGGGATCACCGCCCTCCTCGTTGGTGAAATAGACTTTGTCCGCAAAACTCGAAGATCCCCTTCGCATTCCGGATTCTTGGCCGCCCTCAAAAAAGATGTCCGGCGGGATCTTCCCCTGCGGGAAAACGTTCTTCACCATGCGATTCAACTTGCCGCGCACACTGCTATATGACTCCCAAATTTGCACTGCGAAGAGAATCTCGCTGCCATCGAGCCCCTGATTTTTATCCTTGTCGCAGGACGCGAACAGAAAGTCGATCTCCCCTTCGGTAACTTCGGTGTGCTTATCCTTCTTATTTTCTCCGGCCTGTGGTGAGGAATCGGAGGTGCCTGCTCCTGCCCCTGTTTTGTTCTTGGCTCCATCGGCGTCACCAGGACCAGCGACGCCACCAGCACCACCTTCCTTACCCTTTGATCCCGCCTTCGTCGAGTTTGTCGAAGCTGTGCCAGCGGCAAGACTCCCACTGCGAAAGATGCCGCCCTCATTCGGCGCGGCAGGTCGGTCTTTGTTATACTCCTTCATGAACTCGCGCAACTCATCCCTTTGCAAAATGGAATCTTTGTTGGCGTCGAATGTATCGAGGATCTGGAGCACGGTGAGCTCGCGGTCGTGGATGCGGTTGGCAAGCTCCCTCCGATGCTCGCTCATGTACGCCTCCGAAACCTTCTTGCCAGCAGTCACATAGTCATTCCCCCCATCGACACGAAACGCGCCCAGACCCTTCTTTCCGTGCGTCACGGCGATCGGCGGCATCTTGTTTCTTGAACTTATCAATCGACTCCAAGAGACCAATCACGCACAGCCGGTGCCTCACGTTAGCACACAAGTTGCAGCTGGATACTAAATATTTTGCAATCGAACATCCATTCCAACAAGAGATGAATGATGTGGAGACATGTATACAAGTAAATATGTCATAAGATCCGCAAACGTTCTGGCGAATGTTCTGGGCAATGTTCTGGGAAGTGTTACGTTCTGGGAAATGTTCTGGGAGATGTTCTGGGGAATGTTCTGGGGAATGTTCTGGGGAATGTTCTGGGAAGTGTTACGCTCTGGGAAGTGTTACGCTCTGGGAAATGTTCTGGGAAATGTTCTCGGAAATGTTCTGGGAAGTGTTATGCTCTGGGAAGTGTTACGCTCTGGGGAGTGTTATGCTCCGGGAAGTGCTACGCTCCGGGAAGTGTTATGCTCTTGAAAATGTTCTGGGGAATGTTTTGGGAACTGTTCTGGAAAATGTTCCGAGAGATGTTCTGGCGAATGTTCCGGGGAATGTTCTGGGGAATGTTCTGGGGAATGCTCTGCGGAATGTTCTGGAAAACCGCAACGAAAGCGCCGGACCTCTTCCGGGCTCCGAAGCTAACCGCTGCAGGGCCCGGGCAATACTTTCCCCGCCTAGCGCGCCGACAACGCGCACTGCCTCCACCGCACTCCCCTCTCCTTCACGCCCCCCTCTACCCACGCCTTTCCTGCCCCCTTCTCCAGGAACGCCCACGCCTAGTTTGTCTTGAGATTCGCAACAAGACACTCTAATCTCGAAATGACGGATAATAAATACAAATAATCATGTCCTGCATTGAAAAACGTCTTTTATCTAGCCCATCCTCATTTTTCTCACTTCTCAGTCTATACGTCTTTGCGAGATATTTATCCACCGCGTACTCACATTTCCTTTTCCTCGGCTCCAACCCTATCCTGCTTTTTGATTACGAACTTTCAGAAGTCACTCTCGCACTCCTTCCTTTCTTCTCGTGAAAACTTTTGCACTCCGTGCACACCTTATCATGATTCTCAACGCTCGCTACATGCTCGTTTCTGTTGCCAACTCACGATGTGTCAGACGAATTTCTCGCCAAAGGTCGCTTTCGCGCGTCTCATCGTCCGCAGGCAATTGAACCTCCTCAATCATTTTCTTTTCGTGAAAGACGCAACTTGACCCTGCGGAATGCGAACTGACTGCGCGATAAACGGAATCGCTAGAAAAAAATTTGGAATGACGACGCAAGCGGCCATGGTAGGAGCAATGATAGCACATCGATCTCCCACTTCCCCAGAATCTCTTTACCAAAACAACCAACGTCGATCGCCATTCATCTCATACTCGCGGCTATTTAGCACCCTCCTATTTAGTAATGGTCCCCCCTCGCCTTTTCTTGGGAATTTAGATAGAAATGTCTTTGCACGACCGATGTCACGCTCACGCTTTCCGTGTTAACAAAAAACACTACACTCGAAGACTTCCTGCAGATATAGGTGTGCCCAACTGAGGAGTCGAATTTTTCGATCCCCTTGCGGCAGTCGAAAATATCCGATGTATATCGAATCATCTGAATTATCTGAATCATTCATCACAGACAGAATTCACAATCACAACACCATTACAAACAACAAAATAAAACGGGTCCTCAACACAAACAACGAAATAAAAGGGGTACGCAATACAAATAACGAAATGAAAGGGGTACTCAATACAAACACCGAAATAAAAAGGTTCTGTACAATCAATGCCAACGCCGGATGTCTTCGCCCTTCTGACGAGCACCTCCACGATGGGTGACAACACGGTATTGTCAATACCACAGGACTGTAGTGACATTTGGTCTATCACAACTTCGGTGATCTCACATGTGGAATTTTTAACACCGACCCCCGCATTCCTTTAAAAAGATGTTTGACCCGGGTTCACAAATGCCGGGGATCTAATACAAATGCCTTCGGGGACCTCACCGAAAAATTTTAGTTGGTCTTTCACAACCGCTGAGTCGTTTCGGTGTTCTTCTTCGGTCCAAAAAACGGCACCACGTCCACGAGGATTCGCTCCTTGCACAGTTCCCTTTTCAATTACATGATTTTCCCGCTTGAGATGCTCCAATAAGCGGACGCATGACGTATGAGACTTCGTTCTTCTCTCCAATTTGGAGTCCAAATCATTCAAGTCCAGAAGATTTACCAAAACTCAATCTCGTCCTGATGCTGCGCGAGCGAGCGCTCGCACGCCTACGAGATTTCAATTTTTGTTTGTGATGAGTACGAAGCAAAGACCTCCCTCGAGGGGTATCAGAACGACGAACATTTCGCTTTCATTCAAGGAAACAAGCGGAAAAAGACTTGTCAGCTATTCTGGACTCATTACCCGTCGATACATAATGAATGATCCCCCCAGAAGGAAGCGCTGCGGGTCTCGAAAAAAGTCGCTTTTGGTGTCTGCCACTTTTGGCCGACTTGTTGTGGACTTGCCGACACCATGGAAGAGTTCATCAATGTCCACCTCCACTCCCCGTCGCTTCGCCTTCGCCCAGCAGTGCGGCTTCCTGCAACAAGGTACACAGGCGACTTTGTGGGTCGCTTTGGAGATCGCGTGGTCTGCCGTGCTCGACCAGTTGGCCTTGTTCGAAGATCAGGACTTTGTCAAACTTTTCGACAAAGTGCAGGCGGTGCATGATCCAAAACACAGTCACATCCTTCATATTCTCGTCTGCAAGAACCAGGTTATGGATGCGCTCGTCCAGATACAAGTCGATGTTGGCGGTTGCCTCGTCACACAAGAGAATTTGCGGATCATCCATCAACGCACGGGCGACCGCAAATAATTGCTTCTCTCCAACGGAAAAACTGTCGCCACTTGAGTCGATCTCCTGACCGAGACCCTTCTCAAAGTTCTTGACGGTGTCTTTGAGACCGACCGTCTCAAGCACCTGCCACATAATTTTCGCCTCGCTGGCACCGTGGTGGGACGACGCTCCCAACGCTATTAATGTGCCTCGTCCCACCTCTCCGCTGAGGTTCTCGCGAATCGTTCCGCTCATGAGCGCGGAGTCCTGCGAAACCATACGGAATTTGGCCCGCCGCCAATACACGGGCTCGCATTTTTCCAGCTCCTCCCCGAGCATAAATATGTGCGACCCGCTTTGCGCAGGATACAGCCCGCTCAACGCGTTATACAACGAGCTCTTACCGCTGCCAGTTCGGCCAACGACGCCGATCTTCTCGCCTTTCTGTACCTGGAAACTCACGCCGCGTAAGACTGGGTTCTTGTGGAGACGGTAACGCAACGACAAATTCTTCACATCGATCGCAACCGCAGGCCCAGGATGCGACACAGTCTCCCCGCTCGAAGAGACGCGTCGTCTCCTCGCCGAAGACGAGCTGGTGCCATCTGTTGACTCGCCGTCCCCGTCCTCCATACTTCCTCCGTCCGCGGTTCCCGACGATGAGCCCCGCGATCTCCCACCGGCGACCTTGATATTAGACGTGCCGTTCGGACCTGTCCTACTTGGGCTGTCCGCTTGCTCTGCCGCCGCACCCTCGGCACTATGCGTCGCGGCGACGGGAATCACCTTGTTCATCGGCCCGAGTGCGCCGGCACCGCCAGTGCCTGTTGCCGCGCCGTCCTCGTCCAAGAGGAGGCCATCGGCCTCGTGCAACTGTTGCTGCACCTGCTCACGCGGCAATCTCGTGTATTCGGCGCACCGCTCCACACTGACGAAGTTTTGCTCCAGATTTTTCAGACCCATGCAATAGTCCATCAGCGACCGTTGCAAAATCCCCGCGCAGGTACATAAGCACGAGGCCAAAATCGGCGCTGGATATCATGTTTGATTGTTTGTAGAAAAACCAGCAGCCCGTCAGTCCACCTACCGCGTAGAGGCCGCAGCCGAGCAGTGTCGTCAACGCCTGCGCCCACTTCTGCACCGCCTCGCTCCAATAGCGTCCTTTCGCCATCTGCGTGACCTTGTCCAAGTTTGACTGCACGAAGGCAGACTCCTTTTCCATCGCGCGGATGGTGTCGATTCCCTTGAGGCAATCCACGTATTCCGCGTAGACCGGAGAGTGGGCGATCGACTCGATCCTGCGCGTGTCGCGCGCCGGGGAGCGGATCTTCTTGAAGATGACGGTGTACGGCACGACCAGGAAGGGCAGCAGGAAGAAGACCATCCAGCAATAGACGAATATGAGAATAAACTGCGTGCTCATGTTAAGCGTATTCTGAATCTGCTGAATAATGACCGACGGCACGCAGTTATCGACGTTCTGCATGTCCTGCAGAAAGCGGTTCAGAATCCGACCCGTCGGCGTCACGTCGAAGAAGCTCATGGGCGCGCTGAGCAGGCTGGTCAGCATCATCGAGTGCATTTTCTTCGACGCTTTGAGTGAGCACACGGTATGTAAGCACAATGGTCTGAATCACCGACGCCGCCGCGGAGAGCAGGTTGATAAGGATATAGATGAGAAGATTCTCGACCTGATGCGCATGCGAACTCGGCGCTGGATCTGGAGGAGGAGGATGCGGACCAGAGGTGGACGTTGTAGTTGTTGTAACCGTTGTCGACGTTGTGGCATGCATGCGGGTGACACCGGTAGACGACGTTGTGGTCGACGGCGCACCGAACTTGCCGTCGAAATTAATGAGTTCGTCGTCCGCGGCAAGTTGGTGCGCCTGCAACTCGTCGGATGGCTGCGGCTCGGCGTTGGTGTGAACATCCTCCGGCAAGGCAGATGCCGACTGCATCCAAGCGAGACTTGGAAGGTAGGACACTGCCAGGCGAAGATCCCATCGCACCGCTGGAGAGTGATGCCATCGCTGCCGCTGGGCTCAGAAATCCAAAAGCCGTCGACCATCCTTTTCCTTCCTGCGCCGAAACGTGGTACTGCTCGACGAAGAGATCGGAGGTCGGACCCGCAGGCGTGCCACCGGGTGTTTTTGTCTGATTCGCCCAATGCGTCAACCACACAGGCCCAAGAACTGAAAACACTGCCAACAAAATCAGGATGGCCAACAGAAACGCGTTGGTTGCCATCGTGCCAAACGCCCGCAGATACAAAAGAAAATCCGCTGACGTAATATCGCCCGAGTAACGCGTCTCGTCCTCACTGCCGAGTAGAAGTGAAGTCACTTGCGAAACCAAACGGCTCGTGATTCGATGGCCTTCCATCCCCCGGAGAATTTGGACTACAGATTCCGTGCACTCCCCGAGATAAACCGGATGCGTCTGCGCATTCGCAACCAGCTCGCGCGCTTCCACATTTTTCAAGTAATCGGATGTGCTGCCGTCGGGTTGCACCTTCTTCTTGTCCTTTTTCTTGGGTTTCTTGGCCGACTGGTCCTCTGCGGTGTCGCCGTCGTCGGAGCCAGCCTCACCAGAAGATGCTGTTCGGCCCCTGCCTGCCGTCTTGTTTTTCGAACCAGCTGAGTCCCTCGAAAGAGTGCGCACGCCGCTGAGTCCCCTGCCACCGATTCCGCTCAGCTGCTTGGCGCCGAGCTCGTTCATTTCCGGCACCGCGAGAAATCCGCTGTCGGCTCCAGCAACGGTTTCATCATCGGGTTCGTCCTCTGCGCTGGATTCGGCCAGAAAATCCGGAATGCCGTTCTGCTGTATTGCCTCCCACGTGGTTTTCTTCACATCCCCGTCTTCGAGGAGGAAGATTTGCGAGATTTCTGGCCGCTTCACATACTGGAGCTGGTGTGTCACCAAGAAGACGGCACGCCCCGCACCGGCCTCGTGGCAGATCACTTTGTCGAAGATAAATCGGCCCGTGTGCGCGTCCACAGCGCTCAGTACGTCGTCCAGAAAAAGCAGGTCCGCATCCGAATAGAGAGCGCGCGCGAGCCCAACGCGTGCCTTTTGCCCGCCCGACAACTGGACGCCGGACTCACCGACGAGTGTGAAGTCGTAATCGGAAAACATCTCCAAATCGGGGAGCAGGCAACACTTTTGAAGAACGTCGAAATATTTGTCTTCCTGCAACAGTGTGTGGAACAGAATGTTCTCGCGAATCGCAGCGTTCATCAAAAAAGGCTTCTGCGTCACGTACGCGCGAGATGCCGCGACAGTGCCCCTCGACGACCTCGGAACGCCTTGCACCACTCTTGGTGGGGATCCTGCTTCCACGATGTCGTTGCTTGCAGGACTGTAAGGCGGAGAGAACTCCTCGTCGTCCTGTCCGTTTGCGACAGGCACACCGCAGACAACCCGCGCCGCTGAACTCGCGCCGTCGCCGCTAGACGCTGACGCAAACGACCTTGCCTTCCCTGACAACTCCGAGATCGTCAAACAAGCCTCCCGCGAGCGGAATCTTTGCCTGTGCGAGGCACGCCAACAGCGTCGACTTCCCGCATCCCACTGCTCCGCAAAAGACAACCAACTCGCCCGGAAACACGTCGAACGTCGCTTCCAGCCGAAAATTCGAATTTCCCACGTGTCCGCAGACCAAACTGTCACACGTAAGCGCCGGCTCTTTTCCCTCCGCAGACCCTGCGCCGTGCCTTTTTCGAGCTCGGTGTTCTGGAACCACTTCATGAGAGTGTCTGGCTCCATGCCAGCGGCCGCCTGCTGCATGCTTTGTGCGTTCGCTGCCGCCATGCTTTGCGCGGTGGCGAGCGGAATCTGCGGCACCATGCTGCTCAGGGAGTTCTTCGCGGTGCTCGGTTCGCTGGTGCTCGTGCCGTCCTGTGATCCCATCAATGAGTGGTGTTCGGCCAACAGATGCCCGCCGCTCAGCGTCGTCGGCACGCCCGTCGGAGTTGACGGCGGACTGTGCCCATTCGTTAGCGACGGCGGCGTTCCCTGGTGCTGCAGCAGCGGCCTTCCCATTCCGTGGATTCCTCCACCTCCATCCGGCGAGAGCGGCACTGACTTACCACTCACAACTGAGACTTGGCGTAACACGGGGTCCTTGCCCTCGACGACAGACACGCCCAACTCGAGCTCGTTGTCGCTTGAAGAGACGCATCCCGGCGCAATTTGCGGAAGCAGACCGGATTTTTCGAGTTCGAGCAATTCCTTGTCCAGATCCAATTATTAATTACGAACCTGGGAAATCGTCGAAGTAGTGAAATCCCGGCGCAGTAATTACATTAATAATCTGCTTGCTAATGTGTTCCATTTGTTCACGAGAGGGCGCCATTCTGCATGCGCATTTGAGTCGCAGTGTGTGCATGCACAATTACGACGTACGCCTGCGTATTTCAACACCGATGTGCGCATGCGTGTTTGATCGCCGACGGGTGCAGGCATGGGGGCATGGAGATTGCCAGGAGAGGTGTGCGCATGGGGATCATGTGCGCACAATGGCGACATGGTGGTTTCGGAGTGCCACCATCTGCGCACTCAGACAGTTGCATCTTCCAACAGATATTCCATTGATGTTTGATTCTTGATTACGTCGATGCTTCCTCTGCTGCTGGGGCTCAAATCTCAAAACTAGAAACTTTCTTTACGCGACTTCTGGTCGCATCCAGCTTTGCAGCTTTTCCAGCAAGGGACTCATTCTGTTCGTGAAAACCACGAAATCTGTGCGAAATTGAATGAGTTAACTGATGGACAAACAACAAGACGAAAAAACTGAATCTGAATCGTCCAAATCTTCTTATCTGCTCCGCAACCTGCTGCGCAACACAGCATGCGTTATGACCACGGAGCAACGCCGATTACTTTTTGAACCCAACAACAGCACAGTAGAAGAATTGCGAAAAAGTCTCGGATTTGCCCCGGTGTCGGACCTTTTGCCGCCAGAGACTCTCCGTCGGCTCATGCTCGGGGATGGAAAATGAAGACTACGTGCACCGGGCCCCGAAACCGGAACAAACGCGGGAAGCCTCGCACCGCGCAACGGGCCGGGCGGCCTCGGCGGACCAATTCAAGAACCTTTGTAGGCTTGGTTCCTGGTTGGAGGGCCGCCCACGACCGAACTCAGTGACTTGCTCGTCATCGATTCGAAGAGCAACGGCCGCCTCACAAAAAAAATTTCGAGGAGATCTCGAAAGATGAAAGACGTCACTCAGTTGAGACCTCGTTCAAATCGTCGCAAAGTTCCTCCCGTCTGTTGCAGAGGATAAAGCTCGAGCTGTATTTAGAGGATAAACAGGAAAAGAAAACCCGCTTACATATTTATCCCAACGCCAACCTCCATCTCAATCTTCTCAGATCGAGACTGAGCCGTGGCCTGCTAGACGATAATTATTCAAAAATGTTGCAACTGATTCAAATAACACTCTGGCTCCGCTGAGTCCAGGACGTGCGAGATCTTTCAGTCCCACGTGACGGTCGCGATCCCACATCGCACCCTCAGAAAGCACCACTTGGTTCGGATCGAGGTCCTCAAGGAGAAACTGTGTGGCCCGCTTCACGTGCGGAAAAATAGTTGGCCCGTGATAGGTGAACGCGATCCTCTCGTCTGCGTCGCCCACTTGGACCTCTGACTCGTCTTTCCGTGCTCGTCTGGTTTCCCGAGTTAATCCCTCTTCTGGGGAACTCAAGGTTAGAATTTGTACCAGGGAACGGGCGACCGATAAGACGCGAACATCCAGATGTGACGATTCGTCGACTGCTGCATGCCACGGCTGTAGAAGTATTTTCCAAACGGAATCCAAAATCACAAAAACGATCATAATGTCCAACTCCAAGGGAATCGGCCGAATTGCAACGGAGTTGTCAACCTCGACCTTCAACTGCTGCGCTGCGCTCAGGATGCGCCGCAACTTCATCTCTGGAGAAAAATGACGATGAGGAGGAGGATCTGGATTGCTCCCACGTTCAGGCGACCTCTTCCCGTGCGCTGATTGAGAGATGCGTGGCGGTCGCGAATCGAAGTCTTTTGAATTTGATGGCTCGGGAATCACCCCGAAGAGCTTCACCTCACGGGCAGAGGATCTGCTACTGCGCGGCTGCGGGAACACACGCGCGTGCGCGTCCGTGCTCTCCATCTCTTTTTCGCCCGGGCTTTCCCTCATGACGGGACCACGCCACCACCCAACTGAGCGCCCGTCAGGCATGATCACTGTCAGACTGTGCGACTGATCGTCCACGTATTCCAACGCCAATTGGAGACTGTCCATGGCACTCCTCAACTCTCCATCGCTGGCAATCGCTTCGCGCACGGCACTCATTCCCGGGTCTTCGAAAAAGACGGACGCAAGGCTGGCGAGATGTTTCACGATGTCCCGCAATTTCGAATTCTTATCCGGGTCTCCGGGCGCGGGCCCGACATGTACACTCAAGACCGGAAATTCAGCGGTGCGCGAAAGTTCACGCGCGTGCCGAAACGGCAACTCCTGAAACTCGTCGTATGTTACCTTTGTCCTCCACCGATCGGTCCCCTGCTTTCCCTTCGCTGCGTCTTGCTCTTCCCAACCGCTGTACTCCTGCTGGCCCAACTACTTAAGCTTAAGGAGCCTAAGACTTGGCTTCCCAACATCGCAAGGGCGTCGCTACCCGATGAATTTTTCGGGCCCACCACTGTGAAGAACTTCACATCAATCGGAAATGTCGTCGTTTGATCCTTCGGAGAAGACGAAAGAGGAACTGCGAGCCGGATCATTTTTCGAGGTGCATCAGGCTCGTGGGGAAACCTTCCGCCGGCGTCCAACCCCGAGGCCGACTGGATTTTCTGCATGCCATCCAAAGCCTCCGCAACATAGGCGTAGACCAACACGTAAAAGCGCAGTCCTCTGTTTCTCTCCTCGTCGAGCAAAAAACTCGTTCTATCCAAAGAATACTCGTCGGCACTCGGCACCACAACGAATTTCGGAAACTGTAGCGTTGGCATCAGTTGCAGTTTTTGTGCGACAACAGTTGGGAGGTACCCTGCCGTCAGCCACGGTATCAGCTGATTCTGTATCCATCCTGACTGAAACGCCACGCTCGCATGACGTAAGCTTCCGTCAGTCGGTGCTTCGCGAGCGAGATCCGGGCTTTCACTTTCTTGATGACCCGATGGTGGTGACAACGCTATTTCGAGCTGCTTTTTGAGACTATCCGTCAGCAACGTCTTTTTGGCCACATCTATTCGCGTGTCGCCCGCGACACTTTCTGGCATTTGAATATCGTGCAACTCTCTGCGGGATGGAACGTACACACTGATCGGACTTCGCGAACTGTCAGCTCCACCATCCGACGAACGCGGCTGCGATGGAACAGACGCGCTTTTGAACAGCCTCGACAGATCGCGAAAACATTCATCATTCACAGGTCGACAGGGATGCTCTACGTCCATTCTTGTGGTCGTGCTGGATTCGTGGTCGGAGAGGCTGGCAAATCCGGCGCCAATACAACCACGCAGTAACCCGGTTTCTTGCGGAAACACGACTGCGAATGAAATCCAAATCGTGATTTTCCGCTGCAGACGCCTCGAGGGAACCCGTAAAGTCTGCGTCATTCTGATCTTCGCGAAAACAGAATAAATCAATGCCCACTATTCCCGGAAATCGAAAGTGGGACTAAACCCTACAATCTAATACTTCACTCAGGTGCGTATTATGTATACCTGTGGTTCGGATCTGGGGGAATAATTCGGGGACCGACCAAGGTGTGCGAGTCTCTGCAAAATAAAATTTCGGTCATGTCAAACATTGGGGCTGGATACGTCAAGAAACACAAACACAACCGTCTGCCCCACGACAAAGAGTCGCAACTTCTCATCTCAAGGCACAAGGTGCAAGGTTGTTTGCTGGCCCAGCCGGTTCTGCATTACACAGGCGGCTCCCCAGCCAGTCATTAATCGGCCGAGGTCTAGAGCTTCAGTGACAAAGACTTCCACTCCGACGCCCGAACCATGCCGCTTGACGTATGCATGAAAACGCATCAGGGGAAGTGCCGGAGCGTAGCCCTAAGTATGGGCTTTTATCATCCTGAGCATATGGATCCACATCAAGGTTCTGAAAGCTTCCACATCCATCCCAGGGGACAGACCGGCGTTGGAACAAATAGAGCCAGCCGACTCGTCTGTTGGGCAACACGAAGATGAGCAGGCCAATTTCTTCTGCATCGACTGCGCTTACCCGCAAAAAAAAAAAACCCGAGGGGTCCGCCTGCCTATCACGTCTCGGCCACCTAGGGGATCAACCCCATCTGACTAGTGAATCCTCAGTCGCGATCGCCATCATCTCGCAGTTTAAGGATCTGTGTGGTGACGACAATGCCGCCTGGCACGCGATGCGCAATTGTTGTTCGCGTTGTGCACGGTTCGACGGTAATAATCCCCACAGTTTCCCCATCGTGTACGGCTTTAGAGTTTGGGACTGGATTAATCTCATAAGGATCTGCGCAGGACCAGTCACCACAATCCCTTCCACCTGCGCACTCTGCAAGAGTCCACACGGCGCACCTTTGGCCGCACCACGCAAGATGTTGATGGCAGCTCGTCTTCTCGCGGTGACGTCCCGGCGTGTCCTGAAGCACTCTGGCGCGAGTGCGTTCAAAGAATCCATGGCGGTGTTGGCGTCGTAAGCTTGTGCGCGCGTGCAAATGCGTTTACTACCGGGTCTCGTGACGCGTTCCGTAGCGCCAGCAATCTTGTTCGTTCGTAGGGCCTTAGAGATGGCATTCAAGAGTCCCTCGATCGCCTGATCGTCCTGCTTCATAATAATGTCTGCATGATCATCCCAAAAGACGTCCATCGCTGACGCAGTCGCCAAACGCCACGCGTCGATACGCAACGAGTGGTCAGGTAATCGGCCAAAACCACGCTTGATTTTAGTGATCCGCGAAGCCCACTCGATGAGCGTGATGGCTCCCCATAATTTGTCCGCCGCCACATTGTTCTTAGTGATCGTGTCGGTGTATAATTTCGCGCCAGACGGAGACACGGTCCAAGTGTTCTTCTCATGCGGCTGCCGGTTCGTAGGCACGAGGAACTCGATCCCGAGCCCCGACTTGAGTTGTGCAAATTGGGCCGCCCACCGGGTATCAATGCGATCGAAATCCGCAATCGGTCTACACATGACCGAGCAAGCGCGCTCAATAATGCAACTAGCGGAGGCGTCGTCGGAATGTTGTGCGAAGGCGCTACGCGTCATAGCGACGCACCGCCGGGGGAATGCGATAACAAGGCAAGAGTGGTCGGCTGGGTGTTTAAATACACCGGGCGGAATATTTGACACTCTAAGTGGAATGCTATCGGGCTCGACCGACACGAAATCCAAAGACGATCCCTGTGGGTGAAAAGTCCTCCCCGTCGGGAGGACGCACCTGCCTTCAGTCCAGCTGTCCAGGACTTGCAGCGCGACCTCTCAATAATTGATGTTTGAAGCGATCAAAGCCGAAAAACCAAAAAGAGGACACATATCAAATATATTGATGACTGGACGTGTTGCATGTATGACATCTTTTTGGATACCACTTAAAAGAGAGCAGATGCGTGTCTAAATAAAAAAATGCACTTTTTGAGGGCGGGGCGTGTTTCACCTACGGGTCCGAGCTCGTAAACTGCGGAGTCACCGGGGGGGCACTTGTGTCACGCCATAAGGCGGCTTCAATCGACTCAAGCCAGGGTCGTAGTCGTTCCGGGTCGCGCCTTAAGGCGGCCCATCACTGTCAAACGAGGGCGCTCCACGAATGATGGTTGGAGCGCCCTCCACCTGAGGAAGACCAAAAGAACATCGCGAACATGTGCGGCAACTCAGGGACACAACTCGACAGATCGCTCGACGGGGCACAAGACAACGCCAAGGTCGGAGCGACGAGAACTCGCACTCTTTTTCTTTTTTTTTTTCCTTTTCCTTAGTTCTGTGCTTGATCAACATTGTCAGATCCGTATCTTCGAGAAAGACGAGACCACAAAACGCGCCATAAGATGATCGGAGTCACCTGTTTCGCCAAAACCTGAGCTGTGTCGGATGTGTCGACTAAGACCCATCGCTGTGCAGTTGCGTTACCCAAGATGCGCAACCGGAGTTGTGCAAAGGTATAAAGAGGGGCCTGTAGTTTGGCGAGAGCCGACACGAAGAGAAAACGACAGTGGGAGATGATGCGACCAGAGTCGCCAATTTGTTCGCAGACCTCGCGACAGAGGATTTTGCTGAACGAATGTCACCGCTTTGATTCACTCGTGTCGGACGCCGCAAACTTGTGTGGAAATCCAATCTATATATATTTTTTTTTTTTTCCTTAGCTCGCCGTCCGAAGTGCCTTGAGGGGTGAGGTCCTCCTATTTAGTTAGCTGCTTAGGGGTGCTCTCGTCCAATCTTTCGAAAGGTGCGCCTTCTCTCCTTGGTGCCGTCGTCCAAGCTCACGACCCTTCCTGTCGTGAGCGCACTTCTCTCAGCTATCGCTCCAAGCCGCGCACGTTCGTCGTGCTCCCAACCTGGGGAAATTGGGCAGCTGTTGATAATTCCTGAAACGGGTTGAGGGTCGATGATTATGCGGCTACTGCGCATTTACTAACCAACGTTCCTGGAACGGGGTGGGGGTATCATCTGGCCGGTGGCGCTCATATGGTGACTTAATTGATTTGCGAATGATGGTGCCTGACGGAGCTACTTGCTGCACGATTCGGAGCGAACTGCGAGGAACCTGAAGGGGGAACAAAAATGCGAATCGATGAACCTGAGGTGTGCGTGATTTGGTGCGTGTGTGTGGATGCGCGTCCCCGCTCGGCGTAGTATCCATCTCATTCATCTGGCTGGTCCGGTGGACCATGCGACGAGCTCGCCACTTCGTCCGCTCCCCACAGTGGCTCCTCCTCGGAAGAGGGTATCACTTCGGCGTCACCAGGGTCGTCGTCACTTTCGGGCAAGGCACCATCGGCGTCCGTGTCGTTCCAGATGCCGCTGCAAGCGTTCGGCGCGGGGGAGTCCTTGAATTCGGCGCGAAATGTAGCGCGATGCAGCTGCCATGTCGCTTGATCTTTGAGACGATTGCACAGATTGAAGAACGTCTTCGCGATCGAGTTGCCATGTGACCAAATCCGTTCCATTCCGGTTTCGCTGCATGTCGTGGAAGAATGTTGAGAAGTCATGGGCAGCCCGCATCTACATCGGAGGTCGGACCCCACGTCATAAATGATGCGCAAGGCCTCGTTTTGAGCGGGTGCGTCGAGCGATGAAGGCAGCGCCCGCCAGGGCATACGTATGACCATCTCAATAGGTGACGGCGGAAATATGTTCTCCATGAAATAGGGGCCCAGCGTGTCCTCTTCGAAAATTTCCGTAAAAATTGGCTTTGAGGCTAAGTCGATAGAGTCCAAGTCGGCTTCAGCCGCAGAAAGGCCGGAGCTCCATGCAACCACCATCCCGCCCTTGCGTAGGTGTGCGATAATTAGACGCAAACGATCCACACATGCCGGCCCGTCGAGCTTGGCGGATGGCGCGCCAAAACCGTGTATGTGAATCCGCTTGGTGCTGAGGAGGCGCGACGTGTTCTCGTCACTGGGCCATCCCTTCTCAGCCATGGCGATAGCGACCGAGAACGACCGCAGTGCTGCGATGAGTGCGTAAAATTTCCTAAAATAGTCCACCACTTCACTTGGGGCGTCCGAGAGCCAACCGCACAAGAGGGGTCTACCGCGGGCGAGAGCAAGCACTTCACTCGTGAAGATAGTGACCGCGTCGTTTTGGTAGGGACGAATCGTAACAGACGTCACGTCCGTGGAAGTGGTAGACACCCGACCACTGAGCGCGGCGGCGTCGCTCCAAATGTCATAGTGCGCGAGCGTGCTGAGTGCGAAAAAGCCGGCCTTGCGTTGGGTAGGCGGGAGGAACACGCGCTCAGCGATACTGAGGGCCTCTCCGGCCCACTCCTTGACGAAATAGCTGAACTCGTCGCCCAAGTTTCCAAAAGTGCGCCAGCCGACACGAGCGATGGCGTTGTGGTGCGTGCGTGTGCGTCTCCCAGCGTCGCTCGGAAGCGGCATGCCCGTGAAAGCAGTGAGTGGGATTTTTCTCCTCCAATTGTCGCGCGTCAAACCATTGTCCAGGGCGATACGTGCCCAAATGCCGTCGCTAACAGGCCGGAAGCTGCGACCACGCGGGCGCCAGCATCATCATCAAAAATGTCCGAAATGCCAGGACGAATGTGCTCCGCTTCGACAAGTAGTGGCGCGAGGTGGCCCACGGCGTCGATCGCGTTCCACTTCACATTCTCAATAGTTTGCGCTGCTGAGATCTTCCCACGTAAGTTCGCAACTGTGTTGCGCGTAATCGCAATGGAACGGCGTGCGCGGCAGCGTGCTTCTCCAATGATCGAGACAACGCAATCGTGGCCCGTGGAGTCGGCGCGACTCGATGGCAGGAGTGCGGCGCCGAGACAGCTGAACTTGTCCACCGTCCCACAGTTGAAATCGCTAAACTGGACCCGCCCCAACCATTCAACGACGTGCGGGAGCTCCTCGATCTCGCGCACCATGGGCGGCATCACACAAACTTCGGTCTTCGGCAAACTAATAAACGCGAGCGCCTTCTCATTGAAAATCCCAACAACCCGAAGCGTTTCACTCGTGAGCTGCTCGATGAGGCGGAACTGAACAGGATCGAAGGCCTCCTCCGTAAAAGCAGCAACACAGCACAAACACACTTTTTGTTGTTTTTTTGCAATATAAAAAAAAATGCTGAAGAATTTTAGTACTGCATGTGTTTCGAAATAACTTCAACACATTTTGCCACTTACGCAGAATGCTTTTAGTTTATCTAACTGCGATGCTTCGTCCAGTGCTAGTGCCTTGATTTATGTCCAGACACGTTCTCAACCGCCCTAAATGAGCTGGATTATAGATCAATATTCTCAACGTGAGACAATTTGCAATCCTTTTAACTGTAATAATACTAGAAATGCTCACAGCTCCACTTCACTCCCGGGCTGATTCATCCTGCACCATGGGGAACCTCAGCGCGCTTAAGTTCATCCTTTGGCGGGCTGTAGGTTTCGGCCACATCACGCCGGCCGCTAATGACAACACGAGACGAGTTCCGCGACAAGCTGGTCGCAAGACCGATGGCGTGGCATCCTGCTCGGGTACCCCAACGCATGAACTGAGTTGTTTGGTTGTGCCTGGATGTGCTCTACAAACAGCAAGCACCCTTGAACGGGCGATCGCGCTTTCGAACATGCGAAGCCACTCGACGTCTCTCGACATTTTTGCTCGGATTCAGACACTAGATGTTCACTAAGTGAGACAACATTAATCCTGGTGGATGAAGTGCGTCTTTGTGCAGAACGACATCGCTGGACGTCGCGCCGCAAACACTTGGAAGAAAGTGATCTTGTCTGTGCTTGTGACCCTGAAACCGTGATCAGAGTCGCTTTTTGGGGGTTGTCTAAAGAGTGTTGCTGAACTGAGCGTGGGGATACGCTGAGCCGTCACGAATTGCGACCAGTGCACGCCTCGGGTTCGTGTGAACGAATGCTCCGTCGTGTCTGTGTTCCGTGTGAATCTGAGTGAAGGCGCCGAGTGTGCCACTCCTCGCTGGCGGTTGAAATTGCCCTCCTCTCCTCTTGTTGTGTTGATATGAATCAAGTTGATCCTGCTCTTGAAGTTTGCTATTGCTTGGACGCACGCCTTTGCACGCATGCGCAGAGGTATGTGTTCTGCACTGACGACGTCCTTTGCTTCCGTGAACGTCCTCCTCAAAGAAAACAAAAAACTTCTTCCACTCGTCAGCTTCAAGTCTCCGTCTCTCGAAGTCCTCGCGCGATCATTCCCGCCGCGTATTCTGAATAAGCATTTTTGTTAATGCTTAACAAAATTCGCGACGAGCAGAATGTGCGAGCAGATGAATTGAAATGAAGTGAGCTGATATGGGAGCGCTCGGCGGAAGCCGGCGACTTCTGATAACCTAGGCGCAAGCCTGGAAACGAGGGCGATAATGGAGGCTGCTACTCGTATGCAAAGACCTGGAGGGGATTTCTATGTGTATAATTGTGAATAAAATGCCTGAGGTTGTGAGTTTCGCGCTGAGTTCTGTGTTTTGCTGCTGACAGTGATGGCATCATCCTCCTCCCCATCACCCTCGTTTTCGTCGCTCCCATCTAGCGACAGATCCGCCACAACGCCTTCGGCACACGCTGACCATGTGTCCACGATATTCACTTTAGCTATAATGTCCCCACCCACCAAAATTTTCATGCTCATGTTGAGATTTGCAATTGCGTTCTTGATTTCCTCGGTATGGCATCATTGCGCATTATTTTTCATCGATGACGGACCATTTGTCACGAACTATTTTCACCAACACAGACAACCCAGAACCAATCGACGAAGATGGAACCCGGAGGAACGCCAACGCAACCAATGATCAATACGATTAGGAACACACGAAAACAATACAACTGTGAAGAACCAGAAGGCAACGACAACGCCAAATGAATAGAACAACAATCACCTTGCGCCACGGAGGATTAGAAGATTGGCTACAGAATTTTTTACGCCTAAATAGGTTTCTGGTCGATGTGGGGTCTTTTCCTCCCTGGAGGTCCGAACAAAATGCGTTCTCTTATTTCGTCTTTTCTCTATTGGCAGACGCAATAAAATCTAAACATTTAATAGAAATGAGCCGATCGATACTCCAACTTTTTCATATCTTTTGCGGGACGGGACGGGTAACCGACGGAAACTCAGAAACGTCAGCTGCGCAACCTGCCTCCGCACTCCACGACAATCACAATAGGCGTGCCTGTCTCCAGCAAAGGCGCGCAGGAACCAAAATACGCATGGAGATCGAGATTGACCCAACAACATAACTGACTTCCAATTCCAGAGAAAATGGCACAGAGGAAACCTGCGCCCAAGACCCGCGTTGTCGTTGTCATGACAAGTGGATTTGTTCAATGCATGATGTCGCAACCACTAACACTCCTCGTATCTCTTCAAAAAAGACTCAGACAAAATTTTTCTTTTCTTCTTGCAACGCGGAAACACCACAGATTTCTCGAAATTTCAAAAAGAAAGACACACTCACACAATCAATGACTGAAAACAAAATCTAATAAGATCTCCGTAGATCGTCAGATATCATCAATCTCTTGGTTTCTTTTCATCTTGCCTAAATGCTAGTAAACACTTTCGCTTTGATGCTTTAAATACTTTCAATTTCATCACTCTCCGTCTCCTCTGGCTCCTGTAACTTGTAAAAAAAGCCAGATACTATAATGCGGACCCAAGAGTCCCTCAAGTCACTGAGGGAGAAACAAGGACCAGGCAAACCAAAGGCCAAAGCTCTTGATCGTTGAAATCTTCGACGCAATAGAAGAGGATGTCGCCTCGGCCGGCTCTCGAACTCATCGGCGGAGCCCGCACGGCACTAACTAGATTCACTCCCATCCAGAGCCTGACGGCATAACACCATACACATGGAGTTGTTGGATGCACATCGCCGCTGCTTGCGTCACGAACCGAAAGGACATAGTTCCAGAAGCAAGCTGCGCCTCGCGAAGGAGAGGAAAGAGCTGCTCATCTGACTTGTCGGGACCGCCAGCAGTTGCAGGGCTCAGAGTTGTAGACTCGTCGGCACCGCCAACAGTTGCAGGGCTCAGAGTAAAAGTTCCTGTTTTATGCATTTATCTTACTCGCCGTAAATAGTATCACTCTGTATGTGATGTCTGTGTCAGTGCCAACAAATAAAAGAAAGCGCAGTAAGTTCTTCGTAGCGACAGCGAGGACGAATTGGACATGAACATCAATGAAGGCAAGATGAACATCAATGAAATAAAACAAACGCATGAGTAGCAAGTACCCAGATGCGTGATCCCATCAGCTATGACTGCCATCGCCAGCGGCGCAACGTATCCCGTGTCTTGTCCACCGACTGTGATTCCGAGGGCGTGAACAGTCGCCTGCTTCGGTAACTGCAATGTGACAGAATGCATACCCACACCTGGTGCCGCTTCTTGCTCTTGCTCTGCTGCCTCTCGCTGCTTGCTCTGCTCTCGTTCCTTGCTGTCGGGGTTGGCATTCCCTGATAGTAGAAAACATTTACTGTTCGCCTCCAACATCACTCCCGGTGGCTCTGAGACGGTCAAACGGTCGACTCCATACGCGTACTGCAAATATGCCCGCCCAAACGTGTTAACAAGATTGCTCACAGAATCGCGCCCGACCTGTAGTTAAGTACGCGCGGTTGTATTACGACCATGATGAAGGAAAAATCGGGTACGTAAAAATATCGGACAAATGCTGGCTACGATCGAAAATATCCTATGCTACTGACGCAAATAAGGACGAATCTTGTCGACGTGATGAGAGACTTACCCCTTCATCTGGCGGCACTACGGTGCCGTGCTGGAACGCCAAATCAATGTAGGTCCCGTTGTTCTTCTTAGTGACGGTCTCTGCGCGCAGCTTTTCGACTGAGTTTCCGTAAAAATTCGACTTGTTTCGCAGTTTCTGGATAAGCTCAGACTCATCGAGCTCCTCATCTGCCGCCTCCGAAGTCTGTTCGTTCTCCTCCACTTCCTCTTCCTCTTCGTATTCGCTGTCTTCATCATCTTCCTCTTCCTCGATAGTCCTCTCCGCCTGTGAATCTTCCGACAGAGGGTTCGCCGTTTCCTCTGGAGAAGTAGCTGCACTGTCGGAAATTACGGCGGCATGATGTTGGGAGTCCTGCAACGAATCAGGAGACGAGTGTTCCGAAACGTCGTCTTCATCCCATCCATCAGCATGTTCCACATGAAGTTCAGCTTCAGCACTGCTGCTCTCGTTGATATTCTCGTGGTCCTGCTCAACGACCACATCACTCTGTCCCTGTCCGTCTTCTTCCAAGAAAAATTCCTTGGGCACGAGATTCGCCAACCCGAAACGCAGAAAGAAGTCATCTTCGGTTTGTTGCTCAACAACAAGAACAACGTCCTTGCTCCACGAAAGTTTATCGTCATCAAAAAAGTCTCTCTGCCGGCTTGTGCTGCTGCTGTTGCGAAGAGATATCCTCGTCATGCTGTTGCGATCAGGTCTCATCATCTCAGAGAGATCACCATTTCTCGGCAAGATGGCGTGATCAGCGATGTTGAGGTGAGTGTCCCGAAGCCCCCGGCTCGCGTAGTCTCCAACAGCAGGACTCTTCCCTCCACCCAGATTGAGCATCATCTTCCCTCCACCCTGCATCATCTTGGCCAGATCACGCATCTGCTGTTGAAGATCATGCACACCCTCGTGCACTTCCTTCATCGGATCCTCCGGCACAAAGGGATTGTCCATGGAAAATGTAGTCGGACGTTGGTCTGCGCTGGTTGAGCTCGGACTTGTCGGAAAGTTGGCGCTGCTTCTTGGACTCGGATCTGTTGACGGAAACAGAGAGTGGGACTGTCTCTTGGTGGCGTTTTGGTACTTCTCCTCGTTCCCGTAAAAACCGTCCGCAAGAGTGACCTTCGTTTGTCCGGCCGCATCCTCGAGCAGAACGGCAGAAGGTTCCTCGCCACTCCCGTAGCTGGAGACCGCAGTGCTGGGCTGCGCCTGATCAATGGATGCAATTAGTTTGTTTTTGTCGTGCTATCATCTACAATATGTAGTGGTGGCGCTGGTGGCGCAAAGACAAGACGCAACTAAAAATTTTATCAATTAAACAAACTGCGTCGATCATGTATAATCGACGTGCTCAATCATGTATAATCGACGTGCTCAATCATGTGGACAGTTATGCCAATTCAATGTTAAATTGTGCGCATGTTGGGACGACCTGAAAAAATTCTCACATTGGGGAGAAATCCCACCAGCAAAGCCGAGAGACAAGATCCGAGAAGGGCGACGAAAAACGCGGAGGCTGCATTCACATTCACATCCACCGCTGGGACATGCTGATGCTCGTCTTCGTCTTCCACACCAGCCGCAAGACCTTCAACTTTCGGAGCGATTTTCTTTGCACGTTTTTTCTTGTCAAGAATGTCATTGTCACCTCCCGGTCCGGGACCCACATAACTGGTGCCGAGAGGTCTCGGCTCCGATCCTTTTTCAACAAGATCTTGACAATCCAACTGACCTTGTGCAAACGGACGCGGAATGTTGGATATAATTGCCTCGGCGGCGGAATCCACCACGTCGACATTCTTTTTTTCCTGCTTGCCTGAAGCGGAAACCGCGAGGAAAGAGTCAACGCTCATGGTTTGTTTGACACCGATCTATTATTCTCAAGAGCAAAACGAAACCGCGAGTCAACTCAGAGAAGAAAATACTTACTTAAGTGCTCTTGGTTCTCAAATTGTCAACAAGTTGTGCTTTTGTGCACTTCTCAAACCAAATCGTTATTTTTTTTCGTTGAATTTCCTAATTGCGAATCGCTCCGAGTCCGACCTGTCATTTTTCTCAATGTTTCAAGCAACGCGATAAGTAGTGTAGTGTGGGGTGGTAAGCGCGACGCAGGGTTTCCCCCTGATCCATTGGTGTTGGACGGCATGCAGAAGATGAAATTTTGATTATTTTTTTTCAGCATTTTTTCCTTCTCCTTTCCCTCGGCAAATTCTGCAAATGTGAAGAAGAAAACGACTGCAATGATCCATCTCGTTCATCCCTCAAGTCGTGCCCAATGGTTTATTCGCTTCACCAAACGGAATTCCCGTGCCACGAACAACTGGAGATTTGTTGTGGTTACTGCTCGTGAAAAACGCATGAACGGAGTCACGTTGTTCGCGCTTCTTGAAGCTGACTGGGTCATGTTGGCGTTTACGCGAAACAACTGTCCACGTTCACGCAGATTCAGTTGTGACAGTGACAGTTTCTTCTTGTGAAAGACAGCAAGACAGTTGTTTCGCGTGAACCTGGAATCAATAGCCCTGCCTCGCAAGGTAAACTGGTCAGAGAATTTCAATGCAAACTTGGAAGAGAATCTGTCTGGAATAACTTGCGCGAGGAAAACTTTGTCAAAGAATCTATGTGGAATAGCTTGCGTAATGGAAACTTGGTCAGAGAAATTCTACCTGGAATAGCTTGCGTAATGGAAACTTGGTCAGAGAAATTCTATCTGGAATAGCCTGCGTAATTGAAACTTGGTCAGAGAATCTATCTGGAATAGCTTGCGCAAGGGAAACTTGGTCAGAGAATCTATCTGGAATAGCTTGCCTGATGAAAACTTGGTCAGAGAATCTATCTGGAATAGCTTGCGTAATGGAAACTTGGTCAGAGGATTTACGTATGTATCTAGAATAACTTGCGTAATCGTAATGGAAACTTGGTCAGAGAATCTGCGTGAACAACTTTTCTATAGGCAATGGCAAACTTTGTCAATCAGAGAATCTTCGTGGAAAAATAGTTTTCGTAAACAAAGATTTCTTTACGAAGGCTATTCCCCGTGAAAATACATAACTTAAGGAAAAAAGGAAAACTTGATCAGGGAATCTGCATTAACTTGATCAGGGAATCTGAATGGAATAGCTTCGCGAGTAAAAACTTGACCTGACCAGGTCCAAGGAGTCTGGGGTTGCATGAAATAGCTTTCGCAAGAAGCAAGAACAAATCCCTTGGCCAAGAATTTCTTGTGAATAAAGCCTGTACCTGCATGAACAATGTGAACATATCGTAATAAGGTTCCAAAGCGTGATTCATCGCACTCAGAAATCACGGCCAACAACCCTGCAGACATCTTACGACTAAGAACAAGCCCAATTAGAATGATAGAAAGATGAATTCCCGGAGAAATTATTATCTTCTGGATGGGAATGATCCTCAAGCTCAACGCAGCCGCGCTTCCTGCTCCCGTATGGCCTCAATGAGGGGCTTTGTCGATGCGGGCAGGGTTGGCAACACGAGGCGGGTTCTGAGGTATTCCGGCGGAGCACATGCCAAAGAGTCTCGGATGTAGCATTCCGCACACGATGCCCGCACTTGATACCAACGATTTGGAATCCGCTGCGGCAACTCGATATCCTCTTCGAAAATTGCCCTCGGACGACTCTTCACGAGCTCTTTGACTTTCCTCTGCGTCACGCATTCTGTCGGCGCGAATTTCTGCCCCTTCAATTGAGACAAATCGGATCCCACCTAAGAAAAAAAAAACACGAGCTCTGTGTGCCGATCAATGATTCAATAGCACATTCGAAGATCCAATTCCACGTCAAAAAAAAAAAATGAGACACCTACAAACACCTTCTTGTACGTGTATCTCATGCTTCCAGACAATAAATCTCCCCAACTTTAATATGTCACGCACCAGCGAAGCAAAACTCCCCGAAGATGTTGATCTGCGATTTTAAATCTTATCGGACCCTCCGCCCATGAAATTGAAGAGCAACTACCTGTAACAAGCCAGGACAATCAACCCACCTCCTGAGCCTGAGTCTGAGCCTGAATCTGAGTACACGGATTATAGGACTACATTTGCCTCCATGCAATTAGAATTCTACCTGACATTTAAAATAAATTCCCACCTTCATCGTGTTTGTTGCGGCCATTCGGCAAAACTGCTGACATTTGTTATCTCCGAACCGTTCCAGCAGGCGCGTGCATGTTTGGATTTTGAATTTTCCAGGAAGAATTTTTTCGGGATTCTTCTCGTCACGCACTTGCGTCTCTTCTGGCGCGCAATGTTTGACGCACCATAGGGGAGGAAACTCCAGGCCCGTTTTCCCGGTATGCATCAGCTCGATCTCTGAGGGATTTCTGCAGAGCGCGCTGTTCCCAACGGCAACCGGCCGGCAGTCGGAACAAGATTTCCGCCCGGAACTTCCACTTCCCCCAAAAAAGGACTGCGCTATGTTGTCGCGCAGCCTGTGATAGGGCAGGGGTGTCTGGTGCGAGAGAAACGTGTTCAATTCGTTTTTCACGCGCTGCGCGTAATTTTCCTCTGTCTGGAGTGTTTGCACATAGGCACGGACCCGCTTGAGAATTTCGGACAATGGTTTCGATAATCGTCCTGTTGCCACCTTCATCGCAGCCTGTGCGCGTGAAATAAGCTCGGAGCCCAAACGAATCCCGCCTGCGTGGCCGGAATCGTGCAACACAAGATGCATCAACTTCTCCATCTCCATTGCAGCAATCAAAACATTAGTATAGGCACGCTTCGTAGCTTCCATTTGCTTAAGGTAGGGTATCACATACAGAAAAGGCTTTTGCAGGATCGTGCGGAGAGGCAACGGAGGAACGACGCTGGGTTGTGAAGAGAAAGACGCTTCCTCCTCGTCCAAAAGTAACTGCTTACCAACTGCTTCCGTCACCCGGTTCGCCAATACCTGCGCATAGCCCATGATAACAGGCTGCGCACCACCTGTTTCGCCGCCTTTCATCAACTCTAACTCCTTCGTCAATGATTCTTCCGAACTCGAACGTAGTCGTAGCCCCATGTCCAAGAAACTCGTCGGCTGATCTATCGGCTGATGTGCCGGCTCCTGATTAAGAATAGTTGAAGTGCTGGAGTCCACTTCGACCTGGTGTCTCCCGAGTTCCGCTTCGATTGCAGTCTTGGTCTCCCGCACGCGCATCTGTAGCCGCTCGATCTGACGCCTGCACTCTCTCAACAAATTTCTCGGCACTCTCGCCCACTCCGTGCGAATCCGCTTCACACGCTGCCAATACGCATACCACGCAGGTTGTTTTTGTGGCTCGTATTTCTCACCACCACCATACTTCTGCATATCGAAACCGCGCATTGCCGTCAACTCGTCTAATCGCGTATCCAAATCCTGGGGCTGCTGAAAATTCAACACGTTCACGCTTGTCTCGATCGCCGTGCGCTGCAGGCCGCCACAACTGATTGTGTAAAATTAAATTTGTATTTGTTGTGTAAAGAATAAAAAAATGTGTAAGAAAGATTGAGGAAAAATGAACGAAAACAGATGAACGCACGACCGCAAAAAAGAAGGGAGTGTGGACATTGATTTGGACTGAATGCGCCGTCCGAAACGCGACGAGGACAATGAATGACGAAAAAGAACCGCGCAACAAGACCAACACCGCTGACACGCTTCAACATTTACGACGAACGATGTCGTGACTCGTGACGCGATTTTCGTGAAATACAATTCGTACAATGGAGTTATTTGTAGAAAGAAGTCCTGCTAGAAATCTTTACGTTGTGAGTGAATCCTTTATGACTTTGAGCAACGCGATTGTGCGCGGGATCGTGACAGCCGTGACGGTTTTCGGTCCCACCACTTCTAGCTCGCGGAAGATAGCCTGCGCTTTTTCGTCTAAATTCATACCCGCGTCAATGACTAGTTTTTCGATTAGCTCGACGAATGTCCATTCTTTCAGTGGTTTTCCGGTCCCTATCGGCGGCGCTTCGAATATTTTGTCCGCTGCCGGGTCCCTGATCTTGCGGATGTCAGCAGATATCGAGGCATAGAAATGCTGCAACTCATAGAATAAACCGTCCTGCTGCCGTGCGACACTGCTCACCACAGAACCCAGGTCACCTCCGCCTCCCCTGTTAACTCCGACGACGATGTTGGGCATGTAGGTCCGATCTGCGGCTTTGGGGTTGTCAGGGTCGACTTGAATTCCCTCAGATTTGAGCAACTTGCCAACCTCCGCGAGTCTGTGTTCGAGACTGTCGTGCACACCTTTGAAGTTGTCCTCGCGAAATCTGCGGAGAGATGCAAAGGCTTGCTGGGCCTTATCGGTCATATCTGCAAGTGTTGCGCGGGGCCCGGTTAATTTGTCTACATCTTTGTACTCAGAGGAACCGGCTTCCCCAACATCACCGTGATCGCCGGCGACCTTCTGCAATTGGGAAACAAGACCCGTCTTCTCGTCTCGCACACTGACCATCCCATTTTGCCGATTTCGCACGTCCTTCTCGAAATCTTTCATCTTGCGCACGACCGAAGACACATCCAACCCATTATTGTTCGAGAGATCCGCAGCCGCCCTGCCGAGTGCGAGAGTGAGCATCGTTGTTAGCTGATGCCTATCCCATGCTTCGAGCCGTTCGAGATCGATTACCACGCGACGTCTCAACATGGCGGACACTGGAGAGTCATCCCACGTCTTCCGTGTCTCCCAATAGGCGTCGGCGTCCTCTCTCCTTTTGGTGATGGTGGCCCCGTTCGTGTCAACCAGCTCGATGGCGGACACCGGAGAGTGGTCGTCGGATGTCTTTCGTCTACTTGATTCCGAAGACGTGCGAGTGTGCGTGTTCACCTCGCTCTCCAGCATCTGCTCCCTGTGTTCTCGTAAATCCTCCATGGAATCTTCATTACTCGTGAGCAAATCGTTGCCCATATCTGCCGTCTCCATTGCATTGTCCAGAAAATCCAGCTCTTCCTTCTGCCGCAAGACTTCCTTGATTCCAACAATTTGCAACTCCACCTCTCCGGCCTCGGAAAACCGTGAAACAAGATGCTTCTCAATCTTGCCCTCGAACGCCACCGGTGGCGGCTCCGGAGCGGGGACCGTGACGAGGGCGGGGTGCCCGGCGACGCTGAGCCGCCGTCTGCGCTCCTCTTCCAAGTGTCGCAACCTCTGCGCTTCCGCCTGTTCTCGTGCCAAACGCAATTCGTCGTCTTCGTCATTGTGATGCGGAGACATGCCCTGGGCCTCACCCTTTGCTTTTTCGTCGTCATCCATATGCTCCTCAGAAATGGCTCCGTACGGATCGACTTGCCGCCAACAGTGCCGCTGTCGCACCTCCCGCCCCTCCACCTCCTTCCGAATCTTCGCCTCGTGTTGCGCTTGACTTCTGAACGTGAACATGCTTTTTTTCTCCGTCGCAATACGAAACTGGGTGATTGCACCAACGTGTATCTCGAACTCGTCGTCTGACAAAGCGCCCCTCTGCCAATAACGCTGCACCTTAGGACCTGTTTATTTCATTTTCATATTTCGCTGAAAATGACGGAACATAATTAAACTTCTTACGTAAACCAGGACCATGCCTGCGCGCTTGAAGATTGTTTCCTTGCTGGGCGCACGTTTGGCCATTCCTGTATGCTTGTAAAACGATCAAACAACTACCCCAATTCACGCGCGTTTCCTCCTGCGCCTCCGTGCCCACCATTTCAGACTCGTCCGCAATCGCTGTAGCTTCTGCTGCGTCCTCCACATCATGGACGGGAGACCTTTGTTGACTTAATTCTAGCACGGAGGACGGAGGATAAGACGACTGCTCTTCCTCTTCTTCCTTTAGTCCGGCTCGTGTTGAGGTGTCCGAAAACAATGATTTTTGTGTGAAAGAGGTTACGCCAGTGCTTCTGAAAACGTTTGGGGGCTCAGGCTCGGGCTCAGGAAAACCGCCCGGGGGGAGTTCGCTTGCAGGGAAATCTTCACTGCCAGAACCTCTCCCGCCTAGAAAACCTTCGCTCGCATCCACGACCTGCGTTCCGTATTCTTCGTCGTCTTCCTCGTATGCCGCCTGAAAGAAGATACAATCCACCCAATCATCCGTGTACAAAATCGTTTCGTATCCGATGCACTCACCTGCCAAGGACACACACAAGGCGTCACACGCTATGGGCCTTCCAATTTCTTTCCCCAATTCCTTCTCGCGATCCTTGCCCATAACCTTGCCCGCGCCATTATAAAACCCCGACAAGACTACTTTCACCCCGTTCAGCAGTGATGTAACCCATGCAGGCATCTTTGCTGCCTTCTGGATTTGAAAGGCATACGGTAAAATCGATTCTACGGTGCGCGCCCGCTGATCGAAATAACCCGGCTCGAGTGTTTTTCCGGCTCCAGTATCCGGAGAGGGGCTTCGCGCATCTCCGTGCCGATCCTCTTCTCGTGCTTGAGTCCAAACTGGCGTCAAAACCTCCTTCACGTGCGCAAAGCTCATGTCCAGGGGCATGACCTTTTGCCTGCGGAAGAGATCGTAGCAACCGATCACGCGGTCCTGGTAGGCGCTAAACCACTTTGTGAACGACAAACCCGGGACATCGGAACCCTCCCATCCGATCGGATATGAACTGTACGCAGAGATGTCCTCGAATCCGGGCACGGTGCTGATGGATGCTAAACGCGACAACGGCGAGTATCCTTTGGCAATCATGCCCGCAACAAGTGTCGCTGCTTCCCAGATCCCCCTCTGTGGATGCTCGTTTTTCTCTTCCACCAGGTTGTGGATATTCTCGCGCTCGCATTCTGTTACCTCTGCCTTCAACGTATCCTCGCGGCCAGTTCGCCGTTTCCACGCCTCGACGTGCTCTGCGGGAGAGCACCGCTCTTCACTCACAACGCAACTGACACTGGCCTTCCCGTCGACCTTCATAACAATGTCGTAGGGCCGCAATTCCGTGCCCTGCTTACGGCCGTAAATGTTGTAAATACTTACCGGAGTTGCTTCAGACGAGGTCCACTTGACTCGCGAATAATGACCGACGATCGGGCACCGGACCTTCCCATACATACGCTTCACCTCGAAACGGAATAATGTTCCTCGAATTTTTTCTTGAAAACAATGCTCCTCGAATTTTTCCTTGAAAATCTCCCGATGAAGCCCCCCGCGTAGTTGTGTGGGATCCAGTTGCGAGCCACGCCCTTCCAAGCCTGGAATGTCATGGACTATATCGCCTCTTCCGATTTCGTACGGCTCAGATCCCGTAATACTTCCTGGCCCACTCGGCAGGAACACGGAGATCGCTCCCGTGAATATCGCTCGCCGTTTCGAGATTCCCGTCTCCTGATGCTTCCGCAACCAACTCGTCGCTTTCCAAGCTGGAACGCTGAGAGTGCCCCTGCATACGACATTTTTCAAAAAAAAGAATGAGGATTATTTAGTTTTAGACTAATACTTCCTGTGTCACGACGTAACAAGGAGGACCCACTGAACAACGCTCCAGATCTGCCACGCGCGCGAACTGTCCTGCTCCTGGAGGATGATTCTCATTTGCAATGATCCGCAGAATTGCATCGACGCGCAGATTTGAGATAGATGAAGAACGAAGCCTTACACATAGACGAAAAACTTTGCCGGTGTCGGAAGGGATTTGATTCGGAAAATCTGGGGCGAGGTATCAAATGCTGCACGTCAAACTGATAGAAAAGAAGCCCAGGCACCCGGAAAATAACGGAGGGAGACGAAGGCAACGGAAACTGATGCATTTTATCACTATCTTTTGGTGACGATAATTAGTACAAGATAGGGATACTTTTTCATCAAAACGATCCTTTCTCCCTCAACAAGACACTACCGAAGACTATACCACAGAACTCAACTACACACCAAAGACCATACCACAGGACTTTCATGTCTTTTTCTTCTTCGTGTGTCTCCCCGTTCGCAGCGTATTGAGAGGAACACTGATCTTCAATCTTCGCAAGTATGTTTTTCATGTCCTCACAAGATGCCAACACCGTTTCCACCTGTGCCAAACACAAACTAGTAACATCTTCATTTTCAGTAACTGATTATACTGAAGAATTGAGTGATGTTTTCGCACGGACCCGGAGGAGGCATAGCTGTTCCTTCTCCTCGCAAGGATCCGCCTACATTTCTAAACGTCTGCGAAACCAACTGATTAAGAGATCACCTTTACAACCGGAAAGTGAGAGCCTTTCTTTGGAGAACAGACATATTTATCACCTCCACTCCGCTCATTACGTTCGTGTGGTGGTTGTCGGCGTCTGTGGTGTGATCGACGCTGCAGGTGCAACTGAGGGTCTCGAATCGATCGGGCTCAGGCTGCGGCTCTCGGGCTTGCCACGTGGTCGACAGTCCCCATGTCCTGCCTACGAAATTATTCTGGCTGTACATCTTTTTCCCCAACGTTGAGATTTTTGACACGCCCCAACTGCTTCCCTGTGCACGTTTCCATAGCTCCCATCGAGCTGCCCGTTTCGTGATCGCCACGTTCAGCTCGTTCAACTCTTCGGTGGGCACCATTGCCGACACCTTCATGATCGTGCGCTCGTTAAAAAAGAACTCGCTCAGCATACGAAACTCATCCGCCTGCAATGCAAATAGGCGCTCCGCGAGGGCATACGCGCACCGAGCTTCCTTCTTCTGCCAAAACATTTCGAGGGATGGCCCACCTTCCTGAGCTTTGCCCTCACCTTCCACCGAGCTCTTGGTGTAACCGTCAGGCGGAAAACCCAGATCGAAGACCTCTTCCACCTTACGGAAGAGTTCCTTCACGTCCACTGTCTCAGCCTGATTTTGATTTACTTATTCAACTAACCGGGCATTTTTGACTTATTTAACCAAACGGGCCGTTTCCTAGGCTGGATGTCCCGCGCCCTTCCCCGTATTCAATCCGCCCAACACCGAGAATAATGAAGATGAACACCTGTCGCATCGTATCTAACAATAACAATACCGGCGGCTCTTCTACGAAGTTGTACCAGTTGGAAACTTTCGTCGCCCAACCCCGCTGATAGCCCTTGAATGCCATTGTCGCACCCATTTTCATGCCAACTTTCGCGATCACTACAATTGTTGAATATGATTAGCGGAACTTGAAATTGTTGCATGTAAGCTCATCGAAAAACAAACCGAATAGAAGAAATGACCGAAATTCAATCATAAAACCAACCAAAGAAAAGACTCATTTTACTGGAAATAACTCACGCACGCCGTCAGATACAAAACGAGACCCGTCCTCCTCCCCTCGCAGACAACCCAAAAATCAAGGCCAGACATATCTTTTTGTTCCCTGTTGCCTTTTGCTTTTTTTTAGGACCCGCCTGCTGACCAGCAGCCGATTGCTGTTCTGACTAAATTTGCGCAATATTTTTTCTCTCGCTGTACTGACCAAATTAATACTCCCCACGGGACCCATCGCCGACATTAATGGGCCCGCCACCCCCGAAACGAGATTTATGGCAGCCAATCCTGCCTCCTCGGTTGCCATCATCTGCAAATTTTCGGACTCCGCGTGTCGAAAGATCGCCAACTTCCGTGCAAACTCCCGTCGGATGTCGCAAGGAAGCCCGGAACATGGAAAATCCAACTCCTCCACATCGTGATCCAAGTCGTCTTCCTCTCCGTCAGCTTGTTTCCCGTCCGCGTGTTCTGTCGCCTTCTCGGGATCGGACAACCCCCCGGTCGCAGACTTCATCTGGAGCTGTAGAAAAAGACTGGATGAGTGGCGTTCCTGTTGATCTTGTTCAGCTGCATCTTCACGGAACAATGACAATCCCCCGCGTTCTTGCTTTTCTTGAGTTAAAATGTCGTCCGGACCAGGAGTGTTTGATGTTCTTTGAGTGCTTGACGTTCTCTGATCGCTCTTGCTGAAGACAACGCGCCCCACTTTGCGAAAACCCCCACCAGGAACGGCTTCGAGAGGACATGCGCCACCACTCGACGCACCCAACGTACAGATGTTGCTAAAAGGACCCACATAACGATCTTTCATCCATGATGAGAATCGCCCCCGCACCACCGAACTCTGAGCGGCTACGAGTGGGAGGCCCTGATACATCGTTTTCGACGTCTTTCGGTAACGAATCCGCTGCTCACCGCTGTTCTTTAAAAGAACCCTGCCTCACTTCTCTTGTTTTGCGACCACACAGACATCCGCGCCCAGTGGACATACATAGAAAACGAAACACGAAACTAATTGACACCGACCACAACGTCGACGAATCAACGGAGTCTCGTCAGCTACACATACTAAAACTAAATCCTGTCAGAGAATCTTGCCTGTCGCTCCAAGACGCTGCTTCTTCCTACATTAAGTCCGCCAGCCTCTGGAGGTTCTCCGGCAACACGAGGAAAATCCAATGCGCCGTCAGGACTTCCTGCTTGCAACAGACTGCTCCCTCCGCCCCCCATGGGGGACGTTGAAGAGCCGGCGCTGTCGGGCTTGTGTGTGTCGATGGGACAAGCCTTCTCAAGCGCGCCTTCGTCTCCCCCCGCCTCAGCGAAAAAAGTTGCGTCTCCCAGCAACATCCTGCGCGCGCGATCTGTGCGGAGTTCCACAGCTTTCTTTCTTGTGCCGTGATACTTTACGTTTGCGATGTTGTTGGCTGCAGTTGCAAAGTCTGCAATGGCAGCACCTGGAAGCATCTGCGCCACCACACTCTGAGACGAGGCCGTAACCACAGCGGCCATGCCTTGACGATATTCGTTGATAGCCTCGTAAGTGTTGTAATTCCACGCTAGGTGTTCGAGCTTCTCAATTGCTGTCTTGTGTGCCCAGAGAAAAGCATGAAATGTTCGCTGCACCATGTTCCCGAGAGCGCCGGTGAGTGGACTTTTCAAACAACTAATGCCGGGCACACTTGCAAGAGTCTCTTTCAAATTCGCCCCAATCCTACCGATATCTTTGTCCACACCGCCCAAAGCTGCGCTGGCACCTGCGCTGGCACCACCTGAAGACATGGATTTGCGATTTTTAGATATCGTGACGTCTTCAGACAGGTGGTGCTGGTTTTTTGCTGAACGAAAGCGACGCGACACCGAGTCTAGTTCGTTTTCACATAATATGGTCCAATCCCGAACGGATGATGGAATGATCACAAACCGCGTCCAAAATTATTCACTGACAAAATACACGGACCTTTAGCGAATTAACTCTGTACAAAAACAATCGGATCCTGAGGTTAAGTAGATCTCTACAATGATACGGGCTGTTGCATCCGCAGCGTTCCAAGCATCTTTCCAAAGAATCCGCTGCTTTTTTTCCTCCGGTGTCTCGTCGGCTGGCTCTTCCTCTTCCTGTTTCGAATGATCGGCATGCTCCTCAAGAAATGCTCCTACATCCTCGTCATACCCGTCATCCTCAACTTCATCATCTTCGAACTCCTCTTCTTCGGCTTCTTCATTCTCGTCCTTTGCTTCTGGGGTCCCGTCTTCATCTTCGGAGCCCCCATCTTCGTAAACTTTCCTCCTCCCTCGGGGCAAGGGTTTTCCAACAATGATGCTCCCTCTACTCTCGTCTGTTTCTATGATGCTCCCTCTCATCGACATCGTCATCCTGCCCTCTGATGAAGTTGAAGAAGACGCCCTGCCAATACCCAGTCCCTGCATGGTGATGGAGGAGACGCGCCGACTTTGCTGCAAACGCTTTTTCACCTCCGCCCGAAAATTCACCAGACGTCCCAACTTTTGTTTCAATCGTCCAACTGCCGTCCGCTTCGAAGCTGCAAGACGTACAAGATTGCCGCGCTGCCGCCATGAACGACTCTGAATACCTGCCATGAACGACTCTGAATTACGTATTTGGTTTTGGTGGATATTTTAGCTGTGAGCCGGTCCCATCAACTCCTGGACTTTTAATATATGCAAACTTCAACAAGTTCGAGTAAAAAGAAGAACAACCATAGTTATGCGTCACGCAATTTCGAGTAAAAATGATCGGAATCGCATCCCTTGCATCACCCTTAGTACACCCCCAGACTCAATCTCGACTTTGCACCTTGATGCAATGCGAAACTACACTTTGGCTAAGTAAGTTTGCTTGTGTGTGAGCGTGACAATTATACTACTCGGCTTGGTCTGTTCCATAACAACAACAGTAGCAATAAGAGGTGGTGGCAGCTACAGTAGCAATAACAATACAACAACAATAATGACAATAGTGATCAATAATGTATTCTGTACTGCTGAGCTCCCTGCTCAAGTCCTGTGTGTCTTCCCTATTCCTGCGGTATGAAGAAGGTCCTCCTGAATAAATATACGGAATATCCACGCCCTCGTCTGTCCGATCGTGGCCGAAATATTTGGTAGCTCCGGCGTGATGTTGAAATCGATCTTCCATGTCATTTGCCTGATCCACATCCAGAAGATCATCCTGAATATCATCATTAGCGTCTTCTGAAGTTCCCAACTCCTCCAGGACGGACACGGAGGCGGAGGACTTTTTTCTTTTTGACGAAGAGGAACGACCCTCCAGCACGGAGGATACTTCAACATTCTGGCCATCAGGATTCCCAGACCCGATAAGATGTTTCTTTTTGTGCGTGAATGCGACCTCCAGGAGTCTGGACATGTTGTCGCATAAGGCTGTGGGAGAAAGCATCACGGCTTGGCGCGGCTGATGCAGCGCACCGGGATCGTCGTCAGTTCCATGCTCCCCGCCAGACATGGCGCCAGCCATCAACCTTGCCATCGCCGGCGGTGCGTATGCAATAAGCTGCAGACCCATTCCCGATAACAAGTCTTTGTTTATCAGGTCAACCATTTTGTTCTCCTCTTCAAGAGTCTTGAACTTGGGAGGGGTTTCCTTGGCGTACGCATCTTCGATACAGAAGTAGCCGTGCGCGCCGTTCAGCCACTTCTGCGGGAAACGGCTCTGTTCCATCCAGTCCCATTGACCGGCTTCCTTCGCTCTTTCTTGCGATTCAGGATCGTCCAACTTCGCCACAGAGCCGTCATCCTTCATCAAGACGACGGCCTTCATGTGCAAGACAAAGGTGCCAAACACGAGCCGACAAAGCTCCTTTCGTGTGCTCACTGATTCGCCGGTTTGCCCCGCGTTACTCCCATGCAACAACAACAACACGTTTATGAATCGCTCGATGTCGCCCACCGTTAACGCCGTGTGTCTTGCTATTTCTACTTTTTTCTTCTCATCTGCTTTCGATTTCTTCTTATCTGCAGATGATCGCTTCCCCAATTCCAGTACGGATGATGCTTTCTTGTTGTTCTTCCCCTTTCCTCCTCCCCCAACCCCATACTGATCCTCGAAATCTGCATTTATCATATCGATGTGGTCCACCCAGCGACTCTTGATGCGCGGGCTCGTTAGATACCCACAGCGGCGCTCCGGCGGCTCGATCTCCAAGTCCTGGGGCGGAATTTCGTCCGGCAACTCTCCGGTCTCTGGGTCCGGCTCCGGCGGAGCAATCGGAAAAGAACCATCCGTCGGAGCATTGATCTCTTTTTTATCCACCGGGTTCCAAAAACCTGGCGGGAATTTTCGGAAAAAGGATATTAAAGTTAAGTTAGACCCACATCATGGTCCACATCTTTTTTTTTGGGAGCGCCAACGTCGCGGCCCCTGTCTTATGTGATTCCGTTCTGACGTCATCCCTCCTCCGTAGAATCCCCTCCTGGTCGTGCCACTTCTCTCAGATGGCCCCGCAATCGCAAACTTTCAAGAAATTCACTACACTCTTTCAAGCGTTCTTTTCCCGTCTCCTCCTCTCCCCCGCGCTAGCCCCACGTCAGGGCGCCGCCGCCTCTGATTTCACTCCTGCCTTCCGTGGGAAGGCCTATGCCGTCTGGAGGCCACCGCAATCACAGAATTAAGTACCCCTCTGAGCGGGCTTCTAATTCTATGCACTGAGGAAGACTTCTATTTAGATTTTTAGAAAAAATGATAACAAAATTAAAAAAAATGATAATCACAAATAGTTTCAGTGGCGTCTCGTATGTCGGCTAAAGCGACGACAGTTTGCACATCAGTTGCCCCTTTTTGCCAGATAGCCTTCATCTCATGTTCGTAACTGTCCAAGAGCCCTACAATGACCGACATTTTCGCCCTCATAGCCGCCAGCGCCTGGGTTTTCTGGATGATCCCGTATATTTTGTACGCAGCTGCTGCGAAGGAAACTGTTTTTTTCAGAAGATTTTTGATGAGATATACGCGAGAAGTAAGTAGAAGATACGAACTCCAAGAAGATACCAACGAGTTCGTATCTTAAAATTTCCATCTGCTCAGAACGTTTGCGTCTGAAGTTTAGAAGATTAAAACGCAGGACATTACACGTTCATTTCCTCGCAACCAGTTCTTGTTCCCCTTGGTTTTAAGTGACTTAACTTAAGAGCCAGAGAAAAAGCAAACACCCTCTCATACACCCCTGGCCAAAGCAGCTCCCTGATGATACAGATACATCATAAAACATCATAAAACACAACGTCGTGAGAGCGAACACTCTTCATACCAACGGAAAAGCAAACATCCTTCATTATACCGACTTCCCCTAGGACCTCTTTGACAACCTCGGCAACTTCTCCAGCTTTCTCCCCGAACTCACCGAGATGAGGAATGGGATTGAGATCATGGATACTCCACGAGGCGTCGTCGGAATCCTCACTCCCCATACTATCACCCAAATCATGATCTCCATGAAGATCTCCGTGATCATGTTCCTGAGTCGTTTCATTCAATGCTTTTGGATCGTGCTCCTGAGTCGTGTCAATACATGAGACACGACAAAGCCCTCCGACGTCGTTCGCTGGCGGATACTCGCCGCTGAGTATGACAAAGCTTTCCGACTGTTTGGGCTGTCTAGAGCGATCCCACACCCACAGGGTCAGCGACTTAGAGTGCAGAGCACTTTAGACGATAATATGACTCGTTTCAATACATGTTCAATAAATATTTGTTCACAACTAAGAGACAGGTGACATCACTGTTTCAATAATGACAGATAGATGCACGATTATTCTCAAGTCTCAACCAAGAGATGCGCGATTATTCATCTCAAGCTCAACTAAGAGATCGCTCGGGCTCAAGAACAATCATAATTGTGTTTTTGTATACGGAAAACAAACACAGGGGTCTTCCGTGTTTTTGTAACGGGACACAATGCAAGGACTATCTCATCGTATTTTGGAAGCCATCTGATCTATTTCGTCCCCTTCAACTACAATTTCGCAATTCATTGCTTTGGGAGGCCACAGTTCCCCGCTGGTGTCAGGATTCGAGACGTTTTGACGCGCGCCGTGGAGCTTTTACTTAGCTAGGGCACTCCCAGTTTCATGAGCTTTCGCAAAGTTGCGAATGCACTAGCGGGACGCCAAACGGGATGACAATATAGATTATCCAAGTGAAAGACTACATCTACAGAGGACCACAACCCAAATTTCATTTAAGGAGCTTTCAGATGAAATTGAGACGCGAATCAACCAGTTTCAAACCGAAGAATAAAAGGAAACGCAACACGATGACGTGCCTGCATTATGAGGCCCAATCATTGACTGATACCGCGCCCCAATCATAAGGTTCATATGCTCATGAGGTTGAAAGAGTGACTTAGTCAAAGATTGAAAGAAAATACGCCCCAATCGTGATGCGACATGTCGACGTGGTGTGTGCTGCAATCGGACGCATCTTGCACAAACAGATCGCACTCCCCTCCGCCTGCCTGACTGGCACTCAGCGGACCATCGTGGTCTGGAATATGGATATTTTGGGACGTAGTCGGAATATTTTGGAATCTTCTTTCTTCACGTCTCCCCCTTCTGTCTCCCCCTTCCTTTCTTCGTGAATCGTGAGCATCTTCTTGTTCTTCTTGCTCTTGCAGAGCCGCCAGGGTTGGGTGCGGAGAAAGGCTCCTACGTGTAGAAGGAGAACATCTTCCAATTCCATCTGATTACTTCTCCACAAATAGTTAATAAATAGACTTCTTATTTAGATCTTAATACAATAAGAAAAACCCGACTAAGTACTAAGGGATGAAGGACCAGCAAAACCCGACTAAAGGACGAAGGACCAGTCGATGTGTGTTCCTCTCCGTTGACTGTCGTGTGCCATTTTCCATCGTCGTCCTTCGTGATTTCGAATTTCGCGTCTTTGTCGTGGTATCCCTGATGCCAGTCCTCTTGAGCACTGTGACTGTCGTCTTGGTCCAGATGTAATCTCTCTCGCGGCACAAAGGTGGTTTCGCCGTCCTTGTCCTCGATTCCAACCATACCTGTTTAGATGAAAATTCCTCCCTTGTCCGCGATTCCCACCATACCTGTTTAGGTGAGATTTCTTCCCTTGTTCTTGATTCCCACTATACCTGTTTAGGTGAGATTTCTTCCTTTGTTCTTGATTCCCACTATAGCTGTTTAGGTGAGATTTCTTCCCTTGTTCTTGATTCCCACTATAGCTGTTTAGATGAAAATGCCTGTCCTCAACATGGGCTCTTTCATCCCGTAGGCTTAGCTTTTACCAGATTGATTGTGCCTTTGTTTGGTACTTGATACTTTTCTTGAGGAGGTAATTAGAGTGATCATATCTGGAGGGAATCTCGAAATTATACACGCACACACTCAATGGAAGACCCAACGCGTGTACGTAGGCGCTTCGTTCTGTTTTAATTTATTCGAGGAGTAAGCCAGGTTAGTGGCAATCTAATTTAAACCGCTACCCGGATGGCCTTCCACTGGATATTCGACTTTTTCAAAATTTCCATGTTGCACGTCCTCCAGGGCGGCCTCTTCCTTCGGAGTAAGGTGATCTTCCTCAGGAGATCCAAACTCTATTTTCTGCGTGATCTTGATTCCCGCACCACAACCTACAGCATCCTCGGAATCGTCGTCGCCGGTGGGGCAACTGTCGCTCATTGCGTCGTGCAACGGAACCATTCTGCTCGTTGCATCGTCCGGATGGTTCAGGTCATCTTCCATCGGAGGCGTGCCGCCACTACCTTGATGTTGTCACTTTCCGGTTCTTTGTTTCTCATGAGTTTAATACCGACAGTCTTTTATTTATCTAGGCAGGA
>JACKZZ010011341.1_pt1 | contig 53621 bp, 48 predicted proteins | sample 8027871 | NCBI WGS metagenome assembly JACKZZ01 (sample SAMN15724774, study PRJNA655200) | protist metagenome | isolation source: fluorescence activated cell sorting (FACS) single amplified genomes of... | place: USA: West Boothbay Harbor, Gulf of Maine | collected 2000-07-19
AGTGGAATTACGCTTACAACTGATCCGAATACAGATACAATTACAATTACAGCAAACGTTACGAGTAGTTACGGAGATGCACAAGTAGATGCACATCTAAATCAGAGTACTGCACAAGCTAATCAAGTACTAAGTTGGGATGGCAGCGATTATGCCTGGGTAGCAAATCAAGGCGGAGGTGGAGGTGGATTTAGTGATAAAATTCAAGATACCGACGGCGACACTCACATCAAAGTAGAAACTACTGCTGATGAAGACAGTATCAGAATGACTACTGCTGGTACAGAAGCAATGAGCATTGACAATGCAGGTGTTGTAACATTTGGTGATAGTGGCAGTACTACTTACTATACATTCCCAACAACCAGAGGTACAACTGGTCAAGTAATGGCACTAGATGCCAATGGAAACTTAACATTTCAAACTATAAGCGGTGGAGGCGGTGGCGGCGGTGGTAATGTCTACTACCAAACAACTGCTCCTAGCATAGGAATTACAACAGGCGATTTATGGTTTGACACAGGTATAACTGGTGAGCTTTATGTGTATACCGGCAGTGAATGGATTAGTACTACTCCGGGTGCCGACACAGGGTTTATTAAACAACTATACGCAGGTGACGGAACAACCACAGCATTTGACACAGGAACAGGTGTAAGTGGCGGTACTGTAAGTTTAGTATTCTTAAACGGTGTATTACTTCAAGCAACTAACGACTATGCAGAATCTGGAGGAGTCATTACATTTGTTAGTGCTCCGCAAAACGGAGATCAAATTGATGTTGCTATTACAGGTAGTCTTGTTAGCCTTGCACTAGGCCCACTGGGTCTTACAAATCATACTATGATCAGTGTCGATGCAACAGGACATGTACAAGTAAACAGTTTAGACGTTACAGATGTTGCAGACAACAGCATTGTTATTGCAGGACCTAATGGTAGACTAGAAGGTGATGCAGACTTTACATTCGACGGAACAAATATGCGTGTTAACACAACAGGTGCATTACAGATTCCAGTAGGTAGTTCTGCACAACGTCCCGGTGCTGTAACAGGACAACTTCGTTATAATTCAACTACTAGTGAATTTGAAGGATATGATGGCAGTGCATGGGGTGCATTAGGTGGCGGCATTGTGCTCACTGATCTAAGTATTGGCACAGAAGGTTCTGCAAGCGGCGACGGTGAAATTGCATACAACAATGCAACAGGTGTGTTTACATATACACCACCAGATTTAAGTACATATCTCACAAGTGTAGCATTTACTGACTTAACCACTACGCCAACTACACTAGCAGGTTATGGAATTACAGATGCATTTACCGCAGATCAATCACTGGACACAACATCGGATGTAACGTTTAACACAGTTAGTGTAACAGCGGGTTCACTTACTATTGATGGTGTTAGTAAACTAGAAACTGCTAGTCAAACACTAGCAACAACTGCGCAAACATCAATTGATACTTTCGCAACAACAGATTATAGAAGTTGCAAATACACAGTACAGGCAACTGATACAGTTAGCAGTGAATATCAGATAGTAGAAGTGTTGTTGATCCATGATGGTACAACAGCATATATTACAACATACGGTATTATACACACAGGTGCAAGTGAAATTGTTTCCTTTGATGCAGATGTTAATGCAGGAAATGTTAGATTACTAGCAACTGGCGCAAGCGCCAATAGTACACAATACAAAGTTACAAGAATAAGCACACTGGTATAACACATGGCAACTAAACCTTTTACAGTAGACGGAAACATAGTAGTTGACGAAGCAACACTTTCAAACAGTACAAATAGTTTAGTATTACCGGCAGGCAGTATAATTACTGGCGGCGGCACAGTACTAGATGCAACCAACAGTGATACAGACGATCTGACAGAAGGTGTAACTAATTTATACTTTACAGACACAAGAGCAGATGCACGTATTGCATTACAAGCAGGTTCTAACTTAGATTTAAGCAGTAAATCAACAACTGATCTAAGTGAAGGAACAAATCTTTATTATACAGATACAAGAGCAGATGCACGTATTGCACTTCAAGCAGGTGCTAACTTAGATTTAAGCAGTAAATCAACAACTGACCTAGCAGAAGGTACTAACTTATATTATACAAATGTAAGAGCTGATGCAAGAATTACAGCCGCAAGCATTATTGATTTAAGTGATGCGGATCAAAGTGTACAAACAACAGACAATGTTACATTTGCTAATATCACAGCAACAGGTTATCTAGCAGGACCTGCTAGTTTTGTAATTGATCCAGCAGCAGTAGGCGACGACACTGGCACAGTAGTTATTGCAGGTAACCTACAAGTTGATGGCTTACAAACAACAATTAATTCAACAACAGTTTCTATAGATGATCTAAACTTTAGTATAGCAACCGATGCAGCAGACTCAGCAGCAGCAAACGGTGCAGGCATTACCGTAGGTGGTGCAGGAGCAACACTAAATTATACTCACGCTACAACTAGCTGGGATATGAATAAACCATTAAACGTAACAGGTGATATTGGAGTAACAGGTACAGTTGATGGTGTAGATATACAAACCCTTAATACTACTGCTGGTGCGGCACTACCAAAAGCTGGTGGTACTATGACTGGTGACTTGTCATTAGAGGATAATACAAAAATACAATTAGGTACTAGTAATGATTTAGAAATTTATCATGATGGGTCTAATAGTTATATTCATGATAGAGGGGTAGGCAACCTTTACGTTAAAGCTAATGTCTTCCGTGTCTATAATTCAGCTGAAACTGAGATTATGGCTAACTTTGTTCAAAACAGTGCAGTTAGCCTTTATCATGATGCCACTAAAAAATTCGAAACAACAGCCACAGGAATTAACGTAACAGGTGATATTGGAGTAACAGGTACAGTTGATGGTGTAGACATTGCAGCACGAGACGCTATACTAACTAGTACAACAACAACAGCAGGCGCGGCGCTACCAAAAGCTGGCGGTACAATGACTGGTAATCTTACTGCGCCTAACATCATTGCCACTGGTGATATGTTTATTAGTAGCACATCACCTAAATTAAAACTGACAGACACAGATACAGCCGACGAGTACACTGAGCTACAAAATAGTAATGGCAACACGATAATAGACACACGTAATGGTACTGAAAATGGTCAGTTTATCATACGAGGTCTTGGTGGCGGAACAGTTGATGAGTTTGGAAGATTTGATGAGTTGGGAAGATTTGGTGTTGGCTCATCAAACCCAGACCACCTACTACACGTGGGTAATGTTCTTAATTCACTAGGTACGACTGCTGGTGATTCCCTCAGTAACTTTCGCATTCAGAGTGATACATCACATAATGACTCATTACTGTTTACTACACAGCGTCTTGCAGATGGGACAGGTTGGACTACAGCGGCACAGAGAATTCAACGTAATGTTGATACCACTCTTATGGGCTATATGGAGTTTGGACATAACATCGATGCCCTTATTACGTTTGGTAAAGGAAGCACTGAGCGAGTCAGAATAGATGGGGCAGGCAACGTTGGTATTGGCGAAACTAGTCCTGCTGGCAAACTAGAAGTACAAAATACTAGTGTAAACTATGCTATACTTGGAACATCTAACAAAGGACATTACTTTGAAAGTCAAAGTGACGACAATACAGATGGATTTGAAATTTATCAACAGCACGGTTCAACAGCTAGTAGAAACAGTTTTATTGTAAACGACAACAGAACAGGCTCTAAGAGTGCTGCATTTGCTGTAAGAGGTGATGGCAAAGTTGGTATTGGCGTAACGAATCCTAGAAGTTTCCTTGATGTAAAAATAAACACCAACCGAAGTTTAAATGTAAGACAATCTGCAGATACGCCAGCAGGTACTGGACTTGCAAGTATTGATCCTGTTTCTGGTAATATGCGAGATATGAGCATTGAGGGGGAAGAAGTTCATCTTTCAACAGGCGGATCTGGTGGTAGTTCAACAATATCAAGGTTGACTGTATTAGCAGGCGGCAACGTTGGTATTGGTACAGAGAGTCCGGAGGTAAAACTTGAAGTCAACGGTGGTGCTGATGGATCAGTTGTATTTGCAGGTAGATCAGACGGCGGTAATGGAAATAATAGACGTTTTAATCTAATAGCATATGCTGACGGCGGCGGCGCAAATTACGGCGGCGGCTTAAAAATCCAAACTCGCAGTTCTACAAATGTATTTGCTGATGCAATAACTGTACAATCGAATGGCAACGTTGGTATTGGAAACATTAATCCGAATAAACCTCTCACTATCACATCAGATAGCGGCGCAAACACATTAGGACTTAGAGCTAGGTCTGCTGATGATTATTCTTTTATTCAATTTTTCAATCATGCAGGCACTGCACTAAGAGGACAAATTTATAGTAAGGCTGCAGGAGATATAGGATTTACAACCGGAACAGATAGCTCTGCAGGCAATGATTTATATATCAAAAATGGTACTGGAGTTGGTATTGGTACATCGGCTCCTGGCAGAAAGCTAGATGTGCAAGGAACTGGAAACGTATACGGTAGATTTATGAGTACAAACGCTACTGGTGCAGGTATAAATGTAAAAGACTCGGCAGAAGATTGGTTAATACAAGCAGACGGTGGTGTTGGACCAGGACTTGCTTTTTATGATTTAGGAAGATCTGCTTACCGGTTAATAATTAACTCGAGTGGTAATGTTGGTATTGGCATTACTGATCCATCAGCCAAATTACATACTAGAGAGACTACCAGTGATACAATTTCTGCGGCAACTGCAGGTGTAAAGTTTGATGGTTCTGGTGCTGATGGTTTAGCATTCGGTAATATGGCATCTAGTCCATATTCAAGTTGGATACAAGCTGGGTATTTAGCAGATGGCTATAATCCAGCATTTAACAACGGTTATCCGATATCATTAAATCCAGTTGGCGGTAATGTTGGTATTGGCATTACTAATCCATCAGAAAGACTTCATGTATCAGGTAATATACTAGCCACAGGTGTTGTCAACGCCAGCTCTGATATATCACTTAAAGATAATATTACTCCTATACCAAATGCGATAGATAAAGTTTTACAGATACGAGGTGTTACATTCAATAGAAATGATATAGAAGACAATCCTCGACAGGCTGGTGTTATTGCTCAAGAAGTAGAAAAGGTATTACCAGAGGTTGTTAGTGAAGATAAAGATGGAATTAAATCAGTTGCATATGGTAACATGGTAAGTCTCCTTATTGAAGCAATTAAAGAACAACAAGAGCAGATAAATATGCTAAAAGAGAAATTGGAGAACAAATAAATGGCAACATTGCATCAGTATGGAATTGATGGCCACGGAGAGCTAATATATTCTAACAGTTCTTTTTCACTAACAACATCTGCCCAGACAGTGGTTCCTAGGACTTCTTGGGGAGGTGAATCAGGGCCATATCTCATATCAATGAAAATTTCCGTCAGCCCTTGGTATAGTGAAACTTGGTCTGGATTGATGCAATGGTATTCTAGCTCAACAAACTCAAACGATGCTACCGACATACACTTGACAGGATCAGGACACGCTACAAATAGTCAAGTGTTGTACGCTAGATTTAAAAGATTTGGCGGCAACGCTAATAATCATGGCTTACAATTATGGTCAAATGGTAATTCTACAATAAATCTTCAAGTATGGGCATTGCAATTAAGCGATCAGGCACATTAACATGGAACAAAATATTAAAACAGCAGAACAACTAGACCAAGAATGGAAAGACCAATGTATGATTTGGTGTCGAGAAGAGCGTGACAAACGTTTAGCAGCCACTGATTATATTCACTTACCAGATGTAACAGTTACAGATGAATTTAGAGATGCAATGTTAACATACAGACAACAACTTAGAGATGTTCCTGGAACATTTTCTACGGAGTATGATTCGATGACAGAGGATCAAAAAGGTGGTATAACGCCTCAATCATTTGAATGGCCAACAAAACCGTCTTAGTTCGTATAAATATGTATAACAGACTAGGATACACATATGGCATTGAACTTTCCAAATAATCCGGTAGACGGCGATATCTATCAAGCTCTGGGCCGCGGCTGGAAATATAATGGCACTGCGTCAGTTTGGGAAGCACTAATCAGAGTTAACACTGCATTTGATAGTGATGATATTGCCTCAGGCACAGTTAATCTTTACCAAAATCCAGAAAACATAGATGACAGAGTTAACCAGTTACTGGTAGCTGGTACAGGCATTACACTCACATACAATGATGCAGCAAATACTCTTACCATCGACAGTAGTGGAGGCAGTGGATCTGCAAACTTTGCTGGACTAACTGACACGCCTTCTAGTTATACAAGTTTTGCTGGAAATTTTGTAAAAGTCAATAGCGGAGCAACTGGCTTAGGATTTTCTACTGCTGACACAGATGATATCAGTGAAGGCACCAACAAATACTACACAGATGCTAGAGTCGATACACATTTAAATCAAAGTACTGCTAGTGCAAGCGAATATCTAAAATGGAACGGCAGTGACTATGAGTGGGCAACAGTGCCGCCTGGATACACAGACAGTGATGTAAACACATTCTTAGCTGGTGGTACAGCAGGTAATATTGTTACAACAGGTTACATTGCAGGACCCGCTACACTTACAATTGATCCGGCTGGTATTGGAGATAATACAGGCACAGTTGTGATTGCGGGTAACTTACAAGTAGACGGCACACAGACCACTATAAATAGTACCGAACTAGCTGTAGATGACCTTAATATTACTATAGCTAGTGGTGCAGTCAATGCAGCCGCGGCTAACGGCGCAGGCATCACAGTTGATGGCGCAAGTGCCACACTCACATATACTAATGCAGATGATCGCTGGAACTTTAATAAAGATCTAAACGTTTCTGTAGTACACGGAAACTTAACAGGTGATGTAACTGGCAATGTAACTGGTGATGTAACAGGTACAGTGAGTGATATTAGCAATCACAATACTGATTCACTAAGTGAAGGTACAACAAATCTTTATTTTACAGCAGCGAAAGCTGATGCACGTATAGGATTAGCATCAATCAACAATTTGTCAGATGTTAGTACAACAGGAGTAAATTCTGGAGAAGTTCTGAAATGGAATGGTTCGTCCTGGGCGCCAGCTGTAGACAGTACAGTAGCAACCCTTGGTGGTATTGGAAATGTTAATACCACAAGTGTTGCAAACAACGATATACTCTATTACAATAACAGTGCCAATGAATGGCAAGTTGAAAGTTTATCTGTCCTATCTATAAACAATACATTCGCAGATATATTCACAGCTAGTGGCAGTACAGACGTTTTCACATTAAGTCAAGATCCTGGAAGTCGTAATGCAATACAAGTATTTGTAGACGGCGTGCCACAGTTAACCAACAACTACACAACATCAGGTACAACACTTACATTAGGCGGCACGCCTACTGTAGGACAAATTGTTGAAGTTAAAGGATATGGAGTTGCAGCAGGTATTGGCACACCCAGTGATGGCACAGTAACAAATGCCAAACTAAATCTAGCATACACCAGTGATCAATTCACAGGAGATAGTACCACAGTTGATTATACAATTCCATTAGGACACAGTGTAAACAGTGTACTAGTAATACTGGATGGTTTAATACTTCCGCCAGTTGATTACAGTATTAGTGGAACAACATTAACTTTTACTAGTGTGCCACTAACAGGTCAAAGTATAGATATAAGGTACATGCCAGTATGAGTAGAGTAAGAAATTTAATAGATTTTAATCATCGTGTAATGGATATGGACGGCGATGCAACTGATACTATTACAGCAGATACTATTACAGCAGATACTATTACAGCAGATACTGTTGCATTATCTAGTGCTGGCACGCCAACTCTCGCAAGTGACTCTGATATTAAGTTAACTGCATTTACGGGTGTAAATAATAGAGTCGAAGTTACACAAAGTAGTTTGAAACTAGCTAGTTTTACAACTGCACAAATTGCACTAAAAACAGGTGCAAATGGAGATTTAGTTTATAACAGAACCGATCATCAAGTACAAGCATATCAAAATGGAGCCTGGGGAAGTATAAGTGGCGGTGGTCAAGGAACATTTCCTACAGGTGATTATGGGAGCTTGGCTTCGGATTATGCTGCACTAGGAGCAACAGAGACCGGAGTCGGCACAGGATATGATATGCGAGCAGAACTAGAGTTTAAAACAGAGGACTTAGGTCCAGGATTAGTATAGGAAAGAAAAATGCCAACAGCAGTACAATTTAGAAGAGGAACAACATTAGAACACAACACGTTTATTGGCGCAGTGGGCGAATTAACTGTGGATACAGATAAAAACACTGTTGTTGTTCATGACGGGGCCACAACGGGAGGTACTCCACTATTATCAGGTGGTGAAGCTGTATCGTTTGGAAATTTAACAGTAACAGGAAATTTAATAGTAGAAGGTACTACAGTTACTATAGACAGTGCTACAACACAAACAGTAGACTTAGGTGACAGTGATAAAATTAGACTTGGTGATTCGAATGATTTAGAAATATACCATGATGGGTCGGCTAGTTACATTAGTGACCAAGGAACTGGTAACTTGAAAATTCAAGGTGCTGGCTTAAACCTACAAGACCCTGACGGAAACAACTATATTACAATGGTTGATGGTGGGCATACTAACATTTGGGACAGTGAAGCAAATGGAATCAAACTCGCCACCACCTCCACAGGCATTGACGTAACAGGCACCGCGGTCACTGACGGCGTTACTGTAGATGGTACACTAAAAATAAATGAAGTCATTGAAAAAGTAGCCATTGATACTAGTACAAGTGGGCTATTTCAAGCTGAATTAGCAGAACGAGCTGTGGTGTATCTTACAAATAATCAGACTGGTAATAGACAGATAAACTTCAGAGGCGATAGTAGTACTAGTCTTGACAGTATGTTAGCAGTCGGCGAAAGTATCACTATGTCAGTACTAGCTGATCAAGGAGCAACTCCGTACTACTTTAATACATACACTATTGATGGCAGTGCAGCAACAATGAGATGGAGTGGAGGATCTGCTCCTAGTGCAGGTAACGCCAGCGGTATAGATGTTTATAGTTTTACAATTATTAAAACAGCCGCAGCAACATTCACAGTGTTGGCTAGCCAAACACAGTATGCATAAGGAATAAAATATGCCATTATTAAGTACATTAGGAGCAGGTAGTGCAAGAGGTTTCGGAGGAATTGGCGCTTCCGGTAGCAGCGGCCCTGTTGGTGAAACCTCGGGTAGTCCTGCTACAGTGGCAGAGATGTTTGCAGCTGATAACCCGGCAGGGCTTTACTGGCATACTGGTATTTCTGGACACCCTGTTCTTAGCAGCCCATTTCAGGTTCGCTACAAGCCTTACGGCGGTAAGGGATGGATAAACACGTTTATAAGTAGATCGCCAAACCCCGTCGACGATGACGGCTGGGCATGGACTACAAATGCTGGCTGGGACAACACGAAAGGTGGCAGTGATTACTGGCTTAAAACTGTTAATCTTGGTACGAACAATCGGGTAGCGGTCACTTTTGCCAGCAAATCAGCAATACTGCCTGGTCCAACCTGGGGTGCAACTGATTTTATGTGTACTTCAGTCAATACAAATACTGAGTCTAATTTGGTCGCAGACGTATCTGGTAACAACAGTGGCGGCGCTTTACCTCTGGTTGCAAGTACTGATCTTAGAAACCCCGACGGAAACATAGATTCTGATACAAATACAGCTTTGGGTTACCTATTAGGGTATTTTACAGGAACTCAAAGCGGCTTTGATTTTCATCCAGGCAGTACAACCAGTGGAAGAACAGTTCGAGCGTGCTGGTACAAAGCTGGGCCAAACGGACAAGAGACGTTTGCTATGTTGATGCACTACCGCAATGGTACCCCTCAAACAGACCATTGGTATGTAGCCGCTTCTACCAATAGCCCTACTGCTACTAGCACTTATCACGCCAATATCGGTTACCGAGGTAGCACAAGCACCGGCACTTGGGTCAGCTGGGACAGCGCCAACATAGGATCTTGGGCTGCTTACAGCACCAGTGGTGCACCTGATCTGAATTTTCAGACCGCACCCCAGAGGATAAGCGCAAGCAATGCTATATCCATCTGGCTAAGTAATATGTGATGAATACCAAACAGTAAGCACATAAATACATACAACTAACACAAGGTTATATGTATGGCAATTAATAAAATACCAGGCGAAGCAATTGAAGACAGTGCAATTACAAGTGACATTATTGCCGCTAACAGTATACCGATTGAAAAACTCAGTGATGTAAATCTTAGTATTTCCCCAGAAACTTTAACAATCGATGTTGCTGCACCAGCTGCTGGGCAAGACACTGGGTGGCTTTGGACTTGGCAACAAAGCACACTACCTTACGCAAGACGTGCAATTATCAATAGTAATGAATCAAATGTACCACTATACAAACAAGGCACTTACACAGTAAATAACTTTGCCAAAACTCAATATGGCAGTATGACCCAATCACACACAATACATTTAAAATGGATTGACGGTGCTGGTACACAAAATAACATCAGTTGGGCTACAGATCAAGGCACGTTTACTGACAGTCATCCAGATATAAATAGCGGGGCAGATACCACAGTTCAGCGTTTGAGTATCAGTGTACCTGGTACAATTACACTTCCTACACTAACTGCACCCACAGTGACCTATACGGTTACTAACAATGGAATGACAGCATATACATTTAGTGGACCTAGAGATGGAGATAATCTTAACATAGGACCTTTGCGCAGAGGCGGTACATATACATTTGATATTACAGCAACAGGACATCCATTTTATTTTACAACAGATAATGGAACCAATTTTAGTGCAGGCACATACTTTGGAGAATATACAAACGGCGTAACAGGTAGCCGTACTGATAATGGTACTGTAACATTTACTGTTCCAAACGATGCACCTGATACTCTTTATTATCAATGCGGAAATCACAGTATGATGCGTGGAGCAATTACTGTTAAAGATTTAGCCGTCGAAACAAACATCAATGGTAACTATGTGGTATATGCACAGCATACACAAGAAGGGCACAAGACTCCTGTTGAGTTACGTCCTATTCCAAGTCTTGTTAATCAGATGTGTCTTGTATATGATGCAAGTAATAACATATTTGTTCCACAGGATTTGGCTACATATGTAGAGAATACACCCAGCTTTGAAAATAAAATACGTGAAGTTGCAGGTACCGCAGAGTTAGTTGTCGAAGATGGAACTACAGTTATTACTAGTGTTAATGTGTATGATGATAGTACATACTTGCCTCTCACAGACAATAATGCAGGTGATCAGGCGTTTGCCACAGATACCAACATACTTTATATCTGGGATGGCAGTGCATGGCAACAAGCAGGTACAACCAATACAGATGACCTAACCGAGGGAAGTACTAATTTATTTTACACAGATACTAGAGTAGATGCTAGAATATCTGAAAGTTCTAGTAATTTTGTATTACCTACAGGAACTACCGCACAGCGACCAAGCACACCAACTGTTGGCATGTTGAGATATAACACAGATACTGCAACTGTCGAAAAATATACTGGCACAAGTTGGTACAGTCTCAACACATTCCCTACAATAACTAATATAAGCTATGCAAGCGGTCTTAATAGTACAGATACAGCAGGCGGTGAACTTGTCACTATTACTGGTACTAACTTTGTAATTGGTAGTACACTGTTGTTGGACAGTACGCCTGTTTCTTACAGTGTTGTAAGTGATACACAAATTACATTTACTACTCCATCGAAAACAGCAGGAGATTATGATCTAGTCTTAATTGGTACACAAGGCGCACAAGCAACAAGTCTAAATGCAATTAGTTATAACGGTGTACCAAATTGGACAACCACTTCAGGTAGCTTAGGATCGTTCAACGAAGGTGACAGTGTAAGTATCTCTCTAGTAGCAAGTGAGCCTGACGCAGGCGCAATTACATATACTATAGTGAGTGGTAGTTTACCAAGCGGTCTTAGTTTAAGTGGCAATATTATTTCAGGTACAGCACCAGCTGAATTATCCGACACAAGTTATCCTTTTACAATTAGAGCTACAGACGACGAAAATCAATTCACTGACAGAAGTTTTAATATTAGTATAGTAGCTTCAGCAACCTATGCAGTAGCACCGAGTGGAGCCACAGCATACACAGCAGATATAACTTCCAGTGGTTCTAGTGCATATACATTCAGTAATGCCACAGACAGAGATGGTGCTGTTTCAGGAAATAATGACAGTATTAATATTCTTGCAGGCGATACAATTACAATTACAAACAATGCAGGAGGCTCACATCCTGTATATTTCAAAACAGTTCAAGGAACAGGAACAGGAAATCTAGTAACAGGCGCTACAGGACAAGGTGCTGCAAATGGCACAGATATTTCTTGGACACCTACTGTACCTGGAACATACTATTATCAGTGTAGCAATCACAGTGCAATGAATGGAACAATTATTGTTGCGGCAGTTGACGCCGCTGAAGGTAGTGCATTTACCTTTAATCTAACAACAACTAATGTTCCCGACAGTACCACACTTTATTGGACTATTGAAAACGTTACAACAGCAGATGCAGATTTTTCTTCTACTAGCGGTAGCTTTACAGTTACCAGTAACTCAGCTTCATTCACAGTTACTCCTGTAGATGACGGTAATGTAGAAGGAGGAGAACTGTTTTATGTTCGTGTGCGTACTGCGAGTACCAGTGGAACTGTGATAGCAGAGTCAGCACAAGTACAAGTAATTGAAGGTAATATTAGTTCACTAACATATCTTACTAGAACTGATAGCGGAGATAGTTCAACTGCTACATTATCCCTTCCAAACAATATTCAATCAGGCGATTTATTAATCATTACTGAATATGGACCAGACGTTACTACAGACATAAGTTGGGGTGGAAACTACGGAAGTCAAGGATTTACTAAACTTGCAGATGCAGAACATGCAGCCGTAGATCAAAGAATTTGGTATAAAATTGCCGCCGGAACTGAAAGCGGAGCATCATGGCAAGGGCAAACAGGAAGCAACGAAATTGCTGCTTGTTGGCACTATAGACCTAACGCACCAATTGTGAGTATCAGTGCCAAACATTTCAGAGGCATAAATGATATAGACAGTCCAAGCACCACAGTGAGTGTTGCAGATGGTGCTTGTTTGCTGTTCTCTAGTGGCGGTACAAGAACAACAAACGCTTGTACAGTTACCAATAATACTACTGGAATGACTACCCAAAACAGTCTCAACAGTGGTGGCAACGGCGAAGCGATGGCAGCCTGTTGGAAATTTTATGCAAATGGAGACGCTAGACCTTCCAGTGTGCAATTTGATTACTCCAACGGCAGCAGCTCTAGTAGAGAAACAGCTATTGCAGGATGTATAGTACTACACACTGATAACTTAGGAACTGGTGAATGGGATTATGTAAACACTAACGAATATACATTTAGCGGATCACAAACCACAAATACACTAGTATCTCCTGCATTAATGCCACATGCTAGTAATGTAGTAACTGGGTTTGATTTGGAATTTGAAGCAGAAGTTGATCCAAGTCTCAGTTCCAACCAATGGGTGATTTGTACGTACAACCAAGGCGGCGGTTATAGTAGTTCAGAAGGATATCTTGTTGGGTACTACGACTGGAGCAATGGAAGCTACAATGGACCACAGTTGAGTATTGCAGGCCAGTCACTAGGCGCCTATGGTTATGCATCTGGACAACAATGGTCAAGTAGTTATAGTAAATTCTTTGTAAGTTTTAGAATTTATAATACTACTGAATCAAGAAACTGGTTCTATCAAGCAAGTGCTGGGTCTAACTTAGCAGGAAATAGTAAAACAGCGAATGGTATTATATCCTGGGGAGGCGGCGGCAGCGCTGGTGGTATTGATTGGAATCAATTGATGATTGGTGCAGGAGCTAGCGGAGGTAGCAGCCCTATAAACCCATTCAAAGGCAAAATAAGAAATATAAAAATAAGAAGTGCATGATAACAGCTAAATATGTGTAGCAGACTAGGACACATATTATGGTGAGTAAAAATTTCGAATTAGGTAGTTTAGCCAATCAACTAAACGTAGATCAAAGTACAGGTGAAGTCACAGCCATTAACATGGACAGTGATGTCATCACTGAAGGCACTAGTAATTTATACTTTACTGATACTCGTGTAGACACAAGAGTGAGCAACTTAGTAGTTGGTGGCTCAAACATTACAACAACATATGATGCTGTCAACGGAACTTTGACCATAGATGGTCAGAGCGGCTACAGCGATAGTGATGTAAACACATTCTTAGCAGGTGGCACAGCAGGTAACATTGTTACAACTGGATACTTAGCTGGTCCTGCTAACTTTGTCATTGACCCGGCGGGCGTAGGAGATAACACAGGCAAAGTAGTTATTGCTGGTGATCTGCAAGTTGATGGTACAACAACCACAGTCAACAGTACTACATTAGCAATCAGTGATAAAGAAATTGTAGTTGCCAAAGATGCGGCTAGTGCAGCAGGCGCAAATGGCGCTGGTATTAAAGTAGCATTTGTAAATGCTACTATGCTTTACAATGCAATTACTGATCGTTGGGTATTCAACAAGGACATAGAAGCTGATGTATTCAGCATTGCAAATCACAATTTAGACAGTTTAGGTGATGTTGATCTATCAGTTGCTCCTGTGGATGGACAAGCACTAATATGGGATAATGCTAACAGTGAATGGATAGCAGGAGATAGTTTTAGTCAAAGTGACTTTGATGCAGCTATTGCTCTTACAAGTGTAGGAGATCTTCAAGACGTTGATATTACCACAGTAGTGCCTGGCAGCGGAGAAGCATTGGTATGGAACGGTTCTAAGTTTGCTCCAGGAACAACATTCAGTCAAAACGATTTTAACACTGCTTTTGCAGCCAAAACCACAACAGACTTAACAGAAGGCACAAACTTATATTATACAAATGCTAGAGTAGATCAGCATTTGTCAAGCGGTCTAGTAGGAAACATAGTAGTTGGAGATATTAGCGCACAAGATGTTAACGTGGCAGGAGACTTAAACGTTGCAGGTACAACTACAACCGTTAATCAAACAACACTTACAGTTTCAGATAGTAAAATATTTTTAGCAGATGGCAACATTGCAGACTTCATTGACATCGGCACAATCTATAACTACAATGATGGTTCTAATAGAACAGCAGGTATATTCAGAGACGCTAGTGATGGCAAGTTTAATTTTTATACAAATTACTTACCAGCGGTAGGCACAACACTAGACAAAGCACACCCAAGCTTCACTGGCGGAACAATAGTAGCATACGAATTTGAAGGTCGAGTTGACTGGGATAATATTTACAACAAAGATGATGTTATTTTCAATAGTATTGAAGTTGGCGATATTACAATTACTGGTACACAAACAGTAAACAATACTACCACAGTTAGTACAGTTAATCCGTTGATACTTCTAAATAATAATCCGAGTCTTAATGTAGACACAGGTTTTATTGGACAATATGAGCAAAGTGGTATCGATAGAGCAAGTGGTCTTTTTAGAGATGCTAGTGATGGTAAGTTTAAATTTTTTACAAACAGTACACAAAGTTTTTCAGACTCTAGTACAGTTGATCCTAGTGCAACTGGATATACACTAGCACAAGTTGAAGCAGATGAGTTTCTAGGAGATATCCAGTGGAGTTTTGTCAAAAATGCTCCTGCATTTGCAACTGCACTTGGAGATTTAAGTGATGTAGATATCAATACTACTCCTCCTAGTAATGGACAAGCATTGGTATATGATGCAACTAACGCAGAATGGGTTCCTGGAGCCGGCGGTGGTGGTGGTGGCAGTGCATTGTTTGGATATCTAAACTTATGATAAATATATAAAATAGGAAAGACTATATGCCAACGTTTCAGACATTTAAAGCATCAACACTAGACACAGCAACAGGAACGACTCTTGTTACATGTGGCACAGGACAACACTTTTTACACAGTGCATATGTTGCAAATGTGTATGGCAGTGCGATGGGTATAACACTTAAAGTACAACATGCTGACACATCTGTATCATATTTGGCATATAAAACAAAAATCTTCCCTAACGAAACAGTAGACCTTGTCAAGGATAATAAGATTTATTTATTGACAGGTGATAAACTTATAGCACAAGCAGACAAAGCAGATGCATTTACTATAAATGTAAGTCTATTAGATGAGGCGAATCAATGACAACTAATGTAAACCGAACAGACAGTACAGGCGGTCTATATGAAGGTACTCAATATGGCGATAAAACTTTCTACGGATTTAAATTAGATCCGTTAACTGGCGATTGTACAGTAGAAATTATCAGAGCTGACGACGAAGATCCCATTATGTTACCCCAAGAAAACAATATAGGCGGTGATGATTATAAACAACATTTTTGGAGTATTGATTCTATCGAGTTCGAATTCAATCATTCGACTGGTCATTTACAGATGAAGTTTCTGACATAAATAACAGTATATAAAGTAATAGGATCGACAGATGGCAACAATATTAGACCTTGGTAAACTAAGATTTCACTTTGCAGGAGATTGGAATGTAGCCACTACTTACGAAGTTAACGATATCGTAAAATATGGTGGTAACGTTTATGTTTACAGTAATGTAGTTAGAACAGCAAGTAACCTCCCAACAGACCCGGCATATTGGGTACTGATGGTAGAAGGTTTTAAGTTTAGACAAGAATGGCAGAACGCAATCTCATACAGAGTAGGCGACGGTGTCGCACATGGTGGTGTAGTATATATTGCTATAGCTGACAGCCAAGGTCAAACACCTCCAAGTGCAGCGTATTGGAGTCAATTCGCTGATGGTATTCAATGGGAAGGCAACTACAGTAATGCTACATCCTATCAAGCAAATGACGTTGTTAAATATGGTGCGCAAGCCTTTATTGCTAAACAAGATTCAACAGGAAATTTACCAACAAACACAAGCTACTGGGATACCTTTGTAACCGGTATTAGTGCAGAAGGTGTATACAATACACTTACAAATTATGTTCCTGGTGACTTAGTAGCATACGGCGCAAACATTTATCGTTGTACAGCAGAGTCAACAGGCAACCTACCAACTAACGTAGGATACTTTGAACTGTTTAGTCAAGGAAACTATTTCAGAGGTGTATGGAGCACAGGCGCAGCTTACTTAATTGGCGAGACTGTGAGATTTGGTGGCAACACATACGAAGCACTACAAGACAATCAAGGACAGTCTCCAGATGTAAGTCCAAGTGATTGGACAGAGTTTACTACAGGTGTTAATAGTAGAGGTGAATGGAGCACAGCGACTTTTTATGCAATAAACGATGTTGTAAATTACGGCGGTAATACTTATATCGTTGCGATCAGTCACACCTCGGGTGTATTCAACGATGATCTTACTGCCGCTCAGCCAAAATGGACAAAATTTAATAGTGGAGTGCGTTATGTAGGTTCTTGGTTAACAGGCACAACATATCTTAAAGATGATATTGTTAGCGAAAGTGTTAGTACATACATTGCAACACAAGATCATGTCGGCGGTAGTGACTTCTTTATTGATAATGCCAACGGACTATGGAATAGTTTTGTTGTTGGTGCTAGCTATGTGCTTCCAAATACAGCAGGTCAAGCTGGTAAGTACCTACAAACTCCAGATGGTATAAACTATAGTTGGCAGTTTAGTGGTGCTAATGATAAGATTTTTTATGTGTCGGAAGACTCGACTAGTAGTGTAGATGATAATGATCACGGCGGCGCAATTGACTATGCGTTTGCGAGTTTGAGATTTGCATGCGATTATATTAATGCAGACGTACCAAACAGAACACCTGCTACAATTTTTGTTAAAGATGGTACATACAGTGAGCAACTTCCAATTCATATTCCGATTAATACTACTATTGTTGGTGACGGACAACGTAACTGTGTTATCCAGCCAGATACAGTCAATGATAATGGCTACGGTGTAGGTATTAGTGACGATGGTGTAACACCAAACGCTGAAACTACAATGTTCTTTGTGAACAGTGGTACAATGATAGAAGGTCTACTACTCAAAGGCTTAACCGGATTTGTTGATCAAACACCAAGTGACATTACAGGATCCTTAGTTAAAGGTGTCTTTTTTAGAATTGAACCAGGTGCAACATTATTGAAATCTCCATACATCAAGGAATCGAGTGCGTTTTCAACGGGAGGTGTTGGTGCTATTGTTGATGGATCAGTTGTTGCAGCAGGCACAGCGGGTAGTATGGTGTTTCACACATTTACTCAAGTACACGACGGTGGCATAGGATTTTGGATCAGAGACCAAGGTCTTAGTGAAATTGTTAGTTGCTTTACGTACTATAATACTTACGGTTATGCTGCTACTGGCGGCGGTAAAATACGTGCGCTAAACGGTAACAACAGTTACGGCGAATACGGAGCGATATCCCAAGGATTTGACACAAATGAATATCCACTTAGTGGATATATGTATGGTGACACAGTTGAGTACACAGTATCATCTCTTAATACAACAGATGGATTTACTGTTGGAGATACAATAACAGGCGCTGTAGCAGATGCAAGCAAAGTGGTCACAGGAATAAGTATTGATCAACAAGCACTTATTACAACAGAATCAGTTGCTACAGTAACTTCCATATCAGCGGCTAATCCGGGTGTTGTTACATCTGCAGCGCATGGATTTAGTACTGGAGATAGTATTGCATTTGCTGGCGTGGTTGGTATGACAGAAGTTAATGGAAATTCGTATTCGATTACAAAAATTGATTCTGACACATTTAGCATTGTTGACACTACTACATTTACTGCATATACTAGCGGCGGCACAGCAACCAAAGGCGGCCCACATGGACTAGCTGAAGGTCAAGACTTTGCATTTGGATCAGTTGCTCAAACAGCATGGCAACCGATATTAGGTAGTCATGGAACATCAAACATGTACAACAGAACATGGTATGCAGATGTAGTTACACCAACTTCTTTTAGAATTTGCAGTAACTCAGATATGAGTAACTATATTGATACAAGAGCACTTGCAGGTTGGGGATTTGTTACTGAAACTATTACTGATGCTACACGTAGTAATCCTGTAATTGTAACAATTACAGGACATGGGTATAGTAATGGTCAGCTTATCCAAAACGTTAATGGCGTTTCTGGTATGACTCAGTTAAACGGAAATGATTATTATGCAGGCAATGTAACAGCAAACACAGTTGAGATATTCACTGATGCTGGACTTACAACAAGTGTAGATGGTACAGGGTTTACTGCTTATGTTAGTGGCGGTAGTGCAACAAGAATTCTTAACGGTACTACATTAACTAATGCAACTATATTAACAACAAAATATACAGGTAACATTGCTAACATACAAACAAATCTTAATCCTGGAACAAAACATAGACTTGTTGTTAACGATATTCAACACGGCTACGCTGGACAAACATTTAAAGTAGCAGTGTACAATAACGGACATGGAAATAGATATATTTTCAATGGACAAGAAGCACAAGCTATCAAAATGGACACTAAGCATAGAATGTACACTTTTGAACAGAACGATGTTAGTAACGTCGGACATCCTATGTACTTTAGTACTACTGCTGACGGTCAACATAACGGCGGTACAGAACATAATGTAGCCAAAGATCCAGCAGCTGGACTTGGCAGTGGATCATGTGTAGAATATTGGTTAGATGGTGTACAAGTCGCAGATTTAGCCGGATATGTAAGTGGATTTGCAACGGCAACTGCTAGAGAAGTTAGAGTTGTTGGAAGTACAGAAGATCTATATGCAGTATGTTACGTTCATCCTAAAATGGGCGGCGGCAAAAGATATACACCGGTACAAAACGCAGGCGGCGCATCTTATGATCCGGTAACCGGTGTAATGGAATTAGATATCGGCACACACGACTTATCACTAGGCTCATACATAAAATTAGACAATGAAAGTTTAACATTTACTTGCGCTTATGACGGTAACACAGTACAAATTGCGTATCCAAAAGCCAGCAGTGCTGGTGTCTTTGAAACATATATACCAATTCTAGAAAAGACAGCTACTACAATTACTATAAATGTTGGCGCAGCAACAGGCGCAGCAGCAACAAGCGCACATACTTTTGTAAGTTCAACAACTGCTTGTATTAAGCCAATCGGAGTGTATCCTGCAATTAAGTATGAAACTACAACACAACACAGTACAGCAGATGCATTCAGAGAACAAGTACATGGTATGAGAACTTATCCTTTTGCTAACAACTCAGTTATAACAGCACAAGATGGTCAGTTTGCAACACTAACAAATACTGCTGATCCTGCAAACCAAGGACAGTTTGGATTTGCTATGGTGCTTGGCGGTCTAAGTCACGAACCTATTGCAGGCGGTAGTGTAGAATTTGTCACAGCACCAACTATGAACCCAGCAGATAATACAGACATTGTACAAGAACGTAACACAGGTGCAGATGTACTAACATATATTATCACAGGCGTAAGTGGATATGTCAAAGAAGCTAACGATACACAAGGTGGCACATGTACTATTACACTAGCTACTGAAAAACAAAATACTAATAACACTTACTATGGACAAAGATTTAATATTAGATATAGATATAGTCAAGTACGATTAACAGGTCACGACTTCTTAAGTATTGGTACAGGCGGAAAAGACACCACTAATTATCCAGGTGTGCCAACACAAAATGCTGCACAAGGTAGAGAAGTTACAGAGAACTATCCAGGTCGTGTTTATTATGTTAGTACAGACCAAGACGGTAACTTTAGAGTAGGTAGTTACTTTAGAGTTGACCAAGCTACAGGTCGTGCTACATTGGATGCTAGTGCATTTGATCTAGCAGGTCTTACGAGTTTGAGACTTGGTAGTATTGGTGCTCAGCTAGGTGAAAACATTAACGAATTCAGTAGTGATGGATCACTAACAGGCAATAGTAATGCTGCGGTCCCTACAGAACAAGCTGTTAAAACGTATGTGGATACAAAAACAAATGTTGCTATTGCAGCAATTAGTGTAGCGGCATTGGCTAAAGAATTTAATATTACTAACGTTACTAGAAATGCTAGCGGACAGTTAACCGGTGCAATTAATGAAGGCGTAACATATACTAACATTACATACACTGGTACCAACATAACACAGTATACAGAAACATCAGCCAACGGAACAACACAAACTGTTGATATAACATATGATGCAAATAATCTTGTACAAACAGTTGTTGTGTCGTAAGTATAAATAACAGTAAGAAATAGGAAAGAATATAAATGGCAGATATATTAGTACAAAACGCAGTTCAGGAAGTAGCCAATACTATTGCTGCTAGCGGCAGCGGAATAAATTATACAAGTGTATTAGGCTCTGATTTAAACACTTTTATTGGCAACATAATTAGCAGTAATCCAACAGCTGGACCGTTCACACAGGCCGCTGGCGGTGCCACCTCACTGTTATGTACTCTTTCACAGTGGTGTTGTTTGAGTCATTGTAATTGTAACTTTTCAGGATCTGGAACCACATCGTGCCCTTGCAACCCAAATAGCGGTTGGAGAAATGGCGAAGTATTATCTTCCGGGGAAGTAACAAAGACACCAGCTGAAATTCGCACTACTATATTGTCATATAGTAGTCTATTAAAAGGTATATTCGATGCTAATAACACAGTAGTAGGTATCGATATAAACACTGCTTATTCATCATATTATGACAGTTCGTTATCGGCAGATATAAAAGAAAATTGGTATGGCGCGACTGGCAGCATTGCTGAAACTCCTGGTCGTAGAATATCAGACACTAATTATTTAAAAGTATGCGGCCTTAGCGATGCATGGAAATGCGGTCTTGGTGCCAATTGCACTTGGACTGTACCTGCTGGAGCAAGTAGAGTTAAGTTTCAAGTTTGGGGAGCAGGTGCCGGAAGTAATCCGGGCTGTTGTTGTGGTGGTGACATGGGCGCCACAACAGGTGCATATTCAGAAGTAACAATGGATGCTACACCAGGAGAATCATACACACTATGTGCTGGGTGTAGTTGTCAAAGAAGTTGCTGTAGTAACAGCCCACCAGGTGAAGGTTGTATAAGTGGTGTAACTGGTCCAGGAATTTGTTGTTTAAAATCAGATGGTGGGCATTGTTACAATGCTAACTGTGGATCGATGAATGCAATGAGATGTTGTTTTGGTCTAAGCGCCTGCCAACGTAACCAAAATCCATACTGTACAACTTCCGGAGTCTGTTGGTGTAGTTATGGCGAATATTGCTACGACAACAGTTGCGATAGTTGTGGTATTATTCCAGTATATCCAGGTTGTTGTGATAACGTTTCGTGTTATTGTTCGTGTGCTTGTGGCGATAGAAATCCTTCTATGGGCGATACATATGGTCACAGAGGAATGCATGGAGGCGGTTGCTTCAATACAGGATTTGTTGGATATCATATAAGACCTCCGGTCATTGATGCTGATACAGGTGCACAATTCTTAGACGGTTGCTGGTGCTTGTACTTCTCAAGTGAATCTTGCATGGGCGGCTGTATAGGATTCACTTGGCCTTCGCACCCAGGGTTAGGCGGTAATTCAACAATGATTCGAGGCGGCTTTAATAACCTCAAAGGTGATTACGGCAAAGGCGGCATGGTGCAGGTTTCATGGACATAATTAATTTAGGAAAGAAAAATAATGGCTGATATATTAGTACAAAATGCAGTAGAACAGATAAAAACAGCTATTGCAAATAACGCAACTGGCTACAATTGGCCAACGATATTAGGTGATACTTTACCAAATGTTGTGAAAGCTGCCATTGATGCTAGTCCAACAGTTGGACCATACTCGGCCGCCAGCGGCGGCGGCGGCAGCGTTTATTTGTGTGATCTATCACATACTAGTAAAATATCTAAATGTGATTGTAACTACTTTGGAAGTAGTAACAGCTGCGCACGGTCATCGCCAAATGCCGACAACCTATGGAATGACGAAACTGTACTCGTTGGTGCAAGCGGCGCCTCAACCACTCCAACTCAAATCGTAAATTTAATTAGAGCAATACCATCTCAAGAGATGACATTCGTAGATAATGCTTACTTATTGGACACTACAGCAGTAAGAACAGAAATTTATCTCGCATATCTAGAACTCATTGAAGTTTACACTAATGCATCAGAAACTGATCAACTTTTAAATTGGTACGGCATCGGTGGCGGCGTAAACACCCCAGGCGCAAAAATGTCGGCTACCAACTTTTTGAAGGTATGTGCTAGTAACTGGCGCTGTGGCGAAGGCGCCAATTGCACTTGGACTGTTCCAAGTGGAGCAAGTAGAGTTAAGTTTCAAGTTTGGGGAGCAGGTCACGGAAGTAATCCGGGCTGTTGTTGCGGAGGAATGAGCTGGGCCTCAACGGGCGCTTATGCAGAAATGGTAATAGATGCTACACCAGGAGAATCATACACAGTGTGTGCTGGATGTAGTTGTGCAAAACGTTGTTGTAGTAACGATACTCCGGGATGTGGATGCGCCAGCGGTGTCACCGGTCCAGGTATTTGTTGTTTATTTGCAGATGGCGCAGGATGTTATACTGAAAATTGTAATAATATGAACCTCACAAGATGTGAAGTTGGAGTTGGTAGTGCTTGCTATAGATTCCAAAACTTTTACTGCACACAAGGAGGTGCATGTTGGTGTAACTATGGCGAATATTGCTTCAGCAATAGTTGCGATAGTTGTGGTATGATAGGAGTATATCCAAACTGTTGTTATCATAACCCTTGTTCGTGTGCTTGTGGAGACAGAAACGCAGTTCACGAAGTACAAAATACACACAGAGGGATACATGGCGGCGCATGTTTTGATACTAACCATTACGGACGATGGACGGCTCCTCCAATTATCGATGCCGATACAGGTAAAAGATGGGCACCAAGCGGATATTGCTATTGCGCATACGCCGATAGTGGTTCTTGCTGTGGAGGCTGTACAGTTTCGGATTCTTGGACGTGGCATCCAGGAATGGGCGGAGCATATACTCACGTTATGGGAGGATCGAACACGCACAAAGGCGATAACGGAAAAGCCGGCATGGTACAGATCTCATGGACATAAATACAAATAGAACGCTAAAAAATAGCAAGGATAAGGAAAAATAAATGGCAGATGTAGTTATAGAATATACAGTCAACGTTCCAAATGAACAGTTTATTGACGATTGGAGCGATAACCGCACAATGACATTCACCTATAGGGGTCCAGAAGTATGTAAAATGACTATACCAGCACCTGGTGCTGATCAAACAGTAGCTAGTCCGTATACGCAAAAATTAGACGGCCCTGTGTACGATAATGAACGTACAGTTGATGTTAATGTTACAGACAACCCTGAACTTTTACCTATTGTAGACTTACTTTATGGTAGACCGTATGAATTCGAAGCAACATTCGACGACGAAACATTAGATGACGGTACAGTATACAAAGTTCAAAACAATACAACAATACATGATTGGTTCTGGCCAGTAAACTGTGATATTGACGCGGATACTGGAGAGTTTGCGAATTGGCATTTAGAAAGTGGCGGCACCGGTAGACAAGGCGATGGCAAGCCGGTACTAGTACCGTTTTTAAGAGATCCACTGAGTCCTAAAATGAGAACATATATTGCTAAAGCAGATATGTTCGTTGAAGTTGTTGATCAGTTTGAACTTCCAGATGCTGAAGAAGCACAACTAACAGCTTATAAAGCTGCACTTGAACTTTATCGTGTTAAAGTTGCTACGCCGTGGAAATTTGAAAATCAAAATCCATTTGAGTTAGAAGCGCCAAAAATTCCAATGGAGTTGGTAACAAGACATAGAGAAATTACCGAAGCTGGGCTTAGTGCAATGCAAGGTACTGATCCAAACGCAACTCCAATCGAATAACTACAACAAAATTGTTGACATTATCTGCTACTAGTGTTATGCTAGTAGCAGTATAATACTTATACTCTACAAAAGCGGAGAAATTTAAAATTGAAAAAAGCCTTTTTTATCAACGGGGGCGCTGGCAGAGTGTTATGTGCTATCCCTGCACTTGAACACTATAAGAAAAATATAGACCCTGACGTAGTTATTATTTCCGAAGGCTGGGACGAATTATTTCTAACTAGTAGTGTTAGGAATAATGTATTCAGTGTAGGACATAAAAGATTATTTAAAGATAAACTCAGAGACAGAGAACTATTGACACTCGAGCCTTATCGTATGAATGCATACTTCAATCAGAAATGTAACTTGATTCAAGCATTTGATATGCTAATAAATGAAGACAAAGATAACATTCCAGAAACAAAAACTTTCAATTTAGAAATATCGAGACAAGATCAAGCATATGGGTATAACTTAGTACAACAAGTAAAACAACAAACAGGTAAAAACAAAGTAGTTGTTTTTCAACCTCTAGGTAGCGGTGCTAAAGCTGAAGGTGATTTTATAATTGACGATAGTGGTCGTAGTTTTGATGTTAAGGACATTATTGAAATTACAAAAGAACTTAGTAAACATGCCGCAGTTATAATGATGTCTAATGTTAAAATACCAGTAAAAGAAAATATGGGAGCTGCTATACCTGAGGCAAATATATTGCAATGGATGGGTATTATAAAAATGTGTGACTATTTTTTAGGTTGTGATAGTATGGGACAACATTATGCACATGCATTAAATAAACCTGCTACAGTTGTTATCGGTAGTACATATCCAGAAAACATTTCGTATCCTGACAATAAAGACTTTACTATTATTGATAATGGTAAAGACAAAGGTAGGGTCTATAATCCCTTTAGAATACAAATGGACTGGGATGCTAACCGTAACAACGAAGATATGATGGTAATGGATGATAAGCAAGTTAAGAATATTGTCGACTCAGTTTTAAATAAAGTAGGTAGAACTAAAAAAGTAGAAACTGCAAAATCAGCAACTACTATTCCACTACTACAACAAAGTCAAACGCCAATGCAATTCCCATTGGCAAACAAAACAAAATCAAAAAAAGCTAAACGATAGAAATTGGAGATAGTGTATTGAATACAGGATATATTTTGGCCATTGCTCGTGGTCACAATGCAGGAGCATGTCTTCTTAAAGACGGTGAGATTGTTTTTGCTATTGAAGAAGAACGATTAAGTAGACAAAAATATGACGGTGGTCCTTTTGCTGCTATGGTGAAAACACTAGACTACACAGACAAAGTTGATTACTTAGTGGTTGCACATACTCAAACATTAGCTGATACTGCTGGTAAAATCGACTTTACAGGAGACGATGTTTATACAGGAATGGCCCGTAAATTAGGATTAATTAATCAGAAAGAAAATCCATACGATCACCCGCAAGTTATTGATTTAAGTACAATACATCATAAGTTGCATGCAGGTTGTGCATTTTATCGAAGTGGATTTGATAGCGCAGTAGCAGTTATTGTTGATGGTGCTGGTACATTTTTTGAACTTAACAACGGTGGTTATTCTACTACAGGATGGGAAGTAGAAACAATTATTGATTGCGATTATCCTGCAGACCTACGTACACTTTGGAAACATATGGGGACCAGAGATATGAACGTTGCTAGTGATATAACTGTGCGAGTCAATGAACCATTGTTAGGAAGTGAAGAAATTAATGTTTTTGTGTCTGACAGAGCTGGAATTGTAAAAACTTATGAAGCAGTTACAGAGTATTGTGGTTTTAGTGCCATTGAAGCTGGTAAGACTATGGGCCTATTTCCTTACGGCGAACCTAACGATAATATTCCTGAACTGTTTCAAACGTATAACAATAAAACTTCGTTGGCAAAACGTGATATATTTACACCGACATATCCGAATAGTGCAGTAGTAAATGTTGGATTGTTTGACGAATTACAATATAACGCCGAAGGTGATAAAACGCTTCTGCAAAATCGTAGAGATATGGCATATGCTGTTCAAACACAAACACAAGAAGAAGTTGTAAAACTTATTCGTAAAGCAGTTGAAATGACTAATAAGAAGGATGTTGTTATTAGTGGCGGATATGGTCTAAATTGTGTTGCTAACTATCATTACCTACAAGCACTCAAGGATGAAGGTATCAACATATATGTAGAACCTATTAGTAATGATGCAGGTACAAGTATAGGCGCCGCTCTTTTGTGGCATCATTATACTACTAAATCAACAGAAAAATCACCACCAGACTTATATTTAGGTCCACAGTATAACTACAGTGACGAAACTATTAATTCGTTAGCAAAAGAATACGGTGCAACAGTCGAAGATTCAGACAATAGTGCAGTAATCGATTTGCTTGAAAAGAGAAATATCGTTACAATTTTTCAAGGTCGATGTGAAAATGGACCACGTGCATTGGGCAATCGTAGTGTAATATACGATCCTACAGATCCGAATGGCAAAGATTTTGTAAACAGTGTAAAGCATAGAGAATACTTCCGTCCGTTTGCAGGTAGTATCTTACAAGAAGACGTACACGAATGGTTTGACCTCAGAGGCATGGACAGTACTCCGCATATGATGTATGCTGTAAACTGTCAGCCGGGCATCGAAGAAAAGATACCTAGTATTATTCATGAAGATGGTACATGTAGAATTCAAACAGTTACCAGAGAAGAAAATCCTAATTATTATGATCTGATTAAAGCATGGAAAGAACGCACAGGTATCCCAATGGTATTCAACACAAGTTTTAACTTAGGCGGCGAACCTCTTGTTGAAACACTAAAAGATGCATTGTGGACACTACAAGAAAGCGACATTGAATATTTGTATTTGCCTGAATACAGTAAACTCTTGAAGATAGAAAATTAATCTTCCGGAAACAAACATTCGTCAATAAACATTCTAACGTCTGCTGGATCTAATCCTAAACTTTCCATAACTTTAGGTGTATGTGGATTCTGCTTTTGATAAGCACAATATCTATTTTGTTTTTCACGAATTAAGGTAGAGTCGACACTAGATGTAGTATACGTTGGAAGTTCAGCTAAGTATGTATCCAAATTGTCTAATGCCATAGTCACAACCTGTTGCATTTCTTCTATTCTAACATTGCTCGCGGCTACCATGTGTTTGCTGAATATGGCTTGCGCCCAGTCTGGTAATTGTCGTTCTTTTTTCCATTCTAAATCTTGTACAAACTCTCCAAACAAGTTTACCATTGGATGACTCCAATCCGCAGTTGGACTATAGTCATGAAATGCACCTGTAACTTTGTTCTTTCCGCATATAATATCAAAACCATATATAGGAGCATCATTGTCATAGTTAGGAAATACACATATGTGAGTCATATACAGACCTTTTGAATCTCTGGCATCAACACTGTCTATGTGTGCTCGCCTAAAATGTTCGCCGCGAAACACTCGATTGAGCCAGCCGAACTCAGGATCATCAAACGTTTCTTCTCCTAGTGCTGAACACTTTTCTATAATAGCACTTTCACACTCGATCATTTTATCCCATATTTCACTCATAATACTACTTTCAATTTGTCTACTAGGTCGTTTATCATTGCGTCTGTGTGCAGCGGCGTTGGCGCAAAACGTAATCTTTCAGTTCCTACTTCTACTGTAGGATAGTTTATAGATTGTACATATATGTTATGTTCATTGATAAGTTCATCGCTTATCCGTTTACATTTTACAGCATCACCTACTAGTACAGGAACAATATGCGTTTCGTTTTCAATAACGTCAATATTGTTTATTTCTAATAGGCTTTTGAGTACACTTGCTCTACTTTGATGTTGTTGTCTAAGTGCTACACCATTTTCGCTACGCAAGTACTTTATAGCAGCCAAGGCACCAGCACATATTACAGGACTTAAACTAGTGGTGAAAATAAATCCACTTGCTACACTACGTATAGCATCTATAGCAACATTGTCTCCTGCAATATAACCACCTTGACATCCGAATGCTTTTCCTAATGTTCCATTAACAAAATCAACTCTGTCTTGTAGTCCTAGTTTTTCAAGATACCCAGCACCAGTTGCGCCATATAAACCTACAGCATGAACTTCGTCGATATATGTTATTGCATTATATTTGTCTGCAAGATCTACTATCTCTTGAATATTACTTACACAGCCGTCCATGCTGTATACACTTTCAAATACAATACACGGTGTGCCAGATACTGTTTTAAGAATATCTTCCAACTCTTGCATATTATTGTGTTTAAATATATGTTTAGATGCACCGCTGTGTCGAATACCTTGTATAAGACTTGCATGATTACGACTATCACTGATAAATTCAATGTCTGGTATAATTTTACTAAGTGCAATTAAACTCCATTCATTAGCAACATATGCACTAGAGTATAACAAAGACGACGGTTTGTTGTGCAATTGCGCTAGTTCGTATTCTAATGCAACGTGATAATGGCTGGTTCCGCTTATATTTCTAGTACCACCACTGCCTGCTCCAGTCTGGTCTAATGCAGTATGCATTGCATCTAGTACAACTTTATGTTGTCCCATGCCTAAATAATCATTGCTACACCAGTTTACGATATTTTTAATGTTATATGGGCCGTAATGTATTGCTTGTGGATATGATCCACGTTCACGCAAAATATCGTTGAATACTCTATAGTTTCCTTGTAACTTCAACGTGTCAATAACACTTTGAAATTTGTCTTTATCTATCATTTAAGCCAAGCTGTTCTAAGTCCAAGATCTTTGCGTCTTTGGTGCTCTTGTTCGCTTCCTGGATATCTCCAAGCCCATATTGCAACTAGTGCCATAAAGCCTCCGCTCCACAATACAGCTTTAATATTACCTGTACTGAACCACACAAATGCTATACTTGTACTCATAGTAGCAATCATAAAATATTTAAATTTTGTGGGAAATATTCTCTTTTCACTCCAGCCTCTTAAAAATGGGCCAAACAGTTTATGGTTCATAATCCAATTGTGCATACGGTCACTGCTTTTTGCAAAACAGTAAGCTGCACCAACAGCGGGTGTACTCCAAGGAAGCCCGGGCAAGTATACACCAATAAAGGCAACGCCTACTAGTAAACAGCCCAATGTAAACCAAAATGCTTTTTTAATATTCATAAATCTTCTTTCCGTTAAATACTATGTTAATATTATTTATCAGCTTGACTAATCGTATATAATCAGCTATAATCGTATATAATCGGAGATGTAAATGCATATTGTAACAGGTGCTGCCGGGTTCATCGGCAGTAACATGGTAGAACACTTAAACAAAAAGGGACATACAAATATCGTTTGTGTGGACACCCTCAATCAACACAAAGTAGCAAATCTTGCAGGGCTTGAATTTGCAGACTTTATAAGTCCAGATGAATTGTTGTTGAAAGATTTCGAAGATGTAACAGCTTGTACATTGTGGCACCTGGGCGCTAATAGTAAAACCAGTAGCGACGATTGGGATAGCATCTATCACAACAATGTAGTTTATACAAGAAAATTATCTAGTAAGTTTAAAAATATTGTATTTGCTAGCAGTGCAAGTGTGTATGGTGACAATATCGATACACAAGAAGTTAGCAGTAATTTAGCACCTAAGAACATGTATGCGGCTACTAAAATGATGTGTGATAACAGTTTTATGAATAATAAACACATACATAAGATCCAAAGTTGGCGTTTCTTTAATGTGTATGGAAACAGAGAACATCACAAAGTACATGCTGGTATGGCAAGCCCATACAGTAATTTTATACATCAAGCAAAAACAACAGGCGTAATCAAACTGTTTGACAACAGTCACGAAGTACTCAGAGACTTTATTTGTGTCGACGATGTTGTCGAGATTATGTATAGTATCTATATGAACAAGAATAAAAGTTTCATAAGTAATTTGGGAGCAGGCAGCACATACAGTTTTCAGCAATGGGGAGATCTTATTGCTAAACACTATAATGCTGAAATAGAATACATACCAGTACCAGAGGAATTACAAAAAATCTATCAAAAATATACATGCAGTGACAACAACTATTTGATGTCTAACCTAGAGGATTATAAGTTTACTACACCTGAAGAATTTGTAGAGGCTAATCTATGAAAGTATTAGTGTTTGGTGATGTGATCGTCGACAAATATATCTATGGTACTAGTACAAGAATTAGTCCAGAAGCGCCAGTGCCTGTTGTAACATATAAGGAAGAAAAAGAATCACTAGGTGGTGCTGGTCTTGTATACGAAAACCTAAAAAGTCTAGGCGTTGATGTAACACTACTACAAACAGAACAGCCACGCAGTGTTAAGACTAGAATAATATGTGACGGGCATTATATTACACGTATAGATGATGATAAAGATGCCGATTCAAATGCAGTATTAGCTAACGTATTACGCAGTGACTTTTCTCAATGGGATTATGTTATACTAAGTGACTACGACAAAGGTGTATTAGACAATGCAAAACAAATTATTGCACACATAAACAGCCAAGGTCCTAAAGTAATTGTAGATCCAAAACGATATGCACACGACTATGAAGGCGCTTGGTTAGTAAAGCCTAACAACAGCGAATACACTAAGTTTGAATTTGACGAATGGCAAGGAAACATTATTACCACAGACGCAGGTCACAGTGTGAGTGCTACAATAGACAATATACAATATACTGTTCCTGTAGAACAAGTTGAAGTATCAGATGTTACTGGTGCCGGAGATTGTTTTTTAGCTGCATTTGTGTATGCACTTACCAAAGATTACAGTCATCAAAAGTGTTTAGAAATTGCAGTTAGTGCAAGTACACTAAGCGTTAAACATCAAGGCACATATATATTAGACAAACAAGATGTTGAATACACCAAAGTGTTTACCAATGGTTGCTTTGATATTGTACACAGAGGACATGTTGAAATGCTCAAGGCCAGTAAACAATTGGGAGATTGGTTAGTAGTAGGTGTTAATACAGATCAGAGTGTTAAACGATTAAAAGGCGAATCTAGACCTGTTAACAACGAAAGTGACAGGAAAGTTATGCTGGAAAGTTTAGATTTTGTTGATGAAGTAATACTGTTTGACGACGACACTCCATTGGAATTAATACAACGTGTACAGCCAAACATAATTACCAAAGGCGGGGACTATACAGTAGACACAGTTGTAGGTAATCAACTTGCAAAAGTTGTGATACTACCAACTGTAGATGATTACAGTACAACTAAAACAATACAAAGGATCAACAATGACACAACTTAACGGGATACAAGAAAAAGGTTGGGGACGAGAATTAATTTTTGCCACCAATGACAAGTACTGTGGCAAACTTATGTTTTTTGATAAAAAAGGCTCTAAGTTTAGTATGCATTTTCATAAAGAAAAAGACGAAAGCTGGTATGTAATGAGTGGTAGTTTTACATTACATATTATGAATACAGACAATGCTGAATTGGAAACCCATGTGTTACACAAAGGAGACTCATGGCGTAACGAGCCTATGCTTCCTCATCAATTGCTTGCAATGGAGGATAACAGTATTATCGTAGAAGTAAGTACACCTGATAGTGTAGAAGATAATTATCGAATTGCTAAAGGTGACAGTCAGAAATGAGTAAACTATGGATTTTTGGAGATAGTTTTGTAAGTCCAATAAATAAAAACTACGACAAAGACTATTATCCGGATTGGACTTGGACTAAACAACTTGCTTATAAATTACAATCAGATCTAGAAATAGTGGCACTACCGGGAATAAGTAATCAATGGATTTCGCAAGCAGTTACAAAACATTACGATCAAATGCAACCCGGAGATTTCGTGGTTGTTGTTACAACACAGCAGAATAGAACATGGTTAATAAAAGATCATCCTGAGTTTTCAAATATATTTGCAAATTCACATTACTTTGACAAATTCTTAACCAAAAAACAATCTAGGGCTGTTAATTCTTATATAGAGCAATTTGCAGAACAACATGATTTTATAAGCAATATTCATTATGAATGGTTTTTAAGTTGGATTCGGACTAAACTTAGTTCAAAAGTAATGTTATGTTTACTACCAGGATTTGGCACTACTACATCACACGACATAATAGGCAAAATATGTTTAAGTGTTGTTGAAAAAAACGAATTTATTAAGTTACAAGATAAACCAATGTTTGACAAAAGGATAAATCATCTCAGTGAACACAACCATAAAATACTAGCAGACAAAGTTTATAAGTTCTTCAAAGAGAATAAAGAGATCGATTTGAGTACTGAGTTTGAATCAAAAACTATCTAACCAGTTTGGCAAGTCTAGTTTGTCCTTTTGACGTTCGTATATAGTAGTAATCTTCTCCACCATTTCTGTATTGTTTAAGATTAAGTAAGCGCCTCGGTGTAATGGCTTTGGCCAACAGTCTATACTAACCCAAGCATAGCCTGCACTTTCATGATTACACTGAGGAATAAATTCTTCAAATACTGTAACACAAAACGTATTGTAGGTAAACTTTTTATCTTCACTTAAAAATGTATGCAGTGGATAAACTTTTTCAATGTCAGGTAATGGACCGAGCTCTTCTTTGCATTCACGTAGTAGTGTTTCGATGGGACGTTCTTTACGTTCCGCTTTACCGCCCCAAAAACTCCATTTGAGTGGATGACTTGATTGTTTGCTTCTTTGTTGTAGCATGATTTTGCCTGTGTCAAGGGCGAGGAAACAGCATCCACTTGCTTTTATCATTATATGTATAGTCGCCAAAATCCAGGATTATATGTGCCTTCATAGCTGTTAATCCAGTTAGTGCCTGTCCATTTTAAACTATCTAGTGTTGTAGAATTAGTAGTATATTCTACAGTACTAACGTTACTTGAATCAAATACTACATCCCAACTAACGCCGTTGTATTGAATAATATCGTTTACACTAGCAGTACTACCGCCCCATCCTCCTGGTGTTCCTAACGGAAGTACTGATGTAATTAAATATCTGTCGCCGTTTGTGGCAGCTGTCAATGTTCCGTCACCTGGGTAATTAAATTGAGGATCTATAACTGCATCCACTGATGTTTGTGTATTACTAGGAATTGTATTGCTATCAACAGTAACATTAAGCAAGTTTGGATTGCCGTTTAGTGTATCAATTGTGCCTATAATATCGTCGTTGACAGCTCCGGGGTCAGCAGATGTCTTGAATCTTATTTGACTTATATCATTTCTGAACTCGCCAAAACTTTCAAACACAGTTGGCCATTCTAATAGATTTCCTTGGGCATCGAATTCACTACCTGTTAAACTAAGCAACTGTGCAGTAGCATTTCCGTTTGCGTCAGCTTCAAATTTTACTTTGTGCTGATCCAGCGTAACAACTTGATAGCTGGTAAAGATAGGATTATAATTTCCGCCTGCTCTGAGATTTTCTAATCCAGCACTATCTACTTCGTCGATATTGTCAATGATAGTGTGAATCACAGTGTTGCGCAGCACTTTAGCAGGAGGATTAATTAGTATAGGTAGTTGGAACGTAAGTGTACTGATATCGATAATATCATCTACACCGCTGGGTATTGCTCGCATACTCCATGTGGTACTAATAAGTTCTACGTAGCTGAGTGTACTCCAGTCTAATGGATTATCGTTGGTATGTATGTTTAGTGTTGGATTAAACAGTACAAGTATTTGCTCCAGCAGTTGTAGTTTTTGCTCTGTGTTTGATGTCCACAAATCAACTTGCATTGTTAATGTGTAAGGTACAGGCTGATGCCGCTTAATACTGTATACGTTGCCTACTTCGTTTTCATAACTACCAGTTTCTTCGTTGTATTTCTTTTCGTAGACAGGAAGCGTTTCTTCAAACTGTGGATAAGTTCTACTCTGTGGAGCAGTTTCTAATCCAGTAACATGACAACTAATAAACGGTGTTGTTTGTAGCATATTCTCAGAATTTTCTCTGACAATGTGCGCCGCCATTCTACTAACATCGCCGTAACGTACAGGCACAGTTTGATAAACTATATTACCTTCTTTATTGGTATGCATTGCAACTTGAAATCCAGCGAAGATACGAATAAATTGCTGAATGTATTTGCGCATTTGCTTATCGTAGAAGTAAGGAACCGCTGTGATTTTGCTAGCTTGGTATGCCATTATGTGTTATCCGCTTTTGTTTTAATTACTTGGCTCATTGGCTGTAGTGATTCGAATTCTTTGTCGTCAACTATGCTAGTTCCATTTTCAAAAATGTAGTTACTAGCATTATATGTTTTGTCTGTCCACGTCTGATCGGTGATATTATCGTATAGTCTGTGCCACTTGTTTCCTCGACGAACAAACATTCTATTGGGAGCGAAGTCATTTCTAATAAAGTAATCGCCTTCGCTAGGATCGCTTGGGAATTGATCACCTGTTGCGATCGCCTCACCGTGATTATATGTGTTATCTTTGTTAACAATGCCGCCACTGGTTGCATGATCATACCCAAACAAATGATCCCGCATACTTGTTCCGTTCGGATCTTCGGCATCTGCAGCGGCTACAATAGCATCACTGATGTTAAATTCTGCTTTGTATGTGCTAACATCATTTTTGAGACTATTAGCGTCACTACTATCGCCAAGTATATCGTAGTATTCTTGACTATCTGTTAGTGGGCTTAGTTTGACTCTCCAAATATGTGGATACCAAGTTTGACTGAATCCTTCTGCACCTCTATTGGCGTCATTGACAACATAGTATTTGTTTACTGCGGCTTTGTCACTGCTCAACAGTAACGCATCTCTGAGATGTGGAAGTTCTAGTACATCTCCGGGCATAAGTTTTCTGCCCATAATCTCTACCATTTCATTCATGTGAAATGTCATATACAACATATCATTACTGAGAAACAATCCAAACTGTGTTAGATCAAAGTCTGTATCTTGTACATTGTATACTCCACGCATTTCATATACATCTGGATCATATTTACGATCTCTATTTTCTAAAAATAATAAGTCTTGTATTTTTGTTTCGTTGATAATACCATCAACATTAATAAATTCTCCACTTAGTGGATCTACTTCTCTGCCATCGATGTAGTTAGGCTGACTAGGGTCATTTTGATCTCCTATGTTAGCAGGTCCTACATACTTGTGTACATGCACACCAGTTCCGCCTATGCTAAACTGTTCACGGATACTTCTATCCATAAAGTGATAATCATTAGTTTTCGTCGGTTTATATAGTGTTAAACGTGGCATACGTATATTTATGACTATCATAGCTCTTGACAAATTAAAAAAAGATGCTAAATTAGTATTATAACAATCAGGAGAACTCCTATGGCGAGTGTTCGTAGTCTTACTAAAAAACCTAAAAAGAAAACAGTATCCAAAGGCCCACGTCGTGGCCTTAAAGGTCTACTAGCGCCTAGCTTTGATAATTGGGAAAAGTTGGACGGGGCTAATTTTCACAGACTTAAAATTAATGTAAGTGATTTTTGGTATCAGAACTTCAAACACAATGACACAATCGAGTGGGCATTTGAGTGGATGAAAGATAATGGTTATAGTAAAACTGATATTAACAGTGTAAAGAAAGCAGCCAAGCATGAGCAAGTGCTAGGCATTCGTTGTAAAATGTTGTTAGACGGTTGTCCTGATTATAATGAAAAAGAGCAGGATTATTGGCAAGCGTGTCCTGGAACCTCAGGTGATATTCGTCCTATGAAAGACTATATTGCTACTAAGATTGAGAAGTATATTGAAATTGGCAAAGATATTCTAGAAGAGAAAAAAGTTGAGGATAGCAAAAAGAAAAAAGTACATGTTCCAACTATTCAAGAACGTCTTCAAGAAGCTACCATCGATAAATTAGAAGATATGGATGGGTGGTTGGACGATTGGATGCGCAACAGCAAAAAGAATCCTTTGCTCAAGCAGAATCCTCTACAGTATTTTAAAAAGCACGAAATGAATCTAGGACATCTACGTTTTGTTAGTGAATTTTTTAAAGGTGCATATGAGGAAATGCAAGAGCTAAATGAGTTACCCGCTCCTAAGAAACGTGATGATATGCAAGAACAACTTGCAGAAGGATATAGCGTATACAGTAAAAAAGAAATCAAAGAACTAACAGATTTTTATAAACGACTGTTTGATGCAATTGAAATTGTAAAAGCTGAAAAGAAGCAAACAAGAGCAATTCGCAAGCCCAAAGTTAAAAGTGCCCAAGAGCTGGTTAAGAAACTCAAGTTCAAATCAAGTGACGGAGACTTTGGTATTGCTAGTATCAATCCAAGCGATATCATTGATGCAACTGCACTAGTTGTGTTTAACACAAAAAATCGTAAACTAGGCATATACTATGCAGAAGACCACACAACGTTTAAAGTCAAAGGAACTACATTACAATTCTTTGACGAAACAAAAAGTGTACAAAAGACTGTACGAAAGCCAGAAGAAATTTTACCACAGTGGAAAAAGGTTACCAAGCATAAGCTAAAGACACAGTTTGGATATCTTAAAACTACTGAAACTAAAATGAATGGTAGGTTCAACGCAGATACTATCATCTTAAAAGCCTTTAAGTAATAAATACTTGTATGGCATTTAAAGATGATTTGATCAAAGAAATAGAACTACGATTAGGTGGACAGATGGTTGACGTTGAACTCGATCCTGAACACTATGACCTGGCTATTAAAAAGAGTTTCGAGAAGTATAGACAACGCAGTGAAAACAGCGTTGAAGAATCTTTCATTCCGTTGGAGATGAAAGTAGAGATCAGCGAGTATACACTAGCAAATGAAGTTATTGACGTTATGGATATATACAGACGCAGTAGTGGAACATTGAATGGTAGTGGCGGTGGTGATATCGAACCTTTCGAAACCGCATACTTAAACAATTACCTGATGCACAGTGGAAGAGCTGGCGGTATGAGTACATTTGATGCACTAGCTCAACACAGAGAAACATTGGGTAGAATGTTTGGCGAAAACTTTACATTTACTTGGAACACTGTAACAAAAAAACTTCTAGTACATAGAAAGATTAAAGCAGATGACACTGTATATCTACATGTGTATAAGAAACGTAGTGATGAAGAGTTATTGCAAGATCCGTACTGCATGCCTTGGATTAAAGATTATTCACTAGCACATGCAAAGCTGATATTAGCAGAAGCACGTGGTAAGTTTAACACCATCGCTGGCCCACAAGGCGGCACTAGTTTAAACGCTGACGCACTACGCAGTGATGCACAAATGTCAATTGACAAACTAGAAGATGATCTCAAATATTTTGCTGAAGGTCAATCTGGACTTGGTATTATTATAGGTTGACATCTTTTAAAATTTACGCTAAACTGTAAAAAATACAAATTTACGGAGTAGCGTATGATTATCGGTATATGTGGACTTATAGGAAGTGGCAAAGGAACTGTTGCTGATATCCTAGTTGAAAATCATAACTTTCAAAAACTTAGTTTTGCTGACAAGCTCAAAGACGGAGTTGCTAGTGTATACGGCTGGGATAGAGATATGCTAGAAGGCGATACTGATCGAAGCCGTATATGGCGTGAAAAACAAGACGAGTATTGGACAAAAGAAACAGGCAGAACCATTACACCTAGACTAGTACTACAAGAATTTGGTACAGATTGTATGCGTAATGGTTTCTATGATGGCATATGGGTTAGTCTTGTTAAACAACAAATATTAAACAATCCAGATATAAATTGGGTAATACCTGATGTAAGATTTCCCAATGAAATGCGTATGATTAATAGTGTACAAGGCCAAGTGTGGCAAGTACGCAGGGGAGATATGCCAAAGTGGTTCTACGACAGAAGAGACAGAGGCACTGAGCCTGTAGACATACACCCTAGTGAATGGCATTGGATTGAAAGCGACAGTGCGTTTGATGAAATAGTTAGCAATGATACTACATTAGATCAATTACAATCTAAAATACAAGATATAATTAACTACTAGGTTAACCTTCATATCCCCCCTGATATATAGTGGTTCTGGTAAATACTACTAGCAATTACTTTACAGAGGAGCAAAATTATGGCATTAGTATCACCAGGTGTAGAGGTCCAAGTAGTAGACGAAAGTGCATACGGTGCTCCAGGCGCCGGCACAGTACCATTACTATTGATCGCTACCCGAACAGACAAAGCCGACCCTACAGGCAGTGAAGCTGACGGCATTGCCAAGTACACTAAAAAGACACAGGCTGGTAAACCTATTAAAGTTACTAGCCAACGTGAGCTTACACAGTACTATGGTAATCCAACATTCACAGAAAACAGTAGCGGTCTAATTATACAAGGCAGCGAGACTAGCGAATACGGTCTTATGGCTGCATACAGTTATCTAGGACAAGGCAATACAGCATACGTTGTTCGTGCAGATGTTGACCTAGCACAACTCGACAGTACTACAACCGAACCAACAGCGGAATATGCTACTGGTAATGGTTTGTGGTTAGACACAGATAATACAAAATATGGTATACACCAATGGGATGTAGCTAATAACAGTTGGGAAAACAAAGTACCAGCAGTTGAAGTAAACGTAACCACCCAACAGACAGATATCGACGGTGACGTTGCATATGTGCCAGTTAAAGCAGCGAGTGCGGCAACAAATGGAACATTCCTAGTTGTAGTACACGCAGATAACGAAGTAACAATTACATCAAATAGGCAAATAAGTTTGCAGTACTTCTACGGCGTAGGCGGTGCATGGGAACTTATGGATTCGAGTGCTGTATTGAGCGGCGGCGAAACAGTAACTTATGATGCACACTATAATGCACCAGGCTCTCCAGGAGCAAACGATGTTTGGGTTAAACTAACAAGCCCGGGCAACGGTATGGACCTAGACTTTTGGCGTTATGATAATAGTGTTGCACGTTTTAATAGTGTAACAGTGCAAGGTTTTAGCACTACACAAGCAGACGGTGCAGGCGCAATTGGTGACTTTGACCCAGCAGATGGTTCAAGTGTAACCAACTTAACAGCATCAAGTGCAGTGGCAGGAAACCTATTAATTGACCAACAAGCTAACACACGAGCAACAATTGTTATTCGCGAAGTAGACGTCGCAGGCGCTGTAGCAGTATTAACAGCTCCGGATGTACAAGCAAATCCAACAATGCCAACTGTTGGTGCAGCAGACGGTACTTATTGGTTCGACAACGATATTGATTCATTGGATCTTTATCAAGTATCCGGTGCAAAATACACACCAGTCACAGCAACTTACAGTCAAACAGCACCTAATGCACCAAGTGCAGGTGATATCTGGATTGATACACTACAAAGTGCTGAAAATCAAGCTAACGAACGTGATTATCCAAAAATTTACAGACGCAATGCAGCTAACAGTGGATGGATCAAACACGTTAATACAGATCAAAGTACTAGTAACGGTGTATTATTTGCAAACATCACTGATGTGAGTGCTGATGCTTCTGATGGGGGCGATGCAACTCCAATCGTTGGCTCACCAAGTGCATTAGTTTATCCAAATGAAATGATTGTTGTAAACACGGCACAAAGTAGAAACACAGTGCGTGAATGGAATGCAACTGCAACAAAAAGTGCAGGACACCCTACTCCGTTGATTCCAGGTGCTTGGAGAAACGCAGCCGCTAATCATGCAGATGGAAGTGGTAGTTTTGGACGTTACGCACAGCGTAAGGTAATTGCAACTGGCATGCAAGCGGCAGCGGCAGATACAGATCTCAGAGATCCAACATTACGCTTTAGCTTAATTGCTGCACCAAATATGCCTGAGTTGATTGACGAAATGGTAACATTGAACAGTGATAGAGGCGAAACAGCATTTATTATTGTTGATAGTCCACTACGTAAAAATCCAACAGACGCTATTACTTGGGTACAAAACAACAACAATGCTAGCGAAAACGGCGAAGATGGCTTGATTACAAACAACACATACAGTGCAGTTTACTATCCAAGTTGTCAAACAACAGAACCATTAAATGGTAATACAGTTGTATGTCCAGCAAGTCATATGGCACTATACACATATGCTTACAATGACAACATCAGCTTCCAGTGGTTCCCGCCAGCAGGTACAACACGCGGTGTAGTACAAAATGCTACTAGCGTTGGTCACATGACAACAGAAGGCGAATTTAAGCCGTTGAGTCTAAACCAAGGACAGCGTGACGCAATGTACACTGTTAAGTTGAACCCAATCACAACTTTCCCAGGACAAGGTACGATTGTATTTGGACAGAAAACTCTGCACACAACTACAAGCGCACTAGATCGTGTGAACGTTGCTAGATTGGTAGCATATCTCAGAGATAGATTTGATGAGTTAGCTCGTCCGTTCTTGTTTGAGATCAATGATCAGCTTACTAGAGATAGAGCTAAAATTGTGTTTGAAAGATTCTTAGCAGATATTCTAAGTCGCAGAGGACTATATGACTTTGCTGTTGTATGTGATACAAGTAACAACACACCAGCACGTATTGACCGTAACGAACTGTATATTGATGTTGCAATTGAGCCAGCAAAAGCGGTTGAATTCATCTATATTCCAATTAGAGTAGTTAATACAGGCACAATCAAAGCAATTAACTAAAAAATTAACATAATACTTAATTAGGCGTCTCAGGGCGCCTAATTTTTTGACTGATAATCATAAATACGTATAGCCGGTATTACAAGGAGACAGTTATGGCAGTTATCACAACATTAGGTGTTCCAGACAATCAAGGAAACACAACAACAATTATGCCTAAGCTCGCATATCGTTTTAGAGTAACATTTATTGGAGAGGGTTTTAGTGCCACTCCTACCAGGAGTGTTATGACAGTAGGAAGACCAAGTCTTACACATGACGAAGTAGTTTTAGATGCATACAACTCGAGGATTTATCTAGCAGGAAAGCACACATGGGATCCAATCTCAGTTGTACTCAGAGATGACGTAGACAGTGCAGTGCTTAGAGAACTAAACAATCAACTAAACAGACAAGTAGATCATGCTAACCAAGCAAGTTCAAGAGCTGGTAGTGGGTATAAATTCCAAATGAAAGTAGAAAGTTTGGATGGCGGAAACCCAACACCAGGAGTGCTAGACACATTTGAATTAGCAGGTTGCTATATTAATAATATTCAATATGGTGACATGGATTATGCAAATAGTAGTCAAGTACAAATGACGGTGAGTATTAGATATGATAATGCTGAAATTTACGATGCTGCTGGCAATGCTACACTGACAGGATCAACACCTGATCAAACAGTTAGTAACGCAACAGGCGGCGGTAACTAATTAGGAACAAGTATGGGATTAATTAGTAATACCGGCCCTTATAATGCAGCGGCTGAAAACTTTAATGTTCAACATGGTAGCCAGGTACAAACTGGTATACCTAGATCAAAGTTTCAGTTCAGCCTTGACTTTATACTAAATCCCACTGTTGGATTAATAGATGAAAGTTTTGGAAGAGCCTTCACATTTCACAGAGTGAGTAGTGCAGGCCTTCCTGACTTTGACTATAATGTAGTTCAGGTAAATCAGTACAACAGAATGCGATACATTCCTACTAGAATGCTAGTGCAGCCTGTTAGTGTAGTTTTTTACGATACTAAAGATAGTCAATTTGATTACCTGTTAAGATCATATGCAGGTCATTATTATCAAGGACATAATATGTCTTCGCAGAACTTTAGTGATGTTCCGACAACAGCGCCAGCATTTAGTACTGGCGGAAGTCATGATTTTGGTGCAAAAACTATACCAGACAATCAAAGATTTTTCTTTGAAGAGATTGTTATAACACAACAAGACACAGCCCAAGGCGGCAGAAGAACACACTTGTACAATTGTATGATTACAAATGTTAATCACGACAGATTGGATTATGGCGATAGTAATCCTGTGCAATACACAGTACAATTTCAACCTGAGCATGTTAATTACTTCAGTCTGGGTGCCAATGGAGATACATCTTCTCAAATAGCATCCGGTGGCAGTGAAGCAACTACTGTTGCAAACAGAAGTGCCGCGACAGCACCACAGTTACAACCATTTACAGGAATATTGCGTAATGGCGAAAGCCTTAGAAACATCAATGGCAGATCATTTGTAGTACCTGCAATCAACAACGCTATTAATTCAGCGACTGGAGCCATTAACAAGGCTGTCAACACTGTTGGTAATTCTATTATTAATCGATTCGGTCTTTAATAAATACTACTAGAATGGCAAATAAATTTCACCAAGGCATATATGAGGTTAAAAACCCTCGAAAATATGTAGGCAAACATCGTCCTAGGTATCGTAGTGGATGGGAATTAAAGTTTATGCGTATACTGGATACACATCCAAACATACTAGCATGGGCAAGTGAAGCACATAGAATACCTTACAGAAATCCAGCTACCGGTAAGAACACACACTATGTACCAGACTTTTTTATAGTGTACGAAGACAAAAATAAACAACGAAAAGCAGAGATGATTGAAATTAAGCCTGCTGGGCAAACCCTAGCTCATGCCAAAAGCAACACACAAAAGGCAGCGGCGATTGTAAACGAAGCAAAATGGCAAGCGGCAAAAGTATTTTGTGATAGACAAGGTGTTGGATTTCGTGTACTAACAGAACATGAGCTGTTTAATCAACCTAAAAAGAGGAAAAAACGATGAATAAAGTAATACAGTTTCCTAAGACAAGTGAAATAGATAAGCAGTTTCTACAATTAGAACAACAACGTGAACTAATACAACAACAGAAAAAACTTATACCGGAGAAAAATGATGAGCAGTAAAATTGAAGATGTATTTGATTTACCTCCAATGAATGAAGAAGTGAATGAACCTGTCCAACAACAAGAAACTGGATTGGATCTCAATCAACTACAACAACAGCTAGACACAGCAGACAAGATTGACGCTGCATTGCCAATGGTAAGAGACATGGAGACACTAGACGCTGACATGGACAATTATGCTAATAAAGCAATACATGCTTTTCAGGACCTAATGGACCTTGGACAAAACGTAGAAGACAGACATGCCGCAAACGTGTTTGCTGTAGCAAGTACAATGATGTCTAATGCTATTACTGCTAAAACAGCAAAGATGGATAAAAAATTAAAAATGGTTCAACTACAGCTACAAAAAGCTAAGTTCGATGCCGCAGAAAATAAAGCAAATGGCAACGATACAGCCATTCAAGGCGAAGCAGAAGAGTTTGAAGATCGCAACGCATTGATTAATGCTGTTATTAATAAAATGAATAACTCTGATAAATAACTACAGTTAAGGAAATCGCGATGAAAAGTTTGAAACAATACCTAGTAGAATCTGAGAAAACTTACTCGTTCAGACTTCGTAGTCTAAATGAGATTTCAGATGAACATATGGACCGCATTGAAGCGCATATGGCAAAATACAACATGGAAAGCATGGGATCACCCAACAAAACTATTATGCACAAGCCACGTGGCTTTGCTGATGTAGGCGCCCAGGAAGTTTATATGTATGATTTTACAACAAAACTACCAGCAACTCCTAATAGTTTACACGAAGAGATTGCAGGCATTTGTGGCTGTAGTTTAGGTTCAATGTTTGTAAACAATATGAACGAAGCAGAAGAATTATGGGAAGTTGCTGATGACAGCGACGAAGAAGCAACTAGTGTACTAGCAGATGCAGATTATAGCGAAGCTGAAAAGATCAATCCCGAAGATCATTTTGGTGATAAGTTTAACGAAAAGTTAGTTAACGACAGCAAAGGCACAGTGCTTTACAAAGAATATAAGGTGTAACGACAATGGACTTAAATGACTTATACAAATTAGCAGGAATTTCCAGAGACGATGCACCTGCAATAGAACCACAACCAGTAGAGCAAGTAGCTGAACAACCAATTGACCCTAGAGAAGATATGCGAGCAATGATTGCTTTGATCACTCCCGAACAGTTGAATCAATTAGTTGGCGAAGCTCCAGTTGAAGAAGGCGACGAGTATGCTGCTTCAACAACTCCTAATCCACAGGAATACAAAGGCACACTTGGTAGTCCAAGTGATAACAGTTTGCGTAGATATTTAGGCGCAGCCGGTGACCATGTAACTGTAGACGAAACAAACGCATACGATGATCTCACAGTAGAAAATGTAAGTGAAGCATATAACTCTTTTAAAGCAAAACATAAAACTGAAGCATATTCACCGGGTGATGAAAATGAAGAAGAATGTAAATATTGCGGAGGCGATTGTCCAAATGATGAAGACAATTCTTGTGATGGTTACTTGGGTGACATTGATGGACTATACGAAGTTGCAGGCAAAGTAGGATACATGGAAATGTTCTTTACAGACCGCGATGGTGGTGAAGTTAGTCAGGAAGTTCAAGTTACACTTGCTGATGGCAAACTATCAGTAACTGGCGATATGCCAGGACCAGAAGACGATTTGTACTGGGATGATGCAGATATCGAAGAGCAATTACGTGATGCTATGCAAGATATGAGTGTTATTGATTTTGACATGAATGAAGCAGACAACGCAGATGACGAAGGTATGATAATATATGTTGGTGATCAAAAGTTTGAATATTCAGACTATACACTAAGTGATGCTATGAATGTAGTCGACGAGTATGCTGACGAAATGGATGGCGAAGAATATAAAATATACAATGCAAAAAATAAACTAGTTGCAAGCGGTACAGTAGGTGATCCGAGCTACATGGAAGCAGACATTGACGAGAATGCGTTTAATCAAGCGGCTGCTGCAGCATCAAGAGCTGGTAAAGACAGTTTCGAGTTTGGTGGTAAGACACACAAAACTACAATGAAAAAAGATACAGCACACAAACTAGATGACGACATTGATGTACTAAAACAGTTATCAGGTATTTAATATGGCACATTCAAAAATAGATAACACATTTAATGGCGCAATGGATAAGCTAACAGAACTCAGTAGTGTATTCCGTGATGGCGGCAAGCTAGAAGCAGCTTGTGGCGACGATTGTGATTTAGGAGATGTAAGATCTGCTTTTGAAGAATTAATGGGAGCAATGCGTGAAGCACACACAGAAGCAACCATGGAAGAAGATGTACAAGAAGCGGGCGCACCAGATTACAATCCAGCAAAAGCAAGTGCTGGAGGTCCTGGATATGCTGATATGCCAACACAAGTTAAACTTGCTGGTGACAGCATTTGGGATAAAGAAGACACTAATCCTCCAATGGTTACAGTTACAGATGTAGAAGTAGTTGAAGTCGACGAGGGTTATGTAGAAGTTACAGTTGAACATGACGGTCCTTGGACAATCTACACAGATACAGGTTTTGAAAAAGCTATTAGTGACATGATTGACATGGAAGTAGGCTTTAGCGAACAGGGCATGCAAGAAGATGGTAGAGCCCATTTAGAAGGTAACGACGAAGACGTTACTTTAGAACGAATTAAAAAATTATCAGGCATTTAACTTTGAGAGCTAGTGTAAAAACTAGCTCTTTTTTCTGACATAAGTACTACTATAATGAGCGTAGATACAAACTTAATCAAAAGCCCGTACAAACGTGAGAAGTTCAATCAACAACAGATTGAAGATCTTGTAAGATGTACACAAGATCCTCAATATTTTATTGAGAACTTTGTTTGGATTCAGCATCCAGTCAAAGGTAGAATGAAGTTCGACTTGTTTGACTTTCAACGTGGACTATTAGATGCTTACCATAATCACAGATACAGTATAGCACTTATCAGTAGGCAGATGGGCAAGTCGACTGCGGCTGGCGCATATTTGCTGTGGTATGCAATGTATAATCCAGACCAAACAATCCTTATTGCGGCGCACAAGTACAGTGGTGCTCAAGAGATTATGCAACGTATACGGTTTGCTTATGAACTATTGCCAGATCATGTACGTGCAGGTGTTACCGCATACAACAAAGGTAGCTTAGAGTTTGATAACGGTAGTCGTATTATCGCACAAGCTACAACAGAAAATACTGGACGTGGTTTAAGTATTTCGCTAGCATACTTGGACGAATTTGCATTTGTACGTCCTACTATTGCTCGTGAGTTTTGGACATCACTAAGTCCTACACTTAGTACAGGTGGTAAATGTATTATTACAAGTACACCAAACCAAGACGATGATCAATTTGCACAGATTTGGCGCGGCGCTTGTAATACACTAGATGATTTTGGCAACGAAAAAGATGTAGGTAAAAACGGATTTAAAAGCTACAATGCTGATTGGAAAGCACATCCTGACAGAGATGAAGAATGGGCAAGTGAAGAAGAAAGTAAAATAGGCGAAGAACGTTTTCGCAGAGAACATCTCAATGAATTCATTGCGTATGACGAAACGCTCATTAGCAGTTTAAAACTTGCTGTAATGGAAAGCAAAGATGTATACAAACGTACAGGGCAGGTGCGATGGTATAAAAATATTACCAAAGGTGCTACTTATATTGCAGGTCTAGATCCAAGTTTGGGAACAGGCGGAGACAATGCTGCTATACAGATATACGAACTTCCAGGCATGCGCCAAGTAGCAGAATGGATGCATAATAAAACTAGCATTACAGAACAAATACGTATTATGCGAAGTATGCTAATGGAAGTGCAAGGCGCCGCACCAGAAAGTGAAATATACTGGAGTGTAGAAAACAATACACTAGGGGAAGCAGCACTTGTGGTCATATCTGAAATGGGAGAAGAAAATATACCAGGTCAGTTTATAAGTCAGCCTCGCAGTGCTAACAGAGGATTTAGAAAAGGGTTTACAACTACAAACAAAAGTAAACTCGCGGCATGTAGTAAACTTAAAACTTGGGTCGAAACAGACAAGATGGAAATTGCCAGTAGTGCATTGTTGAGAGAGATCAAAACATTTATTGCCAGAGGAGCTAGCTTTAGTGCTAAAGACGGTGAAACAGATGATTTGGTAATGGCATGTGTGCTAGTTGTGCGTATTGCTCAACAAGTAGCTCAATACGATGAAGCTACATTTGATGAGCTCAAAGATAGTTTCTCCGATGAAGAGTCAGTTGAGCCTATGCCTTTTGTGTTTCTAACATAAATATAATAAAGGAACTATCATGATTAGTAGTGAAAAAATTGCAAATGAGATCTTTAAGATTCTAAAAGGCAGCGGCGTCTCAATACAGTTGTATACCGACGAAGGTGAAAGCACAGTTGATCCTGATAATGCCAGAAGGTTCTATATTAAAGATTTGGGCAGTATGATTAACTTAGATGAAACAGATAGTAACAGAGAAATACGTGTAAGTGTGAATCGTAATACAGACTTAGACGAGTTTAAAGATACGCTGTTTCAGATCAAAAATCTAGCTAATCGCAGTATTATTGAATACACACTAAAAAGTTTTACTAAAAAGATAGAACCAAAAGACCAAGATTACCAAGCGCAAAAGGTGAGAGACATGAAAATTGAAGAAGGTATTAGCCCAGCATACGGTACTAGCAAAAGCAGTTACCAAAAGCTAGAAAGTGCTAAACTTATTATTAAACACACAAAAGCAGTGAATGAAGAATCACGTGGCAGTAGAAGTAGAAACATCAATGCAATTTATATTGAAAATGCAGAAGGTGAACGTTTCAAAATGCCTACCAATAATTTAGCAGGTGGCAGAGCTATGCTACGCCATGTTAAAGAAGGCGGCGAATTTGCTGATGCCTTTGGTAAGCATATTCAAGAACAAACAGTTGAACTCAAAAGGTTAAAAGAGTTTGCCAATTACAGTAAGCGCAACAATTTGGTAAATGAAGATACAGCAGAAATAGTAGAAGCAGTCTCTCAGCGTATTTCTACTATCAGAGAATCAATTAACAAACTTAAAGGTTGTAAATGTTACAACGAAACAAAAGAAAAGTTTGAAGCAAAAGAAGTTAAGATCAATGAAACAGATCGTACAAAACTTCGTAATCAGTTTACAGTACGCACATTTGACGAAAGTTTAGATGAAGCGTTACCGTATGTAAATGCATTAGTTAAAGAGATGAAAAGTCTCAGAGAGCGTGATGCATTTGCGGCAGAGACACTGGATAGTCTAGTCAATACTATTATAGGTATGGACAAAGTAAGACTACGCAAAGGTGTTGACGTCAGAAGCGATCCTGAAAATCCAATGGCTCATTCAAATATGAAAGATAAGTCACTTAACGTACAGTTGGGTGCGGCAGCTAGTTATCTAGCAGGCGTAATCGATGGCGGTAAAGATCAGGATCAGCTCGCAGTATTGTTGTCAAGATTTGACGATGAGGTTGACAATATCAAAGATGGTGCTATGTTAAAGAAAGCAGTTCTTGCTATCAAAACATTAGTGTCTAAGACAAAACAACCAGCGAGCGAAACCCGTGTACCTAGTAACCCAGTTGAAAATACATTTGAACACGCATTTGAAAAATACGATTTCAATAAAATATTCGGTTGACAGGAACACAAAATACACATATACTAGTGACTATATGTTAGTAGTCACAAAGGCATACTTAGGCATAAAACATAGGCAAATTATAGGAGAATAACTATGGCAACATTGGCAGAAATTCGAGCAAAACTACAAGCATCAGAGGGCGGCAATCGCAGCAGCTCAGGAGGAGGCGACAACGCTATCTTCCCATTTTGGAATATCCCAGAAAATTCAACAAGTGTATTACGCTTCTTACCAGATGGCGACGCAAGCAACACATACTTTTGGCGTGAGCGTCAAATGATTCGTTTGGAATTTGCTGGAGTGAAAGGCGATTCTAACAGTCGTCGAGTCACAGTAAACGTTCCATGTAATGAAATGTGGGGACCGGTGGGCAGTTGCCCAGTGCTATCAGAAGTACGTAACTGGTTTAAAGATCCTGCACTAGAGGACATGGGTCGCAAGTATTGGAAAAAGCGTAGTTACGTATTCCAAGGCTTTGTAGCTGAAAACAGTCTACAAGAAGATACTACTCCCGACAATCCAATTCGTAGGTTTATTATCAATCCAAGCATCTTTAATATTATTAAAGGCGCACTAATGGACAGTGATTTTACAGAACTTCCTACAGATATTGAACAAGGTACTGATTTCCGTCTTACCAAGACAACAAAAGGTCAGTATGCAGATTATTCAACATCTAGCTGGAGTCGAAGAGAGCGTAGCTTAGACAGTAACGAACGTGCAGCAATTGATACACATGGTTTGTTTACTCTAAACGATTTCCTTCCAAAGCAACCAAGCGAATCAGAATTGACTATGATTGGTAAAATGTTTGAAGCAAGTGTTGATGGACAGTTGTATGATCCAGAATTGTATGGTAATTTTTATCGTCCAGCTGGTGTACAAATTGATACAGCAAACAGTGCGCCAAACAATTCAGCAGCCAAGCCTGCGGCACAAAGTGTCCCGCAACCAACACCAGCGCCTGCAACAACAGCGGCTCCGGTAGTAGAGGCAGCACCAACTCCTGTCACCCCACCTGCACAACAAGAAGCAGTAGCGGCGGCAGTAGCAGCTACAGCACCAGCAGGTGACGTCGGCGGTGAAAAGCCAAGTGCGCAAGATATCTTAGCAGCAATTCGCAATCGCGGAGCATAATCAAAACATCTAACACAGTAGGCGGCAATAGTCGCCTACACTATATTCTTGGAGAAATTAATGGCAAAGCCTTTTGACGTAAGTAAATTCCGCAAAAGTATTACCAAAGCGGTGCCCGGACTAAGTGTTGGGTTTAATGATCCGGACACATGGATCAGTACAGGTAATTACACACTAAACAAACTAATCAGTGGAGAATTTGAAAAAGGTATTCCACTAGGCAAAGTAACAGTACTCGCAGGAGAATCGGGTGCAGGTAAAAGTTACATAGCCGCAGGCAATGTAATCAAAGCGGCGCAGGATCAAGGTATTTTTGTTGTACTAATTGATACTGAAAATGCTCTTGATGAAAAGTGGCTACATGCACTAGATGTAGACACAGACGAAGCAAAACTACTTAAACTTAATATGAGTATGATTGATGATGTTGCTAGAACAGTTAGCGATTTTATGAAAGATTACAAAGCAGAATATACTGATAAAGAAAAAGAAGACAGACCTAAGGTATTATTTGTTGTAGACAGTTTGGGTATGCTACTAACACCAACTGATGTTAATCAGTTCCAAGCAGGTGATATGAAAGGTGATATGGGTCGTAAGCCTAAAGCACTAACATCGCTTGTTAGAAACACAGTTAACATGTTTGGTGAATTTAACGTAGGACTACTAGCAACTAACCATACATATGCATCACAAGATATGTTTGATCCAGATGACAAGATCAGTGGCGGACAAGGCTTTATCTATGCAAGTAGTATTGTTATCGCTATGCGTAAACTTAAACTAAAAGTAGACGCAGATGGTAATAAAACATCACAAGTACATGGTATTAGAGCGGCGTGTAAAGTAATGAAAACACGTTATGCTAAACCTTTTGAAAGTGTACAAGTGGAGATTCCATATGAAACTGGTATGAGCCCATACAGTGGATTGGTCGAGTTTTTAGAAGCAAAAGATGTACTCAAGAAAAGCGGTAACAGTTTGGAATACACTAGCCCTACAACAGGTGAAGTAATCAAAATGTTCCGTAAGCCTTGGAATGCTAATAAGGACGGAGCGTTGGATGTTATTATGAGCGAATGGGACGATGAAGTCGTAGACGCCGAAGAAGAACTTCTGGAGGTAAATATCGAGGATACATTACCAGAGGAAGATACAATAAATGAAAATGAGTGATAGTGAAATAACTGCATATGTAGATATGTGGCTTAGTATTAAACCATACATTACTGCAAAAGATCGTGAAGTAGCATGTGAAAAGTTTCTTAGTGTAATTAACGAAAACATTGCAGATCTAAGTGAAGTTGGTGACGAATGGTTTGGTTATGACTCAACACTAGATAGAGTAATTAGAGATGCTTATTATGAGGATGCTTATGATGACATCGATCAGGACTCGGATGAATATGATGATTGGCAATGAGCTGGTATAGTAAAGTAAAGCAGAATATAGCTAATATTGTTCCTGCAATTGATTATTTCGAAAAACAACTAGATGAAGCAAGATTAGACTGCGGACTTAAAGGCAATGTGGAAAGACATTCACGTGACATGCCTGGTATAGTTGAGTATCGATTTAATCAGTTACAGGAACTAGAAGCTATACTTGAACATCTTAATATCGAGATGCGCAGGATTCGCAACAAACATTATCGCAACTATCTAGAAGGATATAACAAAGCACTTTCGAGTAGAGATGCTGAAAAGTATGCTGACAGTGAAAGTGAAGTGATTGACCAGCAACATATCATTAACGAAGTAGCATTGATCCGTAATAAGTTTATGGGATTAATCAAAGCTATTGACGCCAAGCAGTTTCAAATTAATAATATTGTGAAACTACGTGCAGCAGGGTTGGAAGACGTTAGCCTGTGAATTGGATGGAAATTGATAAGTTACTGTACAGTATGATTCCTTTGTATGAGGATAGAGAACTACTGTACAGTGATGTCAAAAAGAGATTCAATTGGAATGATAGCCAAGTTAAAGCGGCAGTAGATCCTATACTGAACCGTAAATTAGTAGAGCTAAAACAAACAAAAGTCAAGCCCAAAGCTAAACCTAAGGCTAAAGCCAAGCCCAAAGCTAAACCTAAACCTAAAAAAGTTTCAAAAAAGACGCAGAAAAAGGTTGACAGTAAGAGCTCTTGATGTTAAATTGTATGTATAGTTAGAAACAACGGAGACGTACATGACACAGTTTGATAAATCCAAATTTAGCTACCACGGCGGATACCTAGAGTACACTGGTACATATGAAGGTCAACCAACGTGGGACGAAGTACACGGCGCTGACAATGTTCATCCAAGTCGTGTTGGACTTCCTAAAGAACTGTTTATTGCACGTTTTAAATACAGCAAAGCACCATTTACAAAAGCAAAGTTTGTTGCAGAACTGTGCAAAAACTGGACAGTAGAAGAATATGTCCAAGCGAGAACAGGTGGTAGCCCATTTGGTCATAACACCAACAGCCCACTTAGTGTGCTTTCAGAACGGAACCCAAAGTGGTTCAAAAAAATAATGGATAATTTCAAAGCTAAACAGAGAGGTTTTGCGTAATGTTTGTAGTAAAAACACAGATTCTTGAAAACTATGGCGCTCACAGTGAAGACGGCAAGTTTTCTTCCGGTAATGCTTACTGGAAGTTTAAAGGAGGAAACGATTACATTGTAAATGATGTAACTCGTCCGCAAGACGCTATGGCATTCGTAGCTGCTAAGTTTTCTGAAAACAACATTTCGTTTAAAGAGTTTCCAACTAAAGTGATTACTTGGCAAGAGTGGCAAGATGAGCTAATGGAAGTAGATGAGGACTATCGCGAGTTTTTGTGTGAACAAGCTATTCCTTGTTCGCCTATTAAACAAATGGAGGCAGTGTAATGACATTACCGCTAGACTTAG